>JABAHP010000742.1_pt3 | contig 44455 bp, 31 predicted proteins | sample 7062081 | NCBI WGS metagenome assembly JABAHP01 (sample SAMN14534357, study PRJNA622989) | marine sediment metagenome | biome: marine biome [ENVO:00000428]; feature: marine pelagic biome [ENVO:01000023]; material: deep marine sediment [ENVO:00002113] | place: India: Gulf of Kutch | collected...
CCTTACGACCACCCGGTCGTTATGCATACATACCCCGGCAAATATGAGGAATTTTATAGTCCCTTGTTAGGCTACGAGTATTTTGACGGCCCCTCGCTCCAGACCAACGACACTCACAAACAAACGGTGAAATGGATTGACCGCTCCGTTACTGCGGGTCGAAAGTGGTTTGTCAGCCTGGACGAAATCGGCCCCGCTCACACAGGCGTCAAGCCCGACAAAGATGACTACTGGCATGATGAAGTTCGTAAGAAACATTTGTGGGGACACCTGATGGCCGGCGGCGCCGGGGTGGAATGGTACTTCGGTTACAAATTCGCGCACAATGACCTGAATTGTGAAGATTGGCGCAGCCGAGAACACATGTGGGAGCTGACGGATTACGCTCTGGAATTTTTCCACGAGCACCTGCCCTTTACCGAAATGAGCCACCACGACAAGCTGACTTCGGCCAAGGACGACTACTGCTTTGCCAGGCCGGGTGAAATCTACGCCGTATATCTGCCTTCCGGTGGAACCACAAACATTGATTTGGGCAGCAGATCCGCAACCTTCACCGTGCAGTGGTATAATCCGCGCAGCGGCGGCTCGCTGAAGACCGGCACCATCCGGACAATCAGGGGCCCCGGCTCGGTCGTCATCGGACATCCACCTCAGGAAAACGATAAAGACTGGGTGGTTCTCATAAAATTAAAATAATAGATGATCCAATAGTTCGAAACATTTAAGGGCTACAAGCTTACCGCTTGCAGCCCTTTTGTTTTGAATTCGGCTATTGTCCAAAAAGTTAAAGCTTACCTTAATGAACTTAAATTGGAACCGGCGACAGATTATTTTGTCCAGTTTCCTGCAAATCTGGCAACATCGGCGAGATTCACAAAACCATCACCATTAAGGTCTTCGGGAATCCTGCCCGGGCCTGCCCAAAGCCATCGAGAAGCAATTCGTGCTAAAACCTTAAAGTCATGCGGGATACTAACGGTTGCGCTATGAACGGTGGTATTTCCACAGTCATCGACGACCTGATAGGTGATAGTGTAAATGCGATCATTACCTGTCCCGCTTCGTTCGGACCTTAGATAGATAGAGCCATCCTCGTTTATTTGAATATCATTTGTTGTGTGCCCGTCGCCGATTGTGTTATCACCTTCGTTTGCCACGATGCCGACTAAAGATACATCCGGCGATGTATCACAATCGTCGCTGACCGTCCATGAGGGCGTAATCTGAACCATCTTATGGTCGGGCGGCCACAGCATCGTCGGTTCAACAGAAAGCTCGAACTGGGGCGGTGTCGTATCGACAACGGTGATGACCTGCACGCAGCTTGAAGTGTTACCACATTCATCAGTGGCCGTCCATGTACGCGTCAGAATTCCGGTATTGCCGCAGCCCGGCTGCCACTTGTCACTGTGTGTCACAGTTACAGTTCCACAAGTGTCGACGGCTGTTGCCGAGCCATTTGCCTCAACACTGGTGTCTGCCGGACATTCGAGCGTTACATCCGCAGGACATGTGATGACCGGCGGCGTGGTATCGACGACCGTGATAATCTGCACACAGCTTGAACTGTTGCCGTACTCATCGGTGGCTATCCAGTTGCGTTCGATGGTTTTGGTATTTCCACACCCCGGGATATTCCTGTTTCTGAACCTGATGGTTACATCTGTACATGCATCATAGGCTGTCGCTTTGCCTGTTGCGCTCGGCGAGGTGTCAGCGGGGCATTCAAGAATCACATCCTGAGGGCAATTGATATCCGGCGGAGTTGTGTCCTGAACAATGATGGTTACTTCGCCGGTATCAGAAGCACCGGCCCTATCGATTACCTCAAGGAGAATAATATGCTCACCGGTTGGGAGGTTGCAGTCTATAATCACACCACTTGCAAGTAAGACATCGGCGTTGGGATCACAGGGGTCGAGCTGGTACCAGTTAAAATCGGTTATATCGTCATTGGTCCCCGGCGTAGAGTCGGCGTCACTTGAGCCGGAGCCATCGAGTGTGACAGTTGCTCCCCAAGGAGCTTGTGCCTCAACGGTCTGGTCCTGCCCGGCATCGGCAACGGGGACGTGATTGAACTCATAAGCACCCATATCAATCCGGCCGTCGATTATGCGGGGCTTGCCGTCGAGGTCTGTTTCGTCAGGTGCGGCTATATAATCGGGGTCGCCCTTATTTATGCAGGGCGAATCGGGGAGCAGATGATAATCGGGCTTGACTGAATCCGGATAAGCGAGTCCGTATAAGCTGCTGAGATAATTCTGCCAGATTTCGTCAGGTGATAAGACTCTGTCATATATTGCGGCCTCGTCGATGAGGCCATCGAAAAAGGTCACATCGCCCAACGCCCCTCTTGCCCCAATGGTCCAGAGATGGCTTCCGTCGTCTAAGGGAGTGCCCGTACCTATTGTTCTGCTTGCATAATAGGTCTCGACACCGTTATGGTATAATCTGGTTGTATTATCCGCCCTGCTCCAGGTCAAGGCCACATTCTGCCAGGTATTAAGAGTCAGAGTATGGCTGACACTTCTGGCATAGGCGTGACTGCCGGTATATCTTACGCGTCCATCCAAGGTCAAGGTGGTCCCCTCAGCGTATATTCTTTTGTCTCCATCCCCCTTGTCGAGGACGTGCCAGTGGGCATCTCGTCGGGGCCGAATCCATGCCTGGAGTGTAATTGCATTGAGGTTGTTCAAGACGGGATTTTCCTGGCTACGTACAAAGTCATTATTTCCATCAAAACTCAATGCACCATTAACCTTACCGGTCGTCCATTGTGCTCCATGAACATTACCGTGATTGGAGCCAGCCGAATCATAGGCTATTGTTCCTTCAGTTTCGTCGAACTTCCAGTAAGCAATCGGGCCGAAATACTCCGGCTGGACAAAACACGGATCGGCCGTCATGTTACCAAGACCGGAGTATCCACCTTCGACATCGCTGTAAGTGATCGTGATTATCGAATTGTCCATGTTCGCTATTTCGTTGCCGCCATTCCAGAAGATGCAGTTGGACGCAATAACGGCGCTCGGTGGTACAACCCCGCCACCTTCGGGTATAGCGCAAACGATAGCGTTTCCAACAGGCGCTGAATTGCCGGCAAGCGTGCAGTTAAACATCTTGGGGCTGGACTCGAACCAATAATACATCGCGCCGCCGTGGAGACTGCTGGAGTTTCCCGTGATTAGGCAGTTGTGTAGAGAAGTGCTGCTCATGACCTCGTGTATTGCGCCGCCGTAGAAACTTGAGGTGTTTTGGCTGAATATACAGTTGGTTATTGTGGCGCTACCGGCCTCATTGTAGAACGCGCCACCATAATACTCGCCCGAGTTGCCGCTGACCTTGCAGTTGTTTATGGTCATGGCACTGACGGCGTTGACTAATCCGCCTCCGATTAGGGCGGAATTGCCCACGAATGTGCAATTATCGAGGCTCGGGTTACCCTCAACTATGTAGCAGACCCCACCTCCGGCCATGGCCGAGTTACCGCTGAATGTGCAGCCGGTTAGTGTTGAATTGTCGGCCTCGCTGTTTAGACTGCTCTCGTAGCCGGATGAGTTGTTGCTGAACGTGTAGCCGGCAAACAACGGGATGCTGTTTGCGATATTCGTCTCTTTGCCCGGAGAGCCCGAATTGTTCTGCTCCTGTGGAAGAATGACGGTGCTGCAGATTGCTCCACCCCACAATTCGGCATAATTATTGCTGAATATGCAGTTTGTCAGTGTAGAATCGCTGTCAAAATTGAAGACTGCCCCGCCAAGCTCCGCCGAGTTGCCGCTGAAGTTGCTGTCGCTTACAACAGGGCTGCCGGGCCAGCTGGATATCCCGCCCCCATGTTTCGCCGAGTTGTCGATAAAGTTACAATTGATTATCGTTGGACTGCCATAATAGTTATACATTCCGCCGCCGTTGGCATGTGGAGAAGGATAATTTTCGTTCGCATTACCGGCGGTAATAGTAAAGCCGTCGAGGATGGTGGTTTCGTCACAACCGCTTCCGGTTACTACATGGTAGCTGTTGTCCGAGTTATTGCCGGGAATTCCAATGTCGCCACTGAGGATTGTTTCATATTTGTCGATATTGCGGGCATTGGGGTCCAGTTCACCGAATCCAGCATAGCCACCTTTAATAATGACGCCATTTTTTAGTTGGAACGTGGCCGTTCGGTCAGGAACTGTTACGGGGGTGTCCAGACTTTCATTTGAGCCCATTGGAGGTGGAGAGGACAGTGTCGTGAAACTCCAGACTTTACCGATGATTTTACTGCCATTATTGATCTCATCAATACGCCAGTAGTACGTAGTGCCATAAGCCATCGTGCCGGGGTCGAATGTCGTTGCAGTCTGGTTTCCCTGGAAGATACCCGGACTGGTCGTCCCGAAGTATACATCGTGCGATATGGCCTCAGAACCGGCCGTCCAACTCAAGTCAGCCGTTCTACTGACACCTATTGCACCATCGGCTGGATTGGGATTGCTTGCCTGACGGATATCCGGCGGTGGCCCCCCGGTAGAGTAAAGGCCCTGAGCGACGCGGATTTCGTCGCCGGATTTGGCAACAGCGAGAGCATCCAGCAGATGATTGAACGCCCTCATCCAACTGCTGCCGTCACCACCTGCAGGAACATCAGCATCGACATAGTAGATTGCCGGCAATATGGGGAGAGCCACGGCGTCTGAAACGGGTTCAACTAAGATAGCCACTGTCGTTCCTGACGGACTCCACTGCTCCAACCAGGGCAGATAAGCAACGAAGCCAATCAGAGAAGGCGTGTTATCGAGCCGGACCGGTGTAGAAGAAATCGCGGAGGTACCGTACTGAGGATCCGGGGCAAAATCCAATCCTTCCGGGTCATACGCAGATGAATGGTCATCATAAGGACCAATCAATGCTCCAACTCCCAGCACGGCTGAAGTATCTGGATTCGTATCACCATCAATGGAGAGAAGAGTGAATTTTATTTGATAATAATCGTATATGCTTACGTCGATCCCCGTCAATGAGCCAGCACCGTGGTTTTCATGAGAAATATGACGAAAACTTTGATCTTGCATTTGGTTACCTTGATATTCTATCACAAACCTGACACCTGGCCCCGGCACATCCGTTTTCTCAAGGAGAATCGCCGTGGAGGAGCCAAACCAATCCAGCGACATCAGACCATCATCAGATAGAGTGAAATTGCCTGCGGTTACCGGAGCAGCGGATATACCTGCCGCAAAGATTATCAGAATGATTTTTAACGCTTTCATTTTTCTTCTCCACCTTAAAAAGGTTTGTATTTGGGGCGCAGTTATAGCGGAAAGACTGGGTTCTAATGCTTGTAAAAATCTAATCAAAAGTAATTGCATGTCCACGCCTCCTTGTTCACTGCCACTGTTGAAATGTGGTACAAGTATAATTATAGGCTTTCTCATGCCGAAATCAAGGAAAATTAGGATAATTTGTTAATTCTTATGGCTAAAAAATGTGTTGCAAAGGTAATAATCATTGTTATAATACCGGCCTATATCGTTATGTGGATTGCGAAACAAGTAAGCAACAGCCGATTGCAATATAGGAAATAGAAGTAAGGAGCATTTTTTAATGGAACCAATTATTGAGCCGGAAATCGACTTATTTGCCAAAGAGCTGCCGTCAATGGAGGAAATCAAGAAGCTTTCCGAGTTTGTCCATTCCAGCGAGAGCAACCTGCTTAATTTCAGTGAACAGTTGGAAGAAAATATGAACAAAGGCGGTCAGAAAGCCGCTTTATCTGCAGGTATAGGACTGTTTATTGTCGGCAAAAACGAAGAAGCCGCCCAGAAACTTACAAAAGGGACGGACTGTAAAGAGAAATTCATATACCTGGCCTTTGCACTCAGGCGAATAGGCAAATTCGAGGATTCAATCGAAAACTTTGAAAGGAGTGTTGACTACGGGGCGGATAAATTAAACACAACCCTGGAAAAAGCCGCCACATATCGTTACGCATCCGACTTTGAGGCTGCCGCCAGGGAACTTAAAACTTGCTCAAATTACGAAAACGTAAGTGCCGAATACCACTGCCAGCTTGGCCTGCTTCAGGAAGCACAGGGTCTATACGAAGAGGCAATGGACAACTACCAGGCAGCTCTGGAATTATCGCCGAACCATCAGAGGGCGCTTTTCCATACGGCTTACCGCTGTGATTTGTCGGGCGATGAAGACGCAGCGATCGACTACTACAAGCAAATTGTGTCAGGTGGCCAGGTCTATGTCAGCGCATTGCTAAATTTGGCAGTACTTTACGAAGACCGCGGCGAGCTTACCAAAGCTTCCCAATGTGTCGATACGGTCCTGAAGTTTCATCCGAACCATCAAAGGGCGATCCTGTTCAGTAAAGACATCGAAAGTACAAAAACGATGTTCTACGACGAGGAAAAAGAAGAGAAAAAGACCCGGAAAAACCAAATCCTTGAAACCCCGATCTCTGATTTTGAACTGTCTGTACGCAGCAGGAACTGCCTGAAAAAAATGAACATCATAACACTGAGCGACCTTTTAAATATCAGCGAGGCAGAGCTGTTATCTTATAAGAACTTCGGTGAAACGTCCCTTAGAGAAATCAAGGCCCTTCTTGAATCTAAAGGCCTGCACCTNNGTCTCAGAAGACAAAGATGAACAACTCCTGAGCAAATCAATAGACGACCTTCAATTATCGGTGCGTGCTCGAAAGTGCCTTCAAAAACTTGAAATTCGGACTCTGGACGACCTGACACGCAAAACAGAAGCTGAACTGCTGGGCTGTAAAAATTTCGGTGTAACAAGCTTGAACGAGATCACCAAGGCCATCGGCAACCTTGGATTATCACTGCGAAGCCTTGATTAAGTTCAAATCAGGCCCCAATAAATTGCGGGCTGTATACAAGATGAACAATACCCAAATTTATTTGGGTCCTCAATATGAGAGATATTCGGGGAAATTTACTTTGTTTACAAACACCCAACCGGCCGCATATCGTCTTAAATATGCAGTTTCTGCATTCACTCACTTAGCATCTCGAACAATCAAAACAGGTTTTCCTTTACTTTTTCTGATTATCCTCGTCGGCTGCAAGGCGAGAAAACCGGCCAGACCAACGCCTCAGATGGATATAGATCCTCAATTCTGGGTAAGAGTGTTGCTGCTCAATGACGTGACAGAATGCAAACTCAAGAGCCAATCCTCCTTCAGCATTAGTACCGATGAGAATCTAATAGAAACCAGTCATCACTTTGGTCAGACCAATGTGCCGATAAACATCAGCATATCCGAAGGCGGAATCAATATTGGCGGCGAAGAGTATGCAAGCAACGAGGTTATTATTTCTCCGAACGAACCCTACATCTTTAGCCTTAACGGCAACGATTATCGCGGGAAGTTAAAGCTAATAACCAACGGTCAAGACCAATCCTTCGACGCAATCAACCTTGTTCCGCTCGAACCATACTTAGCCGGCGTCGTAAGGGCCGAGATGCCCGATTATTGGGAACCAGAGGCACTTAAGGCGCAGGCAACTGCGTCCAGGACCTATTGCCTGTACATCAAAAAGCGTTTTGGCAAGAATCGCAAGTGGGATGTGAGAAATACGGAGGCACATCAGGTTTACCTCGGTGTCAATGCCGAATCCAGGCATGTATGGGACGCCATCAACAATACATACGGCCAGGTTTTGGTCTGTAAGGATCCGGCCGGCAACGAAGATATCTTCCCCACCTACTACAGTTCAGTATGTGGCGGCTACACTGAAAACAGCAAGAATGTATTCGGTGATTCATTTGAAGGGCTGGTCAGTGTCCCGTGCCCTTATTGTAAGGATGTTGCCAAATCCCACTTTTTCTTCTGGCCTATGGTCCAATTTGAGAAAGGCTATGTAACAAACAAGCTACAACAGAGGTATCCACAATTAAAGCCGCTTGGTAAAATCATAAAGATCAAAGTATCAAAGCAAAGTGATTATTCAGGCAAAGAGGAACAATATTCTCGATTGACTCAGGTCAAACTTATAGGCTCAACGGGCAAAAGCGATTCCCTTAGGGGTGAGGACTTTCGTCTTTCAGTTGACCCGAGCGGCCGTAAGATAAAAAGCGCGATATTCCAAATTGTCGACCTGGGTGATAAATGGGCGTTCTTATCAGGCAGAGGTTTCGGTCATGGTGTAGGAATGTGTCAAAGCGGGGCCCAGGGGATGGCAAGAGAAGGCTTCACAGCAAAAGAGATACTCGGCTTTTACTATCGTGGTTCGAAGATTATAAGTATTTACTGAACAGCATCGGGTGCCGGTATATTTATTTTTTCTCACGGCCCATCCCGCAATATATAATGAAAATATGAGTGACTTTGAAATTATCCATCGCGACAGCAACTCTTCAGGGAGGCGAGGTTTATTAACCACTTTGCACGGCAGGATTGAAACTCCTGCTTTTATGCCGGTTGGAACGGTGGGTGCGGTAAAGGGTATCAATCCACAACAACTCAAAGAAACCGGAGCCGAGATTGTTTTAGCCAACACCTACCATTTGCTGATTCGGCCCGGAGTCGAGGTGGTGGAGGCACTTGGCGGACTACATAAACTCATGGCCTGGGACGGCCCAATTCTGACTGACAGCGGTGGATATCAGATTTTTTCGCTAAGCGGTTTGACCAGGGTCGATGATGACGGCGTCGAATTTGCCAGCCACGTTGACGGGGCAAAAATATACCTGAACGCTGAAACAGCAACAAGAATCCAAAACCGGCTGGGCGCGGACATAATCATGTGCTTCGACCAATGCACGCAGTTTCCCTGTGACGACGCTGGGCTAAAAAAGGCTGTAGAAAGGACTATCCGCTGGGCACAGGAATGCAAACAGGCCCATTGCAACAAGAGCCAAATGCTGTTTGGTATCGTGCAGGGTGGGATCAACCCGGATTTGCGCAGCTACTGCGCCGATGAACTTGTCAAAATGGAGTTTGACGGATATGCCATGGGGGGCTTAAGTGTGGGTGAAGGCCACGCAGATATGATAAAAACAGTCGCCCACACAACGCAGTTTTTGCCAAAGAACAAGCCCCGCTATCTAATGGGCGTCGGCACGCCGGGCGATATCATCGCAGCTGTGAAGGCCGGTGTCGATATGTTCGATTGCGTTCTTCCAACTCGAAACGGCCGAAACGCCTTTGCATTCACCGAGAATGGCCCCTTACGATTAAGGAACAACGCGCACATAAATGATACCAGTAGTATCGAGGCCGGCTGTGATTGCTACTGCTGCGGGAATTTCAGCCGGGGATCGCTGAGGCATTTCTTTAACGTCGGAGAAATGTTAGGCCCAATCTTAGTATCTCTGCATAATCTTAGGTTTTACCAGAAATTAATGGAGAAAATACGCCGGTTAATAGAAAATGACGAATTCGCCAAATGGTCGGCCGAACAATTAAAATGATTGTTGATTATTGCCAATCAATCATTTAATATCTTGCGAATGTTCCGTAACCATAAATTCACTATAAAGGGAATATAAAAATGGACAATGTATGGATATTAGCTCAAGCAGAATCGAACCAGGGGCGTTCAGGCATTACGTCAGAACGGGTCACAGAGGAAAACGAGGCAGTAACAACCGTGCCGTCTGATCCCAATGCCGCCCCAACTCAACAAAAAACGAAACCCCTTATTCCTCTCTGGATTTTGCCTGTTTTGATTTTAGTAATGGTATTCATGCTCTTCAGGGGGCCCCAAAAACAAAAACAGCAGCGCAAACAAATGGTCCAATCACTGAAAAAAAATGACAGAGTGCAGACAATCGGCGGTATTATCGGAACCATAGTCAATATTAAGGGTGACGAGATTACGCTGAAGGTCGATGAGTCGAATAATACAAAAATAACGGTTGTCTCTTCAGCAATCGGAAAGAACATGTCGAAAGATTAAAACTTCGTAGTTCGCAGACTACGAACCATGCAATAGTGTTTACGATATTCGAGGAAAGTTATGGGCAAAAACCTAACGCTGAAAATGATAGTAATTATTGTTTTAATAGTTTTAGCAGGCCTGACATTATATCCGCCAGACAAAAAGTTAAAACCCGGGCCGGACCTGGGAGGTGGAACGAGTCTCATCTATCAAATTGACACCACGAAGATGGAAGAATCCGAAAAAAGAGATCTGGCCCAGAGAATGATAAAGGTCCTGCGAAGGCGAATAGATCCCGCTAATATCCAAAATCTGATATGGCAGCCTCAGGGTAACACTCGCTTCGAAATAAAAATGCCTCTTGCCAGTGCGGAAACACGTTTGAAACGTCAGGAATTTGACAACGCCAAGAAAGAATTGCTTGCAGAAAATATAAGTCCATCAAAAATTATGCTCTCTCTTACAAAGTCCCCAGAAGAACGAGCTGCAGATTTCAATGATTTTACCCAGGAAGACCCCAATAGATTAGCAATTCTCAAGACTCTGGCCGATGTTTACGACGAACGTAAGGACCTGCAAAATCAAAGAGATACACTCCTGTCAGAACTTGAAACCTCCGAGCAACAGATGTCTTCGGCTGGTATTGAGCCCAACGAGGTAAAGCTCACTGTGGGGGATTGGATTAAGCTCGATGTGAATGATTTGGCAGACTCACTGAGAGAATTTGCTGATTCTAATGAACAAATTGGGATACTCGGAGAGTACGTCAGGAAATATTCAAACTGGGCGGAGGTTGTCAACAAGCTAACCAATGAAGAATTTGTGGATAAATACGAGAGCGCCAAGGCGGACCTCGATAAATTAAACCTGACCGAAGACCAGCTCGATTCCTGTCTCGAAATGGAGGAGAAATCAAGGGAAAGACGGTTAGAAATCGAAAAATTGATAACCGAGTTCCCCGACCGAGAGGAGAAAATTCGGGCGGTCGTAGCGGCGTTCGACGAGTACCGCCCGTATCAAGGCAGACTCGACGATCCGAAAGACCTGCAGCGGATGCTTAAAGGCGCGGGCATACTGGAATTTAGAATACTGCCTACGAGCAATGAGCCTGATGCCGATATTGACGAGTTAACCAGACAGGTCGAACTGCTCAAGACAAAGGGACCTAAATTTGCATCAAACGCTTCACGGGGTAAATATGTATGGTGCGAAATAGAGGATATCAAGAAATTCCTGATGCCCAACGCGATTATTGGTCAATTTGGCGAGAAATATTTCGTACTGGCAAGCGACCAAGAAAAAGAATGCTTGCTTCACAGCGCCGAAGGGCCAAAGGAATGGAAACTCGAAAGGGCCTTCCCGTCCACGGACCAAGTGGGCGCAAGAGCGATCGGTTTTTCGCTGAATGACAAAGGTGGAATACTATTCGGAAAGCTTACCGGAAACAATGTTGACCGGCCTTTGTGTATTCTTCTGGACGGTATCGCAATATCGGCTCCGAGCATTAACGAGGCTATATACGGCTCGGGCATAATAAAGGGCAGCTTCTCACAAACAGATGTATCTGATATGGTCGATAAGCTGAATGCCGGCTCTTTGCCGGGAAGGCTGATAGAACAGCCGATATCGGTCAAGACAATCGGGCCATCCATCGGCGCCGACAACCGCGACAAAGGCATCAAAGCCGGCTTAATCGGGCTGCTTCTGGTCGTCCTTTGTATGCTGGTTTACTATACACTTGCCGGCAGCATCGCCGATGCGGCACTGTTTATGAACCTGCTTTTTGTGTTAGCTATAATGGCGCTGATAAGAGCAACGTTCACCTTGCCTGGCATCGCGGGGATGATACTAACCATTGGTATGAGCGTTGACGCAAATGTGCTGATTTTCGAGAGAATCCGTGAAGAGCAACAGAAAGGCTCGTCGCTTAGAATCGCTATAAGAAACGGCTACCAGCGGGCATTTAGAACCATTTTTGATGCCAATATCACCACATTTATCACAGCCGCGATTCTCTTCTGGGTCGCCTCTGAAGAAATAAAAGGCTTTGCCCTGGTTCTTATGTTAGGTATCGGCTCAAGTATGTTCACGGCGTTGTTTGTGACCCGTGTGATTTTCGACGTTCTTCTGAACAGGCGAATTATCAAAGAGCATCTGATAATGCTCAATCTGATACGCAAACCAAATGTAAACTGGATGGCTTTGAGACCAATATTTATAAGCTTATCAATGCTGCTTATTGCGGCAGGCCTGTTCGTGTTCTTTACAAGAGACGATGAAACGAATAATAAGTACGGTATCGAATTTACAGCGGGAACAGCCGCCCAGATCAACCTCAAAGACAATGTAAATCTTTCCCGGCAGGAAGTCGAAAACAGAATTCGGAAAATGGGAACGGACCCGAACAATCCTAATCCCGCCCTTGCAACTACAAGCGTCTACAGTATCGGAAGCCCGAAGCCGGGTATACAAAGCGAAGACGATGAAAAAGTATACAGTCAATATGAAATTAATACTACTGAAACGAACAAATCGACAACCACTATTACCCTGTCGGGGTCGTCACAGCATACCCTTGAAACTGTTACGTCAGCAATTACATCAGCTGATGACGAATTCGGCGGCACACTAAGCAACTTGCAGGTAACAGAACAGAGCAGCAACACATTTGTCGTAACAACAAGCCAAATGAACAAATCGCTGGTAACAAATGTTCTTAACACCGCTTTTGCCGACGCCAATGTCTTTGCTGATGCCAACGTCGGAGAACCACAAGTCGATGAGGTTGTCAACGACGCGATACTAAAGGCCTTCGAAGGAGAGCTGGAAATTCAGCAAAGTCTTATACCGACAATCACGGGACAGGAAAAAATAACCGAAGAGCTTATTGATTCTTACCCGGAACTCGCCGATTTTCTTGGCGGTATTAAAATTTCTCTCGAGATCGCCAGAGCAGCTACAGCGGAGGAAATCAATGCCCGATTGGCGAATCTGCAATACAAGCCTGATACGCAAAATCTTAACCGGTATGAACACAAAATCCTCAAATCGGATATAACATCAACGGAACCAAATGAGCCGATGAATTCCTTCGTGTACATAAGCGTCGAGCCGGAGGCAGGCTTCCGTGAACTAACCGAAGAAGAATGGACGCGGTTTGTTGAGAACGAAAGAACAAGAGTGCTGGCGGCAACGAGACTCGAAACATCCCTTCCCAGAGTAACACAGATAGATCCCACAGTCGGCGCAGAGGCAAAGCAACAGGCACTGATTGCTATTGTTCTGTCATTGTTTGCAATCGTTACCTATATCTGGGTGCGATTCGGAGATGTCCGGTACGGCCTTGCCGCGATTGCAGCACTGGTGCATGATGTGTGCATTACGTTGGGCGCTATCACGGCCTGCACATATATCGCAAATACGACGATAGGAGAAACACTTTTGATTGGGGATTTCAAAATCAATCTTGCAATAATAGCGGCACTGCTGACAATCATCGGTTATTCTCTTAACGATACGATAGTCATTTTCGACCGTATACGCGAAAACCGAAAGAAGGCCCGCCTGGTTTCCATGACAATTACGAACAGCATTAACCAAACCATCTCCAGAACAATTCTGACATCGTTTACAACGTTCATAGTCGTGCTGATAATGTATATCTTCGGCGGACAGGGGCTGAGGGGCTTTACCTTCGCGATCGGCTTCGGCATTATCATAGGCACATACTCTTCGGTCGCGATAGCCGCACCGATATTGCTGCTCGGCACTAAGCCTGTAAGTGACAAAGACCGCAAGAGCATAAGAGCAAAAGAACAAAAGAACAGAAAGAAAAAAGGGCGTAAATAGCTGTTTCGGCAATAATATTATATAATTGCGAAAAATGCCAAGGGATTTCAAAATAGGAATGCTTGGGGGCCTGGTAGTGGTAATTATCGTCGGGCTTTGGCTTTCTATACGTCCGAGTTTAAGTGTAAGAGGGACAATGCCGGGCCCTGAGAACAGTGAATCTGAGCAGGAAGAAGTTATCGGACAGCCGGTCTTTGAGCCGAACATACCGGACAGCAGGCCGATTGAAACAGAGATCGCCGGTGACAATATAACAACAAAAAAGGCAGCTGAACCAAAATACCATACAGTGCAGAGCGGCGACACTCTATCCGGTATTTCATATCAATACTATGGCTCTGAGCACAAATGGCAAAAGATTCTCGATGCCAATCGAGACGTTATCATAGATGTGAAAAATCTCAGGCCGGGTATGAGATTAATCATTCCCGAATAAAACGGGCACACGGTTACTGCGGCGGGTCTATAACAACACTTGTGCTTCCGATAAAGCCGTCATGGTACTCATATACTTCAAGAGTATAAGTACCCGGCTCAAATGGGCCAAGCGTCGCGGTTACTGGGTAAAAACACACACAGCGGCAGCCTTCCGAAGTATATTCAGTTTCGTAAATTGTGATAAGATTATCCTCTACCGTCATCTCCAGTCCAAGCTCATCGGGGCAGCAGTTAGCAACCATCGTATCCTCGAAATGGACATACAGGCCTTCGACTGTAACAGTGAACCGTGTTTCGCTCTCCCGCCCTGCCGCTGAGAAAAAGATGCAATCATCTATCTGGAAAGTAATGTCGGGACCGGTTGAGCCGCCGATTGTGACTTCGACAACGCCGAGTGACTTTCCATAATTATCATAGACCTCCACCGTATATACTCCATCTTCAAACGGGCCGAGTGTTGCCGTGATGGGAAAATAGCACATGCAGTCGCACATGCCACCGTAGCCAATCTCATAGAGAGTGATTTGATTGCCGTTTATCTCCTTATCCAGGCCAAGCTCATCCGGGCAGCAATTGGCGTACATCTGGTCCTCAAAATGAATGTAGCGCCCTTCGATCCAAACCTTGAATCGCGGCTCGCTCGACTCCACAACTGCTGGCTGGTTCAGCCCTGCTTCCATATTGCAGTCATCTACGTGGAAAGTCATACCCGTCTCGAAAGCTGTCGGATATGACCACTGCAAGCCGAAAATAGCAAAGTCGTTGAAATCAACCGACTGGCTGCGATTAAGGTCGCTGGGAATACAATCACCGGTTTGCATCCAATAATCAACGAAGGCTTTCAGGTCGTTGGAATCCACTACCCAGTCATTAGTCATATCGGCGATGCTGCGCCAGTTAGCCGGCGACTTGCTCGCCTCGGCCGTGCCGCCATATGCCCCCATATTCCTTAGAACATTATTTGGCTCATTCGGTTCATCGCCCAAAGTACAACCCGGATTACCAGCATCAATACACGGGCTGGTCACATCATCTATCACCCAGCCTTCACTCGCTGGGTCCCACCTGCCCGCCTGCGACTTCAAATGATAATCACCATTGTTCACATTTGCAAAAAGCGGATCTGTGTCAATATTACCTTCCCCCCATATAAGTGTAGATCCATTATCAACATGTACATCACTTTGACCTCCCTGGATATTACTGTATAAAACCGTAACTACAGAAGGCCATGATGAACTATAACGCAAAGATATTTGAGGGCCTGTCCAATTAGCGTAGTTATCCCATAAAATGCAGTTGTACAAAATCGGATTACTCCAATAGCAGCGTACACCACCACCACGACCATATATACCGTTAAGACTATGAACTTCATTCTGTACGATTGTGCAGTTCATAATAACTGGATTACTCCCATCTGCACAAGATATGCCACCACCACCAAAACGTGCCAAACCTTTGCATATAGTACAATTTTGTATCAAAGGACTACATTCAACGCACCCTATCCCACCACCGCCATCAGCTTGGTTAGATTCGATGTTACAACGAATCACAGATGCCACTTCACTTTGGTAGAAATACAAGCCTCCACCTGTTATCTCCGCTTGATTGCCGATTATATTACAATCTTTAATTAATGCATTACCGCCACGACATGCCATAGCACCACCGTGGTCACCTTCATTAGCAACAAATGCACAACATGAAATAATAGGACTACTCTCCCAACTGAAAATGCCACCACCTCTACTGTCACTACTATTATAGTAAAAAGAGCAATTTACTATAATAGGATTACTATTATTCTCACATGAAATCCCTCCACCATTACCTCCTCCAATCATATGAATTTCAGCTGAGTTATACTTTGCAATACAATTTCGAATAGTTGGGCCACTATTTTCAATTAATATGGCACCTCCGTTTTCATTCCATGCTAAGCCGTTTTTGATAGTAAAGCCATCCAACACAGAATTTGAGTCCTCTCCATTCAAAAAATTAAATCCTCTGTGTCCATCAATATACCCGCCTTGGCAATCAATAACGCAATTATCCGGACCTTTTTTACTTCGGAGCGTGATAGCCTTTCCAATAAAGTCTATATCCCGGTTACCGTTACCGGTATAAATCCCATCGGCCACTATTATGGTATCACCATCGTTGGCATCGTTGATCGCGGCCTGAATGTTGTTGAAATCCGCCGGGCCATTGTCGTCTACGGTGATTATTCTTGCCCGGCAGGGAATGGCTAAGAAAAAGCATGTGAAAGCAAAAATTAACTTCTTCATCTCTATAACCTCCGACAAATCTTTTATATCTTTATTATTATAGGACAGAGATGCTTTAAATTCAAGTAAAAAATGTCGGAGTTTTCCCGTGTGTTTACTCCATCCCTATCAAACAGCCGGAATCAGAGCAATTTTGCGGCGTCTTTGTCAATGAGCCAGGTGACTTTATCGAGGATGGGCCAAAGAACGTGAATGGGATAGCGGACATCATCGGGCTTGCTTTCCAGGACCTCTTTTAAGATGGCGGCTTTTTCCTGTCCTGAAACCAAAACCACCAAACGAGATGCGGCACTTAAAACCGGATGGGTCAATGTTATACGGTTCAGCTTATCATCCAGGAGATAGACGACACAGACCAAATCTTCCATATCCAAAGGCGCATAAGAATTGGGGAAGAGTGAGCCGGTATGGCCATCAGCGCCCATGCCAAGCAACATTAAATCAAACTGAGGGACCTGCTTTTGTTCCAGGCTGAAAATCCTCCGGATGGTCTCTTCATAATTTTGAGCTGCAACATTAAAATCATCGAACTCAGTAGGAATCCTGTGAACGTTCTCATCAGGAATACCGACTTTAGGCAGGAACGTGTCGGCAGCAAGCTTGTAATTGCTCCATTGCGAGTCCGGAGGGACGTAGCGCTCGTCGACCCAGAACAAGTGTATCTTGTCCCATGACAGAGAAGTTGACTTCGGTACTTCGCCCAAAAGCTCAAAAAACCGCCTTGGCGTATGGCCCCCTGAGATAGCGACGTAAAAAACATTTTTTGCCTTTATCGCGTTTCGGGCTTCTTCAACAAAAATTTCGACGCTTCTGGCCGCATGTTTTTCAGGGTCTGAAGAGACTTCAAGATTCGGTTGGTTACGTGTTGTTATTTCCATGCTTTTACCCCCTTTCCCTGGGTTATATTTTGCCACACACAGCAAAAAAGGCTCCCATTGCACAAAAGCATACACCTACTATTATGCGCTTTGGGAGGCGGTTGTGCCAGAAAAAATTTCAAAAGCGAAGAAATTTTCAAATGGCTGATAAGCCTTTGAATTTCAAACACTTACAAGGCAAGGGGCTGTTTTCTGCAGGTAACAGTTAATCCGTGGCTGCCTACCTAAACAACCGAACCTTGATATCCTCGAGAATCATATACAGTGACGGCACGAGTACAAGTGTTATGCAGGTGGCGAACATAACTCCAAAGGCCAGGCTTATCGCCATCGGTACAAGAAAGCGCGCCTGCAAACTCTTCTCTGCAATCATCGGGAGCAGGCCGCAAAAAGTTGTCAAAGTTGTGAGCATGATGGGGCGGAACCTCCGGGTCGCACAGTCACGAAGTACCTGTACAAGTTCTACACCGCTCTTTCGTTCGCGGTTGATAAGGTCAATCATAATGAGTGAATCATTTACAACAACGCCGGCAAGCGCAACTATTCCAAACATGGAAAGTATGCTGAGGTTAAAACCCATGATCAGATGCCCAATCGTTGCGCCCACGATACCAAACGGAATTGCAGACATGACTATGACCGGCTGTGAATAACTTCTAAACAGCACGGCCAGCAGGCCATAGATGGCCATCAGAGCAATTATAAAATTGATGTACAGGCTCCCAAGGGATTCACTCCTTTCTCGCTGCTCGCCGGCGAAGCGAAATTGCAGGCCCGGGAACTGGACACGCAAAGCCGGCAAAACATTTTCATTGAGATCTTTATTAATTTCACCTGCATTGGCTTCGGATTCATCGACGTCGGCGGAGACGCTAACCACGCGCCTTCGGTCGACACGTCGAATCGTTGCATAACCTCGCCCGTACTGAACTTCGGCTACTTTCCTGAAGGGTATCTCGGTCCCATCAGGCAATCGAATTCTCATATTTTCCACGTCGGCCAGACTCTTGCGCTCATCTTCAGGATAGCGGACCATAACCCGAACGTCATCACGTCCCCGCTGGATACGCTGTGCCTCGTCTCCGTAAAAACCCTGCCTGACCTGCCTTGCGAGGTCCGAAAGTGTCAGACCCAAAACCCGTCCTGATTCCTGGAGTTTCATTTTCAACTCGGCTTTTCCCGTCTCGAAGCTGTCGGATATGTCACTGACACCCGAATACTGGCGCAGGAGCAACTTTAATTCCTCCACAGCCTCCAACAGGACGGTATAATCCTTATGAGACAGTTCCACATTTATAGGATCACCGGTACTCATAATTTCAGACATAAACGTAAGTGACGAAACACCCGGTATCTCTCCCACTATGTCACGCCATCGGTTTTTCATTTCATTGCTTGAGACATCCCGCTCCTCGCCGCTGAGCAATTCGACGTTAACCTCAGCCAGGTGAGATGCAGTTATCGTAGCGAGGTCACTGTGGCCCGGCCCACCGCGAGCGGCTGCCGGGTGCGCCCCGACCGTTGTCGATATGTGCTTCATAAGAGGAGCCTTGCTTTTGCTTTTGTCCTCAAACTCATCTATAACCTGCAGCGCCGCCGCTTCAACCCTTTCGATAACGCCCCGTGTCTGCTCAACAGGCGTTCCCAGCGGCATGGTCAAAGTCGCAACCATATTATCGGCTTCAACGGAATCAAAGAATATAAACTTGATATAGCCGCCGGCAATAAAACCAAGGGTGAACAGAAATATCGAAAAGGCAACAGCTAACGTAACATACCGCCACCGCACGGCCCGTATAACAAAATCGGCGAAAGGACCGTTGACAAAACGCTTAAGTCCGCTATCGGTCCAATTGTTAATTCTTATCGTAAAACGCTGGAATCTGCCCTTTTTACCGGAGCCTTTGAAAGACAAATGGGCGGGCAGAATCAACAAAGCTTCGGTCAGCGAAATCGAAAGGACACTTATGACTACAATGGGAATGACACGAAGGAATTTACCCATAATACCGCCGGTATAAGCCAGGGGCACAAACGCTACCATTGTTGTCAGAACTGCCAGGGTCACGGGCATGGTCATTTCTTTTACGCCTCTTATTGCCGCTTCAATTCTGTCCATACCCTGCTGACGATATACGAATATGTTCTCACCCACTACGATTGCATCGTCGACCACGATTCCAAGTGACATTATGAAAGCGAAAAGGCTTATCATATTGATGGTAACGTCAAAGATAGGCAACAGCCAGAACGCCCCAAGAAAGGATATAGGGATACCCATCATAGTCCAGAAAGCGAGTCTTATATTCAGGAAAAGCGTCAGGCACAGGAATACGAGCACCAGGCCGATAAAGGCATTTCTCTTAAGAAGGTTCATTCTCGCTTTCAGAATGAGAGTATCATCTTCCCACAAGGCCAGGGAGACTCCTTCAGGCAGATATTTCTCCTTCTGGCTTATATATTCTTTGACGGTGCCGGCTATATCCAGGGCATCCTGCTCCCCGATACGCGAGACTTGTACAAAGGCCGCTCTTTTGCCGTCGAACCTGGCATAAAGGTCAACGTCCTCAAAATCATCTTTCACCTCTGCAATGTCTGAAAGCCTTACCTTTGTTCCGTCATTTCTTGTAAGCACTATGATGTTTTCAAATTCTCTTCCATAATATCTTTGACCTTTTGTTCTGACCAGAATCTCACCGCCGGTAGTCTTGACAGAACCGGCCGGGATGTCAAGAGAAGAGCTACTTACAGCCCTTGACACCTGATCGAAGCTGAGGTTATACCGACGGAGATTCACCTCGGAGACTTCAATTGATATTTCATAAGGGCGGACACCCGCTATGCCAACCTGGCTTATATTTTCCATCACGGTCAAATCATCACGGATTTGATCCGCCAGCTTCCTCAGTGTTTTCTCTGTAACATCACCATAGATAACTATAGAAATTACTTTGTGTCTTGTTTTAATCTCGCTGATGATGGGTTTTTCAGTTTCCTTTGGGAAAGTTGTGATAGTTCCCACCGCAGCCTTGATTTCGTCCATGACTTCAGTGACATCGGCATACTCTTCGACCTCAACAAGAATTGAACCGACGCCCTCACCGCCGGTTGAAGTCATTCGTTTAATACCCTCTACCGCCGCCAGGGATTCTTCCACGCGAAGCAGCACTCCATCTTCGACATCTGCCGGAGAAGCACCGCGATAAGGGACGGAGATATTGATCCTATCAAGACTGAGCTCGGGGAAAACTTCCAGCTTTGCGGTAAAAATAGCGAGCAAACCGGCGGCTATGATAAGAACCATCAAGATATTTGCCGCAACGTGGTTGGCTGCGAACCACGCGAGAATGCCTTTTCTTTCCTTTAGGTCTTGCACGAGTTCGGCTCCTATTTATCAGTGTTATTTGGGTCCTGATTTAGCTGTTTGGCAACTGCCGTCTGCTCAAGCTGTGTGCGCACTTTCATCCCCTCCGTTACGGTATCCAGAGAGCTTGTAACGATTGTCGCATTCCGGTCAACACCTGCCACCGCGTACGCAAAATCTTTATCGGCGCGGACAATGTCCAAAGACTGTATACTCAAGGAATCGCCTTTGACTATCCATACTTTATTTCTGTCATGTATTGCATCCCGAGGCACAGCCAGGGCATTTTTCAACACTTTGCCCTCAATCAGGACCTCTGCAAATATACCTGGCAATAACGGGGGCCTGCCGTTAGAGCGTTCAAAGGGATTCGGGACTTCAACGACGACGTAAATCATCCTCGACATTCTATCCACCTGGCCGGTTGTTCGGGTGACATATCCTTTCCATGTATGCTCGGCACCGGCAAAGTCGGCCTTCACTACGGCGGGGATTTTCCCGCTTAAAGCCCCTTTACTACTGAGCGAGGTTGAACTTTCAAAGATATCAAACCACGCCAGCTCTTCATCCTCAAGGGGTATCTCTATTTCGACCGTGTCGATTCCGTATGCCAAAGCGACGGGCTGGCCGGCGATCAAATATTGACCGTGGTCGACTTTTTCATTTATTATCAGGGCATCAAACGGCAAAGAAAGGCTTGTTTTCTCAAGCCTCAGTTTTGCGGTCTCAAGCTGTGCCTTGGCAGATTCTAACGCGGCCTGAGCCTTAAGAACCTGTGATTCGCGCAAGACCAAAGGTGAATTCGGTTCAGAGCCCGGGTGTAACTGCTCCCACTCTCTACGTGCCACTTCTGCCTCGGCCATCTCTATTTCAAGCTTAACCTTAGCATCAGCAACGATAGCATTGGTCTGCTGTACGGCAAATTTATAATCTCTTTCATCTATCTGCAATATCCTCTCTCCGGCAGGGATAAGCCCACCCGCCTTAAGCTCAGAGTTGACAGAAACCACCTTGCCGGGAACCTCAGGAACAATATCAACTTCCACCTTGGGACTTACTGTTCCATAAGCACGAATGACCATCTGAATGTCTTTCGCCTCTATTTGCTGAACCATGACCAATGGGGCGAGGATTTCCTGTTCTTGCTTTTGTGGCGGTTTTCGAAATATAATCACCAAAACCACAATCGGTACAATCAAGACAATTATACATAAAGTAATTAGCAATTGTTTAAGGCGGCTTGGTGGTTTCTCCAAATCCTGTTTGATTACAGCTTTAGTTTGACTTTTTCCAACCATATGAAGAATCCTCTTTCTATTTAGCTTCTTCTTTATCAGTCCAATCCCCACCCAGAGCAAGGAAGAGATTGACTCTCGTGGTCCAAATCTGGCCTTTAAGGATAGCCACTTGTTCCTCAGCTATCCTGCGCCGGCGCTGCGTTTCAAGAACTGTCAGGAAACCTGCAACGCCTGCAACACCACTGCTATACCTCTGTTTTGAAAGCCGCTCCGCAGCTTCGGCCTCTATAAAACGACTCTGGGCATGCTCAAGCTGGTCCTGCAGCATCTGTTCCGCAGCCAGGGCATCTTCGACTTCCCTCATAGCAGTAAGAACAATTACGGCGTAATTAGCAGCCAATTCGGCATAACGGGCCTCAGCTGCATCGACTCGTGCCTTCAACTGCCCACCTTTGAATATGGGCTGAGCAAGGCGGAAGAGTGCCGAATAAGTCTCCGTCTCGTCTATCCAAATGTCTTCCCACTCGTCGGCGCTGCGACCGGTACTTGCAGTAAGGGTCAGGTCTGGAAATAACTGTGCTATACTGACACCAATACGTTCATTTGCCGCACGCAAAGTCATCTCGGCCGCTATGACGTCCGGCCTGCGGTCAAGCAGAGACGCGGGCAATCCAATGGAAACAGGCTCCAAATCCGGCAGGTCGGGTAATGTTTCAGGCAGAGACTCTGAAGCAGCCGGCCGATGCCCCAGGAGTACATCGAGGGCGTTCTGTGCCCTTATTAACGAGAGTTCAATAGCAGGTTCAAGTGATTTAGCAGCTTCGAGATTCTCACGCGCCAGCCTTATCTCAACCGGCTTAACAAGGCCCCTGCTATACTTACGTTCGACAATTTCCAGAGTGTCGGTGCGACTTTCAGTGTTTGCTCGTGCTATTGCCAAGCGTTTTTGAATAGTGGCGACATCGATTCTGGCCTTGACTACGGTGGCGATAATCGAATTAACCAGTGCCTGTTCAGTGGCTTCGACAGCGAGCATATCCGCCCAGGCGGCCCGCTCTGCATGTCTGAGTTTACCGAATAAATCCAATATATAGACTACTGAGATATCCTGAGACCATGTTGTGCTCATTATGCTGAATCTGCCCCCTCCGCCGAATCCACTACCGAAGGTAAATGAACGCTTGCTTCGGTCACGAGACAAACCGTATGATACATCCGGCCACAGTCTGCCGCGACTTTCATCAAGGGCCGCCCGGGCCTGCAAGACCCTCGCCGCGGCCGCTTTGAGGTCATAGTTGCTTTCCAATGCCCGGAGCACCAAAGCCGTCGTTGTCGGATCGCCGAATTGCTCCCACCAGTTGTCAATCATCTCAAGGTCATTGACGTCCTGGCTGCGGCCGCCCGAGTGAACAAAAGGCTCATTGCTATCTGCAGCAGTTTCCGGCCTTGAATACCTGGGCCCAACCATACAACCCGTAAGCATTCCAAAGACCAAAGCAAGAAAGAACCAATATATTAAAATAAGCAGCTTCTTCATTGAGTTTTTCCCTCGGCATAAGAGCGAATACCCGCAGCGGAGAACTTGACAATGTTTTCAATCGCATCAGTCAGGTCGAAAGTCGGCATTTCCGGCAACTCGGCCTGTTCATACATGGCTTTTATGTGGACGGTATGTATTAATTGGCCGGCCAGGAAGACAATCAGCAGCGAAATCTTTGATTTATCCAAACCCGGACAGGCCTTCATTAAGGCTCTACCCATCGCACTCATGGTGGGCTTGATTACCTCCTCAGTGAAAACATTGACGTTTACATGCTGGTCTATCATCTCTCTTGCCATAAGCCTCATGAGCCAACGGGACCTGCTCTCATCCATGAATGGCCCAATAAATGCGTTTGCAAAGGATTTGAGCAAATCCTCCAGGGAGGGTTTGCCATCGTTTTCAGACATCACCTGTTCAATTGCCTGCAGACGTGCATCTCGCATTTGCACCAACTGACGTCTCCAAACCTCAGTGTAAAGGTTGTCTTTGCTTCCGAAATAGTAATTGACGGCCGCGATATTACATCCGGCAGCGGCGGCAATATCCCGTACACTGGCACCATCAAAACCATGCTCGGAGAAAAGCTGTTCTGCGGCATCCAACAGCCTGTCCTGAACAGGTTGATCAGAACCAGAATTCCCTTGTTTTTGGCCTGAAATCGCCATATCTTACCTCCTAAACAATCGTTTTATACGATAGTTTAAAACATATGTTTGGACAATTCAAGTATTTTTCCAAAATTTTTCCGATTTTTTTCAACAATTTCTAACTCTCTATTTTAGCTTCAATTAGCCATATTTTGGTCAAACGAATCAAAAAGACAGTAACTGAAGGTCCAAAATCAAAGAGTGCAAAAGATATCTGATAGTAAACAACAGACGCAAATTCTTAGAACTAATCCTGAGGCTAAAATTAACATCAAAATACATTTTTGATTGAAATCTTAAAACCGACCTGATTGACTCCAGAAGCGATATAAAAGAAAATATTTTCATCCGGTTTTGATTTGCCGACCGATAAAATAAGTATATAATCTTGATTATTATGGGAATTTGACTTTAGGACGTTAAGAGGGTGTGTTCAAAAGACCCCGGAAATCAAGGAATCAGGTTTAAGTTGAATATTGGAGGTTCACAAAATGGCATGGAATTCAGACGATAAGAAAACCGAGACGAAAAGAACGGGTCCGGGTAAAGTTGTGGAGGTTCGAGGACCAGGTAAAGGCGCCGCGGGGGTGGTAAATGGCAGAGGAGGACCGGGCAAAGACAGAGATCTTGGCAGCGGTATGGAAATGTTAGATATGGATTTCCTGCTGAGTGTTGTTGAACATACCAAAGGCGATGATAAGAACGATGTAACGATGCGTAAGCTCGTTTTTAATGAACTGCTTCGCAGGGAACAACTGGAGGCCGTGGATAGTAACGCGTTAAAGGTTTACACTCTTGATGAGAATAACCTCTACGGTAAGGACATCCAGTGCGCGGCAATGAAGAAGTTGACAGAAAGAACAACACACTAGAGTTAAGAGACTTACTGAGCAAGGAGGCTTGGCATCGTCCTGATTCTTACAAAGTTGTGGAATTTTTCCTGAATACGAGGGCCACTGGTCTGCCTGATTGGGCCACAGGTACATTCCAATCGCAAAATTCGGCTTACCTTAAAGAATGGTGCATTTTGTAGCAGAAATAATTCTGGCTGCCGGCAGTACTGATGAGGAGGGTACGTTCTGGATAACAATGCTGATGCTGGTAGTTCTTGTGGCTGTTGTGGGAGTGGGCAGTCTTATCAAGACAAGAGCAAAAAGGTTCAGGGAACAGAAGCGATATCGGGCCCAGGGCAAAAGCAGTGTATACAATCAACGAGTCGAACAAATCAGAGCGGTAAAAGATAATTATATCGAGTTTTTCTTAAAAACGGCACCAACAAAGAAAATCAATAAAGAACCGATGTTCGATTTCGAAGCTGCCGAGAAAGTCAGCAGTGGAAAACAACAGGAAGACAGAGATGTATCCAGCGGCATGGAAATATTAGATCTGGATTTTCTGGTGAAGATTGTTGAGAATACCAAAGGCAGGAATAAAAAGGACGTGATGATGCGGAAGCTCGTTTTTGAAGAGCTTCTTCGCAGAGAACAAGTGGGTGCAGTAAACAGCAAGGCACTTAACATTTACACTATGAATAAGAGTAAACTTTACAGTAAGAAAATCCAGTGTGGGGCAATGAAGGCTTTGGCAGAAAGGACCAAACCTCGCCCATGACACGGTTTTCGGCTTCGTGAAAGATTTCAGCAAAGTTTGATGTACATATCACATGGATAATGAACTTTTCAGTTTGTCGGGTAAAACAGCCTTAGTTACAGGCGGCAGCAAAGGTATCGGGCTTGCGGTGGCAAAGGGGCTGGCAATGCACGGGGCCGATATTGCGGTAATCGCTCGTAACGTGAGACAGCTTCAGGCTGCCGGGGAACAAATTCAGGAATGCAGCGGTCAAAAGGCGTGGACATTCCCATTTGACCTGGAAAATACCAGAGAGATTGAGCAGCTTTTCGAGAAAATAATATCCGAAACGCCGGAGATAGACATCTTGGTCAATTGTGCGGGGACGACGGCACGAGGGCCGGCTGAAGATGTGGAACTGGAGACGTGGAACCGGGTTGTTGATGTGAATATGACCGCGGTTTTCGCGCTTTCGCAGGCTTTTTGTCGACACCGGAAGCAAGCCGGTAAAGGCGGAAAGATTATTAATATCGGCTCACTGATGTGTCATGGTGGCCGGCCCACAACGACGGCATACGCGGCCAGTAAGGGCGGTTTGTTAATGGTGACAAGATCTCTGGCGGTTGAGTGGGCAAAATATAATATCAATGTCAACGCTATAGGGCCGGGCTTTATCACTACGGACCTTACGGCAAAACTACAGGACGATGAAGATTTTAAAAATTGGGTGCTATCGAGAACACCATTCGAGAGATGGGGACAACCTGAAGATATAGCCGGCACGGCGGTCTTCCTTGCCTCAAGCGCCAGTGATTTTGTAACAGGGCAAATCCTGTACGTTGACGGTGGGTGGGTCGCAGCACTATAAAAGAATCCTCAAAAAATTGGTGGGAAAATACTACCACGCAAAGAGAAGGATGGATTTACTGCGGCTCTTTTTGTTCCAGGAAGGTCTCCAGGATTTGTGCAGCGGCGACAGCATCAAGACGCTTTTTTTTCTTGCCCCTGGTAAAATCGGCGGCAGCGAGCTTTTCTTCAGCGCCGTATGTGCTTAATCGCTCATCCTGAAAGTGGATAGGGACATCGATATGGCCCTTTAACTGGTCTGCGAATTTGAAGATACGCTTTGCCTGGGGGCCCTCTGAGTCATCCATATTCAAGGGCAATCCGAGAACAACGGCTTCGACTTTTTCGGCTTCGACAATATCCGCAATCTTTTTTAGCAGCTCTTTTTGACCGTGGATTACCGTTAGCGGAGAAACAACTGTTTCCGCGGCATCGCAGATTGCCAATCCCGTACGTTTATCACCATAATCTATTGCCAAATATCTCATTTATCTTTGTGATAATATCGTTTCGCGTACCATCCTGTTATAGGAATTTTTCGCCGGTATGCTGCCTTATCAGTTCAAGCATATCCTTTAGTCTTTGTGTCTGATCGGCGTGACAAATGAGTGTGGCATCAGGACTGTGGGCCACGACAATATTTTCCAAGCCAATGGCGGCTATTAGATGCCCCTTGTCTTCGGTGATGAAGATGGAGTTTTTACAATCGAGCACTTCGTTGGAGCCGGCGACAACAATGTTATTATCCTTGTCCGAACTGATAATGTCGGCAAGTGAGGCGAATGAGCCCATATCGAGCCAGCGACAGTCTAACTTTATGGCATAAATCCGTTCGGCCTTTTCCATAACGGCGAAGTCGATGCTGATTTTTGGTAATTTTGGGTACCATTCCTGCAGCGTTTTCTGCTGACTCGGGCTGTCCCATTCGGCTTGCATTTTATGAAGAGGCTCGGTAGCCTCGGGCAGGAAATCTCTTAAATTTGCCAGGATTGTTTTGGCTTTCCAGACGAACATACCGGAGTTCCAAAAATACTGGCCTGTATCGAGATATTGCTTTGCGGTTTTTTCGTCCGGTTTTTCCTTGAAGGCCTCGACCGTATATATCACGTTTTTAGAGCCGGGATGCTTTTGTGGGGTGTTACACTTTATATAACCAAGTTGTGTACTTGGAAAGGTCGGATTCACGCCGAAAGTGACCATGTCGGTTGGATTATTATTAACAAAGGCAATAGCATCTTTTAATGCCTGCCTGAAAACATCAACAGGCTCTATTACCTGGTCGGCTGTAACGACGGCGATCGTTGCTTCGGGGTCATACTTGTTCAAGATGGTCGCCGCCAAACCGATCGTACCGGCAGTATCGCGTACAGAGGGTTCTGCTATGATATTGTTAAAGGGCAATTCGGGCAGGTTTTCACGGATGAGATCTGTGTAGCCGGCGTTTGTGAGAATAATTATGTTTCTCGCATCAAATATGGGCGAGAGACGTTCAAAACAAAGTCGCAGAAGTGTTTGCCCGTCGAGAAGTTTCAAGACTTGTTTAGGTCTTTTATTTCGGCTGAGCGGCCACAATCTTTTACCGGACCCTCCTGCCATTATCACAGCATACTCCATATGCCAAATCCCCTAAGCTATAGAAAAATCAGATATGAGCAATTTTATCAAACTAGGTAGTCTTTATCAATTTCTGTTTTCGAATGAATTTCCTTTACCTACTTTTTATATTTTTAACCGGTTTTTTATCGCCCTGCTCATCTTATGAAGATAGAGCATAGAATTCTTCCATAGTCAAAGAAAGTTTTCAATTGACACGGTTAATTTTTTTTATTTTAATACAACAGTTGCCTAAAACCAAGACCGAAGTAAGTATAAATGGGAAATATCGAATTATATGAATAAAGTTGATGACTATGGCGGAAAAAATTGAGACATTGGACTACTATGTAAAACAGGCGCTGGATTTCTTCGAAAAAGAGGAAAATCCTATGCTTGAACTTCCGGAAAGCGCCTACACCCTTGTGGTGGGAAGCCAGACCGGTTTGTTGGCAGGCAGGATAATCTACCGCTTTGCCGGCAGGTGTTTCTCGCACTCAAAGGAAGTTCTGGTACAATCTGAAATCGACGCAAAGAAAAATGTTCTTGAGGATGTTACGATTGTCTCTGCCACCGGCTCGCGCCAAATGGTTCCTATAGCTCCTTACGCCCTGAAAAGAGGACTCAAGATTAATGCGATCTTATGCAACTATAATTCTGAACTCTCGGAAAATTTCGAAGGCAAGATAAACACCATCCTTGTTCCAGCGATAGAAGAGCCCCCAACAGTCAATACCGCAACCTATGGGAGAATGATTCAGGCAGTAACGCAGGAAAACTTATCCGAAATAAGGCAAGTCGTTGAATCACTGGAAGAACCCGAGGGTGGTTATGGCCAGTTCAAGGCATTCTCCGTTATACTAACAGACAGAATGCCTGAGGTTGCAGAGATGGTCGACTGGAAATTGAGAGGAGAAAAGATAGGAAGATGTATAGGCTCTATGTCCACACATCTTACGAACTTTATGCATGGGGCCGCGATTAATGACGCCAATCAAGAACTTTATATCGCCCTGGGCTTGAGTCAAGAAGAGAAAGAGGTTTTTGAGCAAGTTCTGGAACCTGTTGATAAAGAAAGGAAGTACTATATTGATGTCCCGGACGGCTTTGGCCCTCTGGGCTTCATGTTATTGGGATATTCGGTTGTCGGCCAGATTCAAAAAAAATACTCCGGTTTCCAGAATAATATCGGCATTTATAAGCAAAGAGTAAATAATTGGACATGGCTATCTCCACTGAACAACAAAAAAGAGGCATAGCCCCACTGTTTATTTGTGCTGTCTTCCAAGACCTGCCGAGCCAATTTGTCATCGTTTGACTCAGTGAGTTGTATGCAAAGCTAAACCACTTCTTACTAATCTGCTACCATTAATCATATGAGCCCGACAAGCTCGGCAACGCAGATATTTCTGTCGGCGGCAAGATCCAAAGATTTAATATTACAACTGATTATGAATTACAAGCCGAAAGGCTTTGGATCAACCGGTCCGCGACAAATACATACCTTCGTCGTCAGATATGTACGGCCTTGATTCCGGCAAGCTGGCAGTAGGCTTTTAAGGGCAGTTCCAAGTTGCCGTATATAAACAACTGGTGGAAGCCCTTGGTGTCGCGTGTGTCAGCCATATCATCCATCTCAAGCTCAACGGAAGTTCGGCAGCCGCCGGCAGGTGGTGTGTCAATATTACGAAGGACACTTCCGGTTCCAAGGATGATTTGGCCCGGGCCTGCAAATTCCATTACGGTTACTTTTTGGCCGATTCGCCAGAGAACCTGAGGCGAAACGCCAAGTTCGGACTCTGAGTGGTTGCGTAGAATTAAAGGTTCGGGTGAGCTATCGAAGCCTTCGAGCTTTGTCGGACAGGAGCAGTGGGCACCCATCAGGGTGTTGTTAACGGTGTTTGGCGCGGGATCCTGCATAAAACCGGGCCGGTCGAAAAGAAGGCTCGTGAGCCGCAGAGAGATAGCAGCGTTCCAGTCGGCCTCACAGCAACCAACGGAGCCCTCGTCATTTAGCTTCAACCAGGCCATGCAGGGCGGACATGGAATCTGGCGACTTCCAATTAAACCAAGACAATCCATAGAGATGCCCTGACAGTTTTCGGCGGCCATAATCCGTTTGGCGACAATGTAGTTCTTCGCTGAATTGAGAACATCCTGTTTGTTCGGCTCAACAATCTTTTCGCTTTGTTTTGTATAGAAGTTAGCGATTTCCCGCATCTCATCGGTGGTCTCGGTCTTTTTGAATTCCTCTGGGAAGCGGCTGCGAGGGATGTAGTGCAGGGTGGTACCGATAACATCAAGCTTGCGGTCATAGGTTTTGTTTCCTGCGATAATGCAAATGCGCGTGTTCTTCATTTCGTGCATGGTATGGAACATTTTCAGGCCGAATGCAAGCCAGTCCAGGTCCTGGGTTGCTGCAACAAAGACGCCGGGGATATTGCGGGTCGCCTGCAGATGACTGGTGAAGGAGGTTCCCATTGGGCTGAATACGATAGTGGGGATGTCACCGCGATTTTTGGCGATATTGTTGGTTTGGCCCCAGGCGCTGTAGCCGGAGTGGTGAAGGCACATATTTACAATAATAAGGCCATCCGGGGGATTCTCTTTGACTTCTTTGAGGAATGCGCTTACGAGGTTATCGGTATGGAGAGGCTCATGGGTTATATGAAGGTCGATGTTGAGTTTCTTCACCGCATCGGTGAGAATCTTAGTGTACTGTTTCTGGCGGGCTTTGATATCGTAGGCGGCGCCTGGCCAGCCCATCCAGTACTTATCGATATCCGGGCGAATAAATACTACGCGGACGCGCCCCTTTTTAGTGGATTTCGGTTCGGCGGCAAACAGCGAAGAGGTGAAGTCTAACAGGCTGGTCTGCGTAGCTGCCGCCATAGCACCGGCAGCAGCGAGGAAACCACGACGGCTCATTGAACAGGAACAGCAGGATTTGGTACAGTTTTTGTCAGAATGCATTTTGAGTCCTCCTTAAATATAGCGATATATTGCACTTAGCGTTCCCGTAAGACTTATAACACTATTCTTATTTTGTGTTTACATTATACGGTGCAAAATCTGATATGCAATTAATTTTTCCCATATTCGAGAATCCTGCCAATTATTGGTGGAACTCTTAGAGTACAGGAAAATGCCAAAAGCTGGATTACTACCTAATATGATTTCAAATACGAGATAATGTTTTGATGTTAGGATGCTCAGCGAGAATCGAAATAATCAATAAGGGAGTACACCTCATTGTTGAGTTTCTTCATTTCCCGAAGCAATGCAATGTACGGCTCGTATTTATAGCTGACTATCCCCTTGTTCGAATCTCGATTCGATGGATCGGTACTCAAATCCTGTGGATTATTATCTCTGTACTTAAACCAGTGCCAGCCGATACAGGATTTGGATTCGAGCAAACCGAGAGTGAAATTTTGATAGAACCGCGCCCTGTCGGTTTGGGTAGGAACAAGCCAGCCTGCACCGGAGACATTAGGCAGGCCGGAATCGTGACCCTTGGCGTAGAACTCGGTAATCATAAAGGGCTTGCGGGACTCAGCAATCCACATCGCTATTCTCTTTCGGTCGGGTGTCCATGCGCCATAATAATTTATCGCTATCACGTCCAGATACTTTCCCGCCGCCCTGAATACGCCCGACATGCGTAGTGCTCCTCCGTGCAGCCTTGGGCCAAGACATAGATGGTTCGAGTCATACTTGCGGATGGCATTGGTGGTAATGCGATAATACCTGTCAAAGGCATAACAAAGGAATGCCTGCCGGTCTGCATCAGTTATATCCGACAGGGCCGCGTCTTCGCCCTTTCTTTTCCTCAGCCATTTCCTGGCTGCTTCATAGCCGTAGCGAAGGTTTGGATTGTTCACATCAAGTTGCAAAGACCTGTCGAGAATATCAGATACAACGGGCAGTTCATTATCAGAGAAATGGCCTATCAGCCAGGGATCGTCTTTAGTTGTCGCGAGCCTTTTTGCGTAATCATCACAGAACTTCTCAAAATCCGGATGGAAAACCGGAATGCATTTATCTGGATATCCGAGATGTCCCGGCTCCTGCCGGGTGAGCCTCTTTGACCCGCCGAAAGAACCCATGAAACTCCAGGAAAGTGTATAAACCACTGGATTCGATGTTGCTCGCAAGAGAGAGGGATCCGACCAGCCGCCTATCCCGTTGAAGCCGTGTCTGGTAAGAAGAGCCGTCGAGAACTCGGCCCACTTTTCCCAGGTACCGAACTTCTCTATCGCAGGTTTTTGGCTGATCCTCGAACGCCCCCTATTGACGCTGCAGACACCGATATTGATAAAAAGATTGCCCTCGGGATCCACGAGCCACCACCTATTACCGATTTTCTTTGGATAAAAAAAGCCTTTTGTCTCGACCTTTTTGTCAAGCCGACCGCCATATTTGCTGATCCGAACCTTCCCTGAGCCCGGCTGGAAACCCTCAAGCAACTCGATTGTACGGGTATCGCGCAAGGTCCAATCACTNNTTGCAGGGCCTTATTCTCAGCCCGTGCCGGAGCATTGAGATTACACGTTGTGGCAAAAAACAATACCCCGAGAATATAGACAGGAAATACTTTACGCATAAAAATCCTTAGACAAAAGCCGGAACTCTTACAACTTTGATTACGTCAATTTGACATCTATTGCTTTCTCAACGCTCTTATCGAACGAGATAGTTCCGGTCAGTTGACGTCCAGCTACGCGTGCCGTAACTTTGTATTGACCAAAGAAGCCCCGGAAACGGGCTTTGCCACCGTCAGTGAGCGTTGCCTTTGTTTTCGTCCACCATTTGCCCTTTATGAAGCCGTATAATTTGTCGTAAGCAGGCTTGGGCGTCATGTCTTTTCGGAGGTAACCGGCCGGGGCCCGCTGCCATGCACCCTGGTCTGTGAAGTCCCACCAGGTGATGGCCTCGACGGCAGGGTGTGAGAATAGAACGGTATAGAACTCGGGCACTTTCTCGGCCTGATACTTTTCGCCCTCCGGCGTGGTGTTCCAACCCTCGTTCGTTCTCCGGCCGGAAACAATTGTAGTCTCAGTGAAATGCAGCGGCTTCCCGAATTTGGCGAATCGCTGGCAGACATCCCAGGTGTTTTTGACAGGCCAGCAGCCTCCGTGCATGTGTGACTGGATACCGATGACATCGTAAAGTGGTTTGCCATCGTCATCGACGAGTTTGGAAATAACCTTGTTGGGGTAAGCCGGGTCTGTTCGATAGTCATTTATAAGCAGCGTTGCTTCGGGATTGGCTTTACGTGCCGTTTTGAATGCCTGGCGTACATATTCTCCAACACCCATTTTTCGAATAGCCTCGGTCAACTTAGGAGCATTTTGCTTGGGATTAGGCCGGTCATAATGTGTGGCCTCGTTGACCACGTCCCAGATGTCGACATCGCCTTTGAACCGGCTAACACAACGACCGATTCGCTTGAACTGCAGTCTCATGGCTTCTTCCGGTTCTTCGGGCAGCCATCTTTGTTCACCCCAGTTCCAGGCGAGGGGATGGCCCTTGGTCGTAATATTGTTGGCTTTGCACCAGCGGACAATCTCATCTGTGCGGGCATCATCGGGTCTGCCCTGCCGTCTTTCGTAATTCCACCAGTAGAAAGGCAGGGTCGCGAAGTTCAGCATCGCGGCGAAGTGCTTTTCATAGGCGGCGTTGTCCTCGGGCGTTCTGCACCGTTTTAGCTTGAAGATATTGCATCCGAAGAGAAATTTGTGCTTCGTCTGGGTGATGTTAACTTCCAGGGAAGCATCCAGCGGTTTGCCATCCGGCCCGAGAAGCCTCAAGGCCGCATCACCTTTTCGGTGCTTTTCAATGCGTGCATCGGCCCCATCGAGAATTCGCTCTGTGGACTCCTCGGCGGCAAACAGGGACACTGGCAATGCCAGCGATGTTGCACCTAAACCGGCGGCTTTTAGAAAATCACGGCGATTCATAAGGTCCTCCTTTAAATGAGTTTTGAAAAGCCTAATAACAACAACCTGCATTCTACCAAAGACACCTTTATCACTCAATACCTAAAACAAAAGGCACAACCTGATCCCGGCTGTGCCTTTAGCCTGCAAAAAAACCACCCTCACTTCCGATAAACATTTTGAACAAGCTGCATTTGAAACTATTGTTTCTCGGTTAAACTAATGCGCTTGCTCTCGTCACCTCATCCATCAATTCAATCTCTTTAAATCTGCAGAAATGCTGAAGTTCCCGGGTAATATCCCCATAGCAAGTCTGCCGATGCAATCCATGCGACCAGTTTTTCCATAATTTTGTCACATCGCCGTCCACTTTAACGGCAAACTTTGTTCGGCAGCCCCTTTCGTGCTCAAGCCCGACGAGGGTATCTGTAATTTCACCGGTGAAGTACAGCATGAGGTCTGTTCCAATGAGCTCGGCCTGCGTTACTCTTTCACCGATTCGCATTTCGACCTGCGGGACGACACCCTGCCGGCGCTCCATAACGGTGCGCAATTTGTACGGTGCCATCGGGCCATTCGGGCCATCCATCTTCGGTGTACCCATGCAGTGGGCAAGAATGATTGTGTTGTTAAATTCATCCACAGTCGGGTCGCTGATAAAGCCGGGCTTTCCTGCCAAGCCCTGGAAGATAATGTGCGTCATTGCAGAACGCAGGTCCGATTCGCAAATGCCGCCCAATCCTATACAGTTCAGCCTTGAAAAACCAAGGCAGGGGTAGGCGGGCAGTTTTATTGTTTTGTCCCACATCGTGCCGTAGCAATCTACGGTCATCACCGTCGCATCTTCCTCTTCCAGCATCTTTTCAAAGGCCAGTGCGAGTTTGCAGGACTTAAATATTTCTTCTCTGGAAGGCTCCACGACCATCTCAGCACCTTTGATCCACCTTCGCGTTTCTGCTTCGGCCTTATTATTATCTATGGAGTTATAGGCATCGACGACGCGCTGGAGGCCTATTTTTTTTATCTCCGTTCCAAACTTATCCTTCACATCATTTGCATACGAATCAAACGACCTCGTGGTGACGTTAAGTATCTTCGCCTCTCTTAAATGATGAATGGCGCGGAAGGGCCTTATCGCGGCGGCAAGTTGGGCATGATCTTTTGTAAGAATACAATCCATTTTGGCCCCCTCAGGCTGCTTGCGCAATTCGCCAAATCGGGTCCATCCATGCCCCGAATAAGGAACGGCGAAAATCATTGTGGGCTTCTCTGCCGTGAGGATTTCCTGGACAACACCGCCCGTTCTCATCGTCAGATGAATAACCAGTATGCCGTCCACATCCCGTAATTTATCTTTGAATGGAGCCACCTGAGACGGCGAGCCGACCAGTTCGTTTACAACGAATTCGACATCGGTCAACTCATCTAATTTCGCAAATTCCGATTCATAAAACTTTATTTCCTTTTTCAAATCAATATTGGGTTTGGGCCAATAGTCACTGGCGGGTGTCCCCATATATATCCTGGCGACCTTGACTTTCGACCTTCTGCAGCCCGGGCTTATAAGTTTTGTTGTCATCGGTGCGGGCGCAATCGTCTTCTGCTGACAGCCGATCCCGGCAAGACACAAGGCACATCCCCCTGCTGTTAACTGAATGAAATCTCTTCGACTCATCTCTTTTTCCATCGCTATCTCCTATTTTTAATTAAACATTTTATAAAGGAATTAAATCAACAGAAAATGTCTTGACAGGCCAGAATACCTGGTCGCCACCCTTGTACCAATCGCCCCATCTGCTGTGTACGCCGCCATCATCATCAAAATCCGCACCAAGACTGTAAAGTATAAAGTCACTACCCTGTCGCCTGTACACCAGGGGACCATCACTGTATGGGTCCATCGGTAACTGCTTAAGATACCCGGCAGATACAAGCTGGTCAAGACTTTCCGGAAATTGTTCTTTATCCTCTTTGTATCTTAAAACAGCAATTGTGGTAATTAAGGCAGATTCTCTGGCCTTTAGCCTTTGATATATCTCAATCACCTGGTAAACTTGAGGCGCGATTTCTTCTATGACGTAGCCTTTGAGTATACTATGGATTTCTTCATCTGAGTCGATACCTTGGGAGTGAAGTTGCCAAGGTGTTTGGTGTTTTAGAGTATCAACATAAGCGAAAAACTTGTCAACGGTCGCCACTGTTTTGCGCCTGTCTGGTCCCGTTAGTGCTGACCATATAAACTTTAAATAACGGTCACGAAAAAATTCCTCCATTTGCTCTTCTGTTGGCGAAATTAAAGTAATGATCGTTGGTTCAATAAACCGATCCGCTTTTCCTGGAATCAAACGTCCATCGCCTCTCCCATTATCGGTGAATATTCGTTGGATAATATAGTATGTGATGAACCGTTCGTTATCAAAATAGAGTTCTCTTCTACCAGAGTACATTTCGTGCTCAAGCATTTGTTGCCACTGCTTTAAGGTTTTAGCATCAATCTGTTGTCTGTCTAAGAAACCAAAAACATTGTCAATTGCCATTTTCTTAAACCTGATTCCCATTAGCTGCTCATTTAGCGTTTTACGGCCACTAAGATGGGCACCCATCTTATATAGCTGAAATACTCTTTCCAGTACAAGCTCTATCCTACCGTCAGTGAATAAGACTTTGATCTGAAAATCAAGAATATGTGATACCTTTAGCAGATTTGACGTTTGAAGGTGAGATACCATATGACCAAAAGCGCCAGTGAAGCTATTAGGATATGGCGGAGCAGATAATGGAATCCAGTAATATGGTCTTGAGAATGCTTGTTCCAAATAGTTCAGTGAACGTGAGTTTAGCAACAGCCATTTCTTAATAGTCTGAAGCTCAACGTCATTCAAATCGTTGGGCCACACATCGTAGTAGAGTTTTGCTGAATGTGGCAAATCCCAAAACGTCTCGAATGCTTTTTTATAATAAGGCACTGCATTCTGATTTGGCTCATAATCATCCGGGCGTGAGAGCTTGTTCCATTCGGCGACGTAGTCGACGGATATTGTGGGGGCGGCCGTCATAAGCAGGAGTATTTTGACAAGGAAATACACTAAAACCACAACAAGGATTATCAGAATCCGGGTGAAGAAAGATATTCCCTTTTTGGATTGCTTTCGTACGTTCTCGCTCGGCCGTTTTTCAGCCATATTATTATTACCTCTGATAGTTATCAAACCTTTGAAAGGTTTGCGTATTTTAACATCAGAGATTTTGTGCGTCCAGAGCTAAATTCGACCTCGACGATGCTGTTTTCCCCCATATCAACGAAGTTTTTGACGATTCCACGGCCGAATGTTTTGTGGAGAACAATCTGGCCCTTTTTAAATTTATAGTCCTGAATCTCCGGGAGATCAATATCATCATCAAAATCCTGCTCCTCATCATTCCGCTCGGTGACGGTGGGGCCGAGTTCGTACAGAAACTGTGAGGGGATTGTTCTAAGCTGCTGGCCTCGTATTGTTCGATATCGGGCATGACTTATGTGTAGCCGGGCTTTGGCACGAGTTATGCCGACGAAAAAGAGCCTGCGCTCTTCTTCAAGTTCCTGCCGGTCTTCGTGTGCGTTACTTCTCTCGTGGGGCAATAAACCATGTTCTACGCCGATAATAAAGACGTTATCAAACTCAAGGCCCTTCGCGGCGTGCAGGGTCATCAGAGCAACACTGCCACTGGAAGAATCATAGGTATCGGTATCGCTAAAGAGCGCGATTTGCTGGAGATAATCGAGCAGCGAGGGCTGCTCTGTAAACTTCTCGTACTGAGAGGCGGCATTCAACAGTTCATTGATATTTTCGAGAGCGTCCCGGCCCTGGTCACCCTGGTCCTTAAGGGATTTTTCCAGACCGGACTCAACCAAAACACGCTCTGCGAGCAGCGTTACCTGGCCGGAGACATCCTTTTTGAAGCTTTCTATCATATCGAAAAAGACTGTGAGTTTAGCTTGTGCAGCCTTGGAAAGAGTAGCAATATCCTTTGCTTTATTTAGGGCCTCGAAGAGGGAAATACTATTACCAACAGCATAGGCACGCACCCTATCAATTGTGGTTTTTCCTATGCCGCGGGACGGCGTGTTGATTATGCGCAACAGTGCAATCTCATCTTCAGGATTGACGAGGATTTTCAAATAGGCAAGAAGGTCGCGAATTTCCTTTCTTCTGTAGAATTCCACGCCGCGAACAACCTGGTATAGTATTTTATCTCGGATAAATGCTTCTTCGAGCACGCGGCTCTGGGAATTAACACGATAAAAAACGGCAATGTCGTTGAGAGAAATACCCTGCTCAGTAAACTGCTTTATCTGCTGAGCAATAGCATCAGCCTCTTCATTTTCATCCTCGAAGACATCAACGATGACATCCTGGCCGGATGGTCTTGTGGGGATGAGTTTCTTTGGCTTCCGTGATGTGTTGACCGCAATTAGACTGTCTGCAACTTCGAGGATGTTGGGTGTGCTTCGGAAATTCTCTTCGAGTTTGACAACAGTGGCATCCGGCCAATCTTTTTCGAAGGCTAATATGTTGCGAATGTCGGCGCCTCTCCAGCGGTAGATGGACTGGTCGGGATCGCCGGTCGCGCATATATTGTTATGCTCAGAAACAAAGGCCCGGGCGATTATGTACTGGGCGCGATTGGTATCCTGATATTCGTCAATTAACAGGAATTTGAAACGATTCGAAAGCTCTGAGCAAACATCGGAACAATCCCGGAGCAAAAAAGCCGTTTCGACCAGCAAGTCATCAAAATCCAGGGCGTTGTGCTCAGTCAGGATGTGCTGGTAGCGGTCGTAAATTCGTGCCAAATTTTTAGTAAAATAATCGTCTGCCTGTACTTTGAAAGCGTCAACGTCTATCAGGTTGTTTTTGAGTCGGGTAGAAATCGCATCAAGCATTCTGGCAGGCGGGAAATTCGTCGTATCAAGTTCACAATCCTTTACGGCCTGCTTGATACATCTGGCCTGGTCGGCCTGGTCATAGATACTAAAATTGGGATTTATGCCAACCTTGTCTGCATAACGGCGGAGGATTCTTACACACAGAGAATGGAATGTGCTGATATGTGGGCCGGCAGGTGTGCCCAGAGCACGCGTTCTTTGACGCATCTCGTCGGCAGCCTTGTTTGTAAAAGTTATCGCGCAAATATTATGCGGGCTTATACCCGAATCAATCAATGCCGCGATTCGATATGTGATGACGGCCGTTTTTCCGCTTCCCGGGCCGGCGACGACAAGTAAGGGACCTTCAACGTGAAAGACTGCTTGTTTCTGGGAAGGGGTCAGTGGAATTTTGAATTTTGAACTTTGGCTTTTCAATTCTTACTCTGTGAAGTCAGCAGCCTCATGCAGTCAATAGCAAACATTGTGTATTAAACGAAGTATCAGTCTTGCGGTTGTTGTTTTTGTTTACGCAATAATTCTTCCTGAAGTTCCAATTTCTTGTAGAGGTCGGGCCTTTCAATTTTTATGCGTCCGAGCAGATTGCGCCTTAAGTTAGGCGGATACTGCCAGTCATACAGAAAGTCTTGAAGCGCCAGGTACCTCATCCGCGGGAATTCCAACAGTTTGACCCTGTCAACATCACTAAATTTTTCCTTGTAAATCTTAAAAGCCTCCTCTGCCCATTTTTCCCTGGCGAATGCCTCGTTGTCGTCATGGACCGCATATCTAAAGTATGCTTCTCTCAAAAGCATTAAAATAATTTCTCTTGCATTAAATATTCCGAGGGTTTCGATCTCTTCGTAAAGTCTTTTTCTTACAAAAACAACAAGCGGATCTTTAAAATCTTCTATATCCGGAAAGCTCTCTCTTAATTGGTCGTAGATTTTTTGGGCCTGACGTCGATGTGCGTCTTCATAGTATGAGCCCGCCTGATAGAAAGAAAGTACCGCATTTTTCAGCATATTCCGGTAACCATTCCGCATGGCGTCATAGGTGGATTCCTTAAGTACTTTGTATTTTTCGAGAACCGCCAACATAGCCCGGTTGTAGGATTCAAACATTCTCAAATCGGGACGCATAAATATATCCTGATTCATGATTAGTTGCTTGCTGTCTGCAGTTTGGGGTGCATTTTCCATTCTTACCGGCATCGGAACGTCATAAACGAAAATTTTCCCATATCGGAAGAGGTTATGCAAACTATGGACCACGATACGGTCGGTGTTCGTCTCATCCGGGGAATACTTTCCTTTCCCGGCCATCTGCAAACCCTTCACAGCCCAGTAAATTGCATGGCTATCCGGATGTCGCCAGTCAAGGGGCAGATGACTGTTGGGATCATCCCAGTCGGCAACAGGTCCATAGTTTTGATTCAACTCGTGCATCAGGACCGGTTCGAGTTTCCAGGTATTACGCAACTGGTATGCCTTTGCAAAAATATCAAACTTTTGGAGGCTTCTTTTGCCCCTAAAATTATCTATCACCTTGAAGGCTGCGGGTTTGAATCTGCCGGGATTTCTTCTTAAAGACAAATATTGACCGACAAAACTTTCATCATCGGAAAATTCTTTGTCCGCTGATTTGAGGGCTTCAATTAACGGCAGCACATTCGCATCTTTTATAATCTCCGCCCAATGAAGCGGAGCTTCGGCAAGAGCTTCGAAGTGCCGGTTATTACCGGAGCCGACCAACGGCTCCATAGCTAAAGCCAATTGGAGCTTGTAATATCTGTGTGCATCATCCGATATTCCACCTATTTTGTGCTGGAACGTTCTTGCAAGTTCACGATAAAGAAGAATGCTTCTTGGATTTTTCTCGATACCCTTGTCGCGAAGAAGTTCGTAGCCATTCTTCACCCACCGCCAGCGCTGGTCCGGCCGGGTCGCTGGTATTGTGACGGAAATATTATAAGCCATATTCCAGGCCTGGAACTCCCACACTGTCGCGAAACGAGGCTGAAGGATGGTTATCCACTCAGCAAGCTGTTTGGCATCGAAGAACTGTCCCTGCTCTTTTAGATTGTCCGCGCGAATCCACAAGACATCTACAAGCAGGCCGCGAAAAGCCCCTGTTGCTACGGTCGCAAAAGCCAGTGAAGGAGGAATATTCTCAGGCCTATCGAGTATTAAGCCCATATCCTCACGCTTGGAGTTTATGAAATCAAGCTGGGTACCGGCGGCAATAAATAAGGCAACCGCAAGAACAACACATACAAACCAAATTACTTTATCGCGTAAATGCATTTCTCGAATCTCGTTACTTGATTCTCGATACTTTTCTAATACGGAGCATGGGGCAGCGAGTATCCTTAGATTATAATTTTCGCAATTTCTCTGAATCTAAAAATCAGTAGTGCAAGCAATAACAATAAAAACGATTTTATACAAATCATAAGGCCGGCGACTTTAGCCAATAAGGGCCAACTCAATAATCTTCCGGGAACCAGGTATTTTGAAGGGCTGAATTTATCAAACTGGGGTAAGAGTGAAATGACCGGCCTGACGGTATAAGAATAAACCCAGCTTAAGTTTTCGCCAAGATAGTCAAAGGATTCCAAACAGAAACCGCTGAAAATTGCAGTAACAAAAACACAAAGAGAAAGCAATATGGCGACGGGAAAAGAGAGAAAAGTCGAGGCTAAAAGGCTTAAAGACGCAAGGAAAATCAAACGGAGCAAAATTAACAGAACAACCCTCATAAAATTGGCGCCGAACGTATCGGCTTTGTAAAGGACTTCCAGACCGTCAGGGGGAAACATCACCGTCGTACCGTTTGATGGGAGGTTGAGAAACTTGATGGCCAGATAGCCGTCTTCAGCGATTAAATCTGCAGAAAATTCCAATTCGCGAAAAGTCCGAATGGGATCAGATCGTGGATAATAGTTAACATCAGCGGGATACTGCCGACTGTCACCGATTTCCCACCGGCTATAAACCACCGAATCAGACGGACTCATAGAGACATCATATTTAAACCTTACAAACAGGGGCTCTTTTGAGTCGACAACTCGAACGTTATTAAACTCCCAAACTAATTGCTGGCCAACATCAGCAGCCCGCTTCTCAAGCTTTTTGCGCTTGGTAAAATCCTCTATGAATTTACTCCGCGGAACATCCGGAGGCAGTTGGCCTTCTCTTTCGAGCCTCTCGTAAGTCTCAAGTACCTCTTTCGTAACGTCGACTTCAGGCGGTACCAGGGCCGCGCGAGCGGTGAAAAACTCATTTTTGACCTGGGTAAGATCGGCCTGGTCGACATCGGAAAGTTTTGGTGTATAAATAGTAATTGTATATATTATTGCTGAAAAGAGAGCGAGCAGGGCCGTATTCAATAATACTACGCCGAGCAATTTTCCGAAAAGAAGCTGATAGCGGCGGATTGGCTTTGTAATAACAGTGTATATCTGTCTTTGTTTTATATCACTTGTTAAAGCATAGACTGTGACGATTATCGTGAGCAAACAAAGTAAAAGATTAGTGAGCGAAAGGCCGTAGCTCACAAAGGTCTGGAGCCTGCCTTTCAGTGTCCCGTCACCTGTCATCGAGACACCCATGACCGGCAGCAAAACAATCAGCAGAACTATAAAAACTGCGGCGACTTTCATCCGCAGGGCCTGCTTAATTGTATTGGTGGCGACTGCCCAGATACTACGCATCGCCAAAATCTCCTTCCCAACAGCTTAATGCGTAAAAAACAACATCATATTTTCAAAACACTACTCGATTCGTTTTAATTCCGCATGTCAGAAGCTGTGATTAATCTTCATTTTTATTTTCTGATTTATCGGTTTGCTCACGGTCGTCGTTTCGTGGCGATGAGCCGTCTGTGAGCCGGTCTAAAATGTTTTTTCGGATTTGCTCTGGTTTTGGTACTTCGGACTCAACTGGTTGCGTTTTGATTTTCCTCTCACGAGAAACAGGCTTAGGTTGTTCAGGCTTTGCCGGCTTGGTTAGTTCACGCAACAGCTTGTCATCGGGTTTTGTTTCGGCAGTTTCAACAGGGACAACACGCTCGGTTTTTCCGGATCTTGGTGGAATTTGACCTGATTCCGGTGCCGAAACAAGCTTGTCGAGTATATTTTCCTTTGCCGCCTTGGCAACAAGAAAATCGCTGATTCCCGTGGTGCTGACCGCCCCGCTTGTAGTCAGTTCCTGCTGCTGGGCATCTGCAACGGTTTTAATAAAAAAAGTTTCGAGCTTTTCCATCGGGGATATTACTTCGCAGTCGGCGTGCTCGTCTTTAATCAGCTTCTTTATCCTCTCAACAGCGTTATCGCTTAACGTGTCGGTAGTAATCTGCATTTTATCTGACTGAAGCAAAAGCTCTCTAACCTGACCTTCGGCCTGGATTTTGCCCCCGTAGAGGATTGAAATTCTATCGCATACGTCTTCTACATCGGCGAGCAAGTGACTACAAAGCAAAATTGTCTTGCCACGTTTTGCAAGTTCCAGGATCAAATCCTTTATCTGCCTGGTGCCAATAGGATCAAGTCCCGTTGTCGGCTCATCCAATATAAGTAATTCCGGGTCGTTTATCAGGGCCTGGGCCAGTCCGATTCTGCGGGCCATACCCTTTGAAAATGTCCCGACGGCTCTGTTAGCAACAGCCTTTAGACCAACCATATCAAGGAGCGCTTCGATACGCAATTTTCGGACTTTTGGTGGCAGGCCGAATAACCTGCCGTAGAAATCTAAAGTTTCACGAGCGCTCAAATACCTGTATAAATACGATTCTTCAGGCAGAAAGCCGATCCGAGAGCTGATTTTCGGATTAGAACCGTCACCCCCAAGGACCGCGGCTTTTCCCTTTGTGGGATAGAGCAAGCCAAGGAGCAATTTCAGGGTGGTTGTTTTTCCAGAGCCGTTAGGTCCTAACAGGCCGAAAACCTCATTGTAATGAACCTGTAGATTCAGGTCGTCAACGGCATAAACCTTGTCCCGACCCCACCAATCGGAAAATATTTTGGTCAAAGAAAAAGTTTCAACGGCGTATTCCATAATTTTGTATCTCGTATATCAAGAAGCGTATCCTGTATCCTTTCGCTTCACATTTCCCATTTCACGATTCAAGCATGTGGTTCGTGGCTGAGTTCCTCCCCAAAGCGTACAAGCCGGGCACTGTTAAATACAACAATCACTGAGCCGAGAAAATGCAGACCGGCGGCTAATAGCGGAGGAATGAATTTGAAAAGCGAGACTCCCAGTACGATAAAAATTACACCAAAACCAAGATTTTGGCGAATAACCCTCCTTGTGGCTCTTGAAAGCTTCACAAGAAACGGCAGGCGCTTCAAATCATCGCTCATCAATGCAATCGAAGCAGAATTTATAGCGACATCGCTGCCGGCCGCACCCATAGCAATACCCAAATCGCCGGCGGCCAAAGCAGG
>JABAHP010003917.1_pt2 | contig 44369 bp, 38 predicted proteins | sample 7062081 | NCBI WGS metagenome assembly JABAHP01 (sample SAMN14534357, study PRJNA622989) | marine sediment metagenome | biome: marine biome [ENVO:00000428]; feature: marine pelagic biome [ENVO:01000023]; material: deep marine sediment [ENVO:00002113] | place: India: Gulf of Kutch | collected...
CTCTCCCTCCTGCTCCACGACCTCAGGACGAGGGCAACGGCGAGAACGGTTGCGGCTATCATGAAGAACAGGTAGACGCTTATGGAAGGAGTGGTCTCCAGCAGCTCCGAGAGACGGTCCCAAGGTGACTGGGAGGTGTCGGCCGAGCCGAAGCTGTGGACAGAGACCCAGAGGCCAGCCGCCCTGGTCGCGAAGGTTGCGAAGACCACCAGCACGAATGACATGATCCCGAGTAGAGGGGCGAGCAGGGGGTAGGCACCCTTGCGCTTGTTCATGAGCTGGGCGTGGAGGAAGCCCGTTAGTAGCATCCACGGGAGCAGGGAGGATGTCTCCACCGGGTCCCATCCCCAGTAACCCCCCCAGCCAAGGACGGTGTATGCCCAGACCCCACCGATGGCGATGCCCGCCGTCAGGAATATCCAACCCGCGCGGCTCCAGAACATGGAGAGCTTGATCCAGTCCTTGTGACGGGTCATCAGGTAAGCGAAGCCCGCGGCGAAGGGGATCACCATGAAACCGTAGGCCACGAAGACGACGGGAGGATGGATGGCCATCAGGTCCGTCTGGAGGAGGGCGTTGAGCCCCTGGCCTGTTGGAGACTGGGCCAGCGCCTCAGGGTGCGTGGGGGCGAAGGGTTCGTAGAGGGCCAGGACGTATAGCAGGATACCGATGGTGGCGAAGGTGCCGATGCGCGTCCAGTCCAAGACGTCGGCGTCGATGGGCTTGCGCATCGCCCTCAGCTCGATGACGAGCCATGGTATGACTATCATCCAGAGCCAGAACAGGAGGGAGCCCGCCAGGCCAGCGATGGTGCCTGAGATGCGCCACTTCATCTCCGCCCCCTCCTGCGTATAGGTCCATACATACTGGACCGAGACGTCGGTGGTGATGAATAGGTAGTACATGTACAGCATCATGCCCGTTACGAGCATGAACAGGGCAGTGGAGACGAGCTGGGAGGCCTGGTTCATGCGCTCGTCCCAACCCCTGAGCCGTGCCAGCGATGTGAATATCCCCAGGGCTGCAAGGACGATACTCAGGTAGATGAGACCGTTGCCGTCAGCCATAGGGGTGGCGAATATGTCGACGGTATAAAAAGGTTTTACAATATCCGGTGAGGGAGTGTCAATTTCCTAACCGGGATCGGGCCCATCGTGCCTCGGAGGACTAATAGTGCATGATATTCTACCCGTCCCTGGTCACAACACGCATTACTGCAACTATTAGTGGATGGATGTGCGGGTAAATCCTAAACCAATGAACAAAGTTTAAATTGTGGTCCCGTGATATCCATGTGAATCAGGGATAAAACCCCCATCCATGGGGTACGCTGATAGGCACCTGACATCGACCCGACCAACTCAACGACGCACCGGTGAGACACCATGAATGTTTTCGGAGACGGATCCGTCCTGTTCCTCGTCACGGCCATCGGCTTTGGTCTGGTCATGATGTTAATAGTCAAGGCGCTGGCCGGTAAGGAGATGAAGATGACCTCCACCTCCGCGGTCCTAACGCTCCTGGTTCCCCTGATAGTCGGGACCGGCCTGCTCGCCCTGGGCTCGTTCCTGGAGGTCCACGAGGCCCCCGAGCTGTGCGGCGAGTACTGCCACGCCATGGAACCAGAGTACATCACCTACTACAACCCCGGCAACAATACCCTCATGTCCGGCCATGCGGACCGGGGGGTGACGTGCCTGGATTGCCATACTGGACCAGGATGGAGGGGTCAGATAGACGTATGGTTGGACGTCCCCCACGAGGCCTGGGCGGAGGTCACCGGAGACTACGACCCAGAGGAAAAGGGCGGTCCCGTCCACAACCTCCACTGCACCAAGTGCCACGACGGCGGCGAGGCCTTCGTGCCCGGAGAGGTCACCACTGCCATTGGCACTACGGCCAATCCCCACTTGACCGAGAGGAACTGCGGAGAATGCCACGAGGCCCACGAGGGTGGGGTCGGGCAGACGCCGCACGCTTGCGCCGTGTGTCACGGCTTGCATCTCGATGACTTCGTCGGAGCCCAGCTGAGGCATGGCGAGCGCACCGGAGGCGACTGCCTCGACTGCCACGACCGGGTCCATCCCGAGGACGCGGAGATCCCGTTCTCCGAGTTCCCCGATCTGATCACTCCGGAGTTCTGCTCCGACTGCCACATGTGGGAGTACCGGGTCCTCAACACCACCGACTCGCCGCTGGCCCACGAGCTGTACGGGGATTGTACCAAGTGCCACTTAGAGCACGAGCCAGCCCACCCGATACACGACGAGGAGGCGCCATTCGACGACTGCGGCCAGTGTCACGTGGCCATCGACACGATGGGAGGGATCCACAACCGTTCCCTCATCACATACCTGGGCGTCAACGACATCGAGAACGACTTCTGCAAGGCCTGCCACCGCGGGGAGGTGAACTCCCTCCTGCGTGGACTGCACGACGAGCTGGACTGCGTATCCTGCCACACTGACCACGAGCTGAGGGTGAACTTCGACGATTGCACCGAGTGCCACGGCACAGACCTTCCAGAGTGGCACGTCGAGGACACGATCGGGTGCAATTGGGACTACTGCCACGGGACGACATGGTACCACTGAGGAGGCGATGGGGAGATGCCGGAGATGATGCCCGAGGAGCCGTTCGACGAGGACGAGAACCCGGACGAGGAGATTTTCAGGTACGGCAGGAAGGTAATCGCCGTCCACTGGGCGGTCATCATCGCCTTCTTCATCCTGGCATGGACCGGAATACTGCTCATGCGCGACTGGTTCATGAGGACCTTCAACATATTCGGAGGCGACCTTTGGTTCGAGACCTTCGACGGAGCGGTGGAGCTCCATGTTGCCTCCGGGATCACCATATGTGTCCTCGGCCTCATCCACGTGATGCTCCATATCAAGCAGAAGGACAAGCCCATCCTCCCAAAGAACGTGGCCTCTGAGTTTCGGGCCACCTTCGAGACGGCCATGTGGGTGACCTTCATCTCGCGAAATCGAGAGAGCGGGACCTCGGACAAGTACAAGGCCAACCAGAGGATGTCCTACCTGGCCATCTTCTACACCCTTGGACTGTCCGCGATCAGCGCCATCTTCATCAGCCTCTTTGGCGAGACGGGTAGCGCGGTCCACGTGGTCGCAGGTACCCTGGTGGGACTCCTGGCAGCGTTCAGGATATTCTACCTGCTCAGGACCTGGGACCGGATCGCGTTCAGGAGCATCCTGAGCACCGGTTCCATGCCCCTTTGGTACATCAAGGAGAACCATTACAACTGGTACCTGAAGCTGAAGGGCATTTCGCCCGATGGGGGGGACGAGAAGCCTGAGGAACCCGAGCCCGAGGCACCGAGGGCCAGTGCAGCCACCGATTGAGGGTCCCAGGTCGCCCGAATCTGCCAAAAAGTATTACTAGCGAAAGGATGTAGCGAGCAAGTCAGGAGTGTCAGATATGGCCTTCGTCGGTATGGAATGGATAGTCGTTATCATCGCCATCGTCCTCTTCCTCTTCGGGGCGAAGAAGATCCCGGAGTTCGCCCGAAGCCTGGGCAAGGCCAGGGGAGAGTTCACCAAGGGACAGCACATGGTCGAGATGGAGATGCTGAAGGCGGAGCAGGAAGCTCGCATCGACCCCGTTACCGAGACTCGACCCGACGATGTCGGTACCACCTCGCAGACGGAAAAGGACACACCCATCAGACAGGCCGCCACCGAGCTGGGCATCGAGACGGCCGGCAGGTCCGACCAGGAGCTGAAGGAGCTCATCCGGATACGGGTGACCGGGGAGTAGTTCACTCCTCTTCGCTCTTATCCCCGCTTCCCCGCATCAATAACGCTGAGAAGACGACGATCACCACCAACGTGATCAGCACTATCCAAAGCCACAGGTCTTCGATGTCGCCCGTGTCGTCGGACTCGTACCTGACGGTTCCCAGGTCGTTGGTGCCCCCGTCTCCGGGTGATATGGCCTCGAACTCGTNNTAGATGCCGAAGCTGTACGTCCCAGGGGCGATGACAACGCTGAAAGAACCATCCACGCCCGTGGTGGACCAAGTGGCCCCCACGGTCCGGATCTCGGCCCCGGAGACTGCCTTGCCATCGGCGTCCTTGACCACTCCAGTGATGGTACCCGGTGTCAGGGCGGCGACCACCGCGGTCCCCTCGTCCACAGCGTAGTTGAGGAGCTCCATGGCGAAGTCGGGGTTGTGTACCATCGTCCCGTCGGACACCACGTACTCCTTGGCCAGAAGGGTCTTGTTGTAGACCACCGTCTGGGCCTCGATCACCTCCTCGGAGAACCCGTATCCCTCGGCTTCCTCCAGGGCCTGCGCCGCCGCCTCGACGCTGGCCTCCGCTTCAGGGAGAAGATCGGTTATTTCCGATCGCCAGCTCTCGATGTAGTTCAGCGCCTCCTCGTCCGTAAGGGTCTCTCCGGTACCTCCCTGACCTCCGTGGCAGGCCACGTTGCAGGAGTTGGGCATGTCGTAGGTCACGCTCTTGCCCGGGCTGATGTGGTAGAAGGAATGGCTGGCGATGTCGTAGTCCACGGCGCCCGTGGCGACCAGGGGCATGTGGCAATCGGCACACACCGCCTCTCCGTCCATCCAGGGGGAGCCTATGATCTCGGGGATGTCGATGATCCCGGCGACCATCTCCGTCTGTGGGTGGTGCACGACCCCTCCCGGAGGCGTGTCGAAGGTCCTGTGGCACTGGGAGCAGATCTCGTCCCTGCTCACCCGCAGCTCATGGTCCTCTTCGCTCCCGTGGGAGTCGTGGCAGGCCACGCACTCGATGCTGTACTGGACGGCGTCGAAGGCGGGCTTCTCGTCCTCGATGGCCAGCATGTAGTCGGTGGAGTGGCACTTGAGGCAGGTCTCCTGGCCCAGTGGGTCCTCGAGGATGGTGTTAAGGGCCTCGGAGTGGGGATGGCCCACGTAGTCAGGGTACTGCTGCCTGTGGACCCTGGACGTCTCGTCGTCGGGGTGGTAGATCCCGTTGGTGAGGAAGAAGAGGTCCAGATCGTCCCCCGGCATGATGGGATGCCCCGAGGCGTCAAGGGGATAGCCCGCCTTCTCGCCCCCCAGGGTCCCTATGCTGTTACCCCGGTTGTGACAGGATCCGCACAGGGTCGAGTCCACGGTGACCCATATGTAATCGGAGCGGGACTCGCCGACCGGGGGGTCGACGTGGAGGCTGCCGGGGCCGTGACACGCCTCGCAACCGACCCCCAGCTCGTTCCACGAGGCGGTCCACTCACCGCTGGTGTCGTTGTAATCTACGTCGAAGCCGGTGACGTGACAACCAGCGCAGTTGAGGTCCCAAGATTGGTCGGTGGTTATGGCCTTGGGGACCCCGGTGTCGGTGTACCACACGTCGGTGGAGTAGCCCACCCACTCCCCGGTCCCCACGTTCCACTGGATGGGAAGCACGTAGCGGCTGCTCCCGATGGTGACCAGGTACCGTTGCATCCAACCCTCGCCGCCCAGCACGTAGTCGACCTGGTACACATCCGAGCCCTGGCCATCAAGGTCGACGAGGAAGTCCTGCCCATCCCGAGAGAGGCTCACCGTCACCTGCTCGCCATTACCCACGTTGATGACCGGGTCCGTGTCCCAGTCCCCCACGACGGTGGATTCCCTGGCGACACGCATCTTGGTGGGATGCAGGGAATCCTGCCACGCGGAGTGGGCCTCCTGGTGACAGGTCCCGCACTCGGTCGAGCCGGTGTAGGTTGCCCCGTCCATGTACGAGTTGTCATCCGGTCCTCCGTTGCTCCGGGTCTCGGCCGTGTCATCGGATGCACCGGTGAGGCCCAGCCCAGCCAGGGCCAACACGCAGATGGCGAGCAGGATGACCCCAAGTATCAGGTTCAGCTGGCTGACCCGAAGGCCTCGAGGTCTCGGTCCCATATCCGTCAACTTTTCTCCCATCTCAGCATCTCCCTGTCCGGAGCCTTCGGCGTTCGGGAGGTTCATCGTCGATCGCCTCCCCTTCTCGTCCTTGACGCGACCATCGCCGCCCCGAGGAGAGCCATTATCGTCAGCGTGATGACCATCCCGGGTGTGTCATCCTCCTCCTTCCCCTCCCCCTTCTTGAGGAAAACGGGATACGTGCCCGACATGGGGAAGAAACCACCTTGGTCGTCGATGACCCCAACGAAGGTCGAGTTCTGGAAGCCATCCTTCGAAACGACCACGTCGACGGTGCTGTCTGCCCAGTTGGGGGGCACGGTTATCGAGAAGTTCCCGGTGGCGTTCGTGGTGCCGTTCAGGAAGCTGGTCGCGTTCCTCCAGAGCTTCACATCTGCCCCTTCCACCGGCGCCCCGGAGCTGTCGAGGATGGGGCCCACCGATATATCGTAGGAGGTTGGGGGCACGTAAAGGCTGAGCAGGAACGTGTCGGTCCCGGGGACCCCGTGCCGGTCCCCGGCTGAGTTGTCCATGACGGCGATCGAGAACCTGTAGGTCTTGACCAGGTCGTCGAACTGGACGTCGTCCTCGTTCTCGGTGACCAGCGCCCGTCTGATCTCCGTGGACCATACGCCGTCTTTCCATACAGCGGCCTGCTCGATGTCCCCACGGCTGCCCTGGGGCTGGTCCACGATATTCTCCGGGATGATGGCTGAGAGGGCCTCGTAGACGAGGGCGGCGTCACGCTGCTCTGCCGCACTCGCGCTGGCCACCTCAAGGGTCTCACCCCCCTCGATCTCGCTCCGCTGCAGGACCATGGCATCGAGGTAGTCCGAGGGGGCCCTCTCAATGTACAAGGGCTTGGTCCCGTCGGGGTTCCTGTTCGCGGTGTAGGACGAGACACCGTCGTCCCCGAACAGGCCGCCGTCCCCCACGTGGGGCGGCTCGTCGTAGTTCAGTTGCATGTCGTCAACGTACCCGTGGAAGGAGAACTGGCCCCCTATCGCCTGGTGGTCCTCGTCGATCTCCACCGCCCCTGTCTGCTCAGCGTCATCGACGGGCAGCACCCTGGCGGCCCTCATGTTCCACATGTCGCCCTTCTCGTCCGGGTTCTCGAGGAAAGCCCCCGCCCTTCCGAACTCGGGGTGGCATTTCACGTAGCAACCAGCAGAGTCGTAGCTCTCGATGGGAGTGATCTCCCAAAGGATGGCCATCCGGTCCTCTGAACCGACCCCCGGGCTGAGGAAGTCGGGCTGGAAGTCAAGGTGGAGGGGACGGGTGACGTAGTTGTGTCCCTTCCCGGCGGTGTTGTTCATCGTGCTGATCCCGAAATCGTAGGATCTGTCCAGGTTGTCGAACTGGACGTCGTCCTCGTTGTCGGTTACCAGGGGCCTTCCCATCTCCACGGTCCACACGCCGTCCTTCCAGATGGCCCCACCGTCCAGGTCCCCCCTGGAGCCCGTGGGCGCCATCAGGACGCTCTCGGGGACCGTGGCGCCCAAGGTCTCGTAGTTGCTCCAAGCTTCGGTCACAGCGCTGGCCGAATAGGCCGGGTCCTCCGGGTCCGCGACCACCGTCTCGCCTGCGTCCACCTCCGACATGTGGAGGACCATGGCGTCCAACCAATCCTCGGGGTCGGTCTCTATGTACATCGGGGAGCCATCGGTAGCGTTGGCGTTTGATGAGAAGCTGGCGGTGCCGTCGTCACCTAGCCTACCTCCCGTGGGGAACTGTCCCTCGTCAGGGTCGTAGACCACCTTGGTGTCGTCCCCGAAGCCCAGGAGCTGGAACTCCCCCGCGGTGGCCTCGTAGTCCACGACAGTGGGGTCCGTCAGCTGCGAGACCTCGGTGGCCGACAGGGACCTGCCGGCCATGACGTGCCATATGTCGGCGATGTCACCGGGCACGTCCAGGTACGACCAGTCCTTCCCGATATGGCACTTCGCCTGGCATCCCACGGTCTCGAACCCGGTGGTGTCCATGTCCCACATCAGGTTGACCATGTCCTCCAGGCCATCGTTCCTGGACCACACACCAGTGCCTGATTCCAATATCCACGAGGACCGGGGGATGCTGAAGGTGGGATCGTTCCAGGAGACCTTGAAGTACACGTGGGTGCTGGTGTGGAGCGACTGCAAGGTGACCTCTCCCGGGTTGGTGCCGAACTCCAGGTCGACCTTAAGGGGAAGGGCGGTCTCCCACACCCTGTCCGACCCGTCTCCGTCGATCACCGGCGGAGTGGTGGTCCTCCCCGACCTGACGGTGTTGTCAGGTATGGGGTTGTACTCCCATGCACCCGTCGCGCGGGTGATGGACATCGTGGGGTCCTCCCATTCCGCATAGATGTAGATGTCGGTATCGGTGTAGACGGACCTGAGCCTGACCTCGGCATCGAACCTGCCCTCCACCTCGATCTCCAGCTCGATGGCCTCCTCCCATACTGCGTCGTCGGGAAGACCGTCCAACACGGGAGGGTCGATGACGCTCAGGGATTGGAGCGTCCCGGCGGCCGAGGCCCCGTTCGCACCCTGGGTCTCGGTCCCGATGGGGAACAGGGTTCCAGACAGCAGCACACCGACGAGCACGAGGACCAAGGCGACCCTGGTCCTGCCGGTGCTGATACGTAGGGTCAATGCAACACCTCTTGGTTCGGGGGGGTCTCCAGGGAGGGAAGCGGGCCAGGGAAGAGGACCGTACCTTGGACATGTGGTTGGTACCTTGATATGATTTCCACTTCCCAGGACCTCCAAGGACGAATTTTCATGGTATATCACTGGACGAATATATAAGAATTCTTCTACTTGGGTNNAATTCTTCTACTGGGGTGAGGTTTGTCCTCAAATCGCATGATATTTCGGACATATGGTGTTCGCGGAAACACGTTCACCCCTCCTATAAACCCACGGGACCTCTCCGTTCATAGCTTCGAGTTAGTAACGTATTTACCCTTAATGTACCTTTATCCAACCCGTGCTTTCCGTCCGGGGGGACAGGAACCGAGGAATCCTCGGCCTAGCGATCAGACCGAGCCCGAGGGTTGCATATGGGGTCGCTTGGCAGGAGGTGACCACCGTCCCTGGGCAGGGTTTCTCGGACATGAATGTCTCGATAGTCCCAGGATTGAAGGCACAAGTGTCGAGTATCGCTCAAAAAAATATGCCAATTGTCCAGAACTATCATAAGATTTATATTAAGAGATTGTATTAGCCAATCGGATTCCCCAAGGGTGTCAAAATGCCTGAGATGGACAGGAGGACGTTCATCAGGATCGGAGCATTCTCAGCAGGTGCGATGGCATCGGCCTACGCCCTGGGAAAATACATTCCGCTCCTCCAAGAACGACAGGAGCCCGTCGTCGACCCCGCACCCCCACCGCTCCTAGCGGGCGAGGACTACTTCCCCACCGCATGCTGGGTTGGAAAGGGGAACTGCGGTATCAACGCCAGACGCTACAACGGTCGCATCCTCAAGCTCGAGGGCCACATCATGCATCCCCGCAACAGCGGGAAGCTCTGTCCGAAGGGACAGGCCCAGCTCCTCTCGATATACGACCCCTACCGTCTGAAGGCCCCGCTGGTGCGGACCAACGAGAAGGGCATCCCAGGCAAGTTCAGGGAGGCCAGCTGGTCCGAGGCCATCGGCATGGTGGGCACGGAGGTCAGGAAGGCCCTTGCAAAGGGACCCCAGTACGTCGTATGGCAGAAGGGAAGGGGCACCGACCAGTCCACCTTCGACGAGGCATTCGCGTTGGCATCAGGCGCGACCCTGCTGACCATGGACGGCCTGTCCGCCGGGGCGGGTGAGATGGCGACGGACTACACCCTCGGTTACCGGACCGTCCTGTCACCGGACCTCAGGAACTGCAACTACCTGATCAGTTGGGGATGGAACCTGCTGGGCTCCGGGGGGAACCAGCACTGCTGGCTGACCCACCAGCAGGAGTTCATGGGCGCCAGGGAGAGGGGCATGAAGGTGATCACCCTGGACCCGCGCCTGGGGGGTATGGGGCCCCACACCGATCAATGGGTCCCCATCAAGCCCGGGACCGACCTGGCCTTCTTCCTTGCCGTGGCCAACGTTCTGGTGGACAAGAACTACGTGGACGAGGAGTACATGGTGAACAACACCAACGCGCCCTTCCTAGTGGGCCCCGACGGGGACTTCCTGGTGATAGACAGGAAGGAGCAGGTGCTCGACGAGCTGGGGGCCGTGGTCCCGTACGACGCCGATGGCGTCGTCCCCCAGCTCCGCGGCGAGGCATCGGTGGACGGGACGACGGTGAAGACCGCCTTCACCACCTACAAGGATCACGTCTCACAGTACACTCCGGCGTGGGCGGAGGAGATAACCGGCATCCCCGCCGGCAGGATAGAGTCCCTGGCCGTGGAGCTGGGGAACCAGGCACTGATCGGGAGCAAGTTGACCATCGACCCCTCGAAGGCACCGCCCTGCTACGCCGAGTGCCACGGCGACCCATTCGAAGGGGCCGGAGGCGCCGTGGAGGGAGAACCCCGGGACTACATCTACCGCCCCGTCGGCATAATGGCGGACCACGTGACCCAGCAGGAGATGGGTTTCCAGGCCGTGCGGGCCGCCGAGCAGGTCTTCATGCTCCTTGGCGCCATCAACGCCGTGGGAGGGGTCCATCCAGACTTCAAGATGGGCGTGACCGACACCTTCGCCGGCTACGACAACCTCAGGGTCCGGAACCCCCCTTACGACATCACGCTGGAGAGGAGCAGGTTCTTCCCCCTCAGCTCCGCCAATCCCAGCATGGTCTCCCAGGTCATCAAGGAGCCCAGCGTCTTCAACGTGGACTACAAGCCGGACGTACTGATAGTCAGGGACGGCAACACCCTCATAGACGCCGCCTCCCAGGTCGACATTTCCGGCGCGTACTCGGAGTTCAAGTTCGTCGCGGTCATCGACCCGTGGCTGAACGAGACCGCGGACCACTACGCCGACGTGGTGCTGCCCTCGGCCACCATGGAGCAGTACGACGGTCCCCTCAACGTGGGGACCATGTACACCGAGGCCTTCACCATGCGCCTCCCGCCCATCTCACCCCTGTTCAGCTCGCGCGGCTACATCGACATAATCATAGACCTGGCCGAAAGCGCCGGCGTCCTCTACGGTCCCGGAGGCATGAACGACGTCCTCAACACCATGATGGCCTTCCAGAGCGCCTTCCGGCTCGACCTGGACGCCAAGCCCCAGACCCGTTCCATCCTCAGCAGGTGGGCCAAGTCCAACGGCATCGAGCAGGGCGTCCGTTTCTTCGAGGAGGCCGGGGTGACGGCCCAGAACAGACCCCCCGAGGCCATCTACACGCAACCCGGCTACCGGTCCTACAGCAACATGCGTCACCGGTTCTACGGCGCGTCGCTGCTCGAGGCACGGAGGGACATGGAGGACCTTGGCACCGGGGATTCCTATTCCCAGGACTACACGGCACTGCCCACCTGGAGGACCCCCACCTTCGAGGGCTCAGGCAGCGAGTACGACCTGACCCTCATCTCGTACCGCAAGGTCCAGTACATCAGGTCACGGGCCACCCACTTCGTGCACATGAACGAGCTGGAGCCCGAGAACAGGGTGCTAATGAACTTCCACACCGCCGATGAGAGGGGCATCCACGAGGACGACGAGGTGTGGGTGGAGTCCCACAACGCCGTAACCGGTGACACGGCCCGGGTGAAGGCGCGCGTCCAGCTCATCGAGGGCATACGACCGGACACGGTGGCCATGTCCAACCACTACGGCGCCTGGGTGCACCCTTGGAACGAGGACGGGGGACCCACACCGAACACCCTCTTCCCCACGGGGAAGGGGTACGTGACGAACACCATGGACCAGTCCTTCCACGTGAAGGTCAAGGTCGAGAGGGCGGGGTGATGGGATGGTCCACTACGCCTTCGTGATAGACCTGGCGCGATGCGTCGGATGCAGGTCCTGCGTCGAGGCCTGCAAGGTGGAGAACAACACCACCAAGGGGATCTTCTGGATGGACGTGCTGAAGATGGAGGAGGGAGAGTACCCCAACGTCAAGTACTCCTTCCTGCCCCGTCCCTGCCAGCACTGCGAGGACCCATCGTGCGCCCCCGTCTGCCCCGTGGGAGCCAGGTTCAAGCGGGAGGACGGGCTGGTCCTCACCGACTTCGACCGGTGCATCGGATGCCGCTATTGTCTGATCGCGTGCCCCTATGGGGTGGGTTACTTCAACTGGAAGCCCAGGGAGGAGAACGAGTACTTCGACTGGGAGACCAAGGACACCCCCGCTCCGGGGAGCGGTTCCATCAAGGACAGCACCCGCGGCGTGCTGCCCCCCCACAAGAACCCGGACCACGAGAGGCTGTACGAGGGCGTGAACGTCTCGGGCGGCTCTCACCACATGGGCGTGGCCGAGAAGTGCACCTGGTGCGTTCACAGGCTGGAGAAGGGGATGAGCCCCGCCTGCGTACACATGTGCCCCATGTTCGTGCTGAACTTCGGGGACATCGACGATCCGGACAGCAAGGTGACGGAGCTGATCACCACACGGCCCCACTTCAGGTTGTTGGAGGAGCTGGGCAACCACCCCAACGTCTACTACATCAACAAGACCCCGCCCTCCCATGAGACCCGGAACCTGGACATCAGGAGGAAGTGGGAATGATGTCCGATGTGACCGGCTCTCGGGAGGAGGTGTACGGGACCTTGGCAAGGCTGTTCCTTGGGCCCCCCGACGAGGAGCTGCTCGAATCCCTTCTGGGACAAGAGGTGGACGTGGACACGGAGAGGCTCGCCGTCGACTTCACCGAGCTGCTGAGGGGCATACGCCAGTCCTCGCCCCCGCCGCCCTACGAGTCGCTCTACCGGGAGGGGGTCCTGCACGGGGAGTCCACCCGCGAGGTCATCGAGGCCTACCACGCATTCGAGGTCCATCCCTCTGGGGCCATGGAAGGAGAGCCCGCCGACCACATCTCCCTGGAGCTGGATTTCATGCGCCACCTGGCGACGCTGGAGTCGGACGCTGGCACCGCAGAGGAGCTGATGGGGATACTGCGGGCCGAGGACGACTTCCTGGACCGTCACCTGTGCCAGTGGGTCGGGGGTCTGCGCCAGCGGATCGATGACCAGGACGAGACCGGCTTCTACACCAGCGTGGCCACTTTCACCGACGCTTGGGTCACCGAGGACCTGCGCCGGGTAAGGGAGCGCCTCGACGCCGGGGAGGTGAGCCCGTGAGGGACCTGGAGCAGAAGGTCCTGGCCCCCCTGAACCGGACGGGGAGGCAGTTCAAGGTTATCGTCCTTGGCTTCATCCTGCTCATCGCCATCATGTTCTACTACTGGTTCTACCAGATAGTGAACGGCCTCACCGTCACCGGCCTCAGCCAGCCCGTGCCCTGGGGAATCTACATCCTCAACTTCATCTTCTTCATCAGCATCAGCATCGCGGGCACCCTGATATCCGGTATCCTGCGATTGTTGAAGCAGGACTGGGCCAACCCCATAACCCGCATAGCCGAGATGGTGACCATCATCAGCGTGATCATCGCCTTCCTCAACATCATGTTCGACATCGGGAGACCACAGCGTCTGTTCAACATGTTCTTCTACGGCAACTCCACGTCGCCCTTCGTTTGGGACACCATCGTCATCGCCATCTACCTGTTCGCCAGCGCGGCGTACCTCTACTTCCCCATGGTCCCCGACCTTGCCAGGCTGGCTCCCAAGGTGCCCAGGTTGAGGTTCATCTACAGGTTGCTGTCCAACGGGTACACCGGCACCGAGGAGCAGAAGAAGGAACTGCACAGGATGATCCTGACCCTGGCCATCATGGTCACGGGCACCGTCGTCATGGTCCACACAGTCCTTTCCTGGGTCTTCGGTCTCATGAAGTCACAGCCCAGCTGGCACGACGCGATAATGGGACCCTACTTCATATCGGGCGCATTGATAACCGGACTGCCCATCCTCATCATTATCGCGGCGATATTCCGCAAGGCCTACGGCCTGGAGAAGTACTTCACGATGGAGATGTTCGACAAGCTGGGCAAGCTCATGCTCGTGCTGATCCTCATCTACATGTACCTGTTCGTGGCCGAGACTCTCACCAAGGACTACGCGGGAAAGGCGACCACCCACCCCAGCAGCGAGGCCATCTGGTTCGGGGAGTTCGCGTGGATCACATGGAGCATGGTCATCATCGGGTTCCTCGTGCCCATGATCATCCTCGCCTTCAAGAGGTTGCGGACATACAAGGGCATCCTCTTGGCATCGGGGATCCTCTTCATAGCGATGTGGGTCAAGCGGTTCATAATCGTGGTGCCTGGCCTCACCAGGTACCTCCTGCCATACCAGGACGGGATCTACATTCCTACTATCACGGAGTGGGCCCTGACGTTCGGATCGATGGCGCTGTTCGGCCTGATGTTCGCCATATTCTCCAAGCTGTTCCCGATGGTCTCCATCTGGGAGGTGGAGGAGATGGAGGAGTTCCAGGGGGAGGTGGACTAGCATGGCCCAGACGATCTACAAACCCATCTACTACACCTGGATAGCCCTATACATGTCCCTGGTGCTGGGGATCCTCATATGGATACTCGGAGGGCTCATCGACCTGCCCTGGATATGGGATGAGTTCTACAGGGCGTTCCCATCGGGCCTCCTGCTGGTCTTCATACTGTCCTTCCTCATAGCGATCTCGGTCTTCGTCGGGGTCTTCACGGACCGGGCCTACCTAGGTGCCATCGTCGCGGCCCTGGGAGGTCTGATCACCGTGCTCGCCCTCTGGGTCATAGGATGGATAATGGACACCTGGGACACCACCACTATGATAGTCGCGGTGCTCATGCTGGCGGGTATCGCCATCGGCCTGGTGTTCATCTTCTTCGCCCGCTTCGCGGCCGCCATAGCGGCGTGGTTCATCCTCTCGCTCATCTTCACCGTTTGGGTGATGCTCTGGATCGAATCCAAGTGGGGTACGTCGACCTTGTACTGGTTGTTCGCCGCAATCGCCTTAATCCTCTACGTTGTGGTGGCCATCGCCCACGTATTGATCCCCAAGAGAGTCGTGGAGGGTTGAGACATGAAGGAACTTGAGGAGCTTCTCGGTGATCGCATCTCCTTCGAGGACGCCGAGAGGCGACTATGCATCCACGACGTGGGCAACCTCCCCGACGTCGTCGGGATCAGCGTGATGGACATGCTGGTGGAGAGGATGCCCTCGGCCGTGGTGCAACCCGAGACCACGGAGGAGGTGGTGGCCATACTCAAGTACGCCACCAAGGAGGGCATCCCCGTCACCCCGAGGGCGGCCGCCACCAGTGGCGTCATGGGCGCCGTTCCGGCCAAGGGCGGCATAGTCGTCGAGTTCTACCGGATGAACAGGATCCTGGAGGTGGACGAGGAGAACAAAAGGGTCCGCGTCCAACCGGGGGTGGTCTGGGCCCCCCTGGAGGAGGAGCTGAACAGGCACGGGCTCCAACTGCGGACCTACCCCACCTCGTTCCCGTCCTCGACGGTCGCGGGATGGATAGGTTCGGGCGGCATCGGCATAGGGAGCTTCGAGCACGGCTCTGTGGGCGAGAACATCGAGTCGTTGGAGCTGGTCCTCCCCACGGGGGAGGTCCGCACCATGAGCGGGAGCGACCTGGACATGGTGGTGGATTGCCAGGGCATCACTGGCATCATAACCGAGGTGACCATCCCCGTGACGGCCTACGAGGAGATGGTCCCCGCCGCGATCCACTTCGATTCCCTCAAGGACATGACCGGTGCCCTGCTGGAAGTGACCAAGACCGTCCCGATCTGGACGTGCAACTACGAGGACAAGCGGTTCGTCAAGCTCCAGAACAAGGCGACAGGTCACGAGGGGGAGGCGAAGGATTCTCTCATCATGGCCATCCCCAAGTCTCGGTACAAGGCCGAGGACATCGAACGCATCGCCAAGGAGTTCAACGGCACCGTCAATCCCGACCCCGAGGAGCTGTGGGAGGAAAGGTTCCTCCCCATGAGGATCAAGAGGCTAGGCCCCTCCATCATCGCCGGAGAGGTTTACATCCCCAACAACCGGCTGCAGACGTTCTTGGAGAAGGTGTACGAAAGCTTCCGAGGCGACACGTACGGGATTGAGGGCACGCTGGGGAACGACGGTCGGAACGCGGCTCGGGTGTACGTCCTGTCCGACGAGCGCGAGGACTTCGGCCTGGGCTTCACCACCCGGTGGGGCCGCGCCCTGAAGTTCCTGTCGATCGCCAAGAAGTACGGCGGAGTCACGTACCAGACGGGCCTGTACCTGGCGAAGGAGTCCGAGAACTACTTCGGCGGCGAACGCCTCCAGAGGTTGTTCAAGTTCAAGAGCGAGGTGGACCCAGCTGGCATCATGAACCCGGGCAAGATCAAGGCGCCACGCAAGTTCTCCCTGATATGGGGCGTAGCCACCCCGTTCCTGGGCATGTCGCGTGGTCTGGACCTGGGTGATTCGGAGGCCAAGGAGCCCGTGAGGGAGGACGCCCTCCTGATGGAGTGGAACGACCACGTGTACACGTGCATCGAGTGTGGCACCTGCCGCGAGACCTGCCCCGTGTTCACCGAGGACCGCTGGCTCAGCTCGTCCCCCAAGGGCAAGATGACCTTCACCAAGGAGTTCCTATCGGGGAAGCGTGACGTGGACGACTTCATGTACAGGCGATACTTCCAGTGCACCCTCTGCGGCAAGTGCAAGGAGGTCTGCCAGGCGATGATCCCCGTCTGCGACATATTCGAGCACATAAGGATGCGGCTCCACGACATGGGCTGGGAGAGGATGGAGGCCCACGACATGCTCTTGGAAAGCATCCTCGCCAACGGGAACCCCTTCGGTGATCCCCGGGAGAAGCGCACGGAGCTATACCCTGATGGAGCGAAGGGCTTCATCGAGCCGGGAGAGGCGGGCAAGGTTGACGTGCTGATATTCGCGGGCTGCGTCAACTCGTACCAGGACCTGGCCCTCATGAAGGGTCTGATGGGGATACTGGATTCTGTCGGCAAGACGTACACGACCATGGGCACCGAGGAGGGTTGCTGCGGCTACGTGGCCCTCATTTCAGGCCTGTCCGAGTTCGAGGACATCGGCAGGGCGACCGCCGACAGGCTCACCAAGACCGGTGCGCAGGTGGTGGTGACCCCGTGCGCAGGATGCTACAAGACCCTCTCTCACCACTACGAGGAGCACGGCATAGAGCACGGTCTCGAGGTGTTCCACCTGGTCGAGTACCTGGACCAGCTGATAAAGGAGGGCTCGGTGGACTTCAAGAAGCCGTTCGACAAGAAGGTGGCGTACCACGACCCGTGCGACATCGGCCGTCACCTGGGCATATACGAACCCCCAAGAGATGTCCTGCGGGCCGTGCCTGGGCTGGAGCTCCTGGAGTTCCCCACGAATCGCAACATGGCCTCATGCTGCGGTGGCGGCGGGGCCCTCAAGATGGTCGACCTGGACCTTTCCAAGGACATAGCCTACAGACGGATCCAAGAGGCCATCTCGGTGGGTGCGGAGATCGTAACATCCGGCTGTCCCGCCTGCAAGGCCAACCTGAAGCTTGCGGCCGACAGGGCCAGGAAGGAGAAGAAGGGCAAGGTCAAGGTCATGGACATCACGGAGATCGTGGCCCGTGCCTTGAAGGGATGAGACGGAGGGAGTCGATCACATGTTCTCGGGAAGATGCAGGGTTTGCGGGACGGCCTTCCTAAACAGCACCCAGGAGAAGTGGCTCCGGGAGAAGATCGAGGACACCAGGACCCTGGACCTGATATTGCACGTTTGTCCAGAGTGTAGAGGCAAGGGTCACGGGGTCGTGCGCCGCTGAGGACAGGTCAGATGGAAGTCTCGTAGAAGGGCTTGTAGGAGCGAAGCACCACGTATGACGTGAGGAACTGGATCCCGTCGAGGTTCCTTAGCTGCTCCAGGAAGTCCGCCGCGGCGTCCTGGTCCTTGAGCCGCAGCATGACGTGCAGGTTGAAGTCGCCTGTGATGGTGTGGATGCAGCACGACTCGTCGAGGGCCTCGATCTTGCTCACGATCCCATCGAGACGAGCCCCTGGCAAGGACCTTATCATCACCAGCAGCGTGCAGTTCTTGCCCACTGAAGCCGAGTCTATTATCGTGGTGAACCTCTTGATCACTCCAGTATCGACCAGCTTCCTAATCCTCTGGCTTATCGTGCCAGTGCTCATGTTCAACGTCTTGCCGATGCTCCTGTAGGACAGTCTAGCGTTGTCCCTCAACAATCGGAGGATGCTCATATCCAGCTCGTCAACGACGTTGTCATTCCTTTGCATTCCATCAACCCCTTACTGTCTCTCTGCTACACCGGCGTTCGGTACGGTCCTCGTATCTTCGACTTGATATCCAACCATGATATCATTCGCGGACCCCGCAGTCGCACCAGCAGCGTCCACACTGGGGGTACGCCTTGAGGACGATGTTGCTGTCCACCCTCTCCACCCCCTTCATCGTTCGGATGGTGTCCAGGACCCGAGCGGCGTGGTCGTGGTCGGTGCAACGCACAAGGACGATCATGTCCAGGTCCCCCGTGACGTAATGGATGCAGCAAGCCTCCTCCACCTCCTCGAACCTCTGTACCACGTTGTCTATGCTCACCATCGGGTCCACGCGCACACGGAGGAACATGGGGACCTGCAGCCCCATCAGCGATGGGTCGACGGCGGTGGTGAACCGGCGGATGACGCCCGTCTCTATCATGTTCCGGACCCTCTCAGAGACCGTTCCGGTGGAAACGTGGATGCGCTTTCCGATCTCGCGGTACGAGAGCCGGGAGTCCTCCCGGAGCAGGTCTAGGATCTTCAGGTCGGTCTCATCGAGCCCCTCTCTTACGGTCATATCTAGTTCTCCATGACAGATTTTGGACAGTTGTTAGATAATATCCAACATCATTTGATGTATATTCATAATCTGTAATGTTCTTTTTACAATTAACCTTTTCGTTGGACGATTTCTCACCTGCTGGACAGCGTTCCAACTCATAAAGGCTAATTACCAGGGAATCAATCAACCCCGCGGGCTTAGACGTGACGGATGTGCAGTGGAAACGGAGATTCCCACGGTATGTTGACCAAAACACCCGTTCAAATGTAAAGATAAGCCCAAAACGCGCATCGATGATGACTGGAGGCATGATCCCTTGGTTAAGCGTGGTGAGTTGGACGAGACGGACATGAAGATACTCAACCTTCTTCGGTCCGACGCAAGACTGTCTTTCAGAGAGATCAGCAAGCAGATCCGGGTCAGCACCGGCACGGTAAGCGAGCGGGTTCGTCAAATGCAGGAGAGGGGCGTCATAAAGGGTTTCATCACCGCCATCGACCCTGATAAGATGGGATACAAGGTGACCATGATGATCGAGCTCTCCATCAAGCACGATACGTCACTGAAGGATTTCGAGAAGATCGTCGAGGGATACGAAGAGGCGGCGTGCATTCACTACGTGACGGGGGATTGGGACATGATGGTGCTCATGAGATGCAAGGACCAGACCCACGCCGCCGAGCTTCTGGACAACATCAGGACCCAAGAGGCCGTGCAGGCCTTGAAGAGCCACATGGTCATGAAGTCGTGCAACCTCTGCGGGCGCTGCGGTTGCGACTGCGCCTGGGACCCGCCCCATCCCGACTGATGGCACCCCACCATCCTTGGTCGTCCGCATCGACCAACCCAGAGAGGTAATACCTACGATGGGTTCATTGAAGATAAGGTAAAACCTTTGGTTTGTCGACATTCGTCATTCGCCAAACATCTTCTAAAAACATTCGTTCGGAATCAGCATAAGTTTTATATCAATCCAATGGGGTGTAGCTCCGATGCATAAGGGCATCCGTAGTGGACCCAGCACAATGGATTCGAGGCGTTTTTACGCCCCTCCCCAAAGGGCGCGAGACCGGGAAGGCAGCCCGCTCTCCGTTTTCTTGGTAGGGTGGACTATGACGGGCTCCGATGCATCAACATCCAGGACGGACAACTGACGGAGGGAGTGGATTGTCGGACATCGAGAAGAAGGCCCTTTCGCCGCTGCTCACCATGGGTCGGGCGTTCCTGATAACCGCCTTCGGCCTGGGAGCGGCCGCGGTGGCGACCCTGGTGGCCTTGTACGTGTACAACACCGAGGGCATCCCCCCGACGGACCTGGACACCCCAACGTACTGGGGGGTCCACCTGACCAACTTCGTCTACTTCATGTCCCTTGGCCTCGGCATATCCCTCGTGTCGGCCATCCTTTGGGTGCGCAAGACCAACTGGGCGGCCTTCGCGGTCCGCCTGGCGGACGTCTCCGCCGTCATGGCCTTCGTGGTGGCGGGGTTCCACCTGCTGTTCCAGATGGGCAGCCTTCACAACGTGGTGGACCACATCCTCTACGCCCAGCCCGATTCACCGTACCTGTGGGACGGCGTGCTCATCATATTCCTTTTCATCACCACCATCATAGCGATGTACATGCCCATGGTCCCGGACCTGGTAAGGGCCTCCCTCAACGTCAAGGAGATCAAGGCCTTCTACAGGGTTCTGTCCTTCGGGTACATCGGCAACCCGATCCAGCGCATCAGGGTCCAGCGCTATTCAATGCTCGCGGCGTACATCGTCATCATAGTCCTGGTCTCGATGGTGACCGTCATCGCATGGAGCTTCGAGGCGGTGACCGAGCATCCAGTGTGGAACAACGCCATAACCGGCCCCCTGTTCATAGCCGAGGCCCTGGTCATCGGCCTCGCCGCCCTCATCGGGATGCTCGCGGTCCTGCGCAAGCTGGGGGAGTACGAGGAGGTCATGCCCACCTCCGTCTTCGTCAAGCTGGGCAAGAGCCTGATGCTCGCCATCCTCCTCTACATCGGCCTGCTCATAGTGGAGACTGCCACGCGCACCTACGAGGTCGGGGGGGTCACCTACGACGCCTTCGATACCGTCTGGCTCGGGGAGTTCGCCCCCATAGCTTGGTCTTTCCTGTTCCTTGGCCTCGTCATCCCCTTCCTGATCATGATGCAGCCCAAGCTGCAGACCCATAGGCCGATCATCCTGGCCGCNNGGCCGCCACCTTGACCACCATCGTGATGTGGTTCAAGCGGTACATGGTGGTCGTCCCAGGGCTGACCCAGCACCTGGAGCCCATCGAGGGGGGCATCTACATCCCCACGCTGACCGAGTCCGTACTCATGGTGGGGTCCTTCGCGTTCTTCGCCATCTTGATGGTATCCATGTCCAGGTTCTTCCCCATGGTCTCGATCTGGGAGGTCGAGGACCAGGACAGGTCGATGGAGGAGGTGGAGGTGGTGCCAGGATGATGAACGCACTCTACCGCCCGATCTTCAACACGTGGATAGCCTTCATCATCGCGCTGATGGTCAGTCTCATCTCCTGGATAGTGGCCGCCTATCTGGAGCTAGGAGAGATGTTCTCCCCGGACTACACCGGCTTCCCGTCCCCCATGTTCATGGTCCTGGTCATCTCGGTGGCCGTGGGCTTCATCACCTTCATCTGGTTCTTCCTGGAGAGGGAGGGCATCACCGCCTTGGCGATCATAGGCGTGACGGTGGGCATCTATGTGGCCATCATCCTGCTGGACTGGGTGCTGACCAAGTGGGGAAGCCAGATGATCCTCATAGCGGTCCCCATCGGGCTTGGCGTGTTCACAGGGGTGCAGCTCATGCTGTTCATCCGCAAGCGGGTCGAGGCCGGTGTGTGGATCACGTTCGCGCTCATCATAGTCTTCGCCGGCCTCACCTGGTGGTCGTCGTTCACCGACTGGGAGTTCCTGGCCCTCTCGGTCATCCTGTACTACGGCTCAATCGTCGCCATATGCTTCGGTTACGCCGCGGTATTCGTCGTTTACACTATCTACGTCAGAAGGACCCTGGGAGTCTGATCATGAAAGCCCTTGACGATATATTCGGAGACCGGATCTCCTACGAGGAGAACGAGCGGATCCTCCACACCACCGACGTGGGGATACTGCCCGACGTGCTCAACATGGGCGTCATCGACCTGATGATCGACCGCATGCCTGACGCCGTGGTGCAACCGGTCAACAAGGAGGAGGTCGTTGCCCTCCTCCAGTACTGCAACAGGGAGCGGATACCCATCACACCCCGCGGCGCAGCCACCGGAGGCGTGGGTGGCGCCGTTCCCGCCAACGGCGGCATCGTGGTCAACTTCAGCCTGATGGACAGGATCCTCGAGATCGACGAGGAGAACATGACGGTCAGGGTCGAGCCCGGCGTCATATGGGCGGACCTGGAGACCGAGCTGCGCAAGCACGGGCTCATGAACCGCACGATACCCTCGTCGGCCCCGTCCTCGACGGTCGCCGGGTGGATCGCCTCCTCGGGCGTCGGGTATGGCGCCTTCGAGTTCGGGCCGGTGGACGACAACGTGGAATCGGTGGTCATCGCCCTGCCTGACGGCGAACTTCGTGAGATGAGCGGCACTGGACTGGAGATGGTCATCGGCTGCTACGGTGCCACGGGCCTTATCGTCGAGGCCACTTTCAAGATCAAGAAGGCGGAGGAGATCGTCCCTGTGGAGCTGGGATTCCCAACCCGCAAGGAGATGCTGAAGGCCCTCCAGAACCTGGTCAAGGAGGTGCCGATGTGGACGTGCAACTTCGAGACCGAGGAGTACATCACCCTCAAGCAGATGTCCAAGGGCGAGGGGAAGGAGGCGATGGCCAACTCCATCCTCCTCGGCATCCCGAGGAGCCGCTACGACCCGAAGGTGTTCGAGCGGATAGCAGCCAAGAAGCGCGGCAAGATAATGGAGCACGCCGAGGTGGCATGGGAGGGCCGCTACCTACCCCTTCGCATCAAGAAGCTGGGACCGTCCATCGTGGTTGGCGAGGTCCTGGTCCCAATCCGTCGGCTGGACGGCTTCCTGGACGCCATGTACAAGAAGCTGAGGAACGAGACCTTCGGCATCGAGGGCACCCTCACCAACCGCCGCGAGGCGGCCGTCCGCCTGTTCGTCCTGTCCGACGAGCGGGAGAGCTTCGGCCTGAACTACCTGGGCGAGTGGGCCCACCCCATCATGATGCTGAAGGTGGCGAAGAAGTTCGGCGGTCGCACGTACCAGACGGGCCTGTTCCTGGGCATGGAGACCAAGTCCTTCTTCGGGAAGGAGCGCCTCAAGTGGATATACTCGTTCAAGCGCGTGGTGGACCCCAACGGCATCCTCAACCCGGGCAAGATAGTCCCCATGTACAGGTACTCGATGATGTTCGGCATGGCATCGAACTTCCTGGGACTGATGAAGAGCAAGAAGTACAAGTCCGTCAACCCCCCCGACAAGGAGCTCGCCTACCTCACCGACTACCACGCCCACATCCAAAGCTGCATCCAGTGCGGTTACTGCCGCAACGGGTGCCCGATCTACGACGAGGTCAAGTGGGAGAGCTCCTCATCCAAGGGCAAGATGACGTACGCCAAGCTCCTGACCCAGCTCAAGGCGGACATCGACCCCTACATCATCAACAGGATCTTCCAGTGCACCCTTTGCGGCCAGTGCAAGGAGGTCTGCCAGGGGGAATTGCCCACCTGTGACATCTGGACCAACCTCAGGAAGAAGCTCATGGAGATGGGCTACGACCCCATCGAGGCATATCCCATCATGGTCGAGAGCGTCATGGAGAACGGCAATCCCTTCGGTGAGGCCCGGGACAAGCGGACCGAGATATTCCCCGACGACGCCGAGGGCCTCCTGCTTCCCGGGATGGAAGGAGACGCGGACTTCCTGCTGTGGGTCGGTTGCGTCAACTCGTACAACGACGTCAACACCCTTCCCAACCTCATGGCCGTCTTCGACGCGGCAGGGGTCAAGTACAGGGTGCTCGGCGAGGACGAGGGCTGCTGCGGCTCCATCGTACACATGTCCGGCCTCCCGGGCTTCAAGGATTTGGCCAACGGGGCCGTGTCGAGGATCCAGGCGACGGAGCTGGACACCATGACCACCCCCTGCGCAGGGTGCGCCAACCACTTCAAGGAGATCTATCCCAAGCACAACATCGACGTGGGGGTCCGGGTCAAGCACGCCGTGGAGATAATCGACGAGCTCATCCAGGACGGAAAGCTGAAGTTCTACAAGCCCTTCAAGAAGAAGGTGGCCTACCACGACCCGTGCGAGCTGGGCCGGCACCTGCGGATATTCGAGCCTCCGAGACGCATCCTACAGGCCATCCCCGAGCTGGAGTACGTGGAGCTTCCAGACAACCGGGAGGAGGCGAAGTGCTGTGGCGGAGGTGGCGGCCTCAAGGCCGTGGACCTGGACCTGAGCGGCGACATCGCCTTCAAACGGGTCGTCGCGGCCATCGAGGCGGGCGCCCAGGTCCTGGTCTCCGCCTGCCCGTCGTGCAAGGCGAACCTCAGGCTGGCTGCCGACAGGGCCAGGAAGGAGAAGATCGGCAAGATCAAGGTCATGGACATAAGCGAGGTGATGAAGAAGGCCCTGGGCAAGCCCCCGGCCGAACCGGAGGTCGCTCCCCCGGTCACCACGGCAACGGTCACCCCTCCAGCCACTCCCGCCGCCCCGTCCCCCGACCCTGAGCCCTCGTCAGGACCTGAGCCGGCCCCAACCGGAGCCTCGGGCCCGGACGTGCGAGACGGTTCCTCGGACGAATGAGCGGCAAAGTTTTACCCGAATGATGACCATGGCCCTTGGCGCAGGAGAGGATTGATTGGCATCCCCCGATAACGTGCGGATGAGCCTGGCGGCGGCGATGACCCTGGGCCTCAGGAGGGGCCTCTTCTACAGGAACGCCAAGCTGGGCTGCATCAACCTGCTAATGGAGTACGACGACGGATGCATGGCCAACTGCCAGTACTGTGGTCAGGGTCGTGAGATGACCGAGACCCCCGACTGCCGGAGCCTGATCCGCGTGGAATGGCCCAGCTACCCCCTCGACCAGGTAATCGAGGCGATAAACACCGCATCGGTGGAGCGGACCTACATCAAGCGGGTCTGCGTGGGCTCGATCTGCCACAGGCGGGCTCCACAGGACATGGTCCACATCATCAGCAGGGTGAAGGCGGAGACTGACATGGTGGTCTCCACCCTCGTCACCCCCACCGTGTTCGGACGGGCCGAGATGGAGGCCGTGCGCGACGCAGGGGCCGAGAACATGACGGTCGCCGTGGACTGCTCCACCCCCGAGCTCTTCGACGAGCTGAGGGGGAGGACGGCGATGGGCCCCCACAAGTGGGACACGTACATCGAGGGCATCCGCACCGCCGTGGAGGTGATGGGCCCTGGGAACAACGCCGTGGGCGTCCATCTGATAATCGGTCTCGGGGAGACGGAGGAGGAGGCTATAGGGTTCATCCAGCAGTGCTACGACATGGGAGCCCGCGTGCACCTGTTCAGCTTCTACCCCGAGGTGGATTCCCCAATGGCCGATGTGGAGCAGCCGCCCATGGAGGTCTACCGGCACGTCCAGGTGGCCCGTCACCTTTTCGACACCGGTCAGGGGAGGTTCGAGGACATGACCTTCGAGGAGGGACGGCTCGTGGACTTCGGCGTACCCAAATCGGTCATCGACGGCATCCTGGATGGCGGTCACGCGTTCATGACCACTGGCTGCCCCGGGTGCAACAGGCCCTTCGCCAACGAGACCCCGTCCCAGGCGGCCGAGGGACTGTTACGGAACTACCCCTTCGTGCCGACGGAGGAGGACACCACCCTCATCCGCCAGCAGCTCTGAGGAAGGTTGAGTGAGACCGATGAGCGCCAGATGGCGGCTTCTGGACACGGGAACCAGGGACGCTGCCGAGAACATGTGCCTGGACAAGGCGGTCCTGGAGGCCAGGTCCAGGGACCTGGTGCCCGACACCCTGCGCTTCCTTCAGTTCTCTCCCCCAGCCGTGCTGGTGGGCTATCATCAGGCCGTCGACCTGGAGGTCCGGACCGCGTACACCGACGCCAGCGGCATCGATGTCAACAGGAGGCTCACCGGGGGTGGTGCCATCTACTTCGACCCCACCCAGCTGGGATGGGAGGTCATCGCGGCAAAGGAGGGCCTCCCGGGCAGTGCCCTGGCCCTCAACGAGCTGATGTGCCGAGGTTTGGTGGAGGCCCTGTCCATACTGGGCGTGGAAGCCACATTCCGCCCTGTCAACGACGTGGAGGTGGAGGGAAGGAAGATATCGGGGACCGGGGGCACCGAGTCCGGTGGCGCGCTTCTGTTCCAAGGGACCCTTCTGGTCGACTTCGACGTGGNNCCCTGCGCATCCCCACCGAGAAGCTCCGCGACAAGGAGATCGACTCCATCAGGGACCGCGTCACCTGCCTCAAGTGGCTCCTCGGCGAGGTCCCCCCCACCTCGAGGATAAAGGGGGCTGTGGCCGAGGGGTTCTCGCGGGTCCTGGACATCGAGCTGGAGCCTGGCGACCTGTCCGAGTGGGAACGGAGCTTCCTGGAGGACCATCTGGCCGAGTTCCGCGAGGACGAATGGGTCCACCGGGTCCGGCGACCCATCGACAACGACAGGATGCTGTACTCGGTCCACAAGGCCCCGGGCGGCCTCATACGCACCAGTCTCCTGCTGGACGACCGAAGGTCCATCATCAAGTACGTGCTTATCACGGGCGACTTCTTCGCGTTCCCCGACACCACGATCCTGGACCTGGAGGCGGCCCTCAAGAACTGCCCCGTCGCGAGGATGGAGGACAGGATCCTGTCCTTCTTCCTAGAACGGGATGTGGACATGCCAAGGGTGACCCCCGAGGACTTCGTGAGGGCGGTGGGGGCCGCCGTGAGGAAGAGGGACCTGGAGACCCTGGGGCTCACGCCCGTGGAGGCCTCCTCCATCCACGAGGTCAACGAGGCGCTGGAGCACCTGGGCGAGGCCAGCGTTGTCCTCCTCCCCTACTGCGCCAAGATGGTGGAGTGCGAGATGCGGTACGACGAGGACTGCATCGAGTGCGGGGGGTGCACCGTGGGAGTGGCCTACGAGCTGGCCCACCGGAACAACATGGAGCCGATAACCATCGTGAACTACGAGCACCTGGAGGCGGTGCTGGAGGAGATGAGACGGAGGGGGGTCAGGTCCTACCTGGGCTGCTGCTGCGAGCCCTTCTTCGCGAAGCACTGGCAGGAGATGGAGGAGGCGGGGGTGAGCGGTCTCCTCATCGACGTGGAGCACACCTCCTGCTACGAGCTGGACCAGGAGAGGGAGGCGAAGGAGGGCAGGTTCGAGGGCCAGACGGCCCTCAACGTTGATGTACTGGAGAAGCTCTTCGCCAGCGGTGCCATGGGCTCCGGAAGACCGGTCGACGGCGAGGAAGCTGACCCGATAAAGGGAGAGAAGGCCAGGAGAAAGGACCTCTTCTCCGACGAGAAGGGCCTGGAGGGACGAGGATGACCGCCGAACCCGATTGGGACGTACTGGTGGTGGGTGGTGGACCCGCCGGGTCCAGCGCGGCCAAGGCCGCCGCCGCCACCGGTGCCCGGGTCCTGGTGGTGGACCGTCGGGAGGTCATCGGCGCTCCGGTGCAGTGCGCCGAGTTCCTGGCCCGGAACGTGGTACTGGACCAGGGGTTCCCTGCGAGGGCCATAGCCCAGGACGTGGAGCTGTCGAGGACGTTCCTGGGCGGAGAGGAGGCCAGCGTGAGGCGGAACCCGGGATGCATCCTAAACCGGGACGTGGCTGACCTGTTCCTCTGGCGGCGGGCCTTGGACGCAGGCGCGGAGGGACGCGCCTCCACCAACGTTACCGGTGTCCGGGTGGATGCCTCGGGTACTTACAGGGTGGCGATTAAGGATGACAGGGGGGAGGTGGAGACCTCTGCCACCGTGCTCATCGGAGCTGACGGACCCAGGTCCACGGTGGGGGCCGCCCTGGGCGTCTCGAACCACAGGATGGTGGTGGCAAGCCAGGTGACCGTCCCCCTCAGCGAGCCCAGCACCGACACCGAGGTCTACCTGGCGCCGGAGTTCGCCGGTGGTTACGGTTGGCTGTTCCCCAAGGGGGAGCTGGCGAACGTGGGCGTGGGAGTGGACGTGGGAACGGGCGCGAGCCCCATGAGGGCGTTGTCCCGTCTACTGTCGCTATTGGGCGAACGTGTGGGGGACCCAGTCAGGTCAACTGGAGGGCTCATACCCGTGGGCGGACCCCTGCCCATGAGGATGGATAGGGCCATGCTCGTAGGTGATGCGGCCGGCCACACCCATCCTATCACCGGCGGGGGGATCCACCAGGCGCTGGAGGCGGGCAGGCTGGCGGGCGAGGCCGCCGGAGCGTTCATCGGGGGTGATAAGGGCGCCCTCGAACGGTACGAGCCCGGTTTCATGGAACTGTTCTCCCATCACCTGGGCAGGGCGGTCGAGCGTCGCAGGGAGCTGGTCGCGGGATTGTCCGGGGTCTCGATGGCAGAAGGGGCCTTCGGTCCACTCGCACGGAGGACGTGGATAGGCTTCAAGGAGTACTACAGGAAGGAGGCCGAGCGATAGATGCCGAACGAGGTCACTTGGGAGGAGGTCCAGGGAAGGGACCTGGAGGAGCTGCTCTCGGAGTCCAGGGCCCTGTCCTTGGAACGCCACGGCAACTCGTTGCAGTGCTTCATCCCCGGCAAGATGCAATACATGCACGACAGGGGGAAGTACCCCACCGTATCCATCACCGGGGGCGCGTGCGCCCTCAACTGCGACCACTGCCAGAAGCACATACTGGACACCATGATCCCGGCCCGGGACCCGGACACGCTTGTCAGGACCTGTCAGGACCTGGCGGAGGAGGGCAACATCGGGGTCCTCATCAGCGGGGGGAGCCTCCCCGATGGCACCCTCCCGTGGGACGGCTTCATCGACGCCATAGCCACGATAAAGGACACCACCGACCTGCGCATCACCATCCACACGGGCCTGATAGACGAGGCCACGGCGATGAGGCTCCACGAGGCGGGTGTGGACGAGTTCCTCATAGACGTAATAGGCTCCGAGGACACAATGCTCAGGGTGTACCACCTGGACGCCACGATGGAGCAGATGGAGGCGTCCTTGGCCGCCCTGGAGGCCACGGGGAAGCCCGTCATCCCCCACATCGTCGTGGGTCTCCATTACGGAGAGATGGTCGGGGAGATGGACGCCCTGGAGATGGTGGCGCGGCACACACCCTACGCCCTGGTCATCGTGGTGCTCCGACCCATCAGGAGCTCCCCCATGGGCCATGTGGAGCCCCCCGACGCGGAGATGGTCGCCCGGTTCATCGCCCTGTCCAGGCTCCGGCTCCCGGACGTCCCCATCGCCCTCAGCTGCGCCCGTCCCCCCGGTAGGTACAGGAAGAGGCTCGACGCGCTCGCCGTAGAGGCCGGGGTGAACAGGATCGCCATGCCCGCGGAGGAGGCACTGGACAGGGCCGAGGAGCTGGGCTTCGAAGTGGAGTTCCACCATACCTGCTGCTCGAAGAGCTTCTGAGGTTCCGTTCGACCCTGTAAGTTCGCTTCCGACCATCGATGTGTCTTTGGACCCTCTAATTCTTTCGTACGAACGTCGAGAAATATTCATCGAATCTCACCGAATGTCCATGACCAAGGAAAAGGTTATATGGGACGATTGAATTGCCGGTGATGGTACCTCGATGACCATGCGGCCAGATGTAAAAAGAATGACGTTTGGGAGACCCGCGGGACACGCCCTTCGACGGTCACCCGGCACCCGTGCGGTTGGTACGTTTATTAATGACCTAAGGCATTCCCTTCACTCACCCTCGAGTGGAGGGAATCTGAGAGGGACAGATTCATATTGAGGTAAGTTGAGGTGATCCATTGCCCGAGGACACGCTAGAGGACTACCCGCTCGTCACTGACGATGACATCGACCCCGACTTCGTCCAGAGGGTCGCGTCGACCCCCGGTGGGGAGCACATATTGGACTGCTATGCCTGCGGCACCTGCTCCGCCAGCTGCCCCATAAGGGCCATCGACGACGAGTTCAACCCCCGTCGCATCATCAGGCTGGCCCTTTTGGGACTAAAGGACGAGGTGCTGCAGTCGGATTTCATCTGGCTCTGCACCGGCTGCTACATCTGCCAGGAGCGGTGCCCCCAGGACGTTCGCATCACCGAGCTGATGACGGCGTTCCGGAACGTGGCCGTCGAGGAAGGCTACCCTCACCCCACCGTCAAGGCCATCGCCGATATGGTGGCGGAGCACGGCATCATCATGGAGATCGGAGAGTTCGAGAACGACAAGCGGGAGAAGATAGGGCTCCCGTCCAGGAACGTGCCTTCCGACGTCCACAGGCCCATCCTCGAGGACACCGGGCTCATCGCTACCCTCGCCAAGGCAAAGCCAAGGCCTGCCGCGGAGGAAGAGGGGGGTGACGCCTGATGGCCAAGCACAAGTTCGCCCTCTTCTTGGGCTGCAACGCACCCGTGCGTACCCTGAACTACGACCTGGCCACCCGCTCCGTCCTGAAGAAGCTGGACGTGGAGGTGGTCGACCAGGACGAGTTCGCCTGCTGCGGCTACCCCCTGGAGTCCGCCGACCACGACACCGCCATCACCATGGGCGCGCGCAACCTGGCGGTGGCCGAGCGCGAGGGCCTGGACATCCTGGCCATCTGCTCGGCCTGCTCGGGCTCCCTCCTGCGCACCCGGTCGATGCTCCTGGAGGACGAGGAGCTCCGGAACGAGGTGAACGGTCGTCTGAAGAAGCTGGGCCTGGAGTTCACGGGCAAGTCCCAGGTCCGGCACATCATGAGGTTCTTCCACGAGGACATCGGCCTCGAGGAGCTGAAGAAGCACGTGGTGAAGCCCCTGGACGGCGTGCGTGTCGCCGTCCATTACGGCTGCCACTACCTGAAGCCCTCCGAGATCGTCGGGGGCCCCGACAACCCGGAGATGCCCCACACGGTGGACGAGCTGGTGGAGGTCACCGGTGCCGAGTCTGTGGACTACACCGAGCGCCTCCTTTGCTGCGGCGGGGCCATCCTTGGCTACCGGGAGACGGACTCGTACACCCTCATCGGCAAGAAGATGGCCAGCATAAAGGACGCCGAGGCCGACTGCATGGAGATGCACTGCGCCTTCTGCGGCGTTATGTACGACCACAACCAGAAGGCCGCCGAGCGCATCACCGAGGAGAAGTACAAGGTCCCGGTGCTGCCCTATCCGCAGCTGCTGGGACTGGCCATGGGCCTCGACCCCATCGAGGACCTGGGCTTCAAGGTCAACAGGGTCAAGGCGAAGGACCTGTTGGCAAAGGTAGAGGGGGTGGGGTCTGAGTCNNTGGACAAGACCTTCCCCACCAACGACTGCTCGGCCTGCATCCTGAGCCCCAGGCTCGTGGAGGCTGGCCGTCACCCCAGGATAACCCTCCTGACCAACTCCGACCTGGTCGCCCTCGAGGGGGAGGCGGGCACTTTCAAGGCCCGCGTCCGCGAGAGGCCCAGGTACGTGGACATGGACAGGTGCGTCGCCTGCGGCGATTGCACCGAGAAGTGCCCCTCCAAGGTGGACTCCGAGTTCGACATGGGCCTCACCAAGCGGAAGGCGGTCTACATCCCCTTCCCCCAGGCAGTGCCCCTGAAGTACGTCATCGACCCGGACCACTGCCTCAAGCTGAAGAAGGACAAGTGCGGCATCTGCGAGAAGGTGTGCCAGGCCAAGGCCATCGCGTACGACCGCACCGACATCGAGCACGTGCTGGACGTGGGCTCGGTCATCGTGGCCACCGGATACGCCCAGGTGGACCCCTCGGTCCGCGCCGAGTACGGCTACGGGCGCTTCCCGGACGTCATAACCGGCATGGAGCTGGAGCGGATGCTCTCCTCCTCGGGGCCCACCGAGGGCCACGTGGAGAGGCCGTCGGACGGGAAGGTCCCCGAGAGGGTGGTCTTCATCCACTGCGCCCTCTCCCGCGATCCGAGGGCTGGCGTCCACCATTGCTCCCGAGTGTGCTGCATGTACCTGGTGAAGGAGGCGATGATCGCCCAAGAGCACCACCCCGACATGCATGCCACCATGGTCCACATGGACCTGCGTGCCTACGGCAAGGGCTACGACGCCTACCTGGACCGCGCCGAGGGAAAGGGCATCGAGTTCCTCCGCGGCAGGGCCGCCGAGGTCAGGTCCGAGCCCGACGGGACCCTAACCATGGTCGCCGAGGACAGGGAGGGCACGGTCCACAACGTCCCCGCCGACATGGTGGTGCTGGGCGTGGCCCTCGAGCCCAACGACGGGACCTCCGAGCTGGCTGACGTGCTCGGCATAGAGCTGGACGAGCGGGGCTTCATGGCAGCCGACGCGGCGGACCCCTCGGGCACCAGGTCCTCCAGGCCGGGTGTGTTCCTGGCGGGATGCGCCCAGGGACCGAAGGACGTCCCCGACAGCGTGGCCCAGGCCTCAGCGGCCGCCAGCGCCGCGCTGGAGCACATGGTGGGCTCCCGGGAGGATATACCGATCCCCGAGGTCCCCTACACCGACCCGGCGGACGAGCCCCGCATCGGGGTGTTCGTCTGCCACTGCGGTTCCAACATCGCCGGCGTCGTCGACTGCGCGACGGTGGCGGAGCATGCCAGGGGTCTCCCTGGTGTCGTCCACGCCGAGGAGAACGTCTACACCTGCTCCCAGGACGCCCAGAACGCGATGGCCGAGACGATCAAGCGGGAGAACCTGAACCGTGTCGTGGTGGCGGCCTGCTCGCCGTCGACCCACGAGCCCCTGTTCCAGTCCACGCTCATGTCCGCCGGGGTGGACCCCCACCTCATCGACATGGCCAACATCAGGAACCAGTGCAGCTGGGCCCACCAGGCCGAGCCAGAGCGGGCCACCGAGAAGTCCAAGGACCTGGTCCGGGCCTCCATAGCCCGCGCCCACGAGCTGGAGCCCCTGGGAGGCGGCACCTTCGAGGTGCCAGCCACCGCCCTGGTCCTGGGCGGCGGGGTCGCCGGCATGGCAGCGGCCATCGCCCTGGCGCCCCACGCCGAGGTCACCCTGGTCGAGAGGACCGAGCGGCTGGGGGGACGCCCAATGGAGCTGACCACCACCTTCCCCGCGGGAGAGCCTGGTACCGACATCGCTGGCCGCCTCGAGAGGGCGGTCAGGGAGGCTGGCGTCAACGTGCTGACGGACACCGATCTGGTATCCGTCGACGGTTACGTTGGAGCCTTCTCCTACGCTCTACGGGACGGTAAGGGCGAGCCCGTGGAGGGCGTGACCAGCGTCATCGTGCTCGCCGTGGGAACCGAGACCTACGAGCCAGAGGTGGGCGAGTTCGGCTGGGGCGCGACCACTGTCCAGACCAACCTCCAGCTCGAGGGTGAGCTGGAGAGTCCCCCAAAGCACGAGACCATCGCCTTCATCCAGTGCGTGGGCTCCCGCGACGACGAGCACGGATGCTCCCGATACTGCTGCCAGGCCTCCCTACAACAGGCCACCGAGCTGGCCGAGGCGGGGAACAGGGTGATGGTGCTCTACAGGGACGTGCGGGCCTACGCCGCGTCGGGCGAGGACGCCTACCGAAGGGCCCGTGAGGCTGGTGTGCTCTTCACCAGGTACGACCCGGAACACCCGCCCGAGGTCCTGGAGGACGGGAAGGCCGTCCGGTTCCGCGACGACCTGGCGGGACGCACCGTGCAGCGCAGGGTGGACCGCGTCGTGCTGGCCGTGGGCCTCCGTCCGTCGGCCGCCATCGCCGATATCCGGGGAATGCTGCGGCTCCCCAAGGACGCCGAGGGCTTCCTCCTCGAGCGCCACCCGAAGCTGGGGCCCGTGGAGACCAACACCGAGGGCATCTACCTCGGGGGCTCCTGCCAGGCCCCCATGAACATCACCGAGGCCGCCACGGGCGGAGCCGCCGCCGCCATGAAGGCAATGGTCCCCCTGGGCAAGGGATGGGTCGCCATGGGCACCAACACCTCGGAGATCAACGTGGACACCTGCATCGGTTGCGGGCTGTGCGTCAGCCTGTGCCCATACCACGCCATCAGCAAGACCGACGACAACAAGGCGGAGGTCAACCGGGCCCTTTGCGAGGGCTGCGGCCTCTGCGCCGCCTCCTGCCCAACCCAGTCGATATCCGTCCGTCACTTCCGCGACAACCAGCTGAAGGCTCAGCTCCACGCCCTTGTGGGGGGTGATGCGGAATGAGCGAGGAGGAGAAGGGCTTGGAGGAGACCCGGGAGGAACCACAGGAGGAGCCCCAGGAGGATGCTCCCGTCGAGGACTTCCAGCCATCCATAGTGGGCATCCTGTGCAACTGGTGCTCCTACGCGGGCGCGGACCTGGCGGGCATAAGCCGCATCCAGTACCAGCCCAACATCCGGGTGGTCCGGGTGATGTGCTCGGGCCGCGTGGACCCACAGCTGGTGATCTACACCCTTCTCGACGGCGCCGACGGGGTGATCGCCCTGGGATGCCATCCGGGCGACTGTCACTACCAGTCGGGCAACCTGGAGGCCCGTGAGAAGTTCGAGGCCCTGCTCAAGGTGCTAAGGAACGCGGGCCTGGACGGCCGGTTCAGGTACGAGTGGGTGTCCGCCTCCGAGGGACAGCGCTTCGGCGAGGTCGTGGGCGAGTTCACCGACCACATCAGGACCATGGGACCCTCGCCCGTGGCGGGGGACGACAAGGTTCAGTTCAAACTAAAGGCCGCCCAGCGGGAGGTTGGTGACTTCCGGCTCCGCTGGCTAGTGGGTCGCCAACGCCACATCCTGGAGGAGGGCGACGTTTACGGCCAGGAGCGCTCCCTCGAGGAGTGGGATGAAGTGCTGGAGCGGGTGCTCCGTGACGAGTTCATCCGGGCCCAGATCATCGAGGCGACGGCCCAGAGCCCAGCCTCGGTGGAGGACATGGCGGAGGTCATCGGCGTGGACAGCGCCGAGGTGTTCCGACACGTCCAGAGGCTCAGGTACAAGGGGAAGGTGATGATGGCTGGCCACAGGGACCAGTCACCCCTCTACAAGGCAACGGGGGTGGAGGCGGAATGACGTCCGAGGAGGAGACCCAGATGGAAGAGGTCCTCGAACCCGAAACCCCGGTGGAAGAGACCGAGGAGGCCCCAGAGGAGGCCCCAGAGGAGGCCCATGAGGAAAAGGAACGCCGCATCGGACCCGTGGGCTCTGCAATGGTCATAGGTGCCGGCATCGCGGGCATGCAGGCCGCACTGGACCTGGCGGACACCAACATTCTGGTCCACGTGGTGGAGGACCAACCGGGCATCGGCGGTTGGATGTCCAAGCTGGACAAGACCTTCCCCACCAACGACTGCGCAATGTGCACGCTGGCCCCGAAGCTGGTGGAGGTCGGTCGCCATCCGAACATAGTGCTCCATACCAATGCCAAGGTCACCAGCCTGGAGGGCGATGAAGGCGACTTCACCGCGAAAATCGTGGAGCGGCCCCGCTTCATCGACCCGGACAAGTGCACCGGTTGCGGCTTCTGTGGACAGTACTGCCCGGTGGAGGCCGTTTCCCACTACGACGAGGCCGTGGGCGACACCACCGCCGTCAGCGTGCTGTTCCCTCAGACCGTTCCGCTCCTGTACTCCATCGACAGGGAGGCCTGCATAGGTTGCGGCCTTTGCGAGGAGGTATGCCCCGCCCATGCGGTGGACTACATGCAAGAGCCACTGCACGTGGAGGCGGAGGTCGGCGCCGTGGTGCTCGCCGCTGGATACGCAGAGATCCCGGCGGACCTGAGGGCAGAGTACGGATGGGGTCGATATCCCAACGTCGTGACCGCACCCCAGTTCGAGCGGATACTCTCAGCCTCAGGTCCCTTCGCCGGTGAGGTCCTGAGGGGCTCGGACGGGAGGCATCCCAAGAAGATCGCATGGCTCCAGTGCGTGGGGTCCCGGGACCCCCATCATGGCAGGCCTTGGTGCTCCTCCGTCTGTTGCACCTACGCGACGAAGGAGGCCATCATCGCCAAGGAGCACCTGGGCCGGGAGGACGTGGACTGTCACATATTCNNTGCGCACGTACGGCAAGGCCTTCGAGGAGTACTACAACCGTGCCAAGGACGAGTACAAGGTGAAGTACACCCGATGCCGCATCGGAGAGGTCAGGGAGGACCCGAAGACCCGGGACCTCATCATCAACTACGAGGACGAGGAGGGCAATACCAAGTCCGAGGTCTTCGACATGGTGGTCCTTTCCACGGGACTGGACCCGCCGGAGAACTACGAGGAGATGGCAGCGACCTTCGACATCGAGCTGGACGAGATGGGGTACGCCAAGACGGGCATCTTCAGCCCCGTGGACACCACCCGGCCCGGGGTCTTCGTCTGCGGCGCCCTGGAGGGCCCCAAGGACATCCCGGACACGGTCGCCCAAGCGTCGGCAGCCGCTGCCCGCGCGGAGGCCATCGTCGCCTCCGCCCGCGGTACGGAGATCACGCCAGTGGAGCTGCCCGAGGAGAAGGACGTCCTCGTCGAGGACGTGAGGATAGGTGTCTTCGTTTGCCACTGTGGCATCAACATCGGTTCCGTCGTCGACGTGCCCGACGTGGTGGAGTACGCGAAGAAGNNGCCACTGCGGCTCCAACATCGCCGGGGTGGTGGACGTGAATGAGGTCGTGGAGTACGCCAAGACCCTGCCCGACGTGGTCTACGCCGAGGACAACCTCTACACCTGCTCCCAGGACACCCAGGACAACATCAAGGAGAGGATCGCCGAACTGGGCCTGAACCGCGTGGTCGTCGCATCGTGCACGCCCCGGACCCATGAACCCCTGTTCCAGAACACCATCTCCGAGGCGGCCCTCAATCCCCACCTGTTCGACCTGGCGTCGCTGCGCGAGCACGTCTCGTGGGTTCACCAGGCGGACCACGACGCCGCCACCAGGAAGGCCAAGCGAATGGTGGCCATGTCGGTGGACAAGGTCCGCCACTCTGTCCCTGTGCACAAGGAGCCCTCCCAGGTGGAACCCACCGGGCTCGTCATCGGCGGGGGCCCCGCGGGCATAGCCGCCGCCCTGGCCCTCAGCGACCAAGGCCTGCGCGCCTACCTTGTGGAGCGCCAGGACGTGCTGGGCGGCAATCTCAGGCGACTGCCCCACCTCCTGGAGGACGAGGACCCCAAGGAGGCCATGGAGGCCATGATCTCCAGGATCGAGGCCGACGAGGACGTGGAGATCCTGATGGGGTCGGAGCTGGTGGACCTCTCCGGGGTCATAGGCAACTTCGACGCGACCCTGCGCACCCCCGATGGCGACCGCACCGTGCACGTGGGGGCCATCATCGTCGCCACGGGCGCCTACGAGCTGGAGCCCGAGGGCGAGTACGACTTCGGCAAGGACGACAGGGTGATGACCGCCATCCAGGCGGGAGAGGCGATCGAACGGGGCGACTTCCCGTTGGAGGGTCCCGTCGCCTTCGTCCACTGCGTGGGCTCACGCATACCCGAGAGGGAGTACTGCTCACGGGTATGCTGCTCCACGGCGCTCAAGAACGCCATCCACATCAAGGAGCTGTCCCCCGAGACGGAGGTCGTCATGTTCTACAGGGACCTGCGGACCTACGGGCACCGGGAGCTTGCGTACCGCCGGGCCCGTGAGATGGGTATCCAGTTCGTCCGGTTCGACACCGACCGGGCCCCTGTCCTGTCCAAGGACGGGAAGGACCTGGCGATGGAGTGGGTGGACCTGGTGGGCCGCAAGCGGGTCCGCCGGCGCATGGGCACCGTGGTGCTCGCCGCCGCTACCCTGCCCTACGAGGACTCCCACGACCTCGGGAGCCTGCTGAAGGTCCCGCTCACCGAGCACGGGTACTTCCTCGAGGCGCACATGAAGATAAGGCCCCTGGACTTCGCCACCGACGGCGTCTTCCTGGCGGGTAGCTGCCACGGGCCCAAGTTCCTCAACGAGGCCATCGCGCAGGCCATAGGCGCCGCCTCCCGGGCGGCAACCATCCTGGCGAACCCCACAGTCATGCCCGAGGGCCTTCCCTCGTGGGTGGACTCCGCCCGGTGCACCGGTTGCGGGACCTGCGAGGAGAACTGCGCCTACAACGCCATCACCGTCGGCGAGGAGGAGGGGGTGGCCTCCGTCAACACCGTCCTTTGCAAGGGCTGCGGGACGTGCGCCACCGTCTGTCCCTCGGGCGCGCCCGTCTCCCCCAAGTTCGAGAAGGACCAGATCATCAACATGATAGAGGACGCTCTCCTGCCTGCGAGAGGAGGTGCCTGACATGCCTGGACTGAGGAAGGTCGACCGGCTTCGAAAGCTGCTGCTGATCCTCCCCTGCCACGAGCAGATGGATGAGGTCCTGGACACCAAGGCCCTAACTGCCCAGATGGACGACCCCGATGGGCTGGTGTGGGCCCGCACTGACCCCCGTCTGTGCGGACCCGACCGCGGGGAAGTCCTGGCGGAACTCATCTCCGAGACCGGGGCCCAGGCCCTGGTGGTGGGCGGTCCCGGCGACCGCACCCACGGCGCCTTCTGGAGGCAGGAGGCGAGACTGGCGGGCATAACCCCCGACCGCGTCGAGCTGGTGCCCCTTGTGGACCAGTGCATCCACGTCACCGAGGACAAGGAGGCCGCCAGGAGGAGGGCCCGGATAATGCTCGAGTCCGCCCTGTCCCGGGTGGACCATGGCTCCGAGGGAATGGGCAAGCGGGTCGAGGCCATGCAGTCCGTCCTCGTCATCGGTGGCGGGGTCGCGGGAATGCAGGCCGCCTGGGACCTGGCGGACTTCGGCAGGCGGGTGTACCTGGTGGAGAGGACCGACGACCTGGGCGGCAGGGCCCACAAGCTCTCCAGGACCTACCCGACCCAGGACTGCAAGCCCGACGGCTGCTGTCCCCAGAGCTGCCGCGACTGCATGTTCACCCCCAGGATAGACCTGGTGGAGTCCCATCCCCTTATAGAGGTGATGACGGAGACGGAGGTGACCGACGTCCAGGGCGGCATCGGCGGCTACTCCGTCCAGGTAACTGGACCGGAGTACAGCCGCATGGTCGAGGTGGGCGCGGTGGTCCTGGCCACCGGCAACCAGGTCTTCGACCCCACGGGCATGACGGAGCTGCTCCCCGGTCACCCGGACGTCATCTCCTTCCTGGAGCTGGAGGAGCTCATCGACTGGCAGCGGAAGGAGGACCACGCTTGGGAGCCCCTGAGGCGCCCCTCGGACGGCAAGGTGCCCAAGAGCATCCACTTCCTCCAGTGCGTCGGCTCCCGGGACATGCACAACGGGACCATCGACTGCTCACTGGTGTGCTGCACCTACGCCGTTGGTCAGGCCCACGACCTGAAGGACATGCTCCCCGACGCGACCATCACCATCCACTACATGGACATGAGGGGCCCCTACCGGGGCTTCGAGCGCCACTACCTGGACGCCCAGGAGGCCGGCGTGCTGTTCTCCCGGGGTCGAGTTGTCCAGGTCCAGCCTGACGGCGACCACCTGCTCCTCTCGTACGAGGACATGGACATCGGTGAGCCGGTGACCACCGAGGCGGACCTGGTGGTCCTGGCGGTGGGCCAGCTCCCGGCGCCTGGCACCGAGGAGCTCTCCCGCATGCTGGGAGTGCCCCTGGACGAGGACGGTTATATCGGCGAGGACAACACCACCTACAGCCTCTGGGACCGCAGGGGCGTCTACGTGGTGGGCTGCGCCGCCGGTCCCCGGGGCATAAGGTACTCTGTCCGGGACGGCCGGGAGGCCGCCCTCTCAATAGACGCGGTGCTCCGCCGGAACCAGATCGAGCTGGCGGACAACATCGCCGAGGTGGACGACGAGCGTTGCACCGGATGCGGTCAGTGCACCGAGGCCTGCGAGTACGACGCGGTGCGGCTGGAGGAGCGCAAGGACCTTCGCACCGGTCGGAGGTACAGGGTCGCCATCGTCGACCCGAGGCGGTGCTGGGGCTGCGGCAACTGCCACGCCACGTGCCCGAGCACCGCGATCCGCCTCTCGGGCTTCTCCGACGACCAGCTGGTCAGGGAGATAGAGATCGCCTCGGGGGTGGAGCGATGACCCATTCTGAGACTCAAAGGAACATCACTATACTGAAGGAGGGCTGAAATGGCTGACAGCAAGAGCAAGTCTAAGAAGAAGGCCGAGGACGGGACCGGCGGGGAGACCCCGAAGGACTGGAACCCCCGTATCGTCGGCTTCCTATGCAACTGGTGCTCGTACACCGGCGCCGACCTGGCCGGTGTGAGCAGACTCCAGTACACCCCGGAGTTCATACCGATAAGGGTGATGTGCTCCGGCTCGGTGGACGTGGCCTACATTCTGAAGGCCCTCCTGGAGGGAGCCGACGGCGTCTTCGTCGGCGGTTGCCACCTGGGAGACTGCCATTACCTCAACGGCAACTACAAGGCACGCCGCAGGGTCGTTGTGGTCAAGGAGGTGCTGGAGGGCATCGGCATCGACCCCCGAAGGCTCCACCTGGAGTGGGTGTCCGCCAGCGAGTCGGGCAAGTTCGCCAAGGTGGTCAGCACCTTCGACCAGACGCTGCGTGAGCTGGGGCCCAACCCCCTGGCCAAGGAGAGGTTGCTCTAGGGGGTGTCAAGCATGGCTACCGCATTCAACTGGGAGCTGGAGAAGGGCGAGGACCGGGACGGTGCGATGCGCAGGCTGCTCCGCGCCGCCCTGGAGAAGGGTGCCGTGGACGCGGTGCTGGTGCCCGCCGAGGGACCCGGCCGCTCCGGGATAGTCAACATGTTCACCACCTCCCCTGGCGACCTGGACGCCGCCGTACCCTTCGCCAGGGCGATGGCGCAGTTCGGCCCCCAGGACCTGGTGCGCCTCACGGAGCCCGGTGGCGACCCGATCAGGATCGCCGCGGTGCTCAAACCCTGCGAGAGCAGGGCCGTCGTCGAGCTGGCCAAGCTCAAGCAGATCGAGACGGAGAACGTCATCCTCCTCTCCCCCGACTGCGAGGGAACGGTGGAGCTCAAGGAGTACTCCCAGGTGGCCGATGGCGTGGCCGTCCCCAGGAGGCTCGCCTGCGACATCTGCAGGTCACGGGTCGCCATGGGCCCGGTGGACGTGGGCCTCGGGACCTTCGGTGTGAAGGACGGCTCCATCATGCTGGTCGTCAACGGTGACAAGGGCCAGGAGTTCGCCGAGGCGGTGGGCGCCAAGGCCGGTGAGCTCACCGACACTCGCAAGAAGGCGATGAAGGAGGCCATCGAGGACGGCGAGAAGGCGTGGGACAAGCAGGAGGAGAAGAGCCGGGAGAAGTACTCGGAGGTCTCAGCGCTCCTCGCAGAGCTCTCGCCCTGCATAAAGTGCATGAACTGCCAGAACGTCTGCCCCGTCTGCTATTGCAAGGAGTGTCTCCTGGAGACCGACGCCTTCAATCCCACGGCGGGCTCGCTGGCGGACAAGGCCAGGAGGAGGGGCAGCCTTAGGATGCCCGTGGAGACGGTGGAGTTCCACCTGGTCCGAATGGCCCACGTGATGACCGCCTGCGTGATGTGTGGCCAGTGCCAGAGCGCCTGCCCGTCGGACATCCCCCTGGTGGAGATCTACGCCGGGATCAACCGCAGGATCCAGGACCTTTTCGACTACCAGTCCGGAAGGGACCTGGAGGAGGCACCGCCCTTCACCTGCTTCGCCGAGACCGAGGGATTCCAGGTAGGAAGCGACTAGGACGGACGGTACATCGTCCCTGGCGCGTAGGCTAGAGCATGTTTGGGTAGCGCAGCCCAGGCCATAGGCCGGGCTGACCGGTGGGAATCTGATGTCGACCGAGCAGGGGAGTGCTACTACTGGATCTCCTCGAGCTTCGCGTCGATGATCGGGACGTAATCGGAGGCGTTCAGGAGGCCGTCGACCTCGCTCATGTCCTCGGGCTCGATCTTGATGATCCATCCGGACCCGTAGGGGTCCTCGTTGATCACGAGGGCGTCGTCCTCCACATCCTCGTTGTACTCTGCAACCTCTCCGGATACCGGGGCGTAGATCTTGCCGACCCACTTGCCCGTCTCGAGGGTGCCGAAAGGCTTGTCCTTGGTGACGTCGTCGCCCTCCATCGGCATGTCCACGTAGACGATGTCACCGGCCAGCTTCTGGGCGAAGTCGGTGACACCCACGACGACCAGGTCTCCTTCGACCCTGGCCCACATGTGCTCGGCGTGGTACTTCACGTCCTCGGGTATATTGTAATCCTTATGTTGCATCCTTCCTCCTCCGGAGTTATCGGGTTATCGCAAACTCGGCTGAAATAGATTTCGGTGGCATGCCGAATGTTCATCCTCCCTGATGATGCCTGGACGTACGTTTAGCATATCGATTTACCCACCCAAAAATGGTAATTTTTTAATACTTATATCTCGTTGGGTCGATGAGGTCGTCTTGCTGCAGGTTCTCGGAATGTACCCAGGTACCTTACGATGACCATATGACAACAGAGACCACGCGAAGGAGTGAACCAAGATGAGCGGTGACCGGAAGATCGAACCTCACCGGGACATGTACGTGGCCAAGGTTAGTACATCTAAGGGCAAGAACAAGTTCATAGAGTACGTCCTTTCGAACTACGACAAGATGCAGACCAGCCACATAACGCCGATGTTCGTGTACAAATCCCTCAACACTGGCGAGACGGGCCTGGTGATCGATGCGAAGGACAGCGACGCGCTGTCTCAATTCCTCAAGGGCACCATCAGGAGCAGGGAAGAGGTCACCTCGGTCAAGGTGGACAACATGGTCCAGCCAGTCTTCTTCGACCGGCCGGACAACATCGACGACCTCAAGCGCTTCGCCGTGACCGTCAAGTGCGAGCCCTTGGCCTGCAAGGGGATCTACAGAAGCCTCATAGATATGACCGACATCGAGGGGATCACCATNNATAGACATGACCGACATCGAGGGGATCACCATAACGATGGTGACCTACATCATGAACGACAACGGCCAGCACGTATCGATGTCCATCCTGACCAATGACCTTGGGACCCTCAACGGCTTCGTCGAGCAGCAGCTGACCCCCCTCCAGGGGATAAGCAGGATATCCGTCTCGGAGCTCGCCCACCTTCGGAAGCTGTCCACCAAGTTCGAGTGGAAGAAGACGGTCCAGCCCATCGCAGAGTGGGAGAGCCTGATCGGCAGGGACTACGACGACAGGGTGTACAAGGACGTGGACCAGGGCTGCTGACCCGTTACGACCCTCATAGCAGCTGAACGTTGAACGCGGTGTCCAGTATCAGCGAGATGCTGAAGACCCAGAACCACAAGGTTGCCTTTAGGAACGTGCTTCCGCCCGTCCCGGGCTTTGGATCCTTCACGAACGCCACACCATTGGCGATGAGCCATATCGCTGCGAACATCGCGCCGATGAGGAACACTAGCCCAAGGTCGGTGTAGTACCAGGTCACCACCGTGAGGACGGCGAGCCCGACCCACATCACCAGCACCATGCGCGCCACAGCCGGGATCCCCCTGAGTATGGGAAGGCTCCGCACGCCCAGCTTCGCGTCGGTCTCCACGTCGCGGCAGACGCCGGCCCAGGTGAACCCGGGCTCGAACACACCATTGACGGAGGCGAGCAGGATTGCCTCCTTGGTGAGCTCAGGCGTGTAGACGAAGAAGACTGTCACTGGCATAAGGGCGGTGGGAAGGACGACGAACAGGTTGGAATATGGCGTGCTCGCCTTGGCCCAACCCGAGTACGCCAATATGCACAGCATCTGCACGATGGCCACGATGAAGGCCAGGGGACTCAGGTAAAGCCATATCAACAGGGACGGGACGCCCAGGACGGCCGCGTAGGAGAGCAGGTCGCGCCTGGAGATGCCGTGGTTGGCAGCCTTGTCCATCCTCTCCGGGTTGGCCAGGTCGACCCGGTAATCGAAGTAGTCGTTGACCGCGTAACCCGCGGTGACACCCAGGTACGACGCCACCACCACGAGGAGCAGCGTCGTCCAGTACTCGCCGGAGGACCAGATGTCGTTACCGAAGTCCCCGTAGATGCTGGCGGCGAAGACCGCCAATGCAAGCGTCCATGGTATCGTCACCATGCTCACTATCGGCCTTAGGGTTATCGCGAGACCCTTTCCCCAGCTCACCAACTCTCCCACCTCTACCTATGATATGAAAATCAGTCCGCGTCCCTCTCGTCGAGCAGCCTCATCACGTCCATGGTCTCGCGCTTCAGCTCCTCCCTCCTGGTGCGGTGGTCCTCCTCGGTGATGAGGCCTATCTCCAGGTCCCCGTCCAGGTCCTTTATGGCCTCCATCAGTGCCTCCTTCCTTTCCAGGAGGTCATCCACGTCTCCATCCGACGCTTGCATGGTTTCCACGTCCTTCGTCCCAGGTCTGCGCCTGTCGGAGAGTAGGACCATGGCGATACCGAGTGCCATTATGAGTATCAGGATGCCCACGACGGCGTACATCATCAACGTAGTGTTGGATCCGTCCTCCTGGACGGCCTTCACGTCGGTGACCTTGAAGGTGATGATGGGGTCATGCCCGCCAGTCATGTGGGTGTAGGTGTCCTTGCCTGGCACCGTGGTGGAGGCCGACTTGGTGACCTCCGTCCCCGTCACCTCCAGCGTCATG
>JABAHP010010251.1_pt3 | contig 44356 bp, 43 predicted proteins | sample 7062081 | NCBI WGS metagenome assembly JABAHP01 (sample SAMN14534357, study PRJNA622989) | marine sediment metagenome | biome: marine biome [ENVO:00000428]; feature: marine pelagic biome [ENVO:01000023]; material: deep marine sediment [ENVO:00002113] | place: India: Gulf of Kutch | collected...
AAGAATGAAACGGAGGACAAACATCTGACGTCATTTTCAGTATGTTCGTATCTTTTTCAAAACCGTAAACAGCAATGCGGCAGGGCAAATATTTGCTGTGAATCACATCCAGGGCCGCTGCGGTATTGTATCCCAGTCCAAAGCAGATATCAAGGATAACGACTTCTTTGCCTCTCAAAAAAGATTCAAGATCAGCAGGCATGACAAACTTTTTCAGTGCTTCCTCTGCTGCCCCGGAAACAGAGTGGTAATGCTCGTGAACGGTTTCGTTCAGAAACGTAACAGAGCCATCCCTGGTCTTAATTTTTTTCATAACAGTTAGTGTCTATTACAGTTTTTGCTCGTTAAATCTTGCAAGCTTTTTGAGTCTGCCCATTACTGCCGTGAACTCCCGTATATCGAGGGACTGTGGGCCGTCGCACATCGCTTTTTCCGGATGAGGGTGTACCTCTATAATAATCCCGTCGGCACCTGCCGCCATGGCTGCATAGCTTAAAGTAGGAATGTACTGCCTCACCCCGGCCGCATGTGAAGGGTCAATAATAATGGGAAGATGAGAGAGCTCACGTATGACCGGTACCGCCGAAATATCCAGTGTATTCCTGGTCGCGGTCTCAAAAGTCCGGATACCGCGTTCACAAAGAACTACGTCCTTGCACCCCTCGCTCAGGACATATTCTGCGGACATCAGGAACTCCTGGATGGTTGTTGACATGCCACGTTTGAGTAATATCGGTTTCCCCAGTCCACCAACCTTCTTCAGCAGAGCAAAGTTCTGGACGTTTCTCGCTCCGATCTGCAGCATATCCGCATACTCAGCCACAAGTTCCGCAGTCTCAGTATTAACCACTTCGGTAACGAAAGGAAGTCCCGTTTCCTTCCGTGCTTTGGCGAGGAGCTTCAAGCCTTCCTCCTCAAGCCCCTGAAAGGAATAAGGAGAAGTGCGGGGTTTAAAGGCTCCACCCCGTAACATTTTGGCCCCGGCTTTCTTGACCCCCTCAGCAGCCTCGATGATCTGCTTCTCACTTTCCACAGAGCATGGGCCGGCAATAACACCAAAATGCCCCCCTCCAAAAGAGGCTTTTTTTATCTTAATAACAGAAAGGTCTTTTTTAAACTCACGGCTTGCAAGTTTGTATGGTTTCAAGATGGGAACCATTTTCTCCACACATGGAACAACCTCGAGGTTCTGCAGCTCGACCTTTCCTCTCTCGTCACCAATAGCCCCTATAACAGTGCGCTCCACCCCCTGACTGACGTGTGCCTTAAGACCCAGAGACGTTATCTGTTTAACAATGGAGTCAATCTGTTTTTTTGTACATCCGGGCTTCAGTACAATAATCATACTTTCTTCCTCCTGTATGCCTATGCTTTTTTTATTTCAAATAAAAAACCGCGGCTTTTTTCAGGGGCCCGCGGTTTTTATTTAGTCTCAATTAACTATGATACTACAGGCCCGTAGCCTCCTGGCGTGATATAGGCCGAAAGATGCTAAATCGTACCGGGCTTTCATTTATCGTGTATTTATAAGCCATTTTTTACATTAAATCACCCGCCAGAGACAAGTCAATTAAAATCTCTTAATCTGTACATTAACTCCAGTCCTTTTGCTAGCCTTACACGAAAAAACCTTAAATCACCCGCCAGCACCTTTAAGACGTTCTGAGAAAGAATAAAGAGTCCTTAGGAACAAATCATCTTAGAATTATGTAATCGGCCTCGTTCGTTCCGATCAGGAAAGGAGATATTTCATCTATCTCGGGAAGAACTACCACGATTTTTCTGCTTCCCTGAAGTGCCATCTGCCGGGGTATACCAGGTTTCATTGCATGGATCAGTCCCGCGAGAACAACAGCAGTTACCTCTTGTCTTTCCTGAAGATAATTATTCAGATACCAGGCCATCGCCTGATCCCAAAGAACCTGGGCCTCACAAAAAAACTCAAAATTTTGTTTCCCCTCCGGAACATGCGACTTGAATATCCTTTTTATATACTCTTTGTAGGACGGATCAATATCACAGCTTACTCCGGGCGGAAGCTGTTTCAGCTCTTCGGGAGAAAGTGACTGAAATCCCTTGCGAGCAACCTTACGTGTGATATGCAAGGGGACATTCAGTCCCAGGGCAGGGATGTTCCTCTCCCGGATGTAATAAAAGATATCCTGATAAAGGGGCCAAGGGAGGTTCCAGTTCTTATAATACTCCTGAATAAACTCATCGGTTTTCAACTCATCCTTAGTCCACCGGTCAAGTACCGGCTGAGATTCAGCCCTGAACATTTCAAGACCAACAACTATTTCATGGTCATTGCTCTTCAGGTGTCTTATCATCTCAAGCTGCAGTTCATGATGCCATTGAGAATCGTGCCCCTCGCCTAAGACAATAACGGCGTTCTTTCCAATCTCTTCGATCATCTGCGCAAAAGGGATAACTGCGCGATCATGAAGCCGCACCACACGCAGATCGGCTTGAACAGGCAAGGGTAAAGAAAACATCAAAAAGAGAGTGAGCAATATTATTAAGTTTATTTTTCCTCTTGTGCTCCTGATCATATTCTCATTTTAGCGGGCCTTTGCGTTCTGGTCAATTGAATATCGACAAACACGACATATAATGTGAATATGCTTCCGCACTTTATCACATGGCGAATGGTCTGATGGCGTCAGAGGGCCTTACCGTAGAAAAGAAAAAAGAATATGGACAAATTCATAACTTACATATCAGGAAATGAGGGGGAACTCTCCTTTGACGCAAAACCATCTGAAATCTCGGCATCGTAACTGTTGCGAAGGTCTTCATCCATCAATGTAGCGTATGCTGTCGAAAGATATGTAAAGAGACTATCCAGCTTTTCCTTGGCTTCTTCAGGCAGATGGTAGTGGCGGTCAGGGTGCAGAAACATTGCTTTTTTATAATACGCCTTGCGTATATCACTGAAAGAAGCACTCTTCTCGACCCCAAGGAATTCATAGTAGGTAAGATCATTGTAATCTTCAAAAAGTTCTTCCACCTTCATCAGAACCTCAAGTGTGGACTCTTCCTCCAAATCCAGCAGTTCTCCTTCTTCCATAAAAAACTGACCAAAAGAAAAGTCCTCATCAATGCTGGCCATGGTATCAGCCTCTCCCACTTCCTTTATGACACGTGTCTGTATCAGGGCAATGATTGTCTTCATTGTCCCGAGAACGTCTTCTCCGCCTTTACTCACAATATCCTTAAGCGTATGTTTCCCGTCGATCAGCTTAAGAATCTTTTTGTCTTCTTCATCAAGCTGAAGGTCCTGGAACAGATTCAGCGGATCTGAGGAAAATTCAAGCACCGCACTTGAGGGAGGACACCGGTCCCTGATGCGTTCAACACTCTTTATTCGCTTGATACCGCGGGTAACAAGATGGGCAGCAGAGAGCTTTAAAGTAATTACCTCCTTTGAAGGAAGTTCATCCTCAGTGAAAATGATGTTTCCCTCCTCATATTCAAAAAGCCGCAGTATTATATTCTCAACCTGTTTTTTTACTCCCCAGTACAAGGTTTTGAGATCAATGTATTCAAGCTCAACCAGTATGGTCCCGAGTCTACGCTTTGTCCTGATTAAATGCTCCGTGGCAGTATCAAACTGTTCTTTTGTAATAATACTCTCTGATAGAAGGAACTCACCAAGGCGGTCATCGATCTGGTTGGAGGCAGCAAAAACCATGTCGCCATTATGGAAAAAAATACGTTTATGGATTGATCCATGTTTAAAATGTAAAGTTCCGGATTTGTTTGAACGTTGCAGTCCGATAAGAATATCAGCGAGATAAAAATCATTGAGGCTGCCAAGTGGCATATCAAGACGGCTCAACCCAATTAAAAGAGAGTCCTCCGCCTTTTTCACCCAGCGAACAAGATATTCACCCCTGACATGTGTTTTGGTTCGTCCAATGTCAACAATATCACCGGGTTCAAATTTGGGAGCATTGAACAGTTTAAGCCCCAAACCATCGAATGAAAAGTCAAATGATACGGCATCAAACTCCTGATGTTCGTATATCACACGGAGCGGGATCTCTCTCTCGTATCGTTTGAAGCGTCTTTTTTCCTTAAGCTGCACGTTAATTCTCCATAGAAAACAGGAAATGTTACAAATTAATACATATGGTTACGAAAATACACCTCGTCTCAAAATTTATTGCAATTTCAATGCCACTCTTAATAACCACCGCAATAATAAAGCCGATACCCCCTCTGAACTATCTCAGAATATGTATCGGCCTCCCTATAAACTATGAAACATGTTACATATCAGGCTCAGTTTACATAGTAATAGATTCCCCGGAAAATAACAACACCGTTATTGCAGGAAAGGATAAAGCCTGGTCATTATTGAAGCTAGTGCTATCTATCTGGATTTATGATAAAGGAAATGCCCAGACGCACTCTGAAAGAAGGATTCACAGGATTTCCCTTAAGTCCCGGTTTCACCTATCAAGGCACCTGACACTGGGGCAAAATGACTAAGAATGAGAGCATTCTTATCCCGTCTCACCTGAAAATATCTCTTATGTCCTGAGTTGCCCGCTACCGAGGACGATGTACTTCTGACAAGTCAGCTCCTCAAGCCCCATGGGGCCTCGAGCATGTATTTTATCAGTAGCGATGCCCATTTCCGCTCCGAGACCATACTGGAAACCATCGCTGAAGCGTGTCGATGCATTAACCATGACGGACGATGAATCCACCTCCCGTAGAAAGCGCATGGCCCGACCGTAGTCCTTTGTAACTATCGCTTCCGTGTGATCTGAGCTGTAGTGAGCAATATGGTCCATGGCGGCTTCCATGTCATCTACAATCTTAACGTTTAAAATGAGGTCAACATATTCTCTGTGAAAATCTTCATCTTTCGCATCTTCGACATCCGGAAGGATCTCACGTGTGAGTGGACACCCTTTAAGCTTTACACCCGCGTCCTGAAGTCGTTTTGCTATACGGGGCAGATAGTTCTTCGCAATAGGCGCATCCACCAGCAGCGTTTCCATTGAATTACAGGTGCCGGGACGCTGCACCTTCGCATTAAATGCAATATCCTCCGCCATCTGCATATCAGCATCGCGGTCCACAAAGACATGGCATACACCTTTATAGTGTTTGAGCACTGGAATGCGAGACTGCTCAACCACTGCCCTGATAAGTCCTTCCCCGCCCCGGGGAATGATCAGGTCAACTATTCCCTCAAGCTTGACCATCTCCCCGACCGCAGCTCTGTCGACAAGATCAATAAAGGTAACTGCTCCCTCATGAAGGCCTGCTTCTTTGGCGGCATGGCGCAGTATGGCTACAATAGCGCGGTTGGAATTAACCGCTTCCGATCCCCCCTTCAAGAGCACCGCGTTTCCACTTTTGATGCAAAGACCGGTAGCGTCAGCAGTGACATTCGGACGGGACTCGTAAATAATTCCTATAAGACCAATGGGAACACGCATTCGTCCCACCTTCATTCCGTTGGGCCGGTCCCACATACGGGTTACCTCACCGACCGGATCCGGCAGCCCAGCTATCTGCTCCAGCCCCAGGGCCATGTCCTCGATCCGTTCATCAGTCAGCCGAAGTCGGTCAACCATCGCTGAACTGAGGCCTTTTCCTTCTGCAAACTTTATGTCCTTTATGTTCTCTTCTTTAAGTGTTGCAGAATGTTCACGAATGCCTTTTGCCATAAGAAGGAGTGCGGCATTCTTCCTGCCAGAGTTCGCTCTGCCAATCTCACGCGCTCCTTTTTTTGCCTCAAGCGCCTGTTCTTTAACATAATTCTGTATGTCCATGAAGCCTCCTTCTCTATGCGTGAACTGTCAAACTATTATAAGAGATTATGCGTTTTAGGGTCTATGGCGCTGTATGGCCAGTAAAATAGTCCGGGGAACTTGTTAACCGCCCTTTAAAGGTCGGGTCTCGCCACATTTCCTGAATGGACACCATTGACAATAAGAGGTAATATTTAATTACACACTTATATGTTAAGGCAGAGGGAGATGGGCGCATACAAGAATATGGCCGTTGTTGGAATCCATTATTTCCTATGCGGTGTGAAGGACCAACGGCTCTGGAATGATCTCATGCTCTGTGAGTTCGGTATTTCTGTACAGCCCCTGCTTGATAAGGTTTGGCTCTGTGCTTCTACAGCCGCGAAACGAAGAAAAAGAAAACATAAGGATTTAAAAAACTGCTGGGAATTCATGGGTTGTCAACAAGGGGGCGGGAAGTGTCGGGCATCCAATGAAACAAAGCTTCACGGAATACATGGCGGTGACAATGCGGGCAGGGCGTGCTGGGGACTCCCACGTACCATGTGCCGCAAAGCGTCCAGTGCCACAGCTATGGAACCACATGAGCCTCTGTGTGAGGAATGCCCATTCTTTCAACAGGTAGTGAATGAGCAGGGATCATATCTTCTTGAGCCCTGGGCACTGCGGTTCTTGTTAAGGAAAAGGTGATAAAAGTTCCCTGTCCTATACCTCAGCGTTTACCCCGCCTCCTGCATTCCCTTCTGACGCAGACGGCATGAATCGCATTGCCCACATGGCTTACCATCCGGCCGGGGATCATAACAGCTCCAGGTAAGCGTATAGTCTAGACCAAGTTCTCTTCCTTTTCTTATGATCTCACCCTTGGTAAGATCCACAAGCGGTGCACGAATATGGAAGTGCATTTTGCCCTCAACGGTCTCTTTCGTGGCCAGATTAGCCATGGTTTCATAGGCTTTCAGATATTCTGGCCTGCAGTCAGGATATCCCGAATAATCAATTGCATTGGCCCCGATGAATATATCCTCTGCTTTCAGAACCTCTGCCCAGCCAAGGGCGAACGACAAAAAAATAGTATTGCGGGCAGGAACATAAGTAACCGGAATATTCTCGGTAATTCCATTTTTGGGAACTTCTATCTCATCCGTTAATGCAGAGCCTCCAATATCACGCATATTCACCTTGATGACAAGGTGTTTTGCCACGCCAAGCGCCTGCGCAACTTTTCGCGCGAATTCAAGCTCAACGCCATGACGTTGCCCATAGTCGAAGCTTATGGCATAGCATTCGAATCCCTCTTTCTTTGCAAGGGCAAGCGTTGTGGATGAGTCCACGCCACCACTTAAAAGGACTACGGCTTTTTTAGGGTTTTCCTGTTTCATTATTGGGGGTTATTATGTGAGAAGAACATTACAGGTTCTTTCGGAATCTTGGAGGCAAGCTATCTGATATCGTCGTCCGTGTCAGGCCTGCCGTCAGGGCCTGCGCTTGAGAGTGTAAAGCCTTCAGCATTGCGGGAATAAATAAATGGATTCCCCCATGGATCTGTCTTGTCCAGAGAAGCGGGATAAGCGCCTTTCAGGTAATATTCCTTTTGTATTTGTATCCTCAGAGATTCTATTTCCTCCCATGCTTGCGCTGTAGCCACAGTCGAAGGTGCCATGATATATACAGCTATTGAAGCAGCCAAAGAGAGAACGATCAGTACACCAACAAAAACAGCAAGGCCGGGAATGGGCCGGGCAGGGGGTTTGATCTCCTCCGGAGCCCCCTCTTCTTCCTGCTCGCTTTTTTTCGTAACCAGTTTTTTGTCTAAAAGCCCCAGCAGAATAACAGAGACCTGAAAACTATCAATACCACTGATATCGGCAATGGTTCCTACATCATTTTCGCCGTCAACAAAGCTCATGACACGTTGTTCTTCCTCGCTCAATGCAACTGGAGCACTTACTTCTCGTGGGGCGAACACCGATTCTATGCTGATCTTATCCTTGATCTCAGACCACTCATCGACCAGCCGGACACCTTCCATGAGAAAGTGTTCGGTGTTCAGCTCAACGCCTATCTCCTTATCAAGGGGAATACGCATCGGTTTGAATTCGTATTTGCCTTCCTTCCAGCTGAAAAGCTGCACCAGTGTCTCGGTTATCTGGAAGGTAATAACCTCTTTTATTTCCTCGGGTGTAGTAAACCTTTCCCGAACGAGAACCGACCCGAACTTGCCTCCCTCCTCGCGCTGTTTTTCAACTGCGGCGTCGACCTGTTCGGGAGTAAGAAGCCCGCGTTTGACAAGCACACGTCCCAGACGGTTCTCCGCGTCTCGTTTTCTGGACTCTGCCCCTACAATATTCCCTTCATGGAAAAGAAGACGGATTTTATCGAACCTTCCGGTAAGTTCAAGCGCTCCGGTCTTTTTCTGAAAGAACAGCAGCTGCAGAATATCCGCAAGGGAAAACTCCTTTAACGATCCCTCTAGAGCCATCCTCTGTTAAGCCTCCTTGAGGTCGAAGAAATGGATACGAGATAAAGAATAATGATAAAAAGAATTGCAGGGGCCCAAAGCCACCAATGTGAGCCTCCGCTCAGTCCTGCCTCAAAATACGTGTTCAGTACAAGCAGCAACACAGCGAAGAAAAATCCCCAGAGGAAGAAGAATCCAGAAAGGGCCCTTCGGGAATACGTCTGTGATATGCCCGGAAGTGTGAAAGAGAGCATTCTGATACGGTCCATGAGACGATTCTTCATCTCGTTGGATTTCAGCATACGGGCCACGCGCGCACGCGGACTTTCGTCCTCTTTAGCATGACCCTCATGGCAATCTTTGCACAGCTTGCCTCGCCGCCCCTCACCAGAGCATCGAGCACACACAACCTTGCCGCATTGACGGCATCGGTATGCACGGTTCTTTATGACTTTGTCCATTAGGAAAAACAGAAAAAGCATTGCTCCGGCCGCAGCCGAGACACTCCAGCGTGGCATCAGGCCTGTTGAAAGGATCGGCACTCGATGCTTTAGTGCATATCCCAGCAACTCCCACCCTGAAAGCGTTTCATCTATAACCAGCCGATTATAGTGTTTCCCCTGCAGGGGAGTGAAAGAACTGACCATATCCCGGTCTGCCTTCATGGCCTGATCGTAATACGTATCCCCAACCTCATAGTTAAGCTCGTCCCTGTAGACCTGGCTAAGGTTATACAATGTAATGGCATGGCCCGGGAGTTCTTCGAGAGCGGTCTCGTACGTCTGCTTTGCATATTCACGATATTCTGCTGCTACATAAGCATTTCCGAGGTTAATGTAGGCACGAGTATCGAAGTCGCCTTCAGCGAGCTCCCTGAAAACAGTAATCGCATCAAGAGCCCTGCCCGTGCGCTTCAGGGCAAGCGCATAGGAAAACTTTGCATTAGGTTCTTCTGAATCCTTAAGAACCTCTAATCCAAAACCGTTCTCTCTGGCCTCATTGACCTGAACCATCGCTCTTACTTCCGGGGACGGCAGGTAATAAATAGTATCAAGCCCCCAAAGAAAAACCGGGAAAAGAATAATACCCCAGAGAGAAAAGTAAACAAAGGGTTTGCTGCTCTTTTTTAAATAAAATGACACCAGAAACACCCCGCCGGAAATGAATCCCAGGGGGCCCGCAACCGCGGTTCCAAGAGCAAGTAGTAACAGGAGAAACTTCGCCTTGTTCTCGTTTATATCATGGGCTATTAGAGGCAGATCCAGGACGAGTCGAATAATCAGTACAATAGCCAATGCAAGGATAAAAGAACCAAGCAAGCTCATAAACACCAACCCGGCAAGGCTTGTAGACCACCAGAAATTATTGAAATATGCTTTAATTCCATCAAGGACAGACCCAAAAGAACCAAAAACATCGGGTAGCTTGACCCAGGCCATCCTGAAATGTAACAGAGGAAATTTCGGTGAAATCTCTATGGCATGTGCGAGAAGGGCTGTTTTCTCTTCTTTTGTCGAAGCTGAGTCCGCCTGCTCCATTATCGCCAGAGAATACGGCTCATTGCTCCTTTGCCCTTGCCTGAGCACCTCATCCCTGGTAAGAGTTTCTTGCTGTGACCAGGCGGTCGAGCACATTAATACAACAAATGCAGCAGTTATGAGTACTGCTTTTTTAAGCACGCTGTCCTATTCTCCGTTCCCTTCCCTTTAAAAGCCTCAGTATATTGCCTGAATGCTTAAAAAATAACAGAATCGTTAAAATAACCGTTACCGCCAGAACATCCCACCCATATCCCAGCAGATAACATACAATCGGCAGAAGGCCAAACGACACCAGGGCACCCAGTGAGGAATACTTCGTCAGAGCAACTGTCGCCAGCCATAACAATATGGTTAGAATACCAGCCTTTGGAGCGTAAATCAACATTACTCCTATACTTGTAGCTACTCCCTTGCCGCCACGGAACCGGAGAAAAATTGAAAAATCATGCCCTGCAACAGCCGAAACAGCCAAAGCCCCCTCAACGGACGAGGAAACTCCAAGGAGCTTCCCGATAGCAACAGCAGCAGTACCTTTGAGAATGTCACCCAGGAGGGTCAGTAACGCCTCCGTCTTTCCCACGGATCGAAGAACATTCGTAGCCCCGACATTTCTGCTGCCCACATTCCTGAGATCTACCCCCTTCCCCCTGGCTATAAGAATACCAAACGGAATAGAGCCAAGAACGAACGCCCCGATTATGAGAATAATTTCCGATACGTTCATTACTGTGCCTCCTGGAGCTTTCGCCAGAACCCAACAGTGTATTGCACCCCTGACACAATCGCCAGGATCAGGGCTATATATATGGCCAAGGTACCGACATCGTAAAGATCGAGGCCGTAAATGTCCCATGAAAGTAATAGGCATATGACAGCAGTGATCTGTGCAGAGGTCTTGAGCTTGCCCCCCATCTCTGCCTGAATCACAATATCCCGTGCAAGAGCAACCATTCTCAGCGCGGTAACCAGCACCTCTCTGCAGATAATGATCACTGCGATTATCACCGAGAGCCGGCGCATATAAACAAGCAGGACAAGGGCCGTAATAACCAGGAACTTGTCGGCAATAGGATCAACAATTTTTCCGAAATTTGTGACCTGCCCCATTCTGCGGGCCAGGTAGCCGTCAAGAAAATCCGTTATCGAGGCGATACTGAACACTACGGCACCCCAGAATTTACTCTCGTCATTAACATATAAAGTGACATATATAAAAAGCGGGATAAGGACTATCCTGCTCAGGGTCAGGATTGTAGGAACATTAATCCTGAGTATAGGTCTCGATGATCGCATCAAGCCGTCCTTTCGCTTTTAATATCAGGTCCGTTATCTCTCGCACGGCACCCCTGCCGGCACGTGCCCTGGTTCTGTACTTTGCATGCCGGAAGAGCTCTTCCCATGCATCGGCAACTGCAACGGGAAAACCAACTCGTATCATAACAGGCAAATCAACTATGTCATCGCCTACAAAAGCAACTTCGTCATCTATTACATTAAACTGTTTTTTTACCTTTTCGTAGGCCTCGATTTTTTTCTTTGAGCCTTGGTAAATATCACTTTCATCAATGCCCAGTTCCGCAGCGCGCCGCTTCACCACGGCAGATGAACGGCCCGTGATAAGAGCTACCCGGATACCTTCCCGCACAAGCATTTTTATGCCATGGCCATCCCGGACATGAAAAGCTTTATATTCGTTTTTGTTTTCCCCTTGGGTGTTGTCCAGAATGATACGGCCGTCCGTAAGCACACCGTCCACATCAAAAATGACGGCCTTGACTTTCCCTGCTGCTTCTAGAACTTCTGGGGCAAGATCATCAAACATTGATTATGCTATGCCTTCCTTGAGTATATCATGTATGTGAATTACTCCCTCTATCCTGCCAGTGCTGTCCAGCACTACCAGCACGGTAATTGCATGCTCCTCCATGACAGCCAGGGCCTTCTGAGCCAGCCGGTCCGGTTCAATGGTCTTTGGCGATGTTGACATAACCTCACCGGCCTTTTTCTGCATAAAATCAGGCCCCCATTTTTCCATTCCGCGTCTGATATCACCGTCGGTCACAACACCCAGAAGCCTTCCTTCTGAGTCACAAACCGTGGTCATGCCCAGGCGTTTTGTGGATATCTCCATCAGTGTTTCAGCCATCGGGGTTTCTTGCCCAACTGAAGGCACTGCATCCGAGTCGTGCATCAGGTCCCTCACCTGAGTTATAAGCTTTTTGCCAAGACTCCCCTTCGGATGATATGCGGCAAAATCTTCCTCCCTGAATCCACGCTTGATGAGTAACGCTACTGCCAGTGCATCACCCATGGCAAGAGTAGCAGTGGTTGAGGCAGTGGGAACAATGCCCAGGGGGCATGCCTCCTCAGCCACACCTACATCAATCACTACCTCTGCCTTCTGGGCGAGAATAGAATTTTTATTGCCTGTCATGGCGATGAGCTTTACATTAAAACGCTTAAGATACGGTATCAGGTTGACTACCTCATCAGTCTCTCCGGAATTAGATATGGCAAGAACTACGTCTTCTGAGGTCACCATGCCGAGGTCACCATGACTGGCTTCCCCCGGATGCATAGAGTAGGCGGGGGTTCCCGTGGAGGCCAGTGTGGCAGCAATCTTTTTCCCAACAAGCCCTGACTTGCCCATCCCTGTAACGATTACCCTTCCTTTCGTTGAATAAATCATTTCCACGGCATGGACAATCGTCTCGTCAAGACGGTCTCCCAAAGCAGCAACGGCTTTGGCCTCAACCCCAAGCACCTTTTTTGCCTGTTCTATAATATATTTATCGTCCATAAAATTCTAAAGGTTATTATAAGAGTATATTATCCAATAAAATCATAACGGGGCGCAAGGAAAAACAATAAATTACGGATACAGTACCTGGCAACGCCTGAGACCTGATTAAAACAGCAGTGGGGATTTTTCAAGGGACCGGCCCTTTCCCGCTAAGGCAAGCCTGCAATGGAAAATCATCGATTAAAACAGAATGGTTGCCCAGCTTACAGTTTAAACCCGGGAACCGAAACATCGTGGATTATTTCTCCCGTATCCTCTGTACTCTTTCAAACTCGATACTATAACCGCCGCCTATCTCTGATTTTCTTGTATACCGATAGGAATCCAGGATCTGCACCTTCCCGTTCTTGATCTCGAAGAGTTCAACTATATTTCCACCGTCTATCGAATGCACTATTATAAATTTGTCCCCGTCCAAGGCCGTTACCACGGCCTCATTTACCTCTGCAGAGGCAGAGGCAGCGAAAAGGAAAAAGAACAAACCAATAAAAATTAAATGCTTTTTCATGGAGCCTCCATTTCTGTGTTGTCCTTCAACACTTTTTCATATATCGTGGGAACCTATGATGAGGATTTTTCCTTCCCTAGTACACTCCCCACTGTTTGGGAATGAACAGCTCGTTGTATGTCTCGATGGCGAAGCGATCGGTCATTCCCGCAATGAAATCACAGACCATTTGGCGAATATCTACCTGCTCTTTCTTATCTTGGGGGAACTCTCTGAAAACATCCTCAGGATGTTCCATATAATAGTGATAGAGGTCTTCCAGAATCTTCCTCGCCTTTCTGAACTCACCCTTCGTTGTTGCATCTTCGTAAACACGTTCGAACAGAAAATCCCTCAGCGCGATCATGGCGTCCCATATATCCCCGCTCATTCCAAGCTCTTCAAGTTCCCTGTCCAGTGATGTACTAATGAAATCGTTTACCATGGTGTTGATACGTGCGGAATGGCTTTTACCAAGCACTTTGGGAATAAAAGCCGGGAGATCAGATTTTTTGAGAACACGGGCCCTGAGAGCATCATCAAGGTCGTGGTTAAGGTAGGCAATAATATCAGAAACACGAACGACCTGACCTTCAAGGGTTTCAGCACGGTCAGATGTTCCTTTCGGAAAAATCTCTCCCTTCCCCTTCGAGTGCTTCAAAATGCCGTCTCTGACTTCATGGGTCAGGTTTAATCCACGCCCTTTCTTTTCCAACACATCGACCACCCTGAGGCTTTGCTCGTAATGCTTGAATCCTCCTGAGTGTATCTCCATCATGAACTGCTCTCCTGCATGCCCGAACGGCGTATGCCCCAGGTCATGTGCCAGGGCAATAGCCTCTGTAAGGTCCTCATTGAGTCTTAATGCCCGTGAAATAGTTCTGGCAATCTGGCTGACCTCCAGGACATGCGTAAGACGGGTACGGTAGTGATCGCCCATGGGGGCAAGGAAAACCTGTGTCTTATGTTTGAGCCGACGGAAGGACTTGGAATGAATAATACGGTCGCGATCGCGCTGAAAACAGGTGCGCAATTCGCCCTCTGGCTCTTTTTTCTGGCGCCCCTTGCTTAATCTGCTTAACGCTGCCTTTGGATGAAGGATCTGTGCTTCAAGCTCTTCGATCTGCTCGCGTATATTCATAAGACCCCTGAAATGTTTTAATTGGAAATATTATATCACCACAAAGCCTTCCTGATAAGCAGCATTTTTACCGTCAGCTCCTTTCTAAAGCCACCAGGAGAAAACTATCCCCAGGCGCCAGAAACAAGCATTTGCGCAATGACATAAGCACAATAGGAAAGCCATGCAAGAAACGCGCAGATACTTAATGTGTAATAGCGGAATCCCGGGGAAAGAAAAACGATAAACCCGGCAAAGGGAAGGTTGAGAAAGAACAGAAAGTGAAGAACGAATAACGGCCACTGAGATGCATCTCCTCCAGGCACACTGTTTCTCATGACCAGTGCCCACAGCATAATGGCTATCCAGAGAACTATTGGAGAGAAAACTCCAAGGTGCTTTTCCCTGGACCGGAAGAACGGATTGTTCAACACCACAGCCACCAGAACGTTCACAGCCAGCAACATGGTTATCAGACGGTATTGAGGATCCACCGCCAACTCCAGCGGCATTGAAAGAATACGCATTATCTCTCTTAGGCTAAACATTTCCGGTGTTTGAGAACTAAAGCATCCGGGGCCTTCCTGGACAGGAACTATACCCCGGCCAATTCAACAGAAACGATCTTTGAGTTGCCTGGTTCTTCCATGGTAACACCGTAGATATGGTCGGCAACCTCCATCGTAACACGGTTATGCGTAATCACAAGGAACTGGATATCGCCTGCAAGTCCCTTGATCATCTGAGCAAATTTAACGGTGTTGGATTCATCAAGTGCGGCATCCGCCTCATCAAGGATGCACAGGGGTGTTGGTTTTATGAGAAAACTTGAGAAAAGAAGCGCAAGAGCGGTCAGAGTCTTTTCTCCACCCGAAAGCAAAGTGATATTCTGCAGCTTTTTACCTGGCGGCTGAGCAATAATATCAATACCTGTTTCAAGGATATTCTTTTCATCCGTAAGGATAAGTTCCGCACGGCCGCCATTGAAGAGATTTACAAAAACTTCAGAGAATTTGGTCTTCAGTGCATCGTAAGCTTCGCGGAGCTTTTTGCGAGTAGTGGCATTAATACGGGCGATGGCCTCTTCCAGCTCGGCAATGGACTTCTGGAGGTCTTCCTGCTGGTTTGTCAGGAATTCGAATCTCTGCTTCAGCTCCTCGTACTCGTCTATCGAACCAAGGCTTACGGGGCCAAGTTTTTCAATCTTCTGCTTCAGCTCCGGCAGTTTCGCCTCGTCTTCTTCTGTAACCTCAAGAAGGGCAAGAGGTCCAAGTTCAATATCATATGTATTTCGAATATTCTCGACAAGATTTTCGATACGGAGTTTTTTCTCCGTTCGCTTTACATCGAGTTCTGAGAGCCTGTGTGATACATCATCAATGCGCGCTCTGAGTGAACGCATTGAGCGCTCCTTTTCCATCAGGGTCTCGTTTTCTTCCGACACAATCTCACGTTCCTCTGAAATCCGTTGCTTCAACCCGTTGGCCTGGACAACTAATGAACTCAGCGCCTCTTCTTTCGTACCGGACTCGGCATTCATTTTTCTGATGCGCTCATCGGTAGCTTCGATTTCCCTGTTGATATAAATTTCTTTTTCATTTAGCTCCCCGATGAGGGTCTCGGTTGTCTGGCTCTCGTTCTCCAGAGCGCTCAGACGGTCCTTGAGAGAGTTGAACTTAAGCCTCAGGTCGACGGACTCAGAGCGTTTCTCCTCGAATTGAGCCTTCAGAATCTGTATCGTCTCCTGAAGTTCTCCGGTCTCCCGTTCAAAAGCTGCCTTCAACTCTTCGTGTTTTTTGAGCTCATCATCCTTTGCAGCGATCTGCTCCTTGAGAGAGTTCTGCTCCCGCTCCAGTTCATCCTGCTCTATTTTCAGCATTGCAAGCTTGCGGTTTGTACGTTCAGACTCTTCGGTATTACGTTCTGCACGATGGCGAAGAAGTGAAAGCTCCTTTTCCAATTCAACGGCTCTGGCGGCAATGGATTCAAGCGTCTGTTGCCGCTCAGCAAGTCCTGATTGAACAGTTTGTGTCTCCTGTTCCAGTGAAGCCACCCGGGAGCGGCGCCGTTCAAGTTCTTCACCAAGCTCTCTCACCTGACGCTTAAGTGCCAGTAGCCCCTTGCTCTTGCCGGCAACGACCACACCGGAGGGTTCCACTATTTCACCCTCAAGAGTCACCAGTAACATCCGGCTTCCTCGCATCGAAAGCGCCGCTTCCAGATCACTCACAACGGCCACATTACCCAGAAGAGCGCGGATAACCCCGCTAAAGCGATCCTCTCCTGTTGATATCAGGTCTGAAGCCCGTCCCAGAGCACCCTCAGGAAGGGGCTCCGAAGGAGTCTCTGCGCCAAGCCCCCCGGGAATAAAGGCAGTGCGCCCCATCGACTTTTCTTTCAGAACGGATACTGCACGCTTTATCTCGTCGTAGGATGAAACAACAAAACCACTGATGGTTTGACCTAGAGCGCTCTCAATAGCGCGTTCGTATTCACGGGGAGCGCGCACTATGTCTGCTATAGCCGATAAGATCTCCACACCCTCGCGAAGAGTCTCTTCATGTGTTTCGGCAAAAACCAGTTCCTTCATGGAATCAAGACGGGAAGAGGACGAGGCCATTTCTTCACGCTCTGTTGCCAGTTTCGCCCGAAGGGACTCAAGCTGTGAGCGAACCTCATTCATTTCCTCTGTGAGCCGCCCTCGTTCGTCCTTCAGGGAGAGTAGTTCGTTGTTCTGTCCAAGCATTGCTGCTTCAAGCTCCCGGCGCGCCCGTTCATTCTCCTCAAGGTGTGACACCAGGTCGTTGTGTTCCCGGGCCACACGTTCAGTTCTCACGGAAAGATTCTCAAGTGCTGCCTGCTGGCGGCCCCGTTCGTTCCGGATATTTCCCAATTCCTCGGATATACGGAAGGAGTCTTTGCGTTTTATCTCAAGCCTGCCTTCACGCCCGTTGATATCCTCCCTTATGGACTGTAAGGCCTGCTCTTTCTCTTCCATGGTAGCCTTCATCGCTTCCAGCTCTTTTGCCTGTTGCTCACGTTGAGAGGATATCTCTTCCACCCGCCGCCGCGCGTCATTTCTTTTCCTGGTATTTTCCTCAAGCTGAGTGCGAAGCCTGATTATACTTTCCTTGAGGTGTTCGATCTCGGTCTTCATGACCGCAATGGCACGCTCCGCTTCAGCGACCTCCCGCTCCTTCATCTGGAGCTGCTGCTGGATTGACTCAAGTGCCTTTTCTTTTTCCACAAGGCCGATACGGCGTTTTTCCAGATCAGTTTCTACCTGGGCGTGCTCGGCACGCAGAGCAGCGTCCTCTTCCTTGACCCTGTCATATTGTCCGTTAAGCTCCTGCAAAGCATCACTGAGGATCTGATAGTCCCTGCGAGCAACTTTTAGTTCTATCTCTTTCAGATCCTGCATAAGCCGTTTATATCGTTCTGCCTTCTTGACCTGCCGGTCAAGGCTGTTAATCTGACGACGCACTTCAGCAACGATATCGTTGATGCGCTGGAGATTATTTCTGGAGTTTTCGAGCTTGAGCTTGGCCTCATGGCGCCGAACCTTGTATTTCACCACTCCGGCAACCTCTTCTATAAGAAAACGACGGTCTTCAGGTTTTGCGCTCAGTATGGCTGATATGCGATCCTGCTCCAGAATGGAATAGCTTTTCACTTCAAGTCCGGTGTCCAGAAAAAGATCCTTGATATCCTTCAGGCGGCAGGAGGTACGGTTAATCATATAATCACTGTCGCCAGAACGGTACAGACGACGGCTTACCAGGGTATTTATCTCTTTTCCGTTATCAGAAGGGGTTATTCCCGCAATATTCAGCGAAACCTCAGCCATCCCCTTGGGTTTCTTGTTCTGGGACCCGGCAAAAATTACTTCCTCCATCTTGCCGCCCCTGAGACTCTTGGCGCTTTGCTCTCCCAAAACCCATTTGAACGCATCTACCACATTGCTTTTGCCGCATCCGTTTGGCCCCACAATGCAGGTAATGCCCGGATGGAGATTGAAGGTCGTTCGGTCACCGAAGGATTTAAATCCGTTCAGGTCTATTTTATCTACACGCATTCTTTCTGAAATCCTGTGGAAAAAGTATTCAGGTATGCCGTTCCGGCCCCCGATGGGGAACCCTTTGGAGCCCCCTTGGCACCACCGGCCCAGTGCGCCCCCGCAGGCTGCCGAATGGTGTTGGGCTTTAGTATACCCTGAACCGGGCAGCAGGGGCAAGGAAGTTTTATGAAAAAAAATAATCTAAATAAATCAGGTGGATAAGGTGATGATATCACTGCTTAAGGCCATTAAACAATGTTTGGGCCTTACGGTTCCGGGGATTCAGGTCGAGGGCCTGACGTAGCGCATGATGCGCCGCATCAGGACGTCCAAGCTTGATATAGGCCTCGCCAAGGTTTGTATAGGCTGTTTCATATGAAGGCGCCAGCTCAACGGCCCTACGGAAATGCCTGACAGCCTCCCTCCAACGTCCCCGGTCGCGTATGATTACCCCTATATTGTTATGGCCGGAAGGAGAAGCCGGATATATTTCTAGCACCTTGCGCAGACTTGTTTCAGCCTTCTCGAGCCTGCCAAGAGCATGATAAGACAGGCCGAGGTTTTCCCATGCCTCAACATAGATGGGATTTATCTAGAAACCCAACCCACTGACTTTTCAGTGCAGAGCCGAATTCTAATCCTTCAGCTTGCGCTGGATCGGTAAAAAATGAAAAATCACGAATAATAGGATTTTTTACGATATTTGACATGTCATCAATACAAATGGTCCATTAATCGAATTTGAGTATACGATCACCGCTGCCAGGACGATTAAACTGAAGTGAGCAAAATTGCTCATATAAAAGGATTCCGCCCTCATAAATTTATCGCTTTTCTTCACATTTTCATCCTCAGTTCTCATTGGTATCAGAACCATTCATGTGAAACGGATAAAGTTCCGTTACTTTATCATATGGAAATACCTTGAATGCCGGAATATGGTCTTTCATCACAATATACTTGCAATTTTTTATTAAAAAAGGGTTTAATAATTATAATTAATAGCTGTTTAAACCTTATTGGGAGTTGAACTGACATATGGCGAAACTGAAAAAGGAACCCGACGAACAGGAAAAAAGAGACATCCCTCTTTACCCCATAGGCATAGTGGCAGAACTGATCGGAACTACTGACCAAACGCTTCGGCTTTACGAAAAACACGGGCTTATAACTCCCTCCCGCAGAAACAAGAACCGTTATTATTCAGAGAATGATATTAAATGGCTTCGCTGTATCCGTGAACTTATTCATACCAAAAAGATCAGCATTCAGGGAATCAAAAAGTTGATGGAATATGCTCCCTGCTGGGAGCTGACCGAGTGTTCAGAATCCCGCAGAAAGAACTGTTCTGCCTATATTGATAAAACCAAGCCCTGCTGGGAGCTCAATAGAAAAATATGCCAGACAGAAAGCGGAAAGCTGTGCGAGGATTGTGTCGTTTATATTTCAAAAAGCCGTGGAACCGTTAAGGAGAAGAAAAAGAAGTCATAATCCACGCAGGGCCATAGTGAGCAGAAGAACCCTGACTGCATTGTCAGCTGAGATACGTTCACATTAAACGCATTTCATTTTCTCCCAGCTTAATTCAAAGATCGAGTACTCCTTTTTTTATGACCTTTTACACTCAACGGATTTATCATGGGGCGCAAAACACATCACCAATATTTTTATATATTATTCGCGTCCGTGAACTACAAAAAGTTCGTTCCCTCCCATACCGGGCATCTGAATATCCAAGAGGACAGGATTATGCAGTTCTTTTATGAGCATTTAAAACCTTACGACTGTTTATTTAGACATAAGCTTAAAAAGAATCCAGAAGCTCCAGGATCATCAACAAGGATGGTTTTCATAAAATATAAATTATATAAAATGATGGGACTTTTATTATGGAAGAGGAGATAGCGCTATCTTAGCTTTTAAGCATTGTGCTCAGTTTCTATATCTTTAAGACTGTCATTGGCCACCTCGATCTCTTCTTTTGTCGCCAAAGGGGAGAATAGCGCCTTGTTGTAATGTATGGAAGCTCTTTTAAAATACCCCTGTTCAACAAAGCAGTGACCAATAATAATATGCGTGTTACAGAAAAGCCTGTGGTTCTCGGTCAGCATGGAAATCACACGTTCAAGGTGCTTCAGCGTCTCTTCACAATTTCCAAGACGATAGTTTACAGAGCCAATGCTCCAAAGTATATCGACAAGATATTCATTACTGCTCCTCAACACTACATCATCAACACGAAATAAAAGTGCCTTATGGAATTCCCCTAAAGCGGCTAGATCCTGGCCCTTCATTTCCAGTACCTCACCCAGGTCATAATGGTTCTTTGAATAAAGGCTTTTGCTTTTTGCTGTAACGAGTGCCTGACGATAGCTTTCCTCCGCTTCCTGAAGTCTGCCCAATCGCCTGTATATCGCTGCCATCCCATTAAGGCTCCAGACCTGCCCCTCGTTTTCACTGGAATGCTCAAAGGAGAGCTTGTATGCAATCAAGGCCTCCTCTTCTCGTCCGAGCATCAAGTATAGTTCTCCCATGTGGGAATATATCACGCCCTTATCTACATCGTAACCCGGGTATCTTTCTATCAACGACGTAAATCCTGCCAGCGCCTGTTCAGCATGGTATATAACATCGTCGTGAGAGCCGAGATGAACTGCAAGATTATAGTGACACATGGAGTGAAGGTCAATGACATAAGCAGAGTCCCTTTCATCCCCAAGGATTGTCAACGCCTCCTTATAAAGATGAGTGCACTTTCCCTGTTCACCCAGAGATTCATAAACACGACCAAGCTCCAGGATCACCGTGGCACGATCTAACCTGTTCAGAGGGAGCTTAAGGGCAAGTTCGTACAGTTCTATGAATGATTTGAAATCACCCCGGTCGAAATAAAGCTTCCCGAGATCAAAATAATCATCCAGATTATCTGAGCCGGCATTTATCCTGGCCTCAAGAGAATCAAGTTTTTTTTCAAAATCCTTTACAGTCAAAAATCTTACCGTACAGACTTGAATACACGGGCATAAAGTGTATCTATATGTTTAAGGAAAGGTTTAAGTTCGAACAATTTGTCGATCTCTTTTGAGGAAAGATATTTTCTGATCTTCTTATCGCTTTTAAGAAGAGACTTAAACTGTTTTCGTTGTTTCCAGCTCTTCATGGCATTTGCCTGGACCAGAAGATAGGCATCCTCGCGGGTAATACCTTTATCAATGAGCGCAAGCATTACACGCTGTGAGTTATACAGACCGAAGCTCATATCGAGATTTTCTTTCATACGCTTCGGATAGATATGCATATCACGGATAATACGCGCAAGACGGTTCAACATATAATCGACCAGAATGGAGCTGTCAGGAAGAATAACCCGCTCAACCGAACTATGAGATATATCCCGCTCATGCCAAAGAGAAACGTTCTCGAACGAGGCCATCGCATTGGCACGGACAACTCGTGCAAGTCCAGAGAGATTTTCACATCCCACGGGATTTCTTTTATGAGGCATTGCCGAAGAGCCTTTTTGTCCTTTACGGAATGGTTCTTCTGCCTCACGGACTTCGGTCCGCTGGAGATGCCGCAATTCGGTAGCCATCTTTTCAACCGTTGCGGCTGTTACGGCCAGGGCACTCATATACTCGGCATGACGGTCCCTCTGAACGACCTGAGTAGCGATCGGTTCGGGTTGCAGTCCAAGACGTTTCAACACCTTGTCCTCAAGATCAGGAGGAACATTCGAGAAGGTTCCAACCGCGCCAGAAAGTTTTCCAACACTGACAGCCTTTCTGGCTGCTTTAATCCTGGCTAGGTTGCGCCCCATCTCCTCATACCACAATGCGAACTTTAACCCGAAGGTCATGGGTTCAGCGTGAACTCCATGGCTTCGGCCAATGCACACTGTATCCTTATGTTCAATTGCCTGGATCTTGAGGGCCTTGCGTATTTCATTTATATCTCTGATAATGATATTCGCCGACTTTTTCAAAAGAAGAGACTGCGCAGTATCAACAATATCAGAGGATGTCAGGCCCATATGAACATAGCGGCTTGAAGGCCCGATCTTTTCCGAAACTGAAGTGAGAAACGCTATGACATCATGGCGTACAACCGCTTCAATTTCATCAATACGCTTTACATCAAAATCGCTTTTTTCTTTAATTTCCTGAAGCGCCTTCCGGGGGATGCGCCCCATCTCCGCCCAGCCTTCGCATGCGGCTATCTCTACCTCCAGCCAGGTACGATATTTATTTTCCAGGGACCAAAGATCTCCCATCTCAGGCCGTGTATATCTGTCGATCATTTATTTGCTCCTTGCATTATAAGTTCCTGAGACTATGCAATCTAGCCGGGAGGCCAGGACATTTTTCTGCCTCCCAGAATATGAAGATGAAGATGGAAGACCTCCTGCCCGGCATCAGAATTACAATTCAAAACCGAACGAAAGCCTTTCCCGTCAATGCCCTTTTTCTTTGCAACTTCGGCGCCAACCCTTATAACGTGGCCAACCAAGGCTTCATCGTTCACAGAGATCTCATTGGTGGTTGCAATATGTTTTTTGGGTNNTGAACAGGCGCCTGCGGATTAATATCATCAAAGGCCAGTACCTCATCGTCTTCATATACAATTGAGGCGGGAATCTCTTTGTTGATTATCTTACAAAACAGGCAGTCCATAAAAACCTCCCCGCAGTTTAGAGATTAATCCACAAGCCTGCGATAAAAGCAGGTACGCTCACCAGTGTGACAGGCTCCCGAGCCATGTTGTTTTACCTTTACCAGAAGGGTATCAGCGTCACAATCATAGTATATTTCCTTGACCTCCTGGAGACTTCCAGATGTTTCACCTTTCTTCCAGAATTTCTGGCGAGAGCGCGACCAGAAGTGCGTATAACCGGAGTCCAGGGTCATCTGGATAGATTCTCGATTCATCCAGGCGACCATAAGAACTTCTCCTGTTTCATCTTCCTGTACAACAGCAGGAATCAATCCCTTTTCATCGTATTTCAACTCATCAAGTTGCATGGAATACCCCTGATATATAAAATGGGCCATATTTCAGAAAAGCCCTGAACAAGCATCTATTATAATCAATCCCACCTTTTGATTTCTCTTTCTACCGACTTTATAACAGTATCTTAAAAGACAAGTCCGCTTTTACAAACAGGATGAGTAAATTGCTTGTGAAGTTTTATTTACAGACTCAGAACACCTGATTTGTTTAAGGCCACTCTAATGACTCAAAATTATCTCTTAACTGTACTCAAATGAACAACAACCGTTCTTAAAATAGCAACAAAAATGAGGCCTTCCCTCTGATGATTTGCTCGATTGCAAATCGCTTACATATGTTATAATTACAAAAAATCAAGGAGATAGCCGCCAATGGCGGATCACATTTTGAATAAATCGCGGTTGTTTATATTTACTTTTCTTCTTTTTTCTCTCACTATCGCAGGTTCTGCCTTTTCCGCTCAGGTGCTTGGACCAAATGTTAAGGTTCGAGAGGGGAACATAGTTGTTTCCACGGGATTACAACTTAATCCTAACCATATTGAGGAAATCAAAAAGGGTGTTCCGAAAGAGATAAACTTTTATATCGATCTTTTTCAATCATGGGATAATTGGCCCGATGAGTTTGTACTTGGTACCACAATTACCAGAACATTAAAATGCGACCCCGTTAAGAATGAGTTCATAGGGACATCACTTAGTCCAACCCATCATGAAGAACGCCGTTTTAAATCCTGTGAAAGCCTTATTTCATGGGCCCTCACTATTCCTGAGGTGTGGCTTACAAATATAAACGAACTTGCCCCAGGAGAATATTTTGTACATATCAAAGCCGAATCAAGATTACGCAGGTTACCGCCTTTTATTAATCTCTTATTCTTCTTTGTACGGGAGGTAGAGTTCACGGTGGAAGAAGACTCACCACATTTTCCCATGAACTTCAAGGATTAATGAAAAAACTCTCGGCTAGAAAACCTTTCTATTTATCATTTGCATTATTGCTTTTCCTTATCGGAGCCACAATACTGGAATTTATGTTTATGTATGTGGAGACCGCCACCATCGGAGGAAAGCTTCTGTTCTTTTTCCTTCTGAATCTGAACCTCTTGGCTTTTGTCAGCCTTATTTATTTTGTCGGAGTAAATATGGTTAGGCTGGTACGGGAGCGCCGCAGAAGGATACTTGGGCATAGGTTCAAAACCCGCATGGTGGCTATTTTCCTCGTTCTGATATCAATACCCTCTACTTTAATGTTTATTGTTGCCACAGGACTGGGGACTAATTATATAGATCGATTTTTCACTCCACAGTTCAAAAGACCTATGGAGAGTTCGCTCAAAATCGCCAGGTCTATATATGATATGGAGCGTCAACGCACCCTGGAGTTTGCCGAACTTGCCAAGAATGGACATACTCTGCCTCCACAATACAAGGTGTTCTTTTTTGATACCCCTCCGGATGAGTCTACTGCTGCAATACAGAGCGCATTCGAGGGAACACCTTATACAGAAGTGATTTCTTCAGCAAGAGGAGATATGATTCGTGCCGCCCTACCCTCTGGCAGAACCATTAAAGGGACTCAAGGTATAGTAGTTGTAGAGACGGTAATACCCTATGGCATAACAAGAAACACAGAAATGATCATGGAAACATACCAGGATTATGTGAACCTTGAAAAGTGGAAATCACCTTTGAAGCTTAATTATTTTCTCATTCTTGCTTTTTTCACCCTTATCATCATTTTCGCCGCTATCTGGCTTGCCCTTAAAATTGCAGGGTGGTTCGCAGAGCCTGTACGACAATTGGCTGAGGCGACAGAGGAAGTAGCCTCCGGCAATCTCCAGGTAAGAGTTAGTACACACACTCAGGACGAGATGGGGATGCTTGTAAAATCTTTCAACCGAATGGTTCAGGAATTATATGAAGGAGAAGAAAGCCTTCAGCAAGCATATAGGAACCTTGAGAATATTGTAAAAAACATACAAAGCGGAGTTATCTCCTTAAATGCAAATGCAGATATTGGAGCTATCAACGAAGCAGCTTGTCGAATACTTGACGTTCAGGCCGAGGAAGTTATTTCGCATCATTACACTGCTATACTGTCAAAAATGGAATCGGATGAACTGCAAAACATGATCTCAAGTATCAATATCCATTCTTTGAAAGAGGTAACTCGTGAGGTCTGGGTTAGTATTGCAGGAAGAAAAACTTTACTGAAGATATTTATTACCGGAATAAAGGGCGCATCTGGAGAACATATCGGACTTCTTGTTGTTCTTGATGATCTTACAGATATTTTCCGTGCTCAGAGAGCTGTTGCCTGGCAGGAAGTAGCCCGACGCATGGCTCATGAGATAAAGAACCCGCTTACTCCAATAAAGCTTTCAACTGAAAGAATGCTCAAGAAATGGCAGACAAAGGATCCTGAGTTTGAAAAGATATTTGAACGGTCAACGAAAACTATTGTTCGCGAAGTAGATGGATTGAGAAAAATGGTTGATGAATTTTCTCGACTTGGGAAAATGCCTGAATTACATAAGATTTCAACAAATGTTGAGAAACTGCTCCGTGAAGTTCTTGAACTTTATCGGGGTTTCAGAAATCTTTCGCTAGAGCTCATCACAAATGAAGAGGTGATCGTTGCTGAGATCGATCCCGACCAGTTCAAGAGAGTAATTATCAACCTTATAGATAATTCTCTGGTAGCCATGGGCCATAAAGGAAATATAATTATTTCACTTGCCCGGAACGTTGTTCAGAACCGGCTTTACATTGATGTTTCAGACGATGGGCCGGGAATACCTGAGGAGGATAAGGAGAGGCTTTTTCAGCCTTATTTCTCAACAAGGAAGGACGGAACCGGGCTGGGGCTTGCTATTGCTGACAAAATAATTTCTGAACACAATGGAACGATTCAAGTAAAAGACAATGTGCCCAAGGGAAGCGTTTTCAGCATTGAAATCCCGATATCGGACGCAGCTTAAGGAGAATTCGCAATGTCAGAGCCAGTAATTTTAATCGTAGACGACGAGGCAGGAATCAGAGAAAGCCTGTCAGGAATACTGGAAGATGAAGGCTTCCGGGCATTTCTTGCTGAAACAGGGGAGGATGCCATTAGGACAATGAAGGAGCAGGAACCTTCACTTGTTTTACTTGATGTCTGGTTGCCCGGAATTGATGGGATCGAGACCCTTAAACAAATGAAGAAGCTTTCTCCCGACCTTGCAGTGATAATGATTTCTGGTCATGGTAATATTGAGACAGCTGTTGCTGCTACACGTGAGGGGGCATATGATTTTCTGGAGAAGCCTCTCTCTCTGGACCGGGTTGTTTTAGCTGTTAAACGCGCCCTTGAGCACAGAACTCTTGAGGATGAAAACCGTCGTCTCAGGGAGAAACTCACCAAGCAGATCCAGATGGTAGGATCATCCAAACAGATCGAGGACGTAAGAAAACAGATAGATCTAGCTGCCAAAGGAAATGCAAGAGTCCTCATTACCGGGGAAAGTGGTGCTGGAAAAGAGCTTGTAGCCAGGATGCTCCATGAGCTCAGCCAAAGAAACGCAGGCCCTTTTATAGAAATGAATTGCGCTGCAATACCACAGGAGCTAATAGAGAGTGAGCTCTTAGGGCACGAAAAGGGGTCTTTTACCGGGGCCATTGAAAAAAAGAAAGGTAAATTCGAATTGGCCGATGGTGGAACACTATTTTTAGATGAAATCGGTGATATGTCGCTGCAAACGCAGGCTAAAGTACTTCGTGTTCTGGAGACACAGAGATTTCAGCGTGTTGGGGGGGGCAAAGACATAACAGTAAACGTCAGAGTGATCGCAGCAACAAACAAGGATCTTCAGGCAATGATAAAGGAAGGAACATTTAGAGAAGACTTATTCTATCGTCTCAATGTAATCCCAATAGAGATCCCCCCGCTTAGAGCAAGAAAAGAGGATATACTGGAGCTTGTCGAATATTTTCTGGGGTTGATTGCCAATGAATACGGACAGGCACCGAAGTCCTTTTCCCCTGAAGCCATGAAAGCACTTACAGCATTTGAATGGCCCGGCAATATACGCGAACTGAAAAATGTCATAGAGCGTGTTGTAATAATGACCCCCTCCTCAGTGATAGAATCAGAGGACCTCCCCCTGAGAAGCGAGACAGCAGTGCAAACATGTCTTGAGCAGAAAAGCCTCAAAGAGGCAAGGGACCTCTTCGAGAAAGAATTCATACGCCGGAAACTTATTGAGAATGGCTGGAATGTTTCCAAAACTGCAGAGGCTATTGACATAGAGCGTAGCAACCTTCACAGAAAAATTAAATCATACGACCTTTCAGAATAATCCGGCCTCAAAGAAGATGTTCCACGTGGAACATTAAGGCCCTGTTTTTCTTCAAGTATTGTTCCACGTGGAACATTCCCTGAAGTGCACAGTCATCCTTATCTCTTTCTCGCTCTGGACTCCTATTTCCCATCACGACAATAAAGCTCCCGTCGAAACATCCGCCAAGCGCGTCTCTACCAGGTCGAATTCATCGAAACATCTCGGCGGCGATTTCTCTCAATGATGTCTCATTAAGGAGAGGCCTGCTTACATATTAATGAAGGGGACGAAAAAGTCTTATTTAGGTACGGGCAATCAGGTTGGATATTAAAAAATTAGAAGAAATTTCCCACTTCTCTTTGTTTCTTTACAAATCTATTTAATACTTCTTTCGAATCTGTCTCAAGAGGTTTAAACTCAACACCATATATATATTTACTTTCATCACCCCTGACAACACGTACGACCTCACCAGAGGCATTGATTTTCTCTTCATCCGGCAAGAAGAATGAAAGGCTTATGGTGTCACCTTTGGCAAGTGTTTTATCCGCTTCAAGAAGCATACCTGTTATACTTAAGTCTTTCGAGGTGCAAAAGAAACTCTCATTATGATAGAGGCTCTTTACATCAACTTTTACCAATACCCGGGTTGCCCTCATGATATTTGCGGATAAAATATTCCTTATCCTGGTTGCCACTTCCTCAGCATCAAAAGGTCTGCGAACATAGGTATTTGCAAAACATTTTCCACAGCGCTCCAGGTCTGCTTTACGGCCATTACAAACAATTATTACATAGTTCTTTTGGTGAGATTCATCCACACCTTTATTCAGAGCAAGAGAAAGTTCATCTCCGCCCATCTGCGGTAATTCAAGATCTACGCATACGATCTGTGCATGCTCCCTTTTTTGTACTTCAAATGCCTCCTCAGCAGTATCCGCCTCAAAAACCTGGCAACCATCCTCTCTGAGCAGTTTCTTCAGCTCATTAACTTCATGATCCTGTTTTATACCTAATAGAATTTTTTTGCTATTATTGGTCATTTTTTAATTATTTATTATCTTTTATTTTAGAAGACATTCTTATCCGTTTAATTTGAATTTTACCTATGCTGTGATAATTTTTCGTCTATTAAAGATTTGCCCCCACAAACATTTATATCAGTGCTTCATCATTAATACATAACAATTATTTAAAACGACTTTGATCTATAATACAACAATTATGCTCTATTACTTCCATAGCACTACTTTATGGTGCTTTTTTGTGATCCTTTGCAATTCTATCCAGAATTCCGTTTATAAACGAAGCCGACTCATGTGTTGAATATTTTTTCGCAATTTCAAGGGCTTCGTTTATTGCTACAGCCGAAGGAATATCAGAACGATACAGAATCTCAAAAGCTCCCATTCTTAATATGTTCCTGTCCACCGCCGCCATTCTACCAACATCCCAATGTTGTGCAGCGTTTTTAATTGTTCTGTCCAGCGACTCAAGATTCTTCGCCGTCCCCCGCACAAGTTCCTCTGCATAATCTCGTGTCTCTTTATCGACCTTCTTCTGTATCCAGAAATCCACAAACTTGCTTATTGTTCCGGTAAATTCAAGTTGAAAAAGTAATTGAAGAGCATATTCACGTGCCCTGCGGCGCTTTGTCATAATGTTTTCAAGCCACGTCTGCTTCTACTTTGATAACTTCTTCATTATCTGAGCCATCTCAATAGCACTTAAAGCAGCATCCCAGCCTTTGTTTCCACTTTTTGATCCAGCGCGTTCAACGGCCTGCTCTATAGTATCAGTTGTTATTACTCCAAAAGCTATCGGAACACCTGTTTCCATCATTCCCTGGGCTATACCCTTGGAAACCTCGGCAGCTACATAATCAAAATGAGGAGTTGATCCCCTTATGACAGTTCCAAGACAAATAACAGCATCGAACTTTTCTGATGCCGCAAGCTTCTTTGCAACTAAAGGAATCTCAAATGCCCCGGGGACCCTAACAACTTCAATGCTGTCACTACTTGCACCATGCCTTATCAGGGCGTCCTCTGATCCTTCAAGTAATTTAGCTGTAATAAACTCATTAAAACGGCTTACCACTATTGCAAACTTTAGTCCCTTTGCCTGAAGTTCTCCCTGTATCACTTTCATTATGAGGATCCTCCATATTTAGTCGTGCCTTTTGATTTTACGATATTTATACTGCAGGGTCAATAAAGAAAGGCTTTTTAAACTTTTTCATGGGATACTAAAAAAAACTTTTTTCAAGAAAACAAATTATTCTTCACTTTCATTGAATCAGCTCTACTGTAAAAAAGAAATTCATAGAGGAGGTGGTGGGCGGTCCCAGACTTGAACTGGGGACACATGGATTTTCAGTCCATTGCTCTACCAACTGAGCTAACCGCCCGGCCAAACATAAATTTAACTATTTGAACTTCCTTATGTCAAGTATCCCTTTGTTTCGCGGTCATTATTTATATAATTTTTAGGCTATTATCTCTTTATAATTCTCTTGCAATATCAAAAACCATATGCTTAACTATTATTGTTAAATTTAAGGAGAAATTAAAAACGCTTTTTCCTTTGTCTCAGAGCAAACCAGGGGAAACCCTGGGACGCAGAGCTTCGGGGCTTCTTTTTGAGGAAGGTGCCAGCCGGGCCGCCAAAGGATTAACCCTTGGCGGTTTTATTATTTTATGACCAATTTTAACAAGAAGATAAACATACTCAACCTTTATTTTCCTGCACTTCTTTCTGGTGTTGCGCTCATTTTTGCCTTTCCCCCTTATAACAAATTTCTTTTAGCGTTTATGGCATTGACGCCGCTTCTCGCGTCTCTCCCAAAAACTCCCTCCTACGGTTCAGCAATGCGGATGGGGGTACTGACCGGTTTATGTTATTTTTTTGGTACACAATACTGGGTTTATCATTCTATTAATCATTTCGGGGGGGTCAGTCTCTGGCTTAGCGTCATTATTGTTTTTTCTCTTGCTTTATATCAGAGTCTTTATACAGGGCTATTCGCTGTATTGTTCCGTTTAACCATAAAGGGAACTTCTCTTCCGGCAATGATTATCTCCCCTGTTTTCTGGGTCATGCTTGAATATCTTAAAACCTATATTATTACAGGCTTCCCCTGGTCAAGTATCGGTTATTCACAGTACCAGTTTCTCACATTCATTCAATTTGCTGATCTAACCGGAATCTATGGGGTCAGCTTTATGGTAGTAGCGGTAAATGGGTCATTAGCGGATATTTTTATTATGAAAGCCCGTCGTCTTGAGATGCCCTTATTCAACCTTTCTTTTACGATTACAGGTTACGTTCTTCTCGCCATAATACTAACTCTTATTCCCTTTTATGGAAACTATCGTCTTGATCAGGAGCGCCCAGGAAAAAATATTTCTATAAGCATTGTTCAAGGCAATATCGATCAGAACAAGAAATGGAATGCTGAATATCAGAATTTTGTTATTCAAAAATACAAAAACCTTTCACTTTCATCCATAAAAGACTCCCCGGAGCTTATTGTCTGGCCAGAAAGCGCACTCCCTTTTTACTTTGGAAACGATCAAAAAAACACTGAAAGTCTTTTTGCATTTCAGGAGGACCTTGATATACCACTTCTTACTGGAGCCGTACTGGTCAATCGAAAACCAGATGGAACTCACACTCTCTCTAACAGCGCAATTCTTCTTAAGGAAAACAATATCTCATACAGATACGATAAAGTCCACCTTGTCCCCTTTGGAGAATATGTTCCTCTGAAAAAACTTCTATTCTTTGTTGACCGGATGGTTGAAGGAATAGGTGATTTTGAATCTGGCAGGCACTTTAATCGAGGGAATGTTTCCGGAGAAGAGTTTGGGGTTGCAATCTGTTATGAAATAATTTTCCCAGGACTAAACAGAAAATTTTTCAAGGATGGAGGCAGTTTTCTTGTTACCGTAACAAATGATGCCTGGTTTGGCAAAACCCCTGGACCTTTTCAGCATTTTTCCATGTCAGTTTTTCGTGCAATTGAAAACAGAAAACCCGTAGTACGTGCCGCCAATACAGGGGTTTCAGGTTTTATTGATTCTTCTGGCCATATTCTTGACGTCACTCCTATTTTTCAAACCTCTGTTCTTTCAAAAACCATTAAGACGGATTATTCTCGTTCATTCTACAGCCGTTTTGGCGACTTGGTGCCTTATTTTTGTATAATAATAAGTATATTTATTTTTGCTAATGTCAGGAGGACGTAACAAGGATATGCACAGGGAAGAAATTATCGATAGAATTGATTCACTCCATAAAAAAATAACATCCCTCAGGGGGTATCTTTGATGTACCTGAGCGCCAGAAAAAAATACGTTCTTTAGAATCTGAACTCTCAAAAGAAGAAGTCTGGTCCAACCCGCAGCGCATGCAGGAACTCCAGAAAGAAAAAGCCCGCCAGGAGTCATTTCTCTCACCTTTTCTTCAAGCAGAAGAAGAGCTTATTTATCTTGAGGAGTCTTCCTCATCTCTGGACGATGAAGAATGGGCCATGTTCACGGACGAGCTTTCTAACGGGATTCAAAAACTTGAACCTCTTTTAGATGATCTTGAGATAAAACTCCTCCTGAACGGTCCCCATGATGACGGTGCGGCTATTCTTACTATAAATTCCGGTGCAGGTGGCACAGAAAGCCAGGATTGGGCTCAGATGCTTATGCGTATGTATCTGAGGTGGGCAGAGAATAATGGCTTCAGTACAGATATTGTAGATCTTCAGCAGGGTGAAGAAGCTGGAATTAAAAGCGTCACTATTACTGTTTCAGGTCTTCATGCTTTTGGTTATCTTAAAGAAGAAGCCGGGGTTCACCGTCTTGTCCGGATCAGTCCTTTTGACGCAAACAAAAGACGTCATACCTCTTTTNNCTCGTTTATCCTGAAATAGAAGATGATATCGAAATAGAGATAAAAGATGAGGATCTTAGGGTTGATACCTTCCGGGCTTCAGGCGCTGGCGGACAACATGTAAACAAAACCTCCTCTGCCATTCGCATTACCCATCTTCCTACCGGAATCGTTGTCAGTTGTCAGACCGACCGATCCCAGCATCGCAATCGTGAAATGGCAATGAAAGTGCTGAAGTCACGTCTCTATGATCTTGAACTTCAGGCCAAGGAAAAAGAAATGGAAGGAATGATAGGCCAGAAAAAAGACATTTCCTGGGGATCCCAGATCCGTTCCTATGTCTTACATCCCTATCAGATGGTAAAAGACCACCGTACCAACATGGAAACCGGAAATGTTTCTTCCGTGCTTGACGGCAATATTGATGATTTTATCAAGGCTTCCTTAAAACACAAAGCAAAGAAAACTTATACCTCCTCGTAGAGGAACTTTCACTTTTTTATAAAGCTTTTTTATATTATCATTCCTTTTTCAGTGATTCTTTGACCTTATCTCCTGTTTCTTCCAGCTTTTCCCCGGTTTTTTCTGCAGCATCTTCTATTGCCTCTCCGGTTTCTTCTACAACTTCCTCTATCTTCTCTCCAGTTTCTTTTAACGCTTCCTTTGTTTTCTCTTTTGCTTCCTTTGTTTTTTCTCCAATTTTTTCAAAGGTCTCATCGATTTTTTTACCTGCCTTTTCTGCCGGTCCTTCCTCCTTCTTCGTGCACCCTGTAAATACAATGGAAAACATAATAATTAAAAGTATGGAAACTATGGTTTTGAGATTCTTCAATTTATCCTCCTTGGAAAGGTAATCATGGTTTTGGTATTACCTCTATTTCTATTATATATATAAATATTTTTAGTAGAAGTAATAGCAAGGGTTAATATGTTAGGAAATGATTTAAGACATTGTTTTTATAGCTTTTTTTAAGAGACATTTCGATGTTTACAAGTATATACAATCCTGACATTCCGGGGTATTATTATTAAATTGACAAAAACCCAACAGAGTTTTAAATCACTTCTTGCCAAAGTTATTCACATTGTCTATAATACAAAACCCTACCCGGAGGAAAGATATTAACAATTGTTAATAACTTGTTTGTAATTCATGCAGAACACCGAAATCTGGCATAAATGTCTTCAGATAATCCGTGACGATGTCGGAGAAGGAATTTATGATCTCTGGTTCAGTCCGGTTAAGCTGGCAAGCATGCGGGATGGTACCGCGACTCTAGAGGTACCTAACCGTTTCTTCAAGGAATGGATAGAGGACTACCATCCCACCATAATTTCTGATGTTATAGAACAGGTTACATCGAACAATGTCGAAGTAAAGTTTCGTATTGTGGAGAAACAGGATACGGAGCTGAAACGTGCGGACCAGCGTCTGGAGACAAGAAAAAGCCGTCTCGCAAAAAAAGGAATATATTTAAATCCTCGTTATACTTTTGATTCATTTGTTGTTGGCCCTTCAAATCAGTTCGCATGTGCTGCCGCTGAGGCCGTAAGTGAAAACCCTGGCAAGGTATATAATCCATTGTTCATATATGGTGGAGTTGGTCTTGGAAAAACACATCTTATTACTTCCATTGGAAACAGGACCATTGATAAAAGGCGTGGAGAGTTCAACGTTCTTTACGTATCTAGTGAACAGTTTACGAACGAAGTTGTTTCCGCTTTCAGGCATGGCAAGACTGAGGAATTCAAGAAAAAATACAGAAGCCTCGATATGATCCTGCTTGACGATGTACAGTTTGTTGAAAATAAAACAGCCACTCAGGAAGAACTGTTCCATACGCTGAACACATTATACGAACAGCAGAAACAGATCGTTCTTTCAAGCGATCGTCCTCCAAAAGAGATACGCGAAGTGACCGACCGCCTTCGTTCACGGTTCAGCATGGGGCTTATCGCAGATATTCAGCCTCCTGAATTTGAAACAAAGAAGGCTATCATTGCCAAGAAAGCAGAAGCAGACCACCTGTCTCTTCCCGAGGAAGTTACTGATTATGTTGCTACGCGGGTAAAAAGTAATGTTCGTGATATAGAGGGGTGTCTGATACGTCTGGGCGCGCATTCATCCCTGACTGGCGTACCTGTTACGCTTGAGATGACGAAAAGTATTCTTAAGGACTTCATAATAGAGGATGAACGACCACTGACTGTGGACGGAATCATGAAGACCGTGGCAGAATACTACGGGATAAGGGTGCAGGATATGAAGGCCAGGAAGCGTACCAGGGATATTGCACTTCCTCGTCAAATTGCCATGTATCTGAGCCGGGACCTTACAGAGAACTCTTTGAGCGATATAGGAAAACATATGGGCGGGAAGGACCACGCTACGGTAATATACGCCTGTAAACAGATTGAGGCGCGTCGCGCCAAGGATGAAAACTTCGACCGAATGGTACAGAATCTTACCCATAAGATAAAGCCATAGAGGAGGGGGACATGAAACTCACCGTAACAAAGCAGGAACTGCAGGACAGACTCTCTAATATTCAGAACATTGTGGAAAAAAGAAACACCATGCCGATTCTGAGCCACTTCCTGCTGGATGTCAAAAAGGGAGGAACCACCATCACCGCCACAGACATTGAAACGGCTATCCGTGAGCCAATGGAAGCCGATATTCAGGTAGATGGTGTGCTCTGTATTCCAGCAAGAAAACTTTTTGAGATAGTGAAAGAACTGGACGGTGATATTACCATCGAGAGCGAAGACTCTCAGTGGATAAAAGTAAGTTCTGGGGCATCCAGTTTCCGTCTTGCGTGTCTTTCCTCTGACGAGTTCCCTACCTGGCCGGTTATGGAAGAGGCAACCGAGTTGAAGCTCGACCCTCAGGTCCTCGGACTGATGATAGAGCGCACGTTGTATTCCGCTGGAGAAAGTGATACAAGATATACTTTGAACGGCCTTCTGTTCCATATTAATGGCACTGACCTGACCGTGGTAGGAACTGACGGCCACCGAATGGCGCTCATCATTCGTGAAATGCCCTCNNATGAGCTGCGTAAGTTTCTTGATGAGGAAAATGAGGTCAACGTTACCATTGGTCAGAATCATATCCTTTTCAAGATAGGTGATGTTGAATTTCTTGCTCGCCTTATCGAGGGTACATATCCAAACTATTCACAGGTGATACCCCAGAACAACGAAAAGAAGATCTCAGTAAACCGTGAGGTAATGATAAAGGCACTACGCCGTGTTTCGGTAATGAGCCGTGAACGTTCCAATGCGGTGAAGGTTGAGTTGGAAGCTGGTGTCATGAAGCTCAGTTCCTCAAACCCCGACCTTGGAGAGGCCCGCGATGAAATACAGGTCTCGTTTGAGGACGAAGGGCTTACGGCCGGGTTCAACGCCCGCTATTTCCTCGATGTGCTTCAGGCCATGCGTTCGGATTCAGTTTCAATAGAAATGCAGGACCAGCTAAGCCCTACCCTCCTTAAGGAAGAAGGTGATGATACGTATAAATGTGTTGTCATGCCTATGAGAATTTAGAGAATTTCGGGAATTCTCTCTTTTTATCTGAAAACACTGAAAAAGCCGCCCTTTGGGCGGTTTTTTTTCAAAGTAACGATGGTAAAGATTATTCATAAGAAAGTAATAGTTCTGTTTCTGATACTTCAGCTGTTTTGTGTGTCAGAAGTTATAAAACCCGTTTTCGCAAGTGGGGCATCCGGAATTGTCCTGAAAGCAGGCAAAATCCGGATGCGTGTTTCCTACGACCTTTTGTATTACAGACCGGGAGATCTTGATTACATCCAGGATCCATCGGGTCTGCTGTTCGACTTGATAGCTCTCTTTCAGGAGAACTATGGAGCGCTTTCACAAGAAGAAAAGGATATTTCAATCGAAATTCTGGGTTATAAAAACGAAAGAGACTGGGAGGACCCTCTTCAAGAATCTAATATCATTATGCAGATCATAGAATCGGAAGATAGTGCTGGAAAGCTGAACTCTGTATCCTGGTCAGTCCCTTTTAAAAAACTTGACCGAAGTTTACTGGAACGCCAGGTCTGTGCAGTACTTCCTGTCATGGACTGTGGATTAGGTGCCGCCAAGGAGACTTATCTGTATATTACCGAGAATGATGACCATTCCGGCAATTCTCTGATGGTTACCTTTGGGGCTATTCCCGGGAGCCGTTATTCTCCATATCCCTTTCTGAGACCTCTTCAGGGTAGGGAAAAGCAATTCAGGAAGGTTACGGTCAAGCGTTCAGAGATGAATATGTACTTTGATTCCCTTCTGGACTGAATAAACATGCCCTCTATTCCCTCTCGATGCTCTCCAGGGCGTTCTGAAATGATATTATCCGCCCACCGTGTTCTTTCTGATATCTTTCGGCCTGCTCACGGGTTGAAAAGGCCAGACGGCTGGTGTAGCTCATCACTCCTGGAATATCGCTTCCCTCCAGATAGAAGGCCTTTTCCGCCTCAATAAGATCCGTGGTCTCAAAGTCTGCCGCCTGGACTCTTTTGACTTCACCCTTGTGTTCTTTCATATATTTCGCAGTACAGGCGAGGCTGCAGAAGCTTTCAACCGTACCGTCCTCAAGTGTCACAACATGGCGGGTTTTCATGTAGAGGTCGATCCACATTCCGCAGAGAGAACAGTCTTCCCGTTCGGAAATTTCGGCTCCTGTAGCTGGCAATAAGAAGCCTCCGAAACATAAAGAAAGCATGGCTGTGATAATGATTAAACGGGTCATGTGCATTCCTTCGTTCTAGGTGTTTCTAATCAGGTGCCGCTCCGATAGCGGAGAGTTACATTTTCATTTCCATCCCCTTTGGGTGCTTGACGCGCTCCTTGAGGGCTTCCTCGTATGTGTAAATAGTGCCTCCGAAACCTTTCTGAAACTTCTCTGCTTCCGACTTTTTTGAGAAGGCTATCCAGCTTGGTGCACAGGCAGGAACCGCAGTGCTTTTGAAGAGAAACACCATATTTTCGGGGTCGTCCCACTCACCGCTTATGAAATCGCGGGCCTTTGCGGCTTTGATACCATCCTTTTCCTTGGCCTGCACCCAGAGCCCGCAGTGAGGACAGCAGTATTTTGTTTTGGATCCGTCCTCCATGGTTATTACATATGCGGTATTTTCGTTTCCGGCAATGTTCATGCCGCAAAGTGGGCATTTCCCTTGATCAGAGCCAGCCAAGGCAATCATCGTCAAAGTCAAAACCAGTATAGAAGCTACTGCTAAGAGTTTCAGATAACGCATTTCTTCCTTCCCTTTCTCCCCCACCTTCAATCTCAGGCTCCTGATCGGAGCGGCTCCTGATAAGGAAAATTATATGGGAGAAAGTATGGTCTTGCAATAGAATTTATATTATCATCGAACAATATATTTAAATCTAAATGTTTAAATGTAGAACAAATCATATTTTTCTTTTTATTCAATAAGTTTCGACTGTTTTTCAAAATAAACTGCCTTGTTTGTTAGTTTATTTATATATACATAGTACGTTATAATATTAGGTAATGTAGTTGCCCCTTCCGGGGAATGTATGTGAAGACACTTGAAAGGGGGTTTCACTTCACCATTGGCAGATAAAAACTCTTCAAAGTCCAGGGTTGATACGAAGTATGATGCCGACTCGATAAAAATTCTCAAGGGCCTGAGCGCCGTCAGAAAGCGTCCGGCCATGTATATAGGCTCCACGGGTATAGATGGGCTCCATCATCTTGTCTATGAGGTTGTGGATAACGCTGTGGACGAACATCTGGCCGGTCACTGTTCTCAGGTTGAGGTGATTCTTCATCATGACGACAGCGTGACCGTTACGGACGATGGGCGTGGCATTCCCACCGGGCCCCATCCTGGTGATGCAAAAGGCCGTTCAGCTGCGGAGATCGTGCTTACCGAACTGCATGCCGGTGGCAAATTCGAAAGTTCTGCATACAAGGTCTCCGGTGGTCTTCATGGTGTGGGCGTCTCGGTCGTGAATGCGCTTTCCGAGTGGCTTGAAGTGGAAATACGTCAGGAGGGAAAGCTTTTCACGCAGAAGTTCGAGCGGGGTGTTCCCCTTACGCCCCTTGTTGAAGAGGGAAAAGCTAAACGGACCGGGACGAAAGTAACTTTCAAGGCTGATCCGGAGATTTTCGAGACAACAGATATGAATTTCGAGGTTCTCTCACAACGGCTGAGAGAACTGGCATTCCTGAACAGTGGCCTGGGAATTGTTATTAATGACGAACGCTCCGATAAACAGCAGGAGTTCCACTACAAGGGGGGAATTGTTCAGTTTGTAGAGCATCATAACAAGAACAAGAATTCCCTGCATCCCAAGCCGATCTTTATCTCGGGAGAAAAAGATGATATACAGGTGGAGCTGGCTCTTCAGTACAACGACAGTTACGCCGAACAGGTATTTACCTACGCCAATAACATCAATACCCGCGAGGGGGGAACCCATCTCGTCGGATTCAGAGCGGCTCTTACCCGCACAGTAAACAAATACGCCTCCGGAATGAAAAACGTTAAGGAGTCCCTTACAGGCGACGATATCCGTGAAGGTCTTGCGGCGGTCATCAGCGTGAAGATACCTGATCCCCAGTTCGAGGGACAGACCAAGATGAAACTTGGCAATTCAGAGGTTAAGTGGATTGTCGAGAGCGTGGTCAACGAGCAGCTGGGTGTTTATTTTGAGGAAAATCCAGGAATAGCCCGCAAAATTGTGGACAAAGCGGCACAGGCCGCCCGCGCCCGCGAGGCAGCGCGTAAAGCCAAGGAACTGACACGGAGAAAGGGGCCTCTGGAAGACACTGGTCTTCCTGGAAAGCTTGCCGACTGCTCAGAAAAAGACCCTGCGCTTAGCGAACTGTTCATTGTTGAGGGTGATTCAGCCGGAGGCTCGGCCAAGCAGGGCCGTGACCGGAGGGGACAGGCAATCCTTCCCTTGAGGGGCAAGATACTGAACGTTGAAAAAGCCCGTTTTGACAAGATGCTGACATCCGAAGAGATACGGGTGCTCATTCAGGCCCTGGGAACGGGAATCGGGTCGGAAGATTTTGATATAGAAAAGTCCCGCTATCACAAGATCATTCTCATGACAGATGCCGATGTGGATGGCGCTCACATCAGGACACTCCTGCTAACGTTCTTTTACCGGCAGATGCCGGAACTCCTTGAACGAGGGTACCTCTACATAGCCCAGCCCCCTCTTTACAAGATAAAAAGGGGGAAGACCGAGCGATATATCCAGAATGACGCGGACCTGATGAATATGCTTTTTGACCTCGCGTCCGAGGATGTAGAGATTCCGGTCAACGGGAAAACGCTGAAAGGAAAAGCCCTCGTGGGCCACTTTAAACGCCTTGCAGAGTTCGAAAAGGTGCTTTCCTGGTATATGCGCCGCCGTTACGACCTGGCCCTGCTTCGCGCCGTACTGTGGCGTGAGGTGGATAAATACGCTTTCAAGGAAAAAGAATCACTGCAGTCTCTTGTCAAGGAGCTAGAAGAGACCGTGCCCGGCACAAAGGGTGGCAAGATAACATTTGATGATGAGCATATCAGTCACAGGGTTGAGCTTTCACGTCAGGGATATCGTACTCTTGTCTTGGATGAGGCTTTTATAGACAGCCCAGAGTTCAGAAACCTTGCCAAGCTATATAAAGTGATCAAGGACCTTGGGGGCCCACCATACCGGGTCAAGGTCAAGGATGAGGAGCACGAGGCGGCGGATTCCTCGGAGCTTCTGGCCCTTATTATGGCAACCGCGAAAAAAGGTCTTAATATTCAACGGTACAAGGGCCTTGGAGAGATGAATCCCCAGCAGCTCTGGGATACCACTATGGACCCTGAAAAGCGCACACTTCAGCAGGTCACGATAGGGGATGCCGTGGAGACTGACGAGATCTTTACCGTGCTTATGGGCGATCAGGTCGAGCCGAGGAAGGCTTTTATTACCAAGCACGCCCTGGAAGCACAGAACATAGACATTTAAGAAGCAGGGGCTTTTTCTGTCCCCTTTGTCATTGTATAATTGAATCCGGAACCGCCCCAAAGCGGGGCGCTGTCTTTTGTCTGTGATAATTTAATCGAACGGAGGGAATTGCCTTGAAACGTATCTCATTTTTTCTTGTTCTGGTGATAGCGTTTGTTCTTTTGAACATAAGTACTTCCGTTGCCGGATGGGTTGAGATCGAGACAGACGGCACAAAAACGCTGATTGCAGGTGAAATAATAAGGGTCATTCCTTCAAGTAACGACGAGCCTGGCATGATAATTAACGCTGGAAACGGAAAACTTACCATGCTCGATGACAAGAACCAGTCTTACGCTACAGGCACTCCGGAGGAATTTTGCGCAGGCTTCAAAAAGATACGTGAGGAGGAAATACAGAAACTTTCAGATGAAGAACGCCGGCTTATGGAGCATATGATGGGCCAGTTGAAGACCAGGCAGAAACGCAAACCAAAGGTGACGATCAAGAAGATCGGAAGTGGGGAAAAGATTGCCGGGTATTCAACAACAAAACATATGGTCCTCTTGGACGACAGGAAATATGAAGAATTATGGATGGCCGATGTTGAGGTTATGAGCAAAAAGGATTCTGAAGCGTTCATGAAACTTATGGCGGAGTTCAGTGCCTGTACTGCAAGAAGTATGGGAATGGAAGGGATGACAGATATCGTGCCGGAAATGTCCAGGGAATACCTGAATCTTATGCAACAGGGATGGTTGATGAAAAGTGTTAGCCATTCCATGCCATTTGGAGGCCCGGCATTAGGAACAGAGGTCAGCGAGTTGACACAGAAATCGTTTTCATCCTCAGAGCTCAAGCCACCCAGTGGATATCGTAAAGTTTCTATCGAGGAGTTTACAAAGACGAACATGTCCATGGGGCGTGAGACCGCCCCGCAGTAAGCATTCATTGAACAGGAGAAAGATAAGTCTTTAATTTTCTTATAAATACAGGGAGTTACAGTTCGAGCTTCTTTGGGGGATAAGCTTAATCTGTTATTTTTCATTCTCTCCCGGTTATAATATTGCATTACGTCATCCGTTATTTATTATGGGGGAGTTCCCCCTTTCAGGGAACAAAAGTATATGGGAAAGATAATAGCAATAGCCAACCAGAAAGGCGGGGTGGGAAAAACTACCACCTCTGTTAATCTTGCCGCGTCTTTGGCGCTTGCGGGCGAGAAAATTCTTATCATAGACACCGATCCTCAGGGCAACTCTACGAGCGGCCTTGGTCAGAATGAAGATGGATACGGTCTTTACGATGTATATGCTGGCAACGTGTCGATCGAAGATACGGTCATGCCGACCGGCGTTGAGAATCTGTTTATAATCCGCTCTTCTGATGACCTTCTTGCGCTGGAAATAGAGCTTGTCGACCGCAGCGGGAGGGAGCGTTTGCTGTTAGAAAGCATCGCTTCCATACGTGATGACTACCGCTATATTTTTATTGACTGTCCGCCGTCACTGGGACTTTTGACCATCAATGCGATGGTAGCGGCCGAAAGTGTGCTGGTCCCGATGCAGTGCGAATTTTATGCTCTTGAGGGGCTTGGGAAACTAACCCGCACACTTGAACTGATTCGTGGTGCATTTAATCCAGCCCTGGAACTGGAGGGCATCCTGCTTACGATGTATGATCCCCGTAATATACTGACGAATCAGGTGGCGCAGGAACTGAAAAATCACTTTGGCGAAAAGGTTTATACAACGGTTATTCCCCGAAATGTCACCCTTGCCGAAGCCCCGAGCCATGGAAAACCCGCTTTACTCTATGATGCCCGTTCCCGTGGTGCGCAGAGCTATTTATCATTAGCGAAGGAGATACTCAATGAAAGCAGCGCTTGGCAGAGGGCTTGATTCCCTTATCCCCGGGAGCAAAGGCCGGGAAATCGTTGAAATAGACATAGCGCGCCTTGCGCCTAACAGGGGACAGCCACGCAAAACATTCAAAGAGGATACACTCAAGGAGCTGGCCGCCTCGGTTAAGGAACGGGGTATTATCCAGCCCATTATCGTTTCGCGGCAGAAAGAGGGAATCTTTCTCATAATCGCCGGTGAGCGGCGTTATCGTGCTGCAAAGCTTGCGGGGCTCAAAAAGGTTCCTGCCCTCGTGCGTGAGGCAGCGGATGAAGATATCCTTGAACTTGCCCTTATTGAGAACATCCAGCGTGAGGATCTCAATCCGGTCGAGACCGCGCAGGCATTTGAGCGCCTTCAAAAGTCGTTCAATCTGACACAGGAGCAACTTGCTCAAAAAGTTGGCAAAGAGCGGGCTACCATAGCAAACTACATGAGGCTTCTGGGCCTTCCTGATGACGTAAAGCGCATGGTGGCAGAAGGCGCACTTTCAATGGGGCATGCCCGCGCACTACTGGCCCTCGATGATGAGAGCGCCATCCGTGAAGCGGCGAAGCGGGTTGTGAGAGAAGGGCTCAGCGTCCGTGAGACCGAGCGTCTTTCCAGCGGAGAGGTTAAGGCAGGGAAGAAGAAAAAGACGAAGCCAGTGACCGACCCGAACATAAGAGCGCTTGAGGACAAACTGATAAGGAACCTTGGGACAAAGGTTCATATCAAGGACAAAGGTAAAAAAGGAAGGATAGAGATCGAGTATTATTCCTACGATGAACTGCAACGCCTGCTCGATATCCTGATGCCCTGAAGACAATCCTTTTTTGCATGTAAAGAGGATGAGATATGTCGAAACTTCCCGCAAAGAAAAGATCACAAACTCCGGTCAAGGCCGACTCGAAGCTTCCAGCCAGAAAAGTCACCGGTGACCTCACGAACAGGCCCGATCTGATACCTGCAAGGAAAGAGAGCGGCAAAATGATCCGTAAACCAGAGCAGGTCCCATCGGTAAGGCCGGATGGTTCTCTTGCACAAAAGAGTGAGCATCGTCCAGCAGTAAAAAAGCCCGCCAAACCTAAAAATAAAAACACCTAAAAATAGCTACTTATAGCTTTTTTTCTTCTCTGGACTTGACGGTTGCCTTATTTTCTGTTTCCCCTATAATCAGGATGATTATTCCTTCCTGAGGTCAGGTGAATTATATGCGTATTACAGACAAGAGCGGGCTTTCCAAGATCTTTCCGGTTCTGGAAGTGCTTGAGAAGATAGTTCTTCATGTGCCGAAGCGTTACACCAGGGGCTTGAAACAGATAACTTTGCTTGACCATGACTACCATGAGCATGAAGCTGCCCTTGCCAGGTACCTGGAAATAGAGGGAACACATTCAGCTGAAATTGAACTGTATCTTGAGGATTTCCTTGCATATCCAGAATCACTGCTCATGAACCGGTTTTTCCTGACCTGGCAGTTTTCCATAATCCTTATGCACGAGGTCTATCATCATCGAGTACGAGGACTTCATCGCTTAAAAAAACCGAAAGACAGGATTGAAGAATCCAACGCCGATCGCTGGGCGGTAACGGAGACAGCAAGAATATTTGATGAAATTTATCCGGCTAGACGCTATAAAAAAGAATTCAGGGAAGCCGGACCATTGCTCGACAAGATGAAACAGGGAATCTTCATCTGGGCAGGAAAATGAAACTGCTCATCACCGGGGCGCCTGGCACGGGAAAAACAACAGTTATACAGAGACTGATTGCAATTATTCCCGAAGCTGCAGGCTTCTATACTCTGGAGATACGCGAAAATGGCGTGCGAAAGGGATTCAGGCTTGTTGACATTCAAAGCGGTAACGAGCAGATATTGTCGCATGTCAATATAAAGAGTCGCCATCGGGTCGGAAAATACAAGATTGATCTTGATGGTTTTGAGTTTTTTCTGGATGGCATGCAATGGGATTCACCGCTGGTAATTATAGATGAGATTGGTAAGATGGAGTGCCTGAGCCCAAGGTTCAGGTCATTGATA
>JABAHP010000150.1_pt1 | contig 44188 bp, 59 predicted proteins | sample 7062081 | NCBI WGS metagenome assembly JABAHP01 (sample SAMN14534357, study PRJNA622989) | marine sediment metagenome | biome: marine biome [ENVO:00000428]; feature: marine pelagic biome [ENVO:01000023]; material: deep marine sediment [ENVO:00002113] | place: India: Gulf of Kutch | collected...
GTCGTGTCATATGTTCGGCCTCCAGTGTCGAGCGTCGTCGCTCGGTTGGATGATGAATCCTTCTTGGTGGACGATGAATGAAGCACTATCGCAACAGCATGTCACCATGGGAAACCGGAGAGCTGTACATCGGCACCGGCATGAAGTCCACGGCCCGTGCCGTGAAGGATCTCGAGATGTCAGCCCGCAGGGCATGGCATTTCGGCAGGCTCTGTGCGTTGTACACCGAGAGAGTGGGGCACCGTGAGGCATCGAGACTACCTGTACACCCTGTCACGCCAGACGAACTACGAGCAGCAAAGGCAGCTCTCGGAGATGTGCCACACCGTGAACCTCTCCTACGCAACCCAGCCGCTTGGCGGTGGGCCTACGGCCTTTGGAGACGTGGTCACCTGGAGTCCAGCATTCACGATGTACTCGATCAGATACCGACAGAATCAGCCAACCGAGCCAGGAGAGCAATGACGTGAGCCAACCGAACATCCTCGTGTTCGACATAGAGAACGCACCGTACCTGATCCACGCATGGGACCTGTGGAATGTCAACGCCATCGACGTGGAGCGGGAGTGGTTCATGCTCTCGTTCGCATGGGGATGGTACGACATGGACAAGCAAGAGCTTAGAGCCAACCCGAAGATCCGGAGCCTCGACCAGACCCCCGGCTACGAGCCCGGCGACATTGACGACAAGTGGCTGGCGCTCCAGTTGTGGACCCTCCTCGACCAGGCTGACATTGTCGTTGGCCAGAACAGCGAGAAGTTCGACCACCGGAAAGTGAACGAGCGGTTCCTCGTCCACGGCCTGACTCCCCCGTCTCCGTATCAGACGGTCGACACGAAGCGCCACTATCAGCGGCACTTCTCTGGGTCTGCTGCGATGAAGTACATGACTCGGAAGATGGGGCTCGAGGGGAAGCAGGAGAACGCCGGCTGGCCCCTGTGGAAGGGCTGCATGGAGGGCGACCTGAAGTCATGGCAGGACATGCGCCGTTACAACAAGGCTGACGTGGACCGGACGGCGAAGATGTACACGAAGCTGCTGCCCTGGATCGGGTACAACGGGAAGCCCGGTGGCCCGAACATGGCGCACTTCTCTGGCTATGACGGGTTCGTGTGCCCCAACTGTGGGAACACTGAGGACGGTGACGGGTTCCAGCGCCGGGGCTACCACTACACTGGTGCGTACCGGTACCCTCGGTTCCAGTGCAAGCGGTGCTCGAGGTATGCGAGGCATTGGAAGTCGGAGCCGAACACGAGGACCGAGCTGCGATGAAACCTCGGTGGGAGCTGACGCTAGAGCTGGTATCATTCCTCGCCATTCTGTTCCTGCTATACTACCTGATGGAGGTGAACTGATGACCGACAACGTAATCAATCGGACGGCCTACCTGGCCCAACGGTTGCTAGGCGACTTCGATGAGAAGACAGGGCAGAGGCCCGACATGTACGGATCGATCGTTGTCTACGCAGACGATGAGGCCGAGGCCAAGCTGCTGGCAGAGTCGATGCTGCCCCCGGGCCCTCCCGGGTGCTGGCTCCGCATTCAGGCACATATGTCAGGAGTACCTGACGACGCTGGGCTACGCCAGATCGGACAGGAGCAGGACGCTGCGGAGCGTGCGCTCCAGATGCGAGGCAGTGCCGGCGGCAGCCAGGTCTCGGACTACTACATCCAATGAGTGAGACGTGGGTGTGCCCCGACTGCGGGCAGAAGTACGTGTCACCCATCCGGGTGGACGAGGTGGCACACGACTGCCCCAAGCGGTTCAAGCTGAGGAAGTCAGGCCAGTTCAAGAAGGAAGAAGAGGACGAGTGAGCGACATCGTCGTACACCCAGACACGAAGCGAGCCTTGGAGGAATACTACATGGAGTCACCAGCAATCAACGGACAGGGAGACGACCCTGGCCTCACGTCCGACCAGATCGCACCAGATGCCCCAGTTGGGCTTCCTTCCTACGAGGAGCATCAGGATGCCACCGTGCACCGAAACGCCGTTCTAGAGGCATCTCAGCCGATCCTGGCCCGCATCGAACGGGGAGCCCAGACCCGGAACCCCGTTGGACTCTCCGGCAAGGACTGTGCTATCCTCTTTGACTTCATCCAGCTCCAGACACAGGAGCATGTGATGGCGACACAGATCCTCATGCAGATGGGGCAGGAACTGGAAGAAGCACGCAAGCAACACGGCGACTGGAAGAAGGAAGACTCAGGACTGGTGGTACCATCATGACACTCAAGAAGCTCGTGGACGAACTCCTCGTCCGCACCCAACAGACACAGAACCAGAAGATCGTGACCGAGCTGATCGCCTCAGCCGTTGACGAGCTCGAACACCGCATCACAGCCGTTGAGCGGGAGCTCTGGCCGCAGCTCATGGAGGACGTGCCTCTCGAGGCACCCCGCACCTTCCACGCTGAGAAGGTAGGGCGCTCCAACTGGTACGCCATCATCGACAGCTTCACCGGTGTCGAGGTCGACAAGGTCCAAGGTGAAGAGGCAGCACAGGCGAAGCTCGAGGAACTACAAGCCTAGACGGCGGGCACCACGCAGAGAAGACCCCCTCACTCGAGGGGGTCTTCCTCATTGAGGCCACCAAAGTCCTGCACCAACGACTCGAGCTGGATCGGCGCTCCCCCCAACGCCACCACCTGGCCGGCACGACGCTCAGCCAGCTCACGCCACAGGCGCAGCTCCCACTCAAGTGCCCGCACCTCGCCCTTCAGCTCCGCTACCTGCTCCCGCAGAGGCTGGATCAGGGACAGTGTGGTGTCGGTGATGACCTGGATACCTTCGATCTTGTCCCGCCTACGGGACAGACTCACCGTGGCATAGGAACCACCGACAGTGAGCAAGCCGAGCAGAAGGGTGACAAGGTGTTGTAGCTCTAGCTCCATCATTCAACCTCATTCAACCGGAGCAGTTGAGCCCACACCCCTCCTAAGAACACGAAGTAGGCCGCCCTCGACTCCCACGTTAGACGGCCAAGGTCCAGGTCGGGGTCGAGGGTCACTGCTGCGTCGAACCAGAACCACGTGTACAGGCCGATGGCCGGCACCATCGCCAGGCTCATCAGCCTCAGGAACCCTCCTCGCAGCTTCCGGGCCACCATGAGTGCATGCAATATGGTGACGAGCCCGGTAAGCCCCATGACGAGTCGAATCGCTGATTCCATGACAGGGGAACACCGACGAGGGTGTCAGGATTCCAGCGACCGGAGTGCCCGGTTGATCCGCATCTCAGTGCGATGGATGCGCTCAAGGGCGTCAGACAGTAGCTGCTGGGCGTCGAACACGTCCCGCTTGGCACGCTCATTCGACACCAACGCATTGTGCAGAATGTCAACAACTTCCCTCCGGTCCTCCGGAGGCTTGATCCACTCCTCGTACATGCCCGGATGCTCAATGCCATGCTCCACGCCAGGCTCGAGCCGTTCAGCTACGAAGAACGCCACGAGGTGGCCAAGGTATGACGGCATACCCTCACCGTCACCGACCCTCGGCTGCAGCCAGGCGTCCTGCTCAGGGCACGAGATCTCCCCGAACTCGATCAGCATCTCAGCGTCCGACGTGCTCGTCCACCGGTACCCGTAGTAGTAGCGGAGGTTGTCAGTGAAGTTGTCCTTCTTCCACCGGAACGGCCAGATGTCATCGTAGATGGCACGCCACAGATCAGCAGCCGGCCTGTTCGACCCCGGCGGGTCGCCGGCAGGGTACCCGATGGAAGCACCCGAAGCGCACGGGGTACCAGAGCCGTCGAAGTGGAGGGAGACAGCCAGATCCACCTCGTACACCTGGTCGTAGAAGGCGTCCTCCTCGATCACCTCGAACAGGCCCGTGTCCCGCAGCAGCTTCGCAGCCCACGTTCGCACGATCGGTGTCATCTCCCGTTCGGGCCGGGCGATGCCGCCGGCACCGTACGACGGGGCCGTACCTGACCCGCTATTCCTGACCGTACCCTCGTGGCCTGCCTGCAACAGAACTGACTTCATTAGATATCTCCCTTGACGTGGATCTCGAGCGCCACGTTCGTGATGCTGATCGTGGCAACAGACTGGTAAACCTCCACACGCACCTGCACATTCCCTGACGGGGTCGTGTTGATCTTCGACGCCTTCGCTGCGATAGGCATGCGGGTCACGCCACCGGTCGAGGCACCCAACGTGCCACGCTCAGCGTACCCGTACGTCCACGTCGAGCCACCATCGTACGACACGCCGATGCGGCAGCGACCATCCGACGTACCCGACGTGGTCTTCGTGAACTGGGCGACGCAGCTCGCCACCAGCGAGATAGCCCTCGAGGTACCGAACGACACCGACCACGTCGACCCCACCACCTCGTAGGCACCGGTACCGGAGAACGTGTGGCTCCCCAGCGCCTCGTAGTAGTCCTTCGGTAGGGCATTGCCGGAGTGGTCAGTGAACAGGCCCCGGTTCGTGAGCTGCAGGGTGGTGACACCGTTCGAGCTGTAACCGGTGGTGCCCGAGATGGCGGACACCCGGTAGAAGCCGGTGTCGTTGTCGTCCACCCACGAGATGACAGGCAACGACTCGGTGCCGTCACCGAACCGCAGAGGCGGGTCGTTGGTGAACCCCTCGAGCGTGAGCCGGTCGTTGGTGCCGTCGTTCCCGAACCGCAACCGGGTACCGACCCCGGTCCCGATGTCCAGCTCAGCCGACTTCATGTCGATGAACGCCTTTTCGGATGCGCCGGCCGATGCCGCCTGGAACTTCAGGATCGGGTCAGACCCCGTGTCATTCATCCAGATGTCAGCCGATACCGGCTCCCCGCCGGCGGTAGTCAGGCGGGTGAAGAACGAGATCCGGGCAGCATCCGACCCGTCGATCTCGATCCACGTGTCCTCCCCACCCTCCACGCCAGAGATGAACGTGCCCGACACGGTGAGGCCACCAGTGACCTCCGCATCGAGGAACCGTCCCCGGCGCACCGGGGCGTCCTTCCACATGCCGTCCCCGTCCGGGGCAGGCTGCCACTGTGTGCCAGCAAGGAAGGCGGGCCGGTACCGTGCGAGACCAAACGGCTGCATCAGCCCAGCTCCTGATCCGTACCTACCATCGTGACGTGGATCTCGCCCTCAGTCGGTGACTGCTTGAAGAACTCGCAGTCGATGATCTTCACGGTGTGCGTCGAAGTGTCGGCCCGGTCAGCAGACCGGAACCGGTCGACGTAGGTGACGGGTGCCTCGGACTCCATCATCGTCTCCCAAGCCTCGAACACCTCCTGCGGGTTCTGCTTCAGGTTGTTCACGTTGCGGAGCTCCGCAGCGTCCACGATCAGCGACCAGATCGGGACCACCTCACCAGCCGTGGCCTTGAAGATCACCCGGTTCACGCCGTAGTTCTGCTGGTTCCGGGTCTCGTACACCAGCTTGTACCGGAACCGCTTGCCCGTCAGCGACAGGGATGCGAGGTCGAGGACGGTAGTGCCGGCCACGTGCCCGCACTCAGTCCACGTGCCCGAGTCGTCCACCTCCACGAACAGGGTCCACCGGTGGTTCGTGCTCGACATGTCCTCGTCGGCAGCGATCGTAGCCGACTCGAGGGTCTTGTCCTCCATCGCTAGCGAGAAGTCGAAGTAGTTGGAGACGAACACGTACGTCTCGGCAGGAGGGTCACCGAACGAGCCGACCACATCAGGGTCGTTGTTCCAGAACATGTCCATCGGGCACATGTACCGGTTCGGCTTCTTGAAGATGATCGAGGACTCGTCCGCCGCATTGCGGTACGTCTTCGCCATCGAGAAGAACGCCTCGTCGGTGGGTGACGGGTCAGTGAGGAACGGATGGATGCCGCCCCTCAGGCCATCGTAGGCCCAGATCGTCTTGTGTGAGGCGATGTACAGCGTCGTCACATCAGTGCCGAGGATGCGGCACGGCGACTCGGTTGGGCCTTCGCCATCGATGAGGCCAATGATGTTCACGTCCCGCCTGTTCGCAGCGTACAGCACCACCCGCACGTCACCGGTGTTGGCCCGGTCGTTTGTGAGGAACCGCTGCCAGTCCGGAGTCGTCGTCAGGAACACAGACCCAAGGTGGTACTGCATGTCGATGGCGAGCATGCCACGGTCAAGCACTGCGATCGGTGACGAGATATCATTTCCGGAGCTGTCTCGGTCGATGCGAAACACCCACGCTTCTGGTGCGCCTTCCTTCAGGACGTTCTTGAAGTAGTAGATCCCGTCGGGGGTAGCGATCGCAGCAGACAACGAGTTGCGGTCCACGATGTTGTCGGACGTAGACTGCATGCGGCGCAGCAGACCGCCGCCCATCCCGTCGTTCGCCACCGGCGTGGACGAGAGCGCCGCCGTACCGGTGCGGTCCTCCACCTCCCAGAGCTTCGCCCCGTCATACAGCAGGAGCCGGTCGTCGTGGAGCATCAGGTTCGCCCCGTACCGGATGGTGAGCCCGTGCGTGAGAAGCGACGTGCCGTTCGCCGGCGTGATCGGGTCAATGGCCCACACCCTGGTCGTGGACAGCAGGTAGATGCGGTCGTTGCCGGGGTCAGCTACGGCACCCAGGATCTCTGCGCCGGTCATGCCGGCATGGAACCCGGTCTCCCGAACGAACACCTGCGACGAAGTATCCCACGAGTACACATCCTTGATCGAGCCGCCACCCGTGATCGAGGTGGACCCGATGCAGTACACCTTCCGGTTGTAGATGATGAGCGGCGACGAATCCATCAGGTTCGTGTTCGTCACCTGGTTCGGTTCGTTGTGGGGGATCAGCCAGCCCGGCTTGATCCAGGCGTTGACGTTCTCCGAGTCGATCGAGTACGACTTGTCCACCGGTGGCCGAAGCAGCGGGCCCTCCCAGTGGGCACCCTGCGACCAGTCGTCCTGCATGAACCCCACCTCGGTGGTGCGGGACATGCGGTCACCCTCAGGGGTCAGGATGGCCTGCGGCTGGAACTGGCGCACCCACCGCTTCCGGTAGGGGCGGGTCCCTTCAACCTTCGATACGAGCTGGAAGTTGACACCGTCGAGGGTGCCATCTGTGCGATGACCTGCAGTACTCACAGCCCTACCTCACGATCTCGAAGTACTCAACATCCTCCGACAAGGACTGGGCTATCTCCTGACGCATCGTGTAGAACGACCGCCACAGCTTCGAGGCGACATCCTTCATGCCCCGGGTCTGCGACTCCTTCGACGCTGTCTCGAGGTTCGACGGGAACACGTCAGAGTCAGCAGCCAGGGCGGCGATGCCGATGGCCACCAGCTCCTCCACGCTGTCGGGGATGGACGCAGTCGCAGACGTGTACCGCTTCCACACCGTCAGGTAGGTGGTCGACCCATCATAGAAGCCGATGTCTGCGTACTGGCCGGTGGCCCACACCGACGTGTCTTGGAACTGCTCGAGGGAGAACGGCAGCGGCACCGTGATATTCGAGATCCGCTGGTACGCAGCGATGATCGTATCCACATCGGCCGGTACACCCACCTGGCAGGTAGCCAGGTTCGGGGTCACCGTCTCCGTAGCCCGGTACATCACCTCCGGGTGGAGGAAGTCATCGAAGATCGTCTCAAGACTGTTCCACATCTGATAGCCAGTGATGGGCGCAGCCACCTCGAGGATGGCGTTGTCCAGGGCACCGTCGTTGCCGCCGGCGAGCGCCGGCCCGATGTCGTTGAGGACGGTCACCGTGTCAGTAGCGACCGACAATACCTCCATGACATACGCAGTCGCAGCCGTGGCAGGGTTCCGGACAGACAGGACATCTCCCGCCTGCGTCTTCGAGCCCTCGCCAGCGAGCAGGTCTACGGTCAGCACTCCGTTCGAGACTGTCCCCTCGTTGGCATCGGCAGCGGCCCGCACAACGCTGGGGCGCTCCCCCAGCCCTGCCGAGTACAGCTTCGTGTGTGCCTTCTTGATGATGTCTGCAGCAGCCATTCAACCTTCTTCCTCGCTCTCATCTGCCAACGCTTCCAGCCATGTCTCCATTCCTTGGGCCGCATGCTGCACGAGGGAGCCAGGTTCGGCAGCGATGTACCGGTACACGACCTCCTGCCCATCCGACATGCGGGCCCCGGCCGCCATCACATACACTTCATCGAACAAGATCAGATCGTCCGGGTCGTAGCTGGGGTCGAAGTTGAGGAAGAGCCTGGTGGCACCCTCGAGAGCTACGGTCTTCGCATCCGACTCGTCAAGGTTGATCGCCTCGTCAAACACTTTCCTTCACCCCCGGGTGTGTCTTGAGCTGGCTGATGTCGGTCGTGCCGTCCAGCTTCTTGAGGGCACGAGCCTGCGACTCCATCAGCTTCTCAGTGCGTTCGACGCCACCCTTCTTCGTGGACACCGGCCTCAGCCCTGCTGAGCGGGCTCGCCCGTACTCGTTGAGCCCTCGCTCTGTATCACGCTCGAAAGCGATAGTATCTCCAGCCCCTCCGGGGACCACACCAAAGAGGGCCCCTGCATAATCCGGCGAAACCACTCGAGCCTGTCGTACTCTGCGGAGACGTACGCATTCGTCACAAGTGTTTCCAGCTTCCCAGGTTTGGTGCCCTTCGGGGTAGATAGACTGGTGCTCAATGGGATCTCCTCCGAAGTTCATGTGATGTGGGCTCCGTATCCGGCTGCGGTCAACAGGGTCTCCTCGCCTGCAGTGATAGTATAGGGGATTCCTCCTCGGAACCACGCAATACCGTTCTCTCCGGAGCCGGCCTTGGCCGTGTTGATCGTGTCCATCGACATCCCAGACTGGCCTGGGTACGTCGTGACGTTGTCGTCTGTGTCGATCACGACCGAGTACCCAACCTGGATAGCTCCACCGTAGTGACGCCAGAGGCCGGCACGGCCCCCAGTCCGTTCCTCAATGGGATCAGGGTTGATCCTCTGCGTGAATGTTGGAGGTGTGAATGTAGCCATGAACATTCCAACGTATTTCGACAGTTGGCATTCCCCTACTAGTAGTACTACTATCTACTACGTTACGTCGCTTGGGTCGATTCTCTCCTTGCTACTAGAAGAGCCCCCTCCACTGGAGGGGGCTCTCTAGTTAGTAACTACTAGGGGAACGTACTCGCTCGTTACTTGAAGACGAGAACGTTGATGTTCACACTGGCGAAGTTCGTCACCGCAGTAGAATCATTCGAGACAGCCACGATCGTGACGGTGTTCGCAGCTTCGGCCCACGCCTCAAGGGTAACGTCGTCCGTGAGGACATCGTTGCCGATCTTGGAAGCCACAACGTGGTCTCCAACCTCGACACCCTGGACAGTGACCGTCGCAGACGTGACACCGGCCGTCATGGCCCCAAAGTCCACTGCCTGAACACTCGACAGAATCGTGTGGATCAGGTTACCAGCAGCCATTAGGAGTTATCTCCGATGCTCGAGGCGACGAGGTGACGCCGCAGCGCTGCTTCACGCAGGGTGTCCCAGCCGGCATACGTGTACCAGCCCAGAGGCTGGAGACGACGCAGCTTGTCGGTCACCGGACCCATGACCATCCCCGGAGCGATGCTCTCAGCCTTGGCCAGGAACTCACGCCCGAAGAAGTAGCACGAGTAGGTGTCGACATTACCGGAACCACCATCAGCGTTCAGCGTGACCCTCGGGGTCTCCATGAAACGGAAGTTGGCAAACGTGCCGATCTCATCGTTCCAGATGCGCATCGCACCCTCGTTCCGGATAGCCGGAGCGGTCCAAGCGGCTTCGCCGGTCTCGGACTTGAGGTCGTATGCAACGTCGGGATCGATGACGGCAGCGTAATGACGGCCATCCCACGGCAGGACTGAGGCACCACGCAGTTCGGCACGCTTCTGACGCACAGAGGCCGCAGACAGGTTGTCGGATGCCGTGATGGCAGCCTCAGAAGTCTGTCCCTCATACGACTCGTTGGTGCCACCATCAATGGCGGCGAGAGCCAGGGCGTCAATCGTGTCGACCATGTTGTAGTTGAGGATGTTGGCAACATCCGCATCGAAGCCGATAAGGAAGTTATCGGTACGAATACGAATGGAGAGAAGAACCGCATTGCCGTACTCCTTGGGAGTAACGGTAACGGTGCTGTCGCTCAGACCAACAGCATCAACATCGATGACCTCGTCCAGCGGCGTGGTGGCCTGCGCCAGGTCCGTATGGAAGAGGAACGAAACCGGGTTACCGGGGGAAGTCAGATCACCTGGCTTCACCTTGGCAAACTGGTCGAACACCACTCCCTCACGAAGAGCGAAGAACGCCATGCGCTGATACGCAGTGAGAACCTTGTTGGTCTGTTGTGAGGACGCAGAACTAGTTGCGCCAATAACAGCATCAGCCATGGTTCATATCACCTATCAGTCGATATGCGGTGCAGTCAGAGACGATACGCTATGCGTAGGAGACCGTGAGCCCTTCCTCAGCCATCTGAGCGATGACATCTTCGGGGCCCTCAGACTCCGCCAAGCGCTGCATCGAGTCCCGCTGCTTCCCGCCACCGGCAGCGTCTGCAACACGCTGTCCGATCCCTGCGACTGCCGCCAGGTCTGCACCTGCCGGCTGGGAAACAGGTTCCTCAACCGCCTTGTCCTCGTCCGGGGCAGGAGCTTGCAGCTTGTGCCCGAACGCCTTGAGGACATCCACAACCTTCTCGGCCGTGGCAATACCCTCGATCTCCGAAGCCACCTTGTCCGGTGCGAGCCCTTCGATTCCAGCAGTATCCATCACCTGCTGAATCCTCTCCTTGTTCAAGTCGGAGATGAACTCGGCGGCAGCGAGCGCCTTCTCATCAGACTCCTTCGCACGAGCCTCGGCTGCCCGAAGCTGCTTGCGGAGATCCTTGATGACGCTCGACTCGTCGGCCGACTCGTCGTGACCCTGTGGTTCCAAGATCTGATCTGACATGCCTTACGTGTCCCTCCGGTTCTCAGACACCCAAACGGGACTGGGTGCTGGCCGTTGCTTCCTTCTCAGACAACCGGTCTGGTGCGGGGTTGCCCCGTCGGTGGGGCTAAGCCATCGAGCGGTCACCGGGAAGCTAGTCGGTGATAGCGCTCAAAGAGAACAACCAACGACACTCTACGATATTCCACGATATCTAGCGTCGTGCATTCCATCCTTCGATGAAGTGGCCGGCAGACCACACAAACAGAATGCCGGCAACGAGATGGAGGAACGCAATCACGAGGGTCGCCCACAGCGGAAGGTCCCACACCCACTCAGAGTAGGTGTCCTCCGGCTTCTTCGAGATGATGCCCTGCACCTCAGGAATCAGCCACATGAACAGGGAGAAGAACGCCACCGCCATGTAGGCGATCATCACCTTCTGGACGTTGGTGGGCTTGCGCTGCTTCATCCGGACACAGGAGACAGCCCAGCCGCCCCAGGGCGTACCGGACGGCCACGCTCATCGAAGCCGAGGAACAACTGGGCCTTCGGGTCATCGAGCATCCCACGCTCGAGGGCAAACTTGTTCGCTGCCTGAATCGTCTCGGCAGCGGTCCCGAACTTCGTCTCCTGTCCGAACGCTGCAAGAGCCAACGCCCGGGTCGAGAGTCCCGCATTCTTCAAACCCTTGTCACCAAGGGCCATCATCTGAAGCTCCAGATCTGTGAAGTTAGCTGCGATCTCCTGCTCAGTCAGGTCAGTCTCACGGGCAATCCGCTTCACCACCTTGTCGTCCAACTGCAGGTCACGCTGCCCGGAGTAGTATGTGAGGTTCGCACGCTCAACCGTCTCCCTCATATCCTCCGGCACCGTGCCGGCCATGATGTCGTAGATGTCATCGAACGTCACGTTCTTCCCTAGCTCAGCCTCAGTCCACTGGTTCAGGGCATCCCGGTAGGCGGCCGACTGGTTCGCCTTGATGAACGTCGGCACCATCTCGAGGAAGTTGCCGTCATCGACACCACCCTCAAGGAGGATACCGATCGAAGACTTGAACGAACCGTCGCTGTCCGGAGTCACCCCGAGCTCCTTCAGGCCCTCAGCGACACTGTTGGCATACCGCACCCACTCGCCCTCCGGGTCCGACGCACCCTCAGCGAGGAACACGCTGATCCCCGGGTACATCACTTCCTGATAGAACCCTGTGTTCCGGATCTCGGCAGTGATACGGTCAGCGGACCAGTCACCCATAGCGCCGACGGCGATGATCTCTTGGATCTCCGGGTCAGCGAGGAACTGGCCCAGGATGCCAGGGTCAGTGATGCCGGCATCCTCAGCGGCCTGCCTCATGGCCGTGTTCATCAGATTCTGGAAGTTGCCCTCGATACCGATCACGTCGGTGGCGTCGTCAACCACCGTGAACGTGTCACGAGTCAGGTGCCGTTCGTCCCGCACCTTGATCGTCCACTTCCCAGAAGTAGCGAAGTCCTCACCGATCGTGGCGTACACCTGCTCGAGGCTGTCGAACTGGTAGGCGTAGTAGTTCCCAGACCCAGGCGGGTACTCGTACTGGACGAACCACAGGTCCTCGCCGTCCTCGACCTTGATCTTCATGATCTCGCCGCCACGCAGCAGGCCAGGCTGATCCTTCGTTGCCCCCTTCGGCTTGGCAGCCGGCGACTGATCCTCAGTCACCTTCTTGCCGCCACCACCGCCACCACCATCTTCGGTGTCCTCTTCCTCATCCACCGGGGCACCAGGATCGTCAAGAATCCCCGGGTCCTCAGCAACCGGATCAGGGGTATCCTCAGGGAACGCATCAGGCTCCGGAGGTGTAATCAACGGATTCGTCGGAAACACACCACCCGGGTCCACGCCACCAGGAGTAGGAACAGTCATCGGATCACCCCAAACGCAGCCCGAGCACTGTTCCGGAACCTGGTCACCAGACCAGGCTCAGCAGACTGCTTCCGCTGCAGCTCACTCATCTCACCCAACTCGACAGACTCATCCAACGAGGCACCGACCTGGGCAGCGAACATGCCCAACCGTTGCGCCTCCTCGGCGTTCATGCCGGCATTCACCATCGCACCTTGCCGGCTCGAGATCCACGTCATCTCATCGAACTCCTCGGGGCGAAGCTGGTGCCTCGCCTGGTATGCCCCAGACTTCCGGATCTCAGCCTTCACTACCTCGAGGGGATCGATCTGCTGCGACTTGCGCTTGTCGAACGCATCCTTCTCGGCGTTCCTGTACACCTGCATGTACCGGTCAAGCTTCTTCTCATCGATCTCGCCCACCATCGCAGCCAACGTGGCCTTCACCGCCTCACGCACCAGGCCCTCATCGCCACGCACCAGCGTCGAAGACGAAGCAGAAGACCTAGCCCTACCACCACCACCACCACCAGACGGGGGCTGGATCTGAATGCCGTCGTCGCCGCCACCAGGCGGGGAGGTCGGGGGCAGAACCTCAGCGTCAGGAAGCGGAGTCAACGACAGGACGCCACCCATCTGCTGGTTCAGCAGCTCGAACATCTGCCCGATAGACAGGTCCGGGTTGTACGGTCCAATCACCGACTCGAGCCAAGAGTGCGTCACGTCCTGGCTGTAGTTCACGCCGTCCTCTTGCCAGTACACCGTGAACATGACGAAGTCGTCAGGGTCCTCGTACATTGCACAGTCAGCCGCCGGCGGCGGCCCCCACGGGGAATACCGCTCCTCGCCCGTGATGGGGCAGGACCACATCGGCCCTCCGACATTCACCCAGTTGTTCGCCATCGATAACCCTCAGTTGATAGATTCGCCTGTCTTCTATAACGCCTGACTATTCGAGAGATTCCGTAAACCCGAACGCCCCGTACCACAACTTCGGGTACACCCGGGTCAGGTCAGTCTCGTCGTACATGATCTCACCCAGCCTGCGCATCGAGTCCATGATGTCAGGCCGGCGAATGTACAGGTCAGATTCGAGGTAGTTCTTGAGCTGCAGGAACATGGCACGGCCCGCCTCCGAGGTCGGGCCCTTACCCTCCCCGTCGTCCATGGCGTCCAGCTCCTGATGGATACCGGTCACGTACCGCTGCACCTCGTTCAGGTTCTGCGGCAACATCTGCGCCAACACCAGCCGCTCGATCGGCCAGGCACGCATGTACAGCACCTCGCCGCTCCGGCCGTTGTCGATCAGCCACTGCTCCAGGCCATCATCGATCTGCCCGGTGAACTTCCGCATCTCGTACTCAGACCACAGCGGCTCGCCACGCTCATCCAGCGTGGAGCCCTGCTCGTACACCTGCCGCTTCAGCTCAGTGGCCTCACGGTAGATCTCGAAGTCAGCCTCGGTCGACGGGATGAACTGCTCGAGAGTCGGGGAGTTCTCGAGAAGCCGCTCCATCTCAAACTGGTTCATCCACTCCGGCAGCCCAGAGAGCCACCGCAGGTACGAGTTCATCTTCTCCTCGTCGGTCTTCAGCGCCCACGACCTAGTGAACGAGTCGGTCAACTGGAAGCTCTCTTCACCCCACTGGAACGTGTGCGCCTTGTTGTAGTGATCGTTCTCGAGATCTCGGATCTCCTCGAAGATCATCGACCTGGCTTCCCGGCCGTCGGCCGTCACGAGCTCGTCGTACAGGGCAGCCTTCGGCTTGTACAGCGTCTCGTTCAGGTAGTCGAAGTAGGCGATGATGATCTGATCCCGAGGCTGATCGAACGGGTCCTCATCGAACTTCTCCCGGTACGACTCGATCAAGTCACCGACGCCACGGGTCAGCGAGTTGAGCTGCCCGGCGAAGCGCCGGCGCTCGTCCTCCGAGAACGACTTGTCAATGTCCAGCTCATTCAGGATGTAGTCGACGGCGTCCTGCACCTTCCGGTGCTCGTCCCGTGCAGCCTCGAGGAGCGTCAGCTCGTCAGTCGAGTTGCGGTTGACGTAGTCGCCGTACACGTTGCTGAGAACTTCCCGGTCGGTCCAGTCCATCGCATCGTACTGGGCACCTAGCTCTTCCTTCCGGTCAGAGTACCAAGCGTACCCCTCCGGCGACAGCAAGAACTGTGCCTGTGCGATCGGGTCGTTCGTGCCCGTGTTCCTGATGATGTCCGACTCGAAGTCAGCCACGATGCCGAGGCGGCCGATCTTCTGGATGAACACTTCCGGATCGTACGGCAAGCGGTCGCCGTTGCGGACAGCCTCGAAGTAGTCATCGATCGTGTCAAACTCCTTCGGAGGTCCAGCCGGGCCCCAGTAGGTGCGGCCCTGCGTGAACGCCAGCAGCGACGGGTAGTTGTCCAGCACCCACGCCTTGGCGAGCGTGCCGGTCTCGTCGGTGAGCCAAGCGTTCGTCAGCTCAGCGATGCGCTCCAGATCCTCGAACTTGGTGACCCGCACGCCATCAAAGGAATCGGTGAGGTCAGCCCTGCCGGTCTCCTGCAACTGCTCAGCGAACCGGCGTGAGCCCCAGAACTCGCTCGTGATGGCCTGCTCGTCCCAGTACATTTGCGGCGTACCCGGCGTCGTCCAGCCGAGGAGGCCACGCAGGATCAGGTTACCGCCGGCCATGTTGTTGGCACGGCGCACGATCTCAGCGTCCCAGTCCTCAAGCTCAGTCATAAGCTGCCGGAACCGCTTGGCGTCATCCGAGTCCGGGTCGAGCGCTTCAGGGTCGGTGGTGTTCTGGATCTCGAACAGTTCGTTGGCGATCTTCTGCCGCTTCGTAATCACACCCTCGGTCGACTCGAGGTAGGCGATGCTCGACAGCACCTCACCGGTGATCTGCATCTGCGACTGAGGCGAGTCGGTCAGGGTCTGCAGGAACCCGTCGAGGCCACCGAGGTCGCCGTCGAGGATACCGAGGCCACGGTACACGTACTGCAGAGCCGACGGGGAGATGCTGTTCAGGATGCCTCGCCCGAAGTTGGGCTCCTCACCGAACGGGTTGATGAACTCCTCTGCCAGATTCTCCCACATTGATGAGCGTGGGATCACGAGCTGCATATCCTCGGGGATCTGAGCTATGACCGTGTCGAGCTGCACCGTACCGTCAAGCAAGTCCTCGTACGTGTCAGTACCAAAGGCTTCCTCGAGCGCTTCGCCATTGTACTCAACGATGTCCTGCCAGTCTACGTTCGAGGGGGTCTGTGCGATCAGGTCCGCCAACTTCGTGCCGGCAGGCACATTCACAACCTCCTCGTCGGAAGCCTGGAAGAAGTTGCCCTTCATGTAGCTATACGCCTGCGTGATGAGCGGGTTGGTGCCGGCGAAGAGCTGATTCACGGCGAACAGGCCATGATCCAACGGATTCACCGGGGAACCGATGGCCAGCTTGAAGCCGTCCTTCCCCCACTCCGACAGGTCCAGAGGCTCGTACCGGTCGAAGCTCCAGCTCACGTTGCCGTCTTCGATCTTGAGCGGATCAATCATCATCTTCCCGAAATTGCCCATCCACTCGATGATCTCAACAGGCGACCGCATCATCGAATGCCCAGCCTGCGACAGGGCAGCGCCAAAGGCGTTGAGCTCACCGCCGTCTGTCTGCTTCAGGTTCAGGAACCACTGCCGGTTGCCGAACTCGTCAGGTTCGCCCTGCTCCACGAGCCCCGCCTTCACGAGGCCCTTCATGAACCGGTCGACCTTCCGGAGCAGATGCACGTGGCCTACGCCGGTGACGTTCTGCATCGGGATCTTGTACGCCCACGTCTGCGCCACCTCCCACCAGGCAGTGAAGAACGGGATGACGTTGTTCATGTCCCGCAGGAACCGGGTCTGCGCCTTCGTATTGTAGAAGATGTAGTTCACCGACTCGGCTGCCTTCTCGTCAGCCATGATCCGGGCAGCGTCATCGTCCAGGCCGATACGCTTGAAGTGCTTGAACCACTGCCGGTGAGCCGCCACGTAGGCGGGCTGCCGGTTCAGCTTCTGAGTAGCTGACTCACCGAACGTACGCAACGTCCAGTCCGCCACCTTCCGGGCACCATCAAGGAACGACTCGTCGCCCGGCACACCGTACCGGGGGTCGAAGTGGACAGCGAGCGTACGGGGCATGTCGTGACCGAACTGGCGGCCAGCCTCGGCAGCCTGCCCGAACGTCTCGATGAACTGCTTGTAGCTGTTCTTCTTCTTCTGGAAGGTGAAGTCAGCGTCCCCGATCTGAAACGCCACCTCCTGCCGGCTTGCGAGCCCGCCGGCGATACGAACCTTCGCACCCTCATTCACGTTCCCCATGTTGTCCCGCCACATCCACGAGAAGTTCGCATCGATGTACTCATCGAGGACGTTCACGAGGTACCAGTCAGCCAGATCCTGATCGTTGCCGAACCGCAGACCGGCGGTATCTGCCATTTCAGCGACACCCTCACGCATCACCTGCCACTGCGGGTGCCTGGCCAACGCTGCACCAGCCAGCTCGTCAGGGATATCGCCCTGCAGGGCTGCACGGGGCAGGCCGAACTTCACGACAAACGGGTCCTCGAGGTCGGTGTAGATCCGGCGAGCCAGAGCCCGCCCGTACTGCTGAGCCTGGGCCCCAGTCATGTTCGGAAGCCAATCATACCGGTGGACGGCAGCCTCGGACTCCTTTACGAACTCAGACGCCAGCGACCGGCCGGCGATGCCGGCAGCGTCCTGCTCCCAGTCGAACATGCGAGACATGCCCGCCTTCTGGAACCTCGCAGACGCAGTCTTCTGCCTCGAGTACCGGTACTTCATCAGGCCCCGATGGGCCCACGAGCCCCGGGCCCCAACAACCTTGCCACCAAGCTTCGACCCGGCACTGACCTCATCGATCAGCTTCTTCCGCATCCAGTTACGGAGGGCCCGCACGTCATCAGCGGACAGGTCCTTGAAGTCGGTGACGTTCTTCAGTTCCTTGTACTCGGCCACGAGCGACGGGGAGATCTCATTCATCCGGGCCTCGATCTGAGCACCAGATCCCCTTACGGTAGCGATGAGCTGATTCGCATCATCCTCGATAGCGCCACGCCACTTCGGGGCCATCCGCCCCATGTGTGCCGTATAGCTGTCGTCAAGCCACCGCCACGGCTGCTTGACCGCAGACGGCAGCCCCATCAAGTCGGAGCGTACTTGCTCCTCCATCAGCACCCGGAACGCCCACGCCATCGGACGGCCAGCCAACTGTGCCACTGCGAACAACCCAGCGAACCCCTGCCAGAACCTTCGAGGAGCGTTCACGAGCAGCTTGTGCGCAACACCGATACCGTTGGCTGAGCCCGCAGTGGGCTCCACCACGGTACCGTACGCCATCGCTAAGTACTCATCGTCGGTGTACGCTGCCGCCGCCTTCACGCCGGAACGGTTCGTGATCTGCTGCTTATACGTTGCAGCCAGCGCCCGCCGCTTCTTGTTCGTGCGGGTCAGGACACCACCGGTGAACGTCGGAAACCACTTGGACTTGGCGTGCCGGTAGCGGCGCAGCCCAGAGATCACCTCATGCACGTCAGGCATCGGGACCGTGGCAGCAAACTGGGTCGGGAGCACCGGCACGTTCGAGGTGGAGCCACCCGGCTTCCGGGTCACACCCAACGACTCGCCCGCACGGTTGAACCCGTACTCTTGGAACCCCTGCTTGTGGAAGAACGAGATCAGCGCTTCCTTCAGCAGCGGATGGTTCAGTTCATTGCCGGCGTCTGCGAACGCCTTGAAGACGATATCGAACCGCATGTTCGGGCCAGCCTTCAGGAACTCATCAGCCCACGCATTCGCCTTCGGGGTCTTCATCCCGATCGCCAGCAGCCAGTTGCGGAGCCCTTCGGCACCCTCGTCGCCGTTCACGAGCGACAGCGCCTTCGGTGGCCTGGACCCGAAGATATACTGCTGCACTCTCCGGATTGTCGGGTTGCTGAACCTGTTGCTCCGACCCTGGTTCCGCCACGGCTTCACAGCAGCGTTGACCGCCTTGTTCGTGTAGCCACCAACCGGCATGTCGATGATGTACCACATGCGAGGGTTGGCTGCCCTCACGCTCGACTTCATGCGGTCAGCGTTCACGACCTGGAGGTACTTGTCGGTAAAGCTGTTGACCGTATCGACACCCTTCGTGCCCTCCACGTCCATCCCAGAGAACGCCTTTTTGGCACCCGAGCTCGAGAGGATCGACTCGTCCGACGTGCGGACGATGTCGGCACCCACCGTCTCGGCCCAGTCGCCAATGAGCTTCAGCTCGTCAGCGTCGAGGTTCGAGAACCGGAAGTCGAAGAGGTTGCCGGCCATGTTGCCCCAAGACGACTGTTGGATCTTCGCTGCCAGCGCCTGCCCTGCCGGGCCCTTCTTCCCAAGAAACGCCACCAGCTTGTTCCGGGCAGCATCATTCCCCAGGTTCGCAGTGTTCACACCACCATGGAGACCGGACAGCACCATCTTGCGGGAGCCGTCGAGGTTGATCTCAGAGGCTACGTAGACCGTACCAGGCGCAGCCTTCCCTGGAGTCACCACATCTTCGCCCATCCCCAGGAGGTCCGCAGCAGATCTCGACACCGACGTAGACTCACGCAGCTTCTGCACCTCCTCAGGATCAGCGTTGTCCACCAGGATACGGCCGAGGCCCTGCCCTCGAGCATCCTCCATCACGGCGATCTCGCCACGAGAGGCAGACAGGCCGCCAAGGAACTCACCCGTAGCCTCGTCGTACGCTGCATAGTTGTTGCCGGCCTTCCGGATGACAACCTCGACACCATTCTTCAGGGTTGCACGTACATGCTCTGCAGCGTTCGCTAGCCGGCCACTGAGGTTCCGTTCGATCGACGCAGTCACGCCCTCATCGAGGGGCACGTCATCCATGACGTTCGAGGGGAACACCCGCTCCACTTCGTCCTCGAGCTTCCACACACCGTCCTTGGCGTAGTCCACCTTGTCAAACACGACGTTCGATTCGCCAATCCCAATGCGCCCATCGGCCAGGGCTGCGTCACGACCACGCTCGTAGTTGATGACTGCATCATCGTACCGCTGCGAAATGATCCCAATCGCACCCGGGTTCTGGTGCAGGAAGCCACCGTTCCAGGCATACCTGACGATGTCCTCTACCTGCTGCTGTGTGTTGGCCTCAGACAGCAGGATTCCGATCGACTCTGACCGGCCCTTCAACATCGGGTATGCTGCCGTGATCTCCGACACTGACCGCATCTTGGCGATGTTGGCGAACGCCCGCTGCGCCGGGCCCGAAGCAATCATCTCATCCATCGACCTCGACGCCACCGACCAAGCGAACCTGGCCGTCATGCCACGCTGGAACCTGGGCAGATTGAACCTGGCCCCATAGAACGGGAGTACCGCCCGGAGCTGAGCGGCGGCAGCCGTCATGTCCAGAGGGCGAGGGATCGTGCGGGCAGCCTTCAAGCCCAAGGCGAAGTTGGCCCCGAACTGGATGGGGTCAAGCGGCGACAGGTTCAGCATCAGGTCCGTAGCTCCTGACACGAACTGGAAGCTGTTGCCATACTTGGCCAGGTTGTCCACAAACTCGGTGCCCAAGTTACCGGAAGCGATAGCCCCGGGGATCTGCGTCGGGTCATCGATGTTGGTGATGACATCCCCAATGAACTCCCACGGCTGAATCACAGACCCCACAGTCGTAGCGGCAGAACGCACCACAGCATTGACGACCGGCTGATTCAGGAACGAAGACCCTGCCTCGTCGCCGGGGTTGAGGCCCATCATGATGGCGCTGTTCTCACCAGGAGACAGAGCACGGCGGTGCATGTTCTCCGTTGGCGACTTGGCGTACGACCACATCGCTGACAGCTCAGCAGAAGTCCACCGGTAGGGGGTAGCAGCCACCTCGCCCAGGCCACCGAACACAGTGGTCCTCGACTTGTGCTCCTGCTGAAGTTGCTGGACGTTCTGGTAGGCGTACAGCAGGAAGTCCTTGCGGTCGTCCTCGCTCTCGAGGGTACGGCCCGGTGTGCGGAGCCATTCGATCATCCGTGCGGCCAGTGTGTTGCGAGGATTCTGCTTCACGTTCTGGCCGTGAATGACCTCCTCACGCTCCGCTCCCTCGAGGCGGGGAAGGCCGCCACCACGCTGATACACCGGGTCATCAGAGCTGTCAAGATTGCTCCCAATGACCGCATCGATGGTGCCGGTGATCGGTGACAGGACGCCCTCGAGGAAGTTGCTCTTCGTCTCCTCAGGGACGAGGGCTATCGTCTCCGACAGCGGATCTTCCTTGTTCGCAACGATCTCGCCAACGTCGAAGATGCCTTCAACGACAGGGGCAGTGATGTATGCGTTCGGGTTCGCTTCACCAAAGATGTCCTTTGTAGAATCAAGGGTCGCCTGAGGTCCGCCCTGGGGGCCGATGTAGACACGGCCAGGCGTCTGAGCGAAGAACCAAGCAAACAGGCGCTTCTCGTCGGCCGACCACTGGCCTTCAGTCTCCTGCCAGAACTGCGACACGAAGGCATAGTCCATCGCCTCAGTGTTCGGATCGGACGCCTTCGGAATGTACTCCTCGTGCGGCATCATCTCGAATAGCGACTCAATGACACCAGCGTACGAAGAGGCGTGGGCGTACTCGCCCAGCCAGCCTGCGATCTCCGGAGTCGCCATCAACTTCTGAACACGACCCCACACATCCTCAGACAGGGCGAGTGAGAACATCCCGAACGGGTCGGGCACCTCCTCCTCGTACTCGCCAAGGACGAACGCACCGATTGCGGTAGCGACCTCGTCCTGCGTCGGGACACGCTCAGACTCCCAGATGTCTGGCGGCAGGTACGGCCCAATGAGCCCGAACATCGAGTCCTGCCGGAACTGGAGCTGCGACGGTGCGGAAGGCCGCATCAGTCCGCTGAGGCCACTACCACCTCCGGGCTCCTGCACGTCGATGGGCGCACCGAATGGTGCAGTCGGGGCACCGGTTGCCGGCTGCCCGAAGATACCCTCAGTAGTCAGCTTGTAGGGCCCAGAACCTACTGGACTCTGTTCTTCCTCTTCCTCTCCTCCACCGAGAAGAGACTCAAGGCCATCACTCATTCAGTCCTGCCTCCACGGCTGCGTCAAGGGCCTGCATGTCGAGGACATGCGACCTGGGGTTCGGTGAGGTCGCCATCGCATTCGAGAGCTGCGCAATGAACGCCTGCGTCGCACCCACCGACGCTCGAGGCGAAGCGGCCAGGGTCTCGAGGAACGGAAGCCACGCTGTCGAGTCGAGGCGATTGGCGACCATTCCCCGACCCCCAGCCGAGGTGGTCCCACGAGTCCCACCAAAGCGCTTCAGGGCGAACTGCAATGGGTCGGGAGCGCCACCACTGGCACTAGCCTCTCCCCCACCGGAGCCACCCGACTGGGCTCGTGCGGCCCTACCCGGGTTCGGCTGTTGCGACTTGATCGGGGCCACCTGTTGCGCCTGCTCGAGGCGCTGCACGTCGCCCTGCTGCAGGTCCGAGCCTGCCAGGCCGGGTGTCGCCGGCTGCTCCAGATCGTGACGACGAGCAGACTTACCCACACCAGGGGGTGCGGGCTGCCTGCCGTCAGGCGGTATACGTCCTCCTGCAGACTGTCTAGTGGTCATTCGTCCCTCATCCAGCTCGGGTGCTTGCCCCATGACTTCTCACGACGCCACTGGCGCTTCTGGGCTCGCAGCTTCTTCACGTACTTCTTCTTCTGCTTCGGTCTTCGGTCTCGAGTGAAATGGATCATAGTGGCACCAACAGGAGTGTGAAACTGGCGTATACTGCAGCAGACCCGAGCGAAGCCTCGGCCGTGATAGCGACATCAGACTTCGGCTTCAGCTTCAGCGGGATGCCATCGCCCTGCACGATGATGTCCTTGTCTCGGTTGATCGACCGCTCGTCCACCACCCGGAAGGCCCCACCGAAGTCACGATACCGCATCCGGATCACACACTCAGAGTTGGCAGCGAACGTGGTCGACACGTTGTACCGGGTGATGAACCCTTCGTAGCCTCGGGGTACAGGCATCAGCGACAGGAACGAGGCCCCGTCGCCTGCCGGCATCGAGGCCAGAGTTGACCCGCCACCGTCGACACGAAGCGTGATCGTCCCTGCATTGGTGCCGCCCGAGCCTGCCGTGAGGAGCGCCAACCGGTACACCCGAATGTACGTCCCCGTCAGGTCCACTGCGGTCAGGCCGTTCATCTGAACCGTCTCAGTCTGGATGTCCCAGTTCTCGTCCAGGCCAGTGACCTGCACCGTCTGGGCACCCGTCCCGGCACCGTTGTCGTCGGCCGAGTCCGACACAATCTCGAGCGCCTGTGCTGTGGTCTGGTACGGGTAGGTTGTGCCTACGTCCCAGACGAGCACTTCGCCGTCCGCTGCAGCAGCGTCCTCGTTCTTCCCGAACTTGAGGACCGGCTCGAACTTCCGGTGCATGACGAACCCGCCAGGGACCGCCAACTCGACGGGGTAGTGGAGTCCTCCGGACATGCTACATCGTTCCCGCTAGGGCTGCCGGCGGTACGCCGGGCAATGGTGCCTCCTGGGGCTGATCGGGAGTAGGTGCAGGGGCGGCAGATAAGGCATCTGCGCCGCCCATCTCAACGCTTTCCTGCGCCTGCTTACGAATCCTCTCTTCCATCTTGAGGGTTGCCTCATGCAGCGATATCCCCTTCTCGGCCATCAGTTGTCTCATCTCTGCCCAGACCATGACATCCATCTGTCCAGACGCCGCCTGTGACTGGAACAGAATCCTGCCGGCCTCGTCCATCTCGTCCAGCTCGATCTCCCGCATCTCCTTGTCCACGTCGGAGACGCCGGGCATCACCTCAATGACCCGCCGGCGAGACATCATCTTCGCCTGGTTCGCCTGGAGGTGCTGCAGGAATCCCTGGTAGCCGCCCACACCAAACCCATAGTCGACCGAGATGTGGTAGTGCCCGTTGATGTCCTTCGACGGCACGTACGTGTCCCGGTACGTCTTGTTCTTGATGTTCGTGGTGATGTGCTTCTCTTCGTCAGGCCAGAGCTGTTCGTCCATCGTGAACGCCAGGCGGATGAGGTGCTGCAGGCCACGGCTGATCGTGTCCCAGTTGCGGCCGATGACCGTGTCAATCGACTCGTCCAACTGCTCTAGCGTCTTCGCTGACGTGTAGGCACCCTTGGCGTTGACCTCACCCTGGCGCACCTCGGGGTTGCGGTTGAGGATGCGGGACAGGCCGAGCAACTGCTCGATGTCCCGGTCCACCTGCCCCAGGTTCGGGGGATCGATCTTGCCGATATCGCCAGCCGTCGTGAGCTTGTTCATCACGTTCGGGCCCAGCTTCACCGTGCCCACGTGGCCCTTCGCCCAGTAGATCGGGTTGACCTGCCGGTCAGCCGCAGCCAGCTTGTAGCTCATGAGCAACGAGATGGCCACCTGGAACGAGAGCTGGTCCTCGAAGAGCGACAGGCCGGCATCCCGGTTCGGTGAGAACGTCTGGAACACCCAAGCCGGGCAGGTACCCAGCCCATGTTCGGCCCGCTTGTAGTAGCCCTTCTCCGATGCGATGACCCACTGTTGGTCATCGATCAGCTCGTACGTCTTGATCTTGATGCCGTCGCCGCCCCAAGGGCCGCCCGCACTGTACTTGTCCAGATCCTCCTGTGAGGCGAGCCCCTGGGCTACGGCGTCCCGCAGCGGAATCTCGTTCTCGAAGATGATGTCGTACACCTCGACGGGGCGGTTGTTCACACGCCGGATGTTCACATGCGCCGTGCGGGGATCACGCAGCGAGAACTGCGGCCCCCACTGGCCATGCTCGTCTTTGCCGGGCTTCACGATAGCGATAGCCCTGCCGATCAGGAGCCACCACGCCAGGTCCCACATGAACTCCTTGGCGGACGGCTCTGCCCGCCGCAGGTAGGAGTGGGCGATGCGCTCGAGCTTCCCGACACGACGCTGCTCCTGGTCGGTCTCCTTGAGAGGGTCGCCCCGGAAGTCAGGCACCCGGCCGATGCTGGTGGCCAGGTCGTCCTGCGCCAGCTTCGTCAGGCCAACGACATGCTTCGGCGTCCCCGACGGGAAGTACTGGTCGTATTTGCCGGGCAGCTCGTTCTCGTAGAGACGAGACAGCTCGTCCATCTTGCTGATAGTGGCCTCATCCCGACGACGCAGAGCTTCGGTGTTCAGCTCAGCGTAGATCTCGAGGTTGCGGCCCATGATCTCGTCAGACATGGTACCTCAAAGCTAGCTGTTGGATCTCTCGAAACAACGCTTTACAGCGTTACGTATTCCTCATCCATGAACAAGTCAGGGTCCGAAAGGTCCACTTCGTACACCTGGGAGAGGTGCGCTTCGGTTTGGAACCGCTCCGTTCCCGGCATTTGCGTAACTGACTCGTGACGCATTTCCTCGATGATCTCCATCAGCGATAGGTCCGCAAGCCATACGGACATTGGGATATCGTTCGGTGGCTTCGGCCACCGCTGGAATGCCTTGATGAACGCCTTGCCGAACTCCCGGTCGCCGGAGGTCGCCGCCGGGATCGAGAAGTTCATCGACTTGAAGTAGCGGCCCATATTCGGAATACCCAGGTCAGGGTCCCACTTCCTGTCGTCAGTGTTCCACTCATCGATCCAGACGCCGTACTTGTGGAAGATGTTGCCGAGCCTTGGCTCCCTGGCCAGGGCCTTCTGGTAGGCGTTGATCTCGATGCGGAGCCGCTGGATGCGGGGGAACGCTTTGAGGATTTCGATGATGGTGATCGGATGCTCCTCGGGGGACTGCCGCAGGGCGTCGTAGTCGATCGGGTAGCGCCGGCCACAGTCCGGGCATGCACCGAGTACAGTCCAGGCCGTCATCGAAGACTTGCGTGATTCACCCGCTGCAGGATCGAACCCCATCGCAACTACGACCGGCCGCTTGCAGCACACGAAGTCGTCCCGCTTCCACGAGCGCCCATAGTCCAACACCCCGGAGTCCTCGATCTCCCTTGAGAACGACGGCCGCACCCTCGTCTCCTCGTCCTTCTCCGGAAGTATGAACTCCGACTTGAGGACTTCCTTCGGAAAGTGCTCCATCGCCCTCGACCGGGGCACCTGATTGTAGACCGCCTCGAACATGTCGTCATCAGCCATCATGCCCTTCATGGCGTTCAGGAACCCGATGCCACGCCGTGACGGCCAGATGATGCAGTTCGGATGGTCTTCCGGTTCCTCCGAGTCGATATCGATACAGAGGTCGTACCGGTGTGCCGGCAGCTTCTTCATGATGAGGACGTGGTCGCCGGTGTTCAGCCGCTCCGCATTGTCCTCGATCCACTCGAACAGGTCACCGGTGTTGACCGCCACGTGCGAGCCGACGTAGCAGAAGGCCGTCTCCGGCTCACGGCGAGTCATGAGCTGAGTAGTCAGCCAGTCGTAGTCGCCCTCGGTCGTGGTCTCCGACCGGGCCCTACGCAGATCCGAGATGTCATCCGCCAGGATCAGGTCAGAGTCCAGCGACAGCACAGACCCGGAGATCCCGAACGGGTGCAGCGAGTTCGCCTTGTGGAAGCCGGTGCGCTTCGCCAGCACGTACCCCGACTTCGACCACTGCTTATCGCCAGACCAGAACGGCCCATACCTGTCGATCAGCCAGTCGTTCGACTCGAGGAGCTGCAGGAAGTAGTTACCGACGAACCCCTCGGTCTTCTTGATCGTGCCGTTCCCGAACAGGATCTTCCGGTTGGCGTCCCTCGCATGCACCCACATAACGAAGTCCTGCAACAGGTCAGTCTTCCCATGCCGAGGTGCCAGCAGCAGAATGAACGAGATCATCTGCTTCTGCTCAACGATCAGCTCGTTGACGTTCTCCGGCAGGGGCCGCTCCGGGTCCATCTCATCCAGATACTCGATGACCCAGTCGGGGATCGGCTCCTTGAATGTGATGGCGTACAACACCCAGAACACAGCCTGCTGGAACACCGGCGTCTCGTAGTTCTGGCCTCGCAGCCTCCTGCGAAACTCCGGAAAGTTCTCCGGCTCGAGAAGGAGCTGAGCCTCATCAAGCTCCTTCTCATCGAGGGTCTGAGCTGCCTCACGAAGGGTGTCGATGTCTGCCTTGATCGTCGCCGGCGACACAGGCTTGCCGTGCCGGCCGTCAGCGATCCAGATCTTCCTGGCCATGTCACGGTAGGAGACACCGTTGGGGCCCTTGCGGTAATCCTCCCAGCCCCAATCCTTGTGAAGCCGCTCAGCAATGTACTGCTGGCGTTCACGATAGTGCATACAAGAATGAACCCCCCGGGTGGGGGGTTCATTCCAGGTAGCGCACGGAGGCGTATGCGCTAGTGATCCAGAGAGCGTTCGCTACTGAACAGGTCGGGCTGGCCTGTCTGGACCGGCGGTTGGGAGAGGAGCTGGACCTGTTGGGCTAGTCGAGCATTCTCCGCTTTGATAGTTTGCAAGGCAACGTCGTAACGAGCCACATTCGACTGGACACCCGCAGCCGCTCCGCTCTTGTCCACCCACCCTTCGACAATGATCCAGACGATGGGGGCCAGGGCTCCTCCTGCCTTGGCGATGGCGTCGGCCACTTCATTCGCTGACACCTCCTGGCCGGTGACGGCATAGAACACCGCCAGAGCGAATGTCAGTAGAGCCATCAGGAACTTCCGGCTCAGCAGCCTATCCTTCATTGATCCCATTCGTCACCTCCATCATCTGCGTCAGGATCATACGGTGTGATCTTGGCGAGGTTCGACAATAGCATATCGACATCGGACTCGTCCATTCGCCTTATTGCCCATCGTGGATTCCAGATCACCAGTCGCCGTCGTTGCTCACTTCCTCTTGGCGGCAGAGGCGGGTAGCTACGCCGCTTCTGCCCCGGACGTTTGTCTTCGTTCACCCGCAAAAATGCTGCGCTCGTGCCTTGATGTTGCCCGTGCTGTACGTATCACTCAACCCGGCGTTGGCGTATGTGGCCTCTGCACCATCGGGGCCAGTCAACCGCATCGTCACGTTATTGATCTTCAGCACCTTCCACGAGCCGGTGATCGTCACAAACCCAGACTCGATGCCCTTGGTCTTGCCACCATAGGTGCCGTTCTCACGCCAGAAGTTGAGATGCAACCCAGCATCACCGATGTAGTACGACCCGGTCGTGCCGTCCTTCGTCTTCACCTTGATCTGCCACACGGGACCCTGGCTCGAGATGCAGTCCAGCGCCTCGGCCCTGGGAAGCTCCTCGAACCAGAAGTCGTTGCTGTTCCAGAACCCGTTGCCGCTCCAGTTCGCCCGTGCCGGCAACGCCATCACAGACACGAACAGGGCCGTTGCCAGGAACAGAGTCAGTAACCGTCTCATTGATACCTCCTATATCTCTTCTGCGAGTCTCCGCAGCATGTGGTTCAGTTCCGCCGGCTTACCTACCACTGCCGGGTCATCACCCAACAGCTCTGCAATCGCCTCTGGCTCCGACGCCGCCGTAGCGCCAGCAGCCCTCAAGTTGCCCAACACCTCACCGGTGTTCGTGACACCCAACAGGGTCGCAGTATCAGCCGGCAAAGCATACACAGGTGTGCCGCCGTCCGCAAGTATGCGCCCTGCGATCGCACCCTGAGCATCAGCCTCGGTCGTATACGAGGTCGCAGATGGCACCTCGAGCGCAGCCCAAGAGATGTAACCCTGCCGGTCAGGGGACGGCACCTCCAGCTCTGCCCACGAAATGATCCCGGCCCTCGGGGCAGTCGGGATCTCCATCTCAGCCCAAGTCACCAAGCCGGCCCTAGCTGCGTCCCCCAGCTCCAGCTCAGCCCACGTAACCTGGCCACGGCGAGGAGCGTTGTCGATCTCCATCTCGGCCCACGAGATCCGACCCGCCCTAGCGGCATCACCAGTCTCGAGCTCCGCCCACGACACGATCCCACGCCGATCGTTGTTCGCTACGTCAGGGATCTCGAGTGCAGCCCATGACACCTCGCCCCTACGTGGGGCGTCGCCAAGTTCAAGTTCAGCCCATGAGATCCGGCCTGCACGTGGAGCTGTCGGGATCTCAAGTTCGGCCCACGAGACGATACCTGCACGGGGCCCGTCCGGAACCTCCAACTCGGCCCAGGACACCGTACCCGCCCGAGGGGCGTCAGGAAGCTCTAGCTCTGCCCAAGTGACCTGCCCCCGCCGGGGGGCGTCGGGCAGCTCCATCTCCACCCAGGAGACCCGCCCCTGCCTCGCAGCATTCGGGATCTCCAACTCTGCCCAGGAGATCTCACCAGCCCTCGGTGCATCCGGCAACTCAAGTTCGGCCCAACTGATCTCGCCACGCCGAGGAGCGTTCGGGAGTTCAAGCTCGGCCCAGGAGACCTCACCGGCACGATCATTCGATGCTACCTCGCCGACCGCTACCCCGTAGACGGCCCACTCGTCGTTCGCTGAGAGAGTCCACCCGACTGTCTCCGACCCGGACCCTGGTGTTGTTCGGTAGACGGCAGCAGTGACGAGCGACCCCAGGTCGTGCTCGACCAGTTCGGTCATCCCAGTAATCGGGTCGACCTGACCCAGAACGCCACGGCCAGTCGCCAAGGCTGCGAGCTTCACCGTCGTGGTCGTGCTCGAGTCGAGGGTCACCTGCGCCGCAGTCGACGCCGTATTCGAGGCCCCGCCGTGGGCGGTCGCCTCAGTGTCAGCCGCTGCGGTCAGCGTCGCAACATAGGTCCGTTTCCGGCCACCGCTACCATCGTGATCCACCGACACCGTCTGGGTGCCGGTCGGGACCGACGACCCAAGGAACCAGCACGACACCCCAACGTCCTCGCCCGAGTCGCCTGGTGAGGCAAACCCGAGCTTCGTCATCGAGGTGCCACCATAGGTGACAGCCGTTACATCATCAGTGAAGTCCGCAACATGGACAATCCAGACTACGACGCCACGGGGCGTACCCGACGGCGTATGACTAAGCGTAGCCGGGTCAGGCGTAGCGTAGTAGTCGCCAGAAGCGGTGAAGGCGTCGTAGGCGACAGCCATGCCGGCCTACCGCCTAGACCTGCGTGAAGACGAAGCGCAGGTAGAGATCCGTGTAGTCAGTGATTGCGTCAGCCTCACCAGCGGTGAGAGTTTCAGCCCCGGTCGTGTACGTGTCCGAAATGTCGGTGTACGAGTGCGTAGCGATCAGGGTGCCCTGCGACACTTCGCTGGCGTAACCCTGCCGCAGCTCCACCGTCAGGTTGATCTGTGAGCCACCAGCCGCCGACTTGGCGTACCGGACCCGCTGAATGTGACCAGACGACGACACCGGGTCCTCCAGCGTCGACAGCGCACAAACGTACACCTCCGACGAAGGAGCCGACGGCGACGTGATGTAGTCCGCATCCGAAGCGACGGACTCATCGATCGACTGGTAGATGTTCGTCGTGCCGGCAGCCTGATCTTCGTAGTTCCCGATCAGGGTGTCAGCAGACGGGCGTCCAAACTGTGCCATTAGCGCTTACCCCTGCCGTAGAAACGTGACCACTGGAACTCACCCAGCCGCACCCCCGGGTTCGGATACAGCCGCACCCACTGGGCACGGCCCTTCCTGTCAGTCCATTCGACCATCTTGATCCTCTTCGGGAGGACCCACTTGAACGCACCGCCGGCCACAAGGCCGACAGTCAGGACGACGAGAGCGAAGAGCACGAGTTCCATCTATCCCTCCAACGCTACGGTTACGGTGTGTATTCCTCCGCAAGCCTGCGGAGAGACTGATTCAGACCTTCATTATTCTGGACACCCAGCAGTTCATCGACAGCCTCAGGGATTCCCCCCGCAGTAGCCCCCGCTGCCTGCAGGTTCCCAAGGACCTCACCGGTGTTCGTCACACCCAGCACCAGCGCCACGATCTCGGCACCCTCCTGCCCCTCATCGGTGCCGCCTTCAAGCACATACCGGGCCCTCATCGCCTCCTGCCAATCCAAATCAGCGTACGTACCGGCACCCGGAGCAGCCGACGCCCCCACACCGGAAGCAACCAACGCATCGAAGATCGACTCGCACTGGGCTGCTGACAGCTCAGTCTGATACCAGATCGCAGCCTCGTCCACGTCGCCGGTCCAGTACCGGTTCGCCTGCTCGATCGTCTTCGTCGTTGAGTTGATCCTGGTGCGGGCAGCCGGGTCAACGAAGTTGCCGCCACCAATCGTGGTGGCATAAGAGTAGAACGTATTGCCCGTCACGTCGCCGACGTAGAGGCGCTGCTCATTCGTGCCGCCAACGTCGTTCATGACGCCGAACAGGAGATACCACTGGCCATCGGTCAGGGTCAGGCCGTTGAGGGCTGAGCCCCCGACCTGGAACCTGGCGGTTCCGGCAGCGAGGACGCCGAGGGCGGTGCCTCCACCAGAGTTGAACTCGTCGTCCCCGGACGCCAGACACACCTGGACGTTCTGGGCCGTCTGCACATACCGGACGAGGGCCATCAACGTGAACGGCTGGTTCGATGCTGCAATGACCGGGGCACGGTCCAGGTAGTTGGTGTGGGTGCTACCAAAGGTGGCTTCACCGGAACCGGTCTCGTAGCCGTCATCGTTGAACGTTACCGTCCCGCTCTCGGTGAGGTCGTTCGAGCCGGCACGGTCAGTACCGTCGCCGTTCAGACCCCAATAGGCCGTCGGAGAGAGAGCATCAGCAGTCGCACGCATAGTCATGATTCAGACAACACCCGCACGGTCCAAAGCATTCCGCAACGCCTCAGCCCACCGCAAATCGCCCTTCTGGATGATCTCCGGCGTGTACGGCCCATCCCCCGACAGCAACTCCTCGAGCAACACGCCACGGCCGCAATCATGATTGCAACCAGACTCACACGACCGGTACGGATCAACCATCACGGCCCTGGCTTCCGCCACCCGGGCGGGCTCGAACAACTGCAGCACTGATTCGGGCCTGGGACTGGATCTCCGCACGAAGAAGCGCCTCCGCTGCCTGAGCCGCAGCCCTATCAGACCCCGCCTCCACGTCAACCCGCACCTCCAACTCTACGTCCCACTTGGCCACTCTAACACCATCCTCTTCGTCTCACCACAATGAACACAGAACATCTCCGGATGACTCCGCTCCGAACACTCCGGACGATCACACACATGCCACGAATGCCGCCCCAAGGCGCACAACTCCACCTGACTCGTCACATCCCGAACAGGCCTCGGCGGCTGAGACATCACCCTCCCCTCCTCAAACTCCTCCCCTCCCGCAACACCAGTGGAGGGAGGGAGAAGGTAACTACCTACTACTACCTACTAAGTCACCACCAACACCGAATATTCCAATGAGAACGATTCCCAACAGGCCGCTGCACGGCCGCCACATATCGTTATGTATCGTTAGACACCACAGAACAGTAAACAACAACATCAAGGGCCCCCCGGCAGGGGCCCCACAAAACAACTCAACACCCCAACTAACTTGTATCACCAGGCAGCAGACCCAACTCCACCACACAACCCGCCTCACAAGGCGATAACAACCACAAAGGCCCCCGTTCACCAAAAAACTCAAGGTAATCCACCCACCTACACTCCACCCAACCCGAGGGGGGCGGGTCGTGCTCGCCTACGCTGCGCCGGTACGTAGATAGGTGGGGCCTGGGTGGTGGCCGTAGGGTGTCGCCGGCCGGCGTTGGCCGTCCTAGTTTGCCGGCGTTGTTGGGGGCCCTAGGGGGTAGGGCCGAAGTACCCTAGTGGTTTGGGACTTTGTACCCTAACGTCGGGCGGTGTCGTCTGTAGTGTGTGTGTTGCAGGCAGAAGTACTGCCGGCAGAGAGGTTAGGATCATGCACACTAGGCGTACGTTGACGGTAGGCACTGGGGGACCGACTGACGCTTTGGTTAGGTTGGCCGATGCTGTCGGCACGTGGGCGGAGGATCATGCTGCGGATCAGGTTGGTGCGTCGGTTGTCCAGGGTGCCGGGTACTGGGACGGCCGGTCGGAACCTTGCGCTACGGTTACGTTTGACTGGCCGTCCGATGACGACGATAGGGCCGATGCTTTGTGGGCCGAGCTAGTGGACCTGATTGCCGATGCGCTTCCGTTGGAGCGATTCGGCCACTACACTCGTCAGGCTGTTCACTTTGAAGAGTACAACCTGAGCGCCATTCGGACATACAACCGGGTAGTGGAGCCTAAGCAGGGTCGTCGTTGGGTGGAGCCTGAAGCGAAGTTCACGCCGGCGTTCGCTCGGCCATGGGGCCCTAACCGGTAGGTTTGTGGGTTGTACGGTGCGCACTGGCGGTGCGCATCCTAGAACCGACAAGCTAGAGACGAGATTGGAGCAATCATGCGAGACACGCTAACCATCGATTCTGAGAAGGTCGCTAGGGCCGACATCGTCGCCGATGTCTTCGACAAGGTCGCCGGCGCTATCGGATCAGCATCGGCCGAGCAATGGGCGGAGGGTCTACGGTGGTATGCTGACGCCTATGCTTACGCTGCGGAAATTGGGTCTGCGTTGGGTTTGACTGATCAGGCTAAGGCTATCGCAGCCGGCGCCGACATCGTAGCGATTCTTTCGCCGGCGTGTTCATGGGAGCATAACGTGGCCGTAGCGTTTGACGTAGCGCTAGGTCTGGATCAATCGGACATTGTCTACCAAGGTTATGCGTCGAACCTGGCCAAGGCTATCGGGTACCGTAACCGCATCGTTGCCGGCGATGTTTGGGCGGAGGTTAGGGCGGACCTGTTGCGAGGACCTAAAGTCAATCCGTTTGCCGATGCGATTCGGTCACCCTGGGAGCCCACTAACCTCCCTGTGATCGACCGGCATATGGTCACCCTGTGCGGGTGGCGTAGGCCGAAGTCTCTGGAGAATGCCGGCGTCATGGGGGCGGTGCAGGAGGGTGTTAGCTTGGCGGCCGCCTTCTTCGGGATTCTGCCGATTCAAGCTCAGGCTATAGCCTGGCTAACTGTGCGACCTGATCCGGCCGGCGATGATGATGACTTGCCGACACCATTCTAGACTGGAGGAATAGATAATGACTACGCTCAAGCAACATGCCGGCGAAGTGTACCGGGTGACCATTGTGGAGCACGACGCCGAGGACGGTACGGACCGGCGGACGCAGTACAGTGTGAGGACCTGTGGGGCGGTGTTGGTGTCGAGTGATTGGCGTTACAATCCCCCTCGAGCCGATCGGTACGGGTATCAGGGAGGATCGTGGTCCCATGGCCGTCACGCTGTCGGCCGGCGGCATGCGAACCCTTGGAGGGTGACTGAGGACCTGGGGCACGAGGCGGCTCGTCTGGTGTGGCGGATTGTTGAGGCGGTCATCGATCGCAGTGATGATCCGGACCTGAGGGTTGACGTGACTGGGCCCGGAGTGAAGGCTACAGCATGGCGGCAGGGATGCCGTGCGGGAGGTTACCGTAATGTTTGAGGCGACTGACCTGTGGACACTGCGTGGAGTGTCGGCACAGTGTGCCGGCGAGGATCATGGCGGGTGTCCCGACAGTGAAGGGCTGGACCTGGGAGACTGTTGGTGTGCATGCCACAGCGAGGCGGTCAGGTTCCCGATGCCGGCGGTGTACGACGGGGAGGACTACGATGGGTTGGAGTAAAGAGGCATGGGACCGGGCGAAGGCCCGATCGATCGAGCGAGAGCAGAGAATCAAGGTAGAGAGGATGCGTGAACCGATGGAACCGACAGTGCGGAAACTGACCATCACCCTGGCCATTCCGGGCGAGACAGACCACCTCGTGGAGCAATACGGGGACCGGGCAGCGTGGGAGCTCGCCGACTCCATCCTCTCCAATCTGGGGGATGCATGGTGGGAACCGCAAGACCCCGGAGACTATTTCATTGCCGACTGGTCAGCAGAATGGAGCAAGTGAATCATGAGGAGAATAGGAGACCTGGTCCACTTCCCCGGTGACAGTGTGACGTACCAGATAGTCATGGGACCTATGACCGATGCGTTCGGTGAGCGGACGTGGACACTGCGAAGCCTGGACAGTGAGCGAGCAACGTTCCGGGTGCGTGAGGCGTTGCTGGATGAGGAGGCTGAGTCATGATCGACTGGTTGCTGACCGGGTGGAGCCCCGGGCACATGGTGTACCTGTTCCTCGTCGGCTACGAGATTGGGCTGGTGGTCGACTGGGCGGAATCGAGGTGGCTGCCGGCAGATATCATCTAAAGTTGCACCCGAGGAATACCGAAGCTACACTCTGACAGTGAGAGGTGAGTAATGCGAGCGAACTACCGAGAGATTCCCGGCCTGATCGAGGCCCGGCTACCCTTCGAGGGTAACAGCATGAGCGCCAAGGTCCTCGACCTGCCGACCAGGTCGCACGGGCAGATCCGAAGTGCCGACGGGTTCCTGCTCTGGGACCGAGCAGACTATGTGGTGTACTCGTACGGCACCATCATTGGATGGGGTGAGGGCCCCAACCTGTACGTGCGGAGCCGCAAGTGGTCAGTGACCACGTCCCGGCACCAAGGAATCTTGCGCCGTGCCGGCGCTACCTGGTACCAAGGATAGGAGGAGACATCATGAAGGAGACCAGCCGACCGAACCCCACCAGCGTGCATCAGTCAGCGGCAGCACAAGTCAGCCGAGACGCCGACAACCTCGTGTTCGCCGGCATAGCCAAGACCCGAGCCGAAGCGCTCACGCTGCTGCAGATTGCAGCCATCAGGAACCACGCCATCTACGGCAACAACGGAGGATGAACATGAGAGACACCGTCAGATACCTGATCCTCGGCACGCTCCTGGTCTACCTGATTCTCAGGTTTGCGCTGCCAGCAGCAGCCGACCCGAGCGGAGGCCAGGTGTGTCCCGAGCTCTCGACCGGACGCATCGAGGTAGCCGGCGAGGTGCATGAGGTGACGGTCACGGCACCTGTGCAGATGCAGATCACTGCGTTCTGTGTGAAGGCCGGCAGTGCGAAGCAAGGCGATGGCCCGTACATCGTGGCCATCGACCAGGGTGTCAGCGAGGTGACCATCTCGCACCCGTCAGGCAAGGCCATCTCCCACTACAGCGTGGAGTACTCGTACGCACCGACCCCGACAACGACCACCGTCCCACCGACAACGGAGCCACCGTCATCAACGAGCACCACGACTACCACCACCACAACGACGACCACCACGTACACGACTACGGTACCGCCCACCACGACTCCTACCACCACGACCACGACGCCGGCCGAAACTACTACCACAACGGAGCCGCCCACTACCACGTCAAGCACAACGACTACTACTACGGACGTGCCCGATACCTCGACAACCACGCCACCGTGCGCAGAGGATGACCCGTGCTGGGACTGCGAGACCATGGGCAACAAGACATGCGGACCCATCACTGAGCTACCGCACACCGGTGCCGAGCTCGAGTGGTTCGCCGTTGCCGGCGCAGTGCTCGCACTCACCGGGCTCACCCTGCTCCTGATCGGACGCATGAGGGAGGACTCGTGAAGCAAGGACCGAAGTGGGAAGCTGACCTCGTTGGCATCATGCGGAAGCTGGGCCGGGAGGCCAAGCGCATCGACAAGTCAGGCGAGCGAGGCGTGTCAGACATCAGGGTCGGAGTCGGAGGCCCCAACGTGCCCGTGTTCCTAGCGTGGAAGCGGTACCTCGGGGCCAAGGCTCAGGGCCGGCGGACTACTCGCACCGTAGTGGTGATGGACCTCGACACCTGGATCGACCTGCTCCGGGCTGCGGCATGCCATGACTTCTACATCGAGGCCAAGGCCACGCAGACCCTGAGTGTGACGGCGGTACTGGACGAGGCGATCGACAAGGTACGCAACGGAAAGGGTGAGTACTGATGGCAGAGTGTTGGATCAAGTGTGCCTACTGCGAGACGTGGCACCCAGCCGACCGGGATGGCCGGTCACCCGAGCTGGCACTCCACGTCCAGCGGTACCACCCGAAGCCAGGAGGTGAGGGAATGAAGACAGTGAACGTGGACATGGACGGGGTCATCTACGACTTCGTCGGGACCTTCGCCAAGATCGCCGTTGAGCAGCGGTGGATGCCGGCCGAGGCCGGCGACTCCCCGCCCACACAGTGGGCAATGTGGAAGCACTGGGGGATCTCCCGGTACATGTTCTACCAGATGTTCGACGTGGCTATCCTCCGGCATGGCCTGTTCCAGATCGGAGATCCGGTGCCGGGTGCAGTGGACGGGCTCGCCTACCTGCTCGACAGGTTCGAGCGGGTGAGGGTCGTAACCTCGAAGCAGATGAAGACACCGGAGGCAGCGACCGCTGCGCAGCAGCAGTGCCTGGCCTGGTTGGCAAGACACGTCAACCCGTCAGCCATCGAAGTTGCCTTCACGTCTAACAAGCGTGGCTACCTCGCTGACGTGGTCATTGACGACAAGCCGACGCTGCAGTGGACACAGAAGGGGGCACTGAACGTCCTGTTCGACCAACCCTGGAACCAGATGTCCCACTACAAGACAGAGGATCACGGCTACGTCGTGCGTGCAGGATGGAAGGGGCTCGACCGAGTCATCGAGATATGGGAGGGAATGAAGTGAGAGTCTTGGGATTGGCCGGCCGCATGGGTGCCGGCAAGGACAGGGTCGCAGACTACCTGACTACTGAGTACCGGACAGTCAAACGGTTCGCCTTCGCAGACGCACTGAAGGCCGAGGCAGCCAACCTGTTCGGTGTCGACACCGACACCAAGCCGTACCCTGAGCATGTGCGGTGGCTGCTCCAAGAATGGGGCGTCAGGCAGCGTGACCAGGAAGGCGTGGACTACTGGTCGAAGCAGACTGCGCTCGAGATCCAGGCTGAGGAGGAAGCCGGGGCCCTGCTGGTTGTCACCGACGTGCGGTTCCAGAACGAGATGAACACCATCCGGAACCTCGGGGGCAGAGTGGCGTTCGTCTACGCACCTCCGGAGATTCGAGCCAAGAGGCTGGGTGTCACCCGTCGGGAGCTCCACGCTGCCAGCATGCACCCATCCGAGGCCGACATCCAACCTGACGAGTGCGACTACCTGATCGAGAACGTCATCGAGAACTGGTCGCCGCTCATCCCCGGCACCCTGTGGCAGTGGCTGGGTCAGGGAGCGGAGCCGCTGGTATGATCGAGTGTGCCGGCCCGCACTGCGACATGCTGGTCGAGGTGACCGGGGACACGTGCAGCGTCCAGTGCTTCCTAGACTGGTACCGCTACTACGAAGGATCAGACTTGCTTATCCTCGGCAGTGACGTTACGCTGCCGAGACCGAAGGAACAACAGCCCTGGTATGGGCGGGAGGTAATGCGATGAGGCAATGGCAAGCACGGGCAGACGTGGAGGTCACGCTCCCCGGGGACGTGCCCTTCACGGTGGAGTTCGAGTACGTCGTCAACGGTGTGGACGAGCACGCCGCCGGCGTCGAGGCAGACGACATCATCCAGGCAGAGATCGAAGCGTTCAACGGGCACGGTGTACTCGAGTCGCTGGAGATCGAGGAGCTGTGAGGCTGGACCTTGGCCCGCTCGTCCTCGGTGTCGGACTGTGGCACGGCATCACGTTCGGGGTCACGGTCTGGCGACAAGACATCTTCCCGCTCGAAGTGACCATCCACCTTGGACCCTTCATCCTGTACGGAGAATGGAGACGATGACATGGCAGCACGGCCCGATCTGTGCGACTTTCCACGTAAGTCGTGGTGGTACCACTGGGACCAAGCCGAGCAGCGTGCGAGGGAATACGGGCAGACGGCCTACGTTTGCTTCGACCACTGGCACATCGGCCACACGTACGACGACCGACTCAAGAAGAGGGAGGTGACATGAACCGCATCGACGTACCCCTGTACAACCGAAGCAGTGACATCACCGGCCTGACTGAGTGCAACCTCAAGTGGTTCCTGAACCACCTGTACCGTGACGAGAAGCCCGATGCTGTGTGGTTCCTCCTCGGTACGGCCCTGCACTCTGCGTTCGAGGCCGGCTGCAAGGACGACACCCTCGACGCTGACCAGCTCAAGCAGATCGCACTGTCAGAGTACACTGACATGGATCTCGAACGCCAGGCCGAGGACCGGGGCATGCTCGAGCAGAGGCAGACCTCACGCTCGAAGCGTGGCATCAAGACCGTCGAGGCAGACATCGACCGGATGGTCGACAAGTGGTTCAAGCATGTCCACCCGGACGGCGACGACCGCCTCGAGTACCTGGAAGATCTCGAGTGGCCACCGATCATGCTTGAACACATGATCGAGGTGACCGACTTGAAGACTGGGGTGTGGCTACGCACCCAGGTCGACACGGTGTGGCAGCACACCAAGTTCGACTACGTTCGGCCGATCATCGACTGGAAGACTGGGGCCACAGCCGGCAAGGCGAAGAACCTGCAGCTCTGGACCTACCAGTACGGTGGCCGGCTCGAGGGGTGGATACACGAGGACCAGAAGTTCCCCGGGATCTTCATCCACGTCGACCACCTCGACAAGAAGGGCGGCATGCAGCACGTGCCCGAGTACCCGGGTGACCCGGTGATGCGGACATGGATGGCAACCACCCGGGACCGGAAGGCCTCGGCTGCCCACCTCGGTGACGGCTACCCGCTGCCACTCGAGGACTGGTGGTGCAACTACTGTGCAGTGCGGGAGTTCTGCCCCGTCGAAGGCGACGGCGACTGGGATGAGGTAACCGGTCGCATGAGGACGATCAACTGGGTCGATGACCCTCGAGACTGGAGCGATACATGAGCAAACTGGACGACAGAGAGATGGGGATCATCATCAACGGCAGCTTCAACAACGCTGTCGAGATCATCATCCAAGACACCGACGTGTTGGCTGACTCCAACTACGACGAGATCAGCGGGTTCGTCTCGGACCTGGCTGAGGCACTGATCGAGAAGCGGCTGACCTCGTTCGACAAGCACGGCGTCACCGGCGGTGATTCGGGAAACCGATCGAGCAAGCGCTCCTCGTCCTCCGGCAAGCGGGGTTCGAGTTCGAGGAGGTCCTCGACTCGGAGCTCCTCGAGTCGAGGCGGAAGCCGCAAGCGTTCGGGCGGTGACGGTGCCGCATCCGACAAGCAGGTCGACCTGTACACCCGGGTGACCGAAGCGCTCGAGGACGACGGGTTCGACCTCGACGGGTACCCCGAGCCGGATGACCTCACCTTCGAGGATGCGAAGACCCTCATCGGTGAGCTGATGGACGAAGCCAAGGATCGGGACCTCGAGTTCTAGATGAGGACCCTGGCACGAGCAGTCGAGACGCCGCAGGCCATCGGCCAGCACCTCCGCATCCCGTGGTGGTGGCTGGAGTCGAAGGTCAAGCTGGCCACCAAGGAGCTCCTGATCGTCGGCGCTGCGCCGGCGGGAGGGAAGTCCACACTGGCCATCAACTGGGCCATGAACGTCGACTACTCTGTGCTCTACCTCGCCCAGGACTCGGCACCATCTGTCCTCACGAGGATGGTGGCGCTGGCCAAGGATTGGACTATCGATCAGGCGAGGGAAGCCTTGGAGACTGAGGGAGGACGGGAGCGGGTGGCTGCTGAGGTGGCGGCCACCCGTCCCAACCTCGTCCTCGAGTCAGGGGCACAAGACATCATGGGGATCAGGGCCCGCATCGAGGCGTTGCACGAGTGGCTAGGTGAGCCCCCTCGCCTTGTCATCGTGGACAACTTGATCGACCTGGTTGTCCCCGGGTATCAGCATGGAGAGATGGGGTTCTACGCCACGGCCCTACCCGAGTTGAAGCAAGTTGCACTGGATCTTGACGTGTGCATGCTGGTCCTTCACCACGTGGTGAGGAAGACGGCAGATGGCAAGAGCGTTGGAGCTGGTGGTGTCCCGCTGAAGCTGACCGACTTGACGTTCGCCGGCGAGCGGGAGGCACGCCATGTCTGGGGTGTGTACCACGACCAGAAGTCCAAGCTGACCGTCCAGATCCTGAAGCAACAGGACGGGCAAGCAGATCGAGACGGGGGATTCCGAGAGACCTTTGCTTGGGTGCCGGAGTTGAACCTCGTCAGGAGCTACTGACATGGACAAGAAGATCAACGTAGTGAAGAAGGGCGGCGAGGTGTTCATCTCCATCTCTGACCTGGTGAAGTATCTTCAGGCAGCGGACGTGACACCTGGTTCGTACACGGCACGGGCCATCGACACGATCGTCAATCGGTTGACGGGCTGGGCCAAGGAAGCATGAAGTCCTGGTCGAAGAACAAGGGACCGGGGCGGAAGCCGAAGTTCGTGCCGGGTGAGATTGTCCGCATCAAAGAGGATGGGACGATGGCCGTGGTCGTGGACTACAGGCAGGACAAGCGGCAGCGAGGCGAGTACCGGGTAGTGCGCCTCATCTACCGGAGCCAACCTATCTACCCGGCCGGCCGGGCAGTGTGGTACAAGGCCAACCTGCTGGACCGGACAGAGGACCGTGCCAAGGCTGATATCGTGCGCTCGAGGTACAACGCCAATGAACGGATCGGTGAGCGGGGCTGCTCCTGCCAGTGCTGCATCCATGAGGCGTACAAGCCTTCCGATGTGAGACCTGACGGCACCTACGTATGGGAGATGATGAATGACACAGAGGCTACGTGAGCATGCCGACTGGTTGGACGCCACGTTCGGGGAGATCCTGAATGTGCTGTCCAGCTACGAGGAAGTGCTCGTGAATCATGAGGCCCGGATCGCCCGTCTCGAGGAAGTGATTGCTCCACCTCCGGCACCGAGGGTGCCGTGGCTGGTTGGAGTCAACGGTTCGTCCGAGCACACCGAGCAGTTCGGCAGCGTGCGGGTGTTCAAGGGGATCGGGAAGGGCGGCCTGACTACGCTGCCGTACCAGGCGAAGCACTACCTGGTGTCGTTGAAGCCGCCGCAGCCGGAGGAATCAGATGAGTACATTCGAGCCACGGTGCAGACGTGGCTGGATGCCGGCCGACCGATCGAGGATCTGCGGATTGCGTTGTGGCATGAGCCCGAAGACAACATGAGCGCAGCAGAGTGGGAGCAATACCAGATCCCCCTCGAGCAGCGGGCTGCAGCGTACGGGTTCAAGCCGACGGCGATCTTCACTGCACAGATCGACCCCGACTTCTACGCCAAGATCCCGCTCAGCTTCGAGGAGGTGTGGCTCGACCCGTACGACTGGTCCGGACAGCCGAAGGACCTGTTCGATGAGACCACTTACGTGGGGTCGAGGCTCGTCCCGCAGATCCGGCAGCTCAAGAACGACGGGTTCATGTTCGGGCTGGCTGAGACTGCGACCGAGGCGAAGGCCGGGCAGGCGGCATGGATCTATGAGCATGCCCAGTGGGTCTACAATGAGGGTGGTGTCGGGTACCACTACTTCGACCGCATCCACACCAACAGCAAGGGTGAGACTCGTGACTGGCGACTGACACCTGACGGGCTCGAGGCCCTGAAGGCAGCGGCGATGCTGCCTCAGGTGTAGCCATGGGTACCCGCTTCGATGTGGACAAGAGTGAACTCATCGAGGCAGTGCTCGACCGGTATGGGGCCCGGTACAGCCGGGCCCGTACCGGGTGGCAGAAGATCTCGTGCATCAACGAGGCCGGCCATGTACACGGGGACCGCAACCCTTCGGCCAGTGTGAACCTGACGACTGGCCAGTACCGGTGCTTCGGCTGCGAGATTGGAGGCGACGGGTTCGACCTCATGATGGAGCTCGAGAACGTAACAGCGGACAAGGTCAACGCTGCGTTGGGTGTGGCGAGGACCGAGAGCGATGGAGACTGGTTGTTTTGAGCGAGTGGAGAGAACAAGCCGAGTGCCTCGGGCTCGAGGACCTGGTCTTTGATTACGAGTGGGCTGTAACAAACGGTGAGCCGATGTGTGACCTGTGCCCGGCGAAGCTCGAGTGTGACCGTGATGCGCACGAGGACCTGGCCCGTGGAGAGTTCGTCCTCGGCCTGCGGGCCGGCAAGTGGTACTCGAGGCGGGGTGCGAAGATCTCAGTGTCGACGTTGAGTAAGACCGAGCGGAGGAAGACACCGATCCCGACTGGCCTGTGCCTGTGGTGTGGTGTGAAGGTGGAGACGAAGGAAGGCAAGGGCCGACCGAAGCTGTACTGCACCCGGTACCATGCCCAGCTCTACCGGGAGGCCAACTGATGAAGCACGGCAGGGCCGAGCACCTGCGTGTCGTGCAGGCACAGGAGGACCTGGCTGAGCTGGCCGAGTGGCGGGGCATCAGCCTCGAGACGCTGACCCGTGCTGAGCTGTGGCGGGACGACTCGAACTACTACTACCCGTGGCGCATCCCGTACCTGAACATGACTGGCTACTGGTATGACCGTGGCCGGCTCGCTGAAGGGCTCGAGCCCCCGAAGGGGAAGGGGAAGTACGACTCACCGAAGCGTGCGCACCCTCACCTGTACAATCCGTTGCGGCTGGGCCCCAACGCTTCGGAGGTGTGGTTCGCTGAGGGCGAGTTCGATACGTTGGCGCTGATCGATGCCGGCGTGCCGGCGATCGGGTACCCGGGTGTGAACACGATCGTGGAGTACGACGACGCCGACGACGACAAGACTGAGAAGGTGAGGTTCCGCCGGTCGTGGAAGCTACTGTTCGACCACTGCATTGTGGTCGCTGCCGGCGACCCTGACGAGAAGGGCATGAAGGCGGTGCGTGGGATTCTGCGTGCCTTTGCCCCTAATGCCTACCACTTCAAGGTTCCGTCACAGTACGATATCAACGACTGGTGGAAGGAAGATCCGGATGGAATGTTGGAAGCGATCGACGGGTTCCGGAGAACAAGATGATGTGGACGTGCCGACGATGCGACAACGGGGACCATGGGGCGTGTGAGGAGGAGGTGAACGGTGTCTACTGCGGATGCCCGTGCGAATGAGTGGGCTGCTTGTGTTGCTCTTCCTGGTTGCCCTGTTCTCGTGGATGTACGAGCGAGGTGTCGGTGCCGGCTGGCTGTGGCCTGCCGAAGAGGAGGACAACGATGAGCGCTGAAGATTCCGTTTACGACGTTGTTGCTGACCATGATTTGCAATCACTCATGGAACGAATCGTCGTTGATGCTGACGACTACAACGAGGCGGTCGGATACGCCAGTGACTACTTCATCGACAAGTGGGGCCTCAAGGACTCTGACCGATACGAGCGGCTGCGGTCGATACCGTGGTGCAAGACACACCGCCTACCTCTCGACTTCTTGCGAGATGACGGGGAACGTGGGTGGTGCGATGCGGGCGGCTCGCTGGAATGCGAGGTTGGTGTGGTGTGGGAGGTCATCAATGAGTGACCAACCCAAGTTCGTCATTGACGACCGGCCACCTTGCGAAGCGTGGGAAGAAGAAGGCGACACTGGCTACTGCAAGAACTGTGGCGGGCAGCAGATTGTCCACGAACCGTGGCTGAGTCAGACGTTCGATTGGATGGAGAAGCTGCGATGAGTGATCGTATCGAACAGGCAAAGCGAGACGCTTTCCAATACCTCTACGAGCGTTTGCAAGAGGACCACACTTTCGACACAGAGCAGTACGCCAGCGAAATAGTGGACCTGGCCCTGGCTACGTTGGT
>JABAHP010002470.1_pt3 | contig 44074 bp, 40 predicted proteins | sample 7062081 | NCBI WGS metagenome assembly JABAHP01 (sample SAMN14534357, study PRJNA622989) | marine sediment metagenome | biome: marine biome [ENVO:00000428]; feature: marine pelagic biome [ENVO:01000023]; material: deep marine sediment [ENVO:00002113] | place: India: Gulf of Kutch | collected...
CATATATATTGGCTATAGAGATTGTGAGTTCTCTTCCTTTAATTGCCTTTATTATATTGGTCTTTGCAATGATTGGTGCGTTTAGGAGTGCTGATTTTGGCTCAATTTTAAAGAGTATACCGGATTTAGTGAAATTGATTGAAATAGGGGGTTGGGGCACCGTCCTAGGACTGGTTGGAATTGACGCCCTTACTGCAGCTCTTTATAAAGAAGGACTGAGATTATTAGGTGAAGAAGATGATAGCGAAGAAGCTGGTGGATTATTGGGGCAGATTCAGCATTTACTACCTATGAGAAATGAGAATTCTAGTCAGATATCAAAAGTCACAGAGGATCATGTTAATAGAGTCAGGAATGAAATCAATCGCAAAATTCCTGAAAATCCAATTAAATGCATAGTCTGTGACGAAAAGTTCAGTGATAAATGGAGAAAAACTGAGAAATGCCGTAAGACTGGATTATGTCAGGATTGCCTGTTGAGTTATTTGAGCAGGCTAAAATATTAACATGGTAATCACTCCGCCCAGAAGGTATCATCCTTAACATAATTGCTCTTGAAGACAAGCACCATGAAATCCTCATCAGAATCGTTTTCAACTTTGTGGATATCATTAGGCTCCGTCATCATCATCTCGCCAGCCTTCAATCTGCGAGTCTCGCCGTTTATGGTGAAGGCGACATCACCCTGCATGACATAATAATATTCGTAGGTGCTTTTATGGTAGTGCGGTTTTACTACTGATCCCGGACCGATTACCACCACCTGTGCCAGTACACCCTCGGAATCGAAATCCTCGCTGGAAGCCAGTATCTGCTTCTTGTAGCCTTCGGCATTAATCCACTTGTCATCCTTGATTTCTATATTCTTCATATGATTTCAGGCTCCTTTAAATCTATCCACAGTGCATTCTTTTCTTGAATGGTTAAGATAATGCAGTAAGATGAAATTTCAAGCGGCAACGAAAAAAAAGGTATGGGACAATGCCCATACCCTTTAATCAAAAGATTATGATCGACAGCTAATCTCTAAAAATAGAAATGGAAGCCGATAGTCGTGACGCTTGCGGCAATCGAGCTGAAATCGGTTGAAGATTCATCGCTGATCTCATCCGGAGGAGAGGTGATTCTTAATGCAAAGCCATGCGCAGCCTGCAGCGAGAAATGTTCACCGAAGAAGACCTCAGCTCCCGGGGTCAAAAGCAGTGTAAAAACTGACCATTTCTCATCCGAAGGGCCTGTACCGTAGACACGGTTATCGAGGCTTGCAAAGACCATCCCGGGACGAATGAAGAAGTTGGCCCTGTCAGTGGGATAGACGACATAGGGAACGCCAACTTCCAGCCAGAATGAGGTTCCGCTCTCCTCGCCCAGATCGATCGACTCAAAGCCAACACCGAGATCGAAACCGATTTTTTCGGTTGCCCAGTAACGAATTCCAACCGGGGCATCAGAATCGAAATAGCCCAGGCTGAAGCGGCCGGTTAGATCCTTGGCATTGGTAACCATAGGAATAGCCAGAAACACGGCCAGCGCGACAATCGTTAGCTTTTTAAACATGAGTACCTCCTTAAGTTAATCTTGGAGTTTCTAGGTTTATATTATGTCACCCAAATATTAAAATTGTAAAATATTATATGCAATAAAATTGTTCCATTAAAGTTCAATATATGTCCATTAAAATTAAAATATGGGACCTTGAATCGGTCCCATATATTCATATATTAATGTCCAATATTTGAAATCTACTATTGCAAGAATCCATAATGATCCATAGCTGTCCATCCTTTAAGCCAGCTTGTAGAAACTTGAAGTTAATAACGCCTGATTTGTCCAGATATTGTTAGTGCATCATTAGAATTTCATTAAAATGCAGGGCTCGGATTCGACCAGGATCGCTATCTTATGAAAAAATTTTGAGAGGCTAAATTCCGATGAATATATTTTTGTATTTACATTTTATTAAACCACCGTTATTATTATCTGGTTTGATGCTCAATCTGTTGGGTGACATCTGATTATGAGGACAGCAATGGTCTTCAGGCATGAATTGTGGGCTCAATAATATAAAAAATAAGATTGAAAAATATCGCTTTATCTATAAAATATAGATTGAGATTTCATTGAGCAATAGTTTATATTAATATCGATTGGGCCATATAAAATTGTGGATTTAATATCTGATGAACAATCCCAGGGCATCCTTGTCTGTGTTATACAGCGGAGAAAGGTCGATTCATAATAGAGGTGCAGGGCGGCAGAGATCTTTAATTTTCCGCGATTTTTCCTATGTAATCTGGATTATTGGCTTGATATTAGTTTCGATATAACTTAGTTGATATTCTGAATTCATATTTACGAGCCGGAATTCGAATGAAGCGTTTTATCAAATCCATATTTGACATCAGAAGGGGTGAAATTTTGCTGACCCTGCTGATGCTGGTCAGTCTTTATCTGGTCCTTTTGTGCTATTATATTCTTAAGCCTGCCAGGGATACGCTGTTCCTTGTTGAGGTGAGCTCTGACATGCTCCCGCTGGTCTTCATAATTACAGCTCTTGTGACTGCGCCTATAGTTACATTATATTCCAGGGCCAGCCGTTCGCTCAAGCTAAATCGCCTGATAATGTTGACTCTCGCAATTATTATAGTGAATCTCTTTATTCTGCGCTGGCTGATCCTGATCTCCAGCGCCTGGGTTTATTATCTGTTTTACACCTGGGTGAGCATATTCGGTGTTTTGACTACGTCCCAGTTCTGGCTTCTGGCCAATGCCGTGTATAATTCTGCACAGGCCAAACGTGTATTTACACTGCTTGGATTAGGAGGAATTATGGGGGCCTTTACAGGAGGACAGGTCACCAGTTTCCTCGTCAAAGGCCTGGATGTCAGCACTGAAAATCTCTTATTCGTTTGCATGATACCGCTTGCAATTGTAGGATTACTGATAGCTATAATCTGGAAAAAGAAAACAGTCTCGGAAAAGGAGCTTCAGCGGGTAGCTCGTCATCGAGAGCCCCCGGGAGACAAGTTGGGGCAGATTACAAAAACAATATTCAGGTCACGCCATCTAATATTACTGGTGAGTATTGTGGCTATTACCATGATGGTAGCTTCATTCGTAGATTGGGAGTTCAAACACGTATCGGAGCTTGCTTATCCGGAAAAGGCTGATCTGGCATCATTCTTTGGACAGTTTTACAGCTGGCTCAGTATGGCGTCCCTTATACTGCAGCTGTTTTTTACATACAGGCTGATTCGCTTTCTGGGAGTGGGTGGAATCATTATGTTTTTGCCGACGGGATTATTGCTTGGCTCTGTGGCAATGTTTATCTTCCCTGGCTTGATTGCCGGTATAATGCTGAAGGGAGTGGATGGCAGCATAAAATATTCTATGGATAAGACTGGCAGGGAATTACTCTTCCTGCCCATTCCTCTGGAGGTGAAAAAGCGCACCAAGATATTTATCGATATGTTTGTGGACAGATGGTTTCGAGGCCTAGCGGGAGGGCTCTTGCTTCTGTGCTTACATGTTTTCCTGTTGGGTATTAAGGAAATCAGCTTGATAGTCATAGGATTCCTGGTCATCTGGCTGGTTCTCACTGTCTTCATGAGAAAGGAGTATCTGAATTCGTTCCGCAAGGCGGTCGAAAAACGCGAGATCGATTATTCAAAACTCACCATGCAGATTGATGATCGCTCCACTGTCAATACGTTGATAAATTCTCTCGATAGTTCTAATGACCGTCAAATTGGATATGCGCTGGAAATGCTTCGCTCGGTCAAGAAAATAGATTCAGTGGAGAGAGTAATTCCGCACTTGAAAAATAAATCATCCGAGATCAGGATCGAAGCATTAAGAGTTCTTCTCGAGCATGGGGATCGCTCGCAAATTGACTTGGTAGAGAAGATGCTGACTGATGAGGATATTGGTGTTCGATCGGAGGCTATGCACTTCATATGCTCCCGCACTGAAGGAAATAGCGTTGACAAAGTGAGGGAATATCTGAAAAGCGATGATCGCCGCATAGTGAATGCCGCCCTGGCATACCTTACCGATTATGGCAGCCCGGAGGAAAGAGAGTTGATTGACGAGGAGCTCATCAAGGCGGCCATATACGATACTTCAGGTGAGGCGGAATTGAGCCGCATCCAGGTAGCTCGAATTCTGGGAGTGCTGAATAGTCCGGAATTTAGCGGTTACATCGAAACTCTTCTCAATGATGACTCGATTGAAGTAGTGAAAAATACTATAGAGTGTATCGGCCGGCTGAAGAGACGCAAATATATACCCTGGTTGATCGATAGATTGACCGACAGGGAATTGCGTACTAATGTGCGCAGGGCCCTGGCGGATTTTGGAACAGGCGTGCTGGGAACCCTGAGCGATTATCTGCATGACCGTGCAGTCGATTACAATATTCGCAAGAATATACCGAGGGTGATGAAGCTGATTCCCGAGCAGTATACAGTTGATGTTTTGACCGACAACCTGAATAAGGTGGAACCCTCCCTGAAATACCATGTGGTCAAAGCCCTGAACAGTCTGCGAAGCACGGAATCGGAACTCAGATTTGATCACGGTAAAGTGGAACAGGTCCTTTTAAATGAAATCAAGGATTATTATGAAATCTATCAAATCCTCTATTCCCACAGACAATTCGATGAATCACCGGATTCAAGACTTCTGAAAAAAGCGCTGGAAGAAAAACAATATTTCAATCTGGAAAGGATTTTCCGGCTCCTGGGCCTGGTCTATCCACCCCGGGATATATTTTATGCCTATCAGGGTTTTGTGAGCGGCAAAAAGGTTTTGCAGGCCAATGCAATAGAATTTCTCGATAATCTCCTGAGCCGGGATGTGAAGAAGTATATCCTGCCCATTCTCGACGATGTCCCGGTTGAAACAGTTCTCCGCAAGGGAGAGGAATTTTTCCGAGTCAAGATGCGTACACGTGAAGAGGCTCTGGAACGCCTGATCAATGGCCATGATAACTGGCTCAGGTGCTGCGCGATCTATAATGTTTCCGCTAATGTCTCTGAAAACATGAAGAAGCTCATTTATGACGCTCAAAATGATCCTGACCCATTGATAAGGGAGACTGCGGAAAGGGTGGTTCCGCGGTTCGAAACATAATGAGTCAAAAAAATTTGAGATTGATATTGAAATAAAGCTGTTTAAATAATGAGTAGTTGATATGCTTTCTATCGTTGAAAAAGTAATCCTGTTGCAAAATATCGATGTTTTTTCGGAGGTGCCCACCGAGCAGCTGGCATCCCTGGCCGCGATTGCAGAGGAAGTAGAATTTATCAAGGGGGATATAATTTATAAGGAACATGATCCCTCCGACGCGCTCTATCTTGTCCTGGAGGGCAAAGTACATCTGCACCGGGGAGATCAGGAAATCTCAGTTGCGGAGAAAGAGGATGCTTTCGGTACATGGGCGCTTTTTGATGAGGAGCCTCGGGTGGTAACCTCCACCGTGGTCGAAGACAGCCGTTTGCTTCGTGTTGACCGAGAGGATTTTATCGATCTTCTGGCAGACCATGTCCAGATTGCTCAGGGCGTAATCAAAATAGTGGTAAAAAGGCTCAGAAACCTGGTGGAACGGGTAGCTTGATACAGGTTCCGAGAAATTGATTCGAGATTATGGTTCAAGCGGATAACTCCAATCTAAAGAGTCTGCGGGAATCGGAAGAAAAGTACCGCAAGATGATCGAGATGGCCAGCGATGCCATCTTCTCTATCGAACCGGATGATGGCACCATACTTGAGGCTAATCTGAAGGCGGAGGAGCTGACCGGCTTTAAGATTTCAGAGCTAATCGGAAAAAAAGTCTGGGAACTCCATCCGGAATTTGAACAGCAGAATGCTAAACAGCTTTTTCAGGATGTGGTAGAAAGCGGAAGAGGCTATACCAGTGAATTGCATTTTCTCCGAAAAGACAAGACCCTCCTGAATATTGAAATCTCTGCAGGGGTTGTAAATTTTGGAAACAAGAAGATAATTCAGCGCATATGCCGTGATATAACGAATCGCGTACTTTTGCAGAGAGAGAATAGAAGACTGCGCGAATATTATGAATATATTCTTGACCAAATGCCGGTCGGTCTGGGAGTACGAAAGAATATAAATTCCAGACCGGAAGTCGAATTTGAGAATAAGAAGTTGAAAGAGATTTTTGATCAAGCTATTGACGAGGGATGTCCTTGTAGCTGGGAACAGTCGATCGGCGATCAGCGCATAGAAAGCGAGCAAATCCTGAGCGAGGATGGGGTCTATGTGGAAGAGAGAAAATTCCCCAATGACAGGGTTTATCAGTTCACGACCGGCTATTTTCGGGATGCCGACCATAATTGGCGCGAGCTAAATATTGTGCAGGACGTAACCACGCGTAACCGCCTTGAGCAGGAACTTAAAAAAGCCAATGAGGAGCTGGAGCAAAAGGTGGAGGAGCGCACAAGGGAACTGCGCCAGAAACAGGCTCAATTGGTGCAGGCGGAAAAAATGGCTGCGCTCGGCAATCTTGTGGCGGGTGTGGCACATGAGGTCAATACTCCTCTGGGTGCCCTCAGCAGCAACAACGATCTTTTCATCCGCTCTCTCGAGAAACTGAAAGCTATGGTTTCTGATTCCTCTGCGCCGGCGGAATTTCGCGAAAGTGAGGAGCTCAAGAAGTTATTGAAAAATATGGAAGAGCTTACAGATATAAACAAAACGGCTTCGTCCCGTATAATCGACATAGTCAGCAGTTTGCGCAAATTCGCCCGTTTGGATCAGGCCGAGATGGATACTGTGGATATACATGAAGGCATAGAAAATACACTCACCCTGGTGCATCACCAGCTCAAAAATCGTGTGGAGGTGGAGAGGGATTATGGAGATTTGCCCAAAATAAGCTGCTATCCGAATCAGCTTAATCAGGTTTTTATGAATATACTGGTCAATGCCAGCCAGGCTATTGAAGGTAAAGGAAAAATATTTGTCAAGACGCGCCGCAAGAATGACAATGCGGTTATTGAAATCACCGATACCGGCCGCGGAATTCCTGAAGATAAATTGGAACGAATATTTGATCCGGGATATACAACAAAAGGCGCCGGGGTCGGAACAGGTCTGGGGCTCTCGATTGTGCATCAAATTATTGAGGATCATAACGGCAGAATCGAGGTTGAATCTAAAGTGAATGAAGGTACGACCTTCAGAATCGTAATTCCAATCGGGGGCAATGAGCGGTAGTATAATGGCCGAAAAATCACCAAAGACAATAATGCTGGTCGATGACGATGAGATCGTCGTACAGAGCCTGGGATCATTTCTGGAATTGGAGACAGAATATGATGTGATCAGTTATCTATCGCCCCGTGAAGCCCTGGAAAGGTTGAAGGAAAGACCGGTGGATGTAGTGATATCCGATTTCCTGATGCCGGATATGAACGGCCTGCAGTTTCTAAGCGCGGTACGTGAGATGTATCCCGACCTGCCGCGAATCTTGCTCACAGGCTATGCCGATAAGGAAAATGCCATCAGGGCCATAAACGAGGTGAGCCTGTTTCAATATCTGGAGAAACCATGGGACAACGAACAGCTCAAGCTGGTCCTGAAGAATGCCATCGAATCCAAAAGCCTGAGAGAGCATCTGCACATGAAAATCAGGGAACTGGATGAAGTCCTGAGGCATCGGGATGAGCTTTTTGAACGAAACAATATGATCTCGCGTGAATTGAAGCTTGCCCGTAAACTTCAGCAGGCACTGCTGCCGCATACGCTTCCCGAAATCGATAATGTGAAATTTGAGACTTTTTATAAGCCAGCAATAGAGATAGGCGGGGATTTTTATGATATCATACCAATGCAGGATGACCGCTGGTCAGTTTTGATAGCGGATGCCACCGGTCATGGAATCCAGGCCGCCTTGAGCACCGCGCTTTTAAAATTCGCCTTCGGGTCATTTTCCGGCGGGAACCATGAGCCCTCAGAGATCCTGAGCGGCATGAACGAGATTCTGGAGAAAGGCCTGCCGGAGCAACTCTATGTGGCAGCATTGGTTGCCAGGATAGATCCGGCACGAAGAGAGTTAACCATCTCCAACGGCGGACTGACTTATCCATATCTGATCCGAAAGCAGGAAAATAAATCTGAAATGGTGCAGTCAAATGGCATGATGTTGGGCTTCATAGGGCCGGAGATGTACAAGCCGGGCCCGGATAAAGCAGTAGTACTTGACCCGGGCGACAGTTTAATATTATATACAGATGGTTTGACCGAGGCCGTTAACAAGGATGGCGATTTTTTTGAAAGCAGAAATCTGCCCGAAGTTATGAGGGAATTATGCGACTCCGCCTGCAGTGAAATAGTCAGCGGCCTGGCAAAGTCCCTGAGCGATTTTAATGGCGGGGAATATAGTGATGATGTTACCTTATTCGGGATTGAAATTAATGCAGACAGGAGATAATGATGGCTGATGATAAGGAGAAAAGCACGGTTGTAATTGTTGATGATGAGGAGATGGTATTGACCAGTCTCAATTCTTTCTTGAGTCTGGAGACAAAATACAATGTCATGACCTTTACCTCCGCAAAAGATGCTCTGGAATACATCGAAAAGAATGACATCGATGTGGTGATTTCCGATTATTTAATGCCGGAGATGGATGGCATATCGTTTCTGGCAAAGGTCAAAGAACTGCGCCCCCAGGTGCCCCGTATTATTTTGACCGGTTATGCCGATAAGGAAAATGCAATTAAGGCTATAAATGATGTCGGGCTCTTTCAGTACATCGAAAAACCATGGGACAATGATGATCTTCTGATTGTGCTTCGCAATGGCATCGAAAGACAAAAGCTGATGAAAAAGCTTGAGGAGAAGATTGCGGAAATCAATAAGGCTTACGGTGAGCTTCAGGGATTGCAGAATGAAATCGTTAAGACATTTATCTAAAAGCTGAATCCAATCTTGAATAGAATCCTGCCCTTTGATGATGAGTCCTGGGGCTTTTCTATACTGTCCCCGAAATGGTAGAATATCTCGGCCATCAACCATCCAGCCAGAGCTCCAAATATGACATCGGTGATATAGTGTTTATAAGCATCGATACGGCTATAGCCCACATAAGAGGCCCAGCCAAACAGAACTGTGGGCGGCAGCCAGTTCCAGGCGTTATAATCGCTGGCAGTCATCTCCTGCCGCATAACCTGGCGGATACGCATATTCAAAAAAGCTGTCGAGAAGAATGCGCTGGAGGTATGACCGGAGAAAAATGACACCCGATCTTCGGAATAATCATGGTTATTATTTCGGTTGTAAAGTTCAGGTTCGAGCGCCACCATTGGCCTCGGACGTGCGAAGAACCCCTTGGTAATTCCGGTTATGCCTTTGGTTGCCAGAAGCCCTGTACCGTACAGAAACATGTCCTGCCAGACATCTTTGGCCCGCTCATTCCTGGGCCAGCTGATGTCAGCTCCCAAAAGAAAGCCGCCCATCACAATGGGGGTGATTGCAGACCCGAAGCTGTGGTCGAGCCAGTTGGTTTTACCCGGATAATACCTTCCACCCAGAAAACGCTGAATCGACTCTTCCCATGGCGCCGGACCTGATATCACCGGGCTGCGTGAGCTGTCGAAATCTATAGCCCAAAGGCCTGCTGCTCCCAGCGTAAATGATACGGCAGAAATTGCCGTGATCTCTGTGCTTGACAAATATTCATCTTCAGATGCCAGTAAACTCTGTGCACAAAAGAGTAGTATGCACAGAACAAGTTGGAGGCTATAAACCCTGATCTTTTTCATATCTGGTTGCCATTCAAGTCATCAGTGTAGTTTACTTATGAGGATATTATCGTAGGGAATTTGCATGTTGTCAAGCGCTTTGAAGAAGTGGCCAAGGGTTGTCAGATAATGGTCGGAACGTTCAGAAATGTCCTCGCGGATAGTCGGGGAAACATTGCTGTAGAAATAATGGCCTGACTGGGCATTGACCTTGACAAGCCTGTTTTCCCTTTCTGTGTCGATCCAGAACGCACCGGCGGTTAGGACCGCTTCTCCCGGAAATAGAAAAGCATGATTGGCCCGGGGTACTTTTTTACCGGTTTCCTCTTCTATACGATTGACCTCCTCGCGTAAAAGCTCCCTCCCAAAGCGAATCTTGTATGTCGGGCTGACAGCATAGAAATATTCTCCGCTCTGAAGCGTGTCAAAGCCTTCTTTTGTTAGAGTCTGGATTACCCGCAAATCACCGCCCCGCTCGAAGAACTCATGGATTTCCTCTTCAAATTTGGCCTCTTCCTTATTAGGATATGCCTCCCGCGGCGCATTATCCCTGAACCATTGCAGAGTTTCATCAGTGGGGACAAAGGCTGTCACATCATTGATAAATTCCAGATCGATCTCGGCATAGCTGTAGAGAAAATCTTTGTAGTTCTGGTAGCCTTCGATGATATAGGGAACATCTGATGCGTAAGGATTTTCTTCTGGTATGTATCCGGAATCATATTGAATGAAATAATCAGCTATTTCCTCCCGCTCAGAAATGGGCACGCGGCTGACATCACTTCTAAGCTGGCTATAAACCAATACCCAATTCAGGACAAGCTCATATCTGATGCCATTTATGGTTTGGAGTCTAAAAGTATCAATCAAACCGTCATCCCGGTAGGTATAATACTTCTCAAAGTCGTATGATGAACCGTTGGGCTCAGGATATTCATTAATTACAGTTATATTACTCATACCATCAGCAATTTCAAGTCCATTTTCATAAAGTTCCGTGTCAGGGCAAATAACCCTTACCGGACTGCAGTAAATAAACGTAGAGTCGTCGTATGTTGTATCACAAAGAGGCCCGGTTACCAGGTAACCCTCACTTTCGGGAAAAACCTTCTCGAGTTCAATTTGCAATTTAACATTCTGAATGCCCATTAAATGGTTGAAATCTTCGCCGCTGATGGCATTCGGGTCGTTAGAATTATTTGATTGACCATTAACAGATACGGATGCATGCAGTAGATATAAGATCAAGGCCGCTATGAATAAATGACTTTTCATGATTACAAATCAATCCACATGTTCGATACCAACTAATGAGAATCTATCTTCATCCGGGTGATACCAGAAATGCAATCGGGTTGGTTTGCCTGGGTCACCATTTCCTCTGGCAGTCCTGATATCCATCCTGTAAATATAATCTTCTTTTTTATCAGATGCCTCAAATGCCGAGGCCATCTTATCCAAATCTTCTCCGGTCAATGCAATTTCTGTATTTTCAACCTTTCCTTTGAGAACAAGTTCCTGGCCGCGATATCTGATCTCATAATTATACACAGTATTCTCCGGCCAGAGCCCGTATTCGACTCCCAGATCATCGAAACTGATTATTAGATCATTGCCGACATATTCTGTTTTAAAATAATCCAGTGGATTGACTTTTGAAAACCAGAATCGTCCGATTTTGTCGCGGCGCCTTTTCAGCGTTTCGAACAGGTATTCCTCAGCCTCGGGATTTGAATACTGGCCGGTTTCAATCAGGGCTCGCAGGTCATCATCGCGGAAAGCTGTCACGATTTTGGCTCCCCAGTAGCAGTCCCGGTCTGTTTTATCCTCAAAGGCTGGATTAGGGTAGATCGGATCGAACTTATCGGGCTGAAAGATATCGGCTTCAAAATATCCAATTGAGGGATAGATTACCTCGCCACCTCCCCTCCAGTCCCAGGTCTTAATGCCGACTGTTATCAGGGACACGAAGGCATCACGAAGATCGATCATATTGGCATAGCCCTTAACTGGAGGCTTCGGCCCCTGGCCGTCAGAGCCGAATGTGGACCCAAAATCGATCAGGAAATGCTTTAGAAATCGATTTCCGTTTTCCTCCACATAAATATCGAGCGAATTCTGATCCTTTAAGTCATAATGATTTATGAAGGAGCCGATGACATACAACCCGCGCAATTCCCGTCTGTCCTGATGATTGAACCAGTCATTGGGGTCATCACTGCGTGTACCGCTATAGCTGAAAGGGCCCTTGATTTTCCCATGAATGCCCAGAGAAAGCGAGGCCAGCGAGCGAATTCTCCCGTCCGGTTCGTGATGTACACGTTCAAGAATATCCTCTAAGTCCTGCTGTGTGAATTCTCTTTCCGCACCGGCGTTATCTTCAAATGTCACGCCTTCTTTGACCCGAAGGATTTCGGGACGATAGTATATGATTGTTTCCTGCGGCACATTATAACCGCAGGCATGGAGATACCGGGAGGCCATAGCAGCCGCCGCGGTGGCCATCTCCGGATAGCCTTTGGGATCGAATTTGATGACATACTGGTCTCCCCGTGAATCCTCGATCCAGAAACCGGGGGTGGTTCCCTGCACCTTTGGCCTGAAGACAAGCCATGGTCCGCTGGTGTCAGGTCCGGGGGTGAGATCGACACCCCTGGCAATTTCCGCTGGAGTCATGCGGCTGAACCCATGACGATTCGTGAACCAGGTAGAGTTGGGAACCTCGTCGAAACTGTTAATATTAGCCGCTTCTTCACGCTCGTCAGACAGAATCCTGAAATTCCGTTCCAGATCAAGACCGTCTTCTATCTGGTCGAAGCTGGAGCGCTTGATGGACATCCAGGCCAGGTTTGGGTCCTTGGATGATGGTTCCGGGATGTCCTGTTTATCATTATCAACCCAGTAGGGTCCTTCCGGCTCCAGGCTTGGCTTATAGCCACTGCAGCCCAGCATAACCATCAGTAGCATTATCATCAAAGACATCTTCATATAGTTTTTCATAATATCCACCCTATAATGTTTCCGACAACTGAACATAGAATTGCGGGCTCTCCTTGCTGAAAGCAGCAAATGCACTGAACCTCAGGCCTTCCTGATCCCACAACCTCATACCGATACCGGTTGAGTAATGCCAGTTTTTGAGATCAAAGTCCTCAGAAAAGTCATCAAAGACCCTTCCCTCCTCAAAAAACAGGAAACCATCCATACCCTGCAGGAGGGGAAAGCGGTATTCGACCGCCGCCAGCATGGTGGTATTGTCAATGAAACGGTGCTCTTTATATCCGTGCAGGCTCTCCTCGCCTCCCAGCGATGGCCTGAGATAGAAAGGCAAATCCGGTGATTGATCGGTTTTACCAACGGTCTCCGTGCGGAAATTAAGAACCAGCACTCTTTGCCTGTAGATATGAATGAATTGATATAGATTGACCGAAGCAAGGAAGTATTCAAGATCCTGAAGCTGTCCTCTGCCCCTGTTGTAGGATATTTCAAGGGCATTATATCCTCCGGATGCGGCCTGTCCGGGATGATCGCGCCAGTCATATGCGAGATTCATGCCGACAGTCAGAAGCCGCGCGTCTGCAAGCACCTCATCGCTAAGATTGAATTTGTCCTGGATTAAATCCAGAGAGCCGGTCAGAGATGGGTCCTGCCCGTCATAGATATTCATTATGCGGTAGGAGAAGTCAACTCCTGCCTGAAGCTTGCCGGAGATCGAGTGATTCCAGCCGAAACCCATAAATCCCGTCTCCAGGTTGAAGGCAACCTCATCTATGTCGGAAGTCCTGTTGCCGATACCATAGAAACTCTCCCGGGGCTTCTGCCTGTAACTGAAATTAAAGTGCACTTCATTAAAGATGGAACTCTGAGGCATGATCCTGTATCTCGCGCTGTAGGTCTGATAGTCATTAGTGGAATATGATGCCTTGACTTTAAAATCCTCATCTTCAGAGAAGAGGTCTTTGACCCTGTAAACAATCCCCCCTTTGACACCGGCATTTGAATTGTATCCTCCTGTGGGATAGAATCCCCAGATCGGCCTGAATTTCAAAGCAAAAAGTGTCTGGATAATGTCGGAATAGACAATCTCGTTTACAGTGAAATCCGAGACATTTTTTATTATCCAGAAGGGAGAATTAAGTATGAATGACGGTACGGCCATAACAGCCTCCCCAAAGGTAGTACTCTCTTCCGGCTTCTCACGGATTCTCATTGTATCGATCTCGTAGCAGAATGCAGGAATGGCAAATACCGTTATGAAGATGAGCGTCAGTATAAAAACCCAAGCGGTATTCGCCGGATATGATTCAAATCTTTTCATATTGGCCCCCGGGTTATATAAGTTTTTCAAGTTATATAAATTATATAAGTGTTGAAAATATGGCAATACATTTATTGTAAATAATTTTTTCAGAATGCGCGAAAAATTCTTTCTATTCCGTTCAATCGCTGCCCCGAAACAGCTTAAAATCCGATTAAGCCGCTTTTTTACTTGTCATTGAAAGCTGATCTTAATTAACTTGGGGAAAACTCTTTCAGGTTTTCATCGAAAGAGAGGCCTGATTATATTTGAAAGGAATTCCTGAGTGGGTGAAATCCCAATTCTACAGGACATAGTTGTAATCTTTGGATTCTCCGTTGTGGTCCTGTTTATATGTCATCGCCTCGGCATACCATCGATAGTGGGATTTCTTGTGACCGGTCTTCTGATCGGACCATCATCCCTGGGAATCGTGCGATCGATACATGAAGTTGAGGTCCTGGCAGAAATCGGTGTGATCCTGCTTTTATTTTCAATTGGGATCGAATTTTCATTCCGCAGCTTGCTGCGCTCGAAACGCCTGGTTTTGATGGGCGGTACATTACAGGTACTTCTGACGATCGCGCTTGCCTATTTGGTTGCCGTTCAATTCGGACAGGGAGCCTCGCGGGCATTTTTTATCGGCTGCCTTATGGCGTTGAGCAGCACGGCGATTGTGCTCCGCCTTCTTCAGGAACGGGTTGAGATTGCCAGTCCGCACGGACGCGTGGTACTATCAATACTCATTTTCCAGGATATAATAATAGTACCGATGATGATCTTCACCCCTCTTCTGGCCGGAGCTGAGAGTGCCGCTGGTGCCTCGCCTCTGATGCTCGTGCTCAAAACGGTAGGTGTTATCGTACTTGTTATCCTTGCCGCCCGCTATGTGGTGCCGGGCATATTATATCAAATCACACGTACTCAAAGCCGCGAACTTTTTCTGCTGAGTGTTGTGGTAATCGGCATGGCCGTGGCCTGGCTGACCTCCAAGGCCGGGCTTTCTCTTGGATTGGGAGCGTTTCTGGCAGGTCTGGTCATTTCCGAATCGGAATACAGCCATCGAGCGCTGGAGGGGATTCTGCCGTTCAAAGAAGTCTTCACAAGCTTCTTCTTTGTATCTGTGGGCATGCTCCTGGATATCTCCTTCTTTCTGGAGAATCCGATTCTGATCGCAGCAGGCGCCCTTCTGGTTCTCCTAGTGAAAAGCGGTTTGGCTGCAGGAGTGGCGCTCCTTTTGGGTATGTCCAGCCGGGTGGCATTGATTGCAGGTCTTTCCCTGGGCCAGGTCGGCGAATTCTCATTCATTCTTTCCAGGGTTGGATTAGAGTTTAACCTTATAGACGGCGATATCTACCAGAAATTCATTGCAGTCTCGATTATCACCATGGGCGCCACGCCCTTTATTATATCCGCCGCGCCCGGATTGGCGGAGAGGATGTCGGATTGGCCATTTCTGCGCAAATACAAGAGTGGGTCGTATATTGCAATGGGTGATGAAACTAAGGTCGATACTGGAAAGCTGGATGATCACCTGGTAATCATAGGCTTCGGGATTAACGGCCGTAATGTTGCCCGTGCTGCCAAAGCCTCGAATATCGACTACAGGGTGATCGAAATGAATCCGGATACGGTCAATCAGGAACGGAAGAAGGGTGAGCCGATATTTTACGGTGATGCTGCAGGTGAGGCTGCCCTGCATCAGGCAGCCATAGAACGGGCACGAATTCTTGTCATAACCATTGCCGATCCCAGCGCCACCCGGCGCATTACCGCACTGGCGCGCCGTATGAACCCGCGTATTCATATAGTTGTCAGGACACGCTTCGTGCAGGAGATGAAACCATTGTATGACCTGGGGGCCGACAATGTCATACCTGAGGAATTTGAAACTTCGGTGGAGATATTCACTCAGGTGCTAATGAAGTATCTGGTGCCGCGGGAAGAGATTGATAAGTTCATAGATGAGGTCAGGTCGGACAGTTATCAGATGTTCCGCGGGCTATCGCGAAGGACATCAAGTGTGTCAGACTTGAAGCGACACCTTTCTGATATTGACGTATGCTCACTGAGAGTCGATAAGGATGCCGAATTAGCCGGGAAAACTCTGATGGAGACTGACCTCAGAAGAAAGCATGGGATCACGGTGATTGCCATTCAGCGCGGGGACAGGGTGATCACGAGTCCTGATGGACCATCGAGGATTGAAGCCGATGACATGCTCTATGTTTTGGGGGATGTGGAGCATATAAGCAGATTTCAGAAATTGATTAAGGCTGATAGGAATTAGATTTATTAATCTGATTGGAGAGCTTAACTCCGGGAATTAAAAATGCAACAATCAAGGGAGAGAATATGGAGGTTAACAATAGAGTGGCGCTTGTCACAGGAGCATCAAGGGGAATAGGCAAGGCTATTGCGAAGGGCTTCGCTGAGAAAGACTATCGGGTAATCGTTCATTATAATATGAACAAAGCTGAAGCGGAAAAGACCTTATCAGAACTCCCTGGGGGTTCACATCTCCTCGTACGCGCCGATATGGCGGATTCGGAATCTGTGCAGGCGATGGTGGATGAAGCCAAAGAAAACATGGGAAGAATTGACGCTCTTGTGAATAATGCCGGCGTTTTTATCGAACATCCCCCTGCGGACACCGGCTTCGAGGATTGGCGGAAGGCCTGGAAAGAGACAATTTACACAAACCTTATCGGACCGGCCAATCTCTCCTATTTTGTTGCCCGTCATATGATTAAGGATGCTGGCGGCAGGATCATCAATATTTCTTCGCGCGGAGCATTTCGGGGTGAGCCTGATGCCCCGGCCTATGGCGCCAGTAAAGCAGGTATGAATTCCATGAGCCAGTCCCTGGCCAAGGCCCTTGCGCCTCACAATATATTTGTCTATACCGTTGCTCCGGGATATGTCTATACCGATATGGTAAGGGATTTTCTGGAGGGTCCGGAAGGAGACGAGATTCGCGCCCAAAGCCCCCTAAACCGGGCCGCCAGCCCGGAAGAGATAGCCGGTCTGGTTGTGTACCTCGCTTCTGATGCTCCGGAGTATCTGACCGGGAGTATTATCGACATCAATGGCGCATCCTACCTGAGAAATTAAGTGTTCATGTAATGCCAGTTCAAAACCAGGAACTTCTTAGCTTTCTTGATGTTATAGATATAAAACATCCAAAGCGTTTCCCACTTGAGAATTAAATTTTATCTTGACTTCTTTGATAATTCGTAGATATTTAGTGTGCAAAATATTTGAGTTGAAAAGATGGTTGATACAGATATAAAATATTCGGATCAGGTCATTGTAGCATTGCGGCGGATCATGCGCGCAATTGATCTGCATTCCCGTAAGCTGGTCCAGGACTACAGCTTGACCGGCCCGCAACTCCTTTTATTACAGATGATTATGAGGAAAAAGGAGGCCTCGCTCGGAGAACTGGCCAGAACTGCCAGCCTGAGTAATGCCACTGTTACCGGTATTATCGATCGTCTTGAGCGTAGAGGACTGGTGGAACGAAGGCGTGGTTCGAAAGACAGGCGTCAGGTTTTTGTTCGCGGGACAGAGTCTGCGCGCAAAATCCTGGAGAATGCTCCGCCTCTGCTGCAGGAAAAATTTCTGGATGAATTCAGCAATCTGGATGAAAGCGAAAAAATTCAGATTCTCGATTCATTGAATCGGATCGCCCACATGATGGGGGTTGATAAGCTTGATGCCTCGCCTTTTTTATCCAGTCATCCGCTGGAGGCATCGGAAATAACAATTATTGAAAGGCAAAATGGTCCGAATGAAGGAAACGGATCAGCAAAAGAAGGGACATAAGATGACAACCCAAACCAAGCTGGACGAAGATAAGGTTACCAAGGAGAACTTGAAAATACATGAAGTGCATAAGCCTGAGGAAATGCCGGATTGGATCACGGTTGATGAACTGGCGCATTTTCTGCATGAAAGCCTGAAGCCATATGAGGATACGGTTGAGGATATCAAGAGAGCGATTGACTACACGTTCTCTGATGCTGAAGGCAAGGGCGGATTCATACTGATTGGCGAGATCGAAAAGCAGCCGGTGGGGGCGCTGGTTATGCTGCATACCGACATGGGCGGATATATCCCTCCCAACATCCTGCTTTTTATCGCAGTTGATCCGATTGCCCGCGGCAAGGGAATCGGTGGAGAGATTGTCAAATACAGCTTCGATAAGGCTGAGGGGGATGTGAAACTCCATGTCGAATATGATAATCCAGCCAAGAGGCTATATGAACGCCTGGGGATGACCACAAAATATGCCGAGATGAGGTACACTAAATGAACAGGGTGACCATAAATCTCGATGTTCTCCAGCATAACCTGGCGACCATAAACCGCTGGATGAAAAAGCACGGGGCGAGCTGGACAGTTGTCACCAAAGTACTCTGCGGTCACATTGAAACTGTCAAGGCCTTAAAAATGCTGGGGGTTAACTCGATCGGCGACTCCCGTTTAGAGAATTTTGCGGCAATACGTAAATCGGTCGGCGATTTCGAGACATGGTACCTGCGTGTTCCCGATCTTTCCTCCATACATGATGTTATTTCTCTATCCGATGTCAGTCTCAACAGCGAGATCGATGTAATCAAGGAGCTTAATCATGAAGCCGCCTTGCAGGATAAGATTCACAGGATCATCATAATGATCGAACTGGGTGACCTGCGGGAGGGCATCCTTCCCGGTTCGCTGATTAAATTCTATGAGGAAGTGTTTGAACTTCCTAATATTGAGGTTTTGGGGATTGGCGCCAACCTTGGATGTCTCGCAGGCGCGGTGCCGTCTATAGATCAATTCATGCAGCTGATATTATATCGTGAGCTGCTGGAACTTAAATTCCAGCATAAGCTTTCAATGATCTCGGGCGGATCGACTGCGGTGCTTCCGCTACTAGTAGAAAAGTCACTTCCAAAAGCTATAAACCATTTCCGGATCGGTGAGGCAATATTCCTGGGCACGGATCTGATAAATGGCGGGACATTGCCGGAGCTTCGTGACGATGTCGTCCTTCTGGAGGCGGAGATTGCCGAAATGAAAGAGAAGAATCTGGCCACAGCGGCCGAGACTGGCACATCCACACCCACCCCATTCATGCCCGATGATGAGGGGGAAATAGCCCCCGGTCAGCGAGGATACCGCGCCCTGGTCAGCGTCGGACAGCTTGACACGGATGTCGGGGGGTTGACACCGATTGATCCGGATCACAGGATTGCCGGCGCCTCCAGCGATATTGTAGTAGTGAATCTGGGAGATAATCCGGATGGCCTGAAAGTCGGCGATACGATTAAATTCAGGTGTAACTATTCAGCGCTGCTGAGGTTGATGAGCGGACGTTATCTGGAAAAAGTGATAGTGCCGACTTTAGAGGAATTTGAAGAAAAGCTAAGCGAGAAAGGCAAATCGGAAATCGAGCCTGTTCTGGACGAGATAGAATCATAGGAGGGAGCCTTCATCTTCTGGAACGGAGATTCAGGGATAAAAATAATCCGCAGACGACCATACATCACGCCGCAGTGTTTTGAGCCGGTCTGGATCCAGGGAGGAATCAGCCAATGAGTGAACGTCTTATCCTGTGGGGCATTGTAATCGCCTACATGATCTTCATTTTCACCAAGGGGGTCCTCAAAGTAAGAAAAGTTGGTACATCTGATGATTTTCTTGTGGCCGGACGTAATGTCGGATGGTTCATGCTCTTCGCCACCATGGGCGCGACTGTTATTGGGGGGGGATATTCGATTGGAAATATCGGAAATACATACGAGTTCGGCATCCTCTGGCTTCTGGTGTCAACCGGGGGCTATTTTCACTTCATTTTTTCCGGGCTTGTTGTTGCACCTCAGTTCCGTGAGGCGGAGCTCTATACAGTGGCCGGGTATTTTGGTCATCGCTACGGAGAAAAGCCGCGCTTCCTGGTTTTAATTCTATCCCTCTTATTTTCGGTTTTTATCGTCGCGGCGCAGATGGCGGCTTTCGGCACGGTTCTGTCTGCAATTCTTCCAGAATTTGCCGATTCACAGAGTGTCCTGCGCTGGGCCATAATAATTGGCGGATCCATGGTTGTAATTTACAGTACGGCCGGGGGACTTCTTGCGGTCATTCATACTGATCTCTTTCAGTTTCTTGTTCTTCTGGGCGGATTTGCAATCACTCTCCTGTTCTGCATTCCATCAATTTCGGATTCATATAATTCCGAAACCGGCAAATTCGTACCCAACAGATTCGGGACCGCGGATTTTGTCGACCCCGCGGACCTGTCGCGGACTATATTGAACTCTCCCGATTCCGTCTCGCGCTATATACGGGAGGGGATAACCGCGACCGAGGAATTGTCCCTGGACAGCTTAAGGAGGCCGGTAAGCGACTCTGCCGAGCTCCGAAAAGAGTTGGTCGATGTCTTCAATTATTTCCTGGTTGAAAAGGACTTCTACAACAAGGCACGCTTTGCTCATGTTAATCTCAGTCCACAGACACTGGAGTTGATGGGCGCCGATCTGGAGGACCGTGACCTGCGCAAATTCAACCTGTCCTTGATTCAGGATACCTATCCGGATGAAATTGAGCGTAATCGCCAGATTTCGGCTAATTTTTTCAAGATCGAGGGAGGCATGGGCTGGATGTTTCTGATTACCACATTCCTGGCTTTTTTCCTCGGGGAAACCTTTGCGCCCGGTTATGCCACCAGATACTGTATCGGTAAAGATATCAAGAATACACGAATTGGCATTGCCGGAGTCGGCTTCTTTCTTGCGATCACTTTTCCGGTGGTACTTTTCTTCATTGCGCTTTATGCCCGCGTGCATTATCCGGATATCGATCCACAACAGGCACTTCCGATGGTGGTACAGACCCTGAATAATCCTGTAATTGGCGGTTTGATGATAGGTGCGCTTCTGATGGCGGTGATGTCGTCGGCCGATTCTGCCTTGAATTCATCCACAGCAATCTTTGTGAAAGATCTGTTTGAACATCAACTGGGTTGGACCGATAAGGGGGATGGTAAGATATTGCGCCTGGCCAGAATTTGCACGGCGCTGCTGGGCGTAACCGCAATCCTGATTGCGGTTCTGTGGTCGGATATCATAGGGCTGCTGCTATTTACATATCATGTCTGGGCCCCAGCTATAATCTTGCCCGTATCAGTGGGCGCAATATATAAAAAACGGTCCAGTACAATGACTCGTAACATATTTATTACAATGCTGGCTGCTACAGTTATCACCCTTCTGTATAGATTCATAATGGTTCTGGAAGACAAATTTGATTTTGCCATTTTCAGCGAGCGTATCTACGAGTTTATGAATCAGTTCGATCCGGCTGTGTTCGGGGTGGGAGTGTCGATCATCTCCTTCACACTTCTTACCGTACTCTCTTCGTTATTTAAGAGTAGATCGAGACCGCAATAAAGAACGGCAGGCCTGAGGACCTGCCGCAAATATTAAGCACCTTGATCTATGAACTCTATTCCGCTTCTTTCAGAGATTTCCGGAATGCCTCGATAACCTCTTCAACCTCGTCACTTTCGATTACCAGAGGCGGCATCCAGCGCATTGTCGCTTTGGTCGAAAGTGATGAATGGGCACCATACTTTTTCATGCCCTCCTGCACCTTTATCATGTTCTCACGGCTGTCGAAGTCGATGCCGATCATCAGGCCGGCCGTACGGAATCCTTTCAGAATCGATGATTTTATCTGTTTGAGGCCGGATGCAAATTCTTTTGAGTGTTTGGCCGCCAATCCGGGAAGGCCCAGGGTTTTCATCTGACGTGTTGCGATTAAAGCCGCTACCATAGCCATAGGATTACCGCCGAAAGTGGAACCATCCATACCCGGATGCATCTTATCTGATATCTGCTTTTTTGTCACCACGGCCGTAACAGGATATCCACCGCCGAATGATTTGCCGATCGTCATAATATCGGGACTGATACCGTAAACATGGCTGGCAAACCATTGATCGTCGTCCTCGGCAACCCGTCCAAATCCGGTCTGAACCTCATCGGCAATCACAAGGGCGTCATATTTATCACAAAGCTCACGCAGACCATGAGCGAAATCCTCTGTGGCCGGGTTGATTCCCGCTTCCTCACCCTGCACAAGCTCCAGTATTACGGATTTGGCCTCGCCCGAAGAGAGATATTTCTCGACCGCATCCAGATTCCCAAAGGGAGCGAAATGCACCCATGGCTCTTTGTCAAGTCCGAATGGTTCCCTGTAATTCTTGTTGTATGTGACCGCCACCGCGCCATGAGTGCGTCCATGAAAGCCATTCTCGAATGCGACTACCCCTGTGTGTCCCGTATATGCCTTGGCAATTTTGATCGATTTATCAACAGCTTCCCCACCGGAATTCTGCCAGTAAAAGTGAGTAAGGCCATCAGGCATCATGCCCTGAATTTCTCTTAAGAACCGTGTTCGTGCAACCTGTATCCGATCCTCTTTCTGGGAGATCAGCAGATTGGCCTGATTATAGAGGCCGCGTGCAATCTCAGGATTGGCGTTGCCAAGATTGGTTGCGCTGTAATTGCTGTCGAGGTCTATATAGGAATTACCTTTTGAATCCCATATTCGTGCCCCTTTACCGCGCACCGGCAGGAGATCATCTTCCAGGCGTGATACGGGGATTTTGTAACTTTTATGCATAGCGATTACTTCTTCGGTGGAGATCTCCGATTCATAAAACAGCTTGACCGCCTGGTTTACCTGATTTTGATTCAATTCCGTTGCGAGTATATCCGCAATGGCCATGCCTTCATCGGCGGTCATCGGCTCATCCAGCTTATGCCCCTTGATTTCGGACTTGCATTTGTCATTCAAAAATTTTGCCTTGTCATTTTCCTCTATAATTATGCCGATTACTTCCGCAACTCGTCCCATGGTAGCGTTTGTCCTCTCCGGGTTTTTCAGCGGATTGTAGATGATAACCTCTTTCAATGCTTCACGAGGCTCCAGTTTTTCAATTACGATATCGGTTTCTGCAGTTATTTCATGATCTGGCGGATTCATTTTGTGCTCCTTTTTGATGGATACGAGGGCTTGATGATTTGGAGAAAGCAATTTACCTGCAAAAGGACTTTCATGTTCATACTTAACGTAGAATGAATGATTAGTATGAACAATTGCCTGATGCCGGATGCAGGATCATGAGGAAAAGCGATCTGATCGCCCAAACCAGCCCTTTTTGTATCCAGATGATTATTTCGTCATACCGGTTTTTGTAACATATATTAATATATAAGCAAATCACCTCAAATGTCAATCAGTGATCCAAAAAAGTCAGAGCGTTGTAAAGAACTTGCCATTTAAAGAAATTGATATATTTTCGCAATTACGTATCGAAGAACTGAAATATCGTGCGATATTTATAATATATCTGAAGATGAGGATCCAGACAGGAGATAAGATGGAAGTCAAGCTGGATGAGTTACTGGACCTGAGAAAGACATTGCACCGCAATGCAGAACTTTCCGGAAAGGAAGAGAAAACATCTGCACTGATTAAGGACTATTTGAATATATACCCTCCAGATAATGTCATCGATGGTCTGGGTGGTTATGGCCTCGGAGCTATCTACAAGAGTAAATCCGAAGGTCCCACAGTGTTAATCAGGTGTGATCTTGATGCTCTCCCGATTCCAGAATCAATAGACCTGGAATATTCTTCTCAAGCCGATGAAGTTTCGCATAAATGCGGGCATGACGGCCACATGACCATTGTGTCTGGTCTGGCGCAGGTTCTTCACAACACTCGACCCGAAAGAGGTAGGGTTGTGCTTTTGTATCAGCCGGGCGAAGAGGTGGGTAAAGGCGCTCAATGGGTACTTGATGACGAAAAGTTTTCACAAATCGCTCCCGATTATGTTTTTGCCTTACATAACCTCCCCGGATTTCCTCTGGGGCAGGTGATCTATCGAGAGGGTACCTTTGCCTCGGCCTCAAAAGGTCTGATAGTTGAACTTATGGGCGAGACCTCCCATGCCGCCGAGCCGCAGAAAGGCAAAAGCCCGGCAATGGCTGTGGCCCAATTAATTAATGGCTTCAGCGCGATTTCACAGTTTCATTCCGCCCTGAATGACGCCGCTCAGGTTACAGTTATTCATGCTCGGGTCGGTGAAAGAGCATTCGGAACATCGCCGGGATACGGGACTGTGATGGCAACCCTCAGGTCACATTCAGACGAGGTGATGGATAGAATTTCAGCAAAATGCGAGGATATGGTTAAGGGTCTCAGTAAGAGCTGGAATCTGAAGACCAAAATACAGTGGGATGAAATATTTCCATCTACAGTAAACGACAGCGAAATGGTAAAATTAATTGCCCTGATAGCCAATGATCTTGGCTTAGATAAATTCGAGCAGCCCATACCATTTCCGTGGTCTGAGGATTTTGGTAATTTTACCGACAGATACAAAGGAGCATTGATTGGTTTGGGAGCCGGAGAAAATCAACCAGCATTGCACCATCCAACGTATGATTTTCCAGATGATTTGATCATAATCGGCGTACAGTTATTTGAGGAGATCATTAGAAGACTGTTAAGTAAATGAGTTATATTTCATCAGCATTACCGGAAAAGAAACGGCGCGAGATTTCGTTCCATACATCGCGCATCGAACTAAGTCAGTCGGCCTTGAAGAAGAATATCAAGTTTCTTCAGAAGGTGATTGGGCCGCGTACTATCTTCTCGTCGGTCATAAAAGGCAACGCTTACGGCCATAATATCCGAACTTTTGTGCCGCTTGCAGAGCAATGCGGTGTGAGGCATTTCTCTGTTTTCAGCGCCTATGAAGCGCTGATTGCCCATCAAAGCCTGACCGAGAACAGTCATATAATGATTATGGGCGATTTATGTGCAAGCGCTCTTGAATGGGCGATTGAAAACCAGGTGTCGTTCTACATTTTTACAGTGGAATGGCTGGAAAAGACCCTGGAAGCAGCTAAGAAATTCGGCAGACCGGCGCTTATTCACCTCGAGCTTGAGACCGGCATGTATCGTACCGGACTGGCAGGGAAAGATCTTAACCGTGCTGTCAGAATAATTAAATCCAACCCTCAACACATGAAGGTTGAAGGGGTCTGCACCCATTATGCCGGCGCTGAAAGTATCAGTAATTATGTGCGAGTTCAGGAACAGATACATAGATTCAAAGAGACTGCACTCGATCTGGCCAGGAAGGGCCTGAAAATAAAGCTCTGGCACACCGCCTGTTCCGCAGCCGCCCTCAGATATCCGGATACGCGTATGGACCTTGTGCGGTTCGGAATTGCGCAGTATGGTTTCTGGCCTAATAAGGAAACGCAAATGCATTATTTTATGCATAACGGAACTCCCCGCAGCAAGAAACAGCTCGATCCGTTGAAACGTGTGATGACATGGAAAAGCCGCATCATGAATATTAAAGAGGTCGCCAAAGGCGAGTTCATCGGCTACGGGACATCATATATGACCACCAGGAACCAGAAAATCGCCTCGGTTCCGATCGGATACTTCCACGGTTTTGCTCGGCAGTTAAGCAACCGCGGTTATGTTCTGGTACGGGGAAGGCGCGCCCAGGTGGTGGGGATTGTCAATATGAACATGATGATGATCGATGTCACCGATTTTCCGGAAGTCAATATCGGCGATGATGTCGTTATTATTGGATCCCAGAAAAAACAGCAGATTACGGTCGGATCATTCAGCGATCTGGCTCAGTTTCTGAATTACGAAATTCTGGTCCGCCTGCCCGAGGAAATCCCGCGAATAGTTGTTCCGTAATTGATTCATCCATAATCCCTCTTTTTGATAAAGATTGCATCAAGCGGTAATCTTTATTGAGTTCTAAGATTCAGATTTATCACAGATTTTGATTTTTTCTAAAACCGGGGAGTACTCATTTTTGTTATAGAGACAGTACCGAAAGTGATTACCTATTCTTGAATCATTAAAAAAGGAGCAATATATGAAAAAGCAGGCTCTTAAGATGTCGGTAGATATAAAGTCTCCCAAAGAAAAGGTCTGGGATGTTCTTCTGCAGGATGAGACCTACAGGGAATGGACCTCGGCCTTTCATCCGGGTTCCTATGCGGAATCAGATTGGAAGGAAGGTGGAAGGGCGCTGTTCAAGACTCCCGAGGGCGATGGTATGGTAAGTAAAATAACGGTTCACAGGCCGGCCGAGGTGATCTCATTTGAGCATCAGGGAATTCTAAAAGGCGGCAAGGAAGACTTTGAAGACGAAGAAGCGCAGAAGTGGATGGGTTTTACCGAAACATACCGAGTCAAAGAGACTAATGGGAAGTCGCGGCTTTCCATCGAGCAGGATATCACTGAAGAATATATGGATCAGTTCAAGAAAATGTGGAAAGAAGCCCTCGATAAAGTAAAAGAAATTTCAGAATCAAGAAATTGATCATGATCACTTGAACATTAGATAGAAAGCGGGGATAAAATGGAAAAGCAAATCAAGAATAAAAAAGCGGTAGATACTGGCAACCATGAAATTATCATTACGCGCGAATTCAATGCACCGCGTGATCTGGTCTGGGAAGCCTGGACCGATCCTGAACATATTGAGCAGTGGTGGGGGCCAAAAGGCTTTTCGACAGAGGTGGATGAGCTTGATCTGAAAGAGAGCGGCAAATGGCGTTATGTGATGATCGGCCAGGATGGGAAGAGGTATCCATCTGAAGGAGTCTTCAAAGAAGTTGTGAAACCGGAAAGGATAACGTCAACCGATGAGTTCGGGGAAGATTTTGAAAATCCGGCCTCTTTGGATCTGCCGCAAGGTATTGTAGTCACTACGCTTTTTGAAGAGTTGGGCGATAAAACCAAGCTGACCCTGCGTATCATGCATCGCACAGCTGAAGACAAAAAGAAACACCAGGACATGGGGGTTATTGAAGGCTGGAATTCAACCCTCGACTGCCTGGAAGAGCACCTGATAATAATTTGACAGCAAAATAGAGGTGGAAGATATGCAGAAAATAACTCCGTTCTTGTGGTTTAACGACAATGCCGAGGAGGCGGTGAATTTCTATACTTCCGTTTTTAAGAACTCCAAAATACTAAAAACCACTTACTACAACAAATCGTCGGCCAGGGCCTCAGGAAGGCCTGAGGGATCGGTAATGTCGATCGAATTTACATTAGACGGTCAGGAATTCATCGCATTGAATGGCGGCCCGCACTTCTCATTCTCTCCGGCTATATCATTTCTCATAAAATGTAAAACCCAGCAGGAAGTTGACCAGTTGTGGGCAAAACTCTCCCAGGGCGGAAAAGAAGAACAGTGCGGCTGGCTTATGGATAAATACGGTTTGTCCTGGCAGGTTGTACCCGTCGGCTTGAACGATATGCTGGATGGTGGTGATTCCGCAAAATCGAACAGGGTAACCGACGAGTTGCTTAAAATGAATAAGATTGAGATAAGCATTTTGAGGGAAGCTTACGAACGGGCCTGATCGGGCTCCATCTATAAAAAGACCGACCACAATCAAAGAATAGACACAAAGTCTTTATATTTAAAAAAAATAGTAAATAATGCTTGACATAATGTACGTTATACATTACATTATGTAATGTATAAATTACAATTATGACTGAATTAAAAAATCATATCAAGCAGCATCGGGCGCGTCTGAACATGACCCAGGAAGAGTTGGCCAAAAAAGTCGGCGTTCGAAGACAGACTATAATATCGATTGAGAAGGGTAAATACGCTCCTTCCGCGATTTTAGCATTCAGAATTGCCAGGGCACTTGGTATGAAAGTGGATGAACTGTTTGAACTTAATGAGGAGGTAAAATAGATGAAATCCGAGATGGATATTCTGAGCATGGATGAGCGTCAGCGTGTCTGCTGGCTGCTTGCCAACAGGGCTACCTTGATGATCGTTGGCCTGGTATGGCTGGGTATGATCGTCTGGAAATTGATCGAGAACCGGATACCATATTTCCTTATAATCATGGTTCCTGTTTTCGGTTTGATTCGTTTTGCGATGTATCATGTTTATTCCGCAAAACTGAAATAGAAATCTAAATCTGCTTAATATTGTTGACTTTCAGCAAACTTTACCGCACTTTTTTTCTGATTACGAGATAGACCTGAGTTAAGTGAAATCCTAATCAACAAATCATGTATGGAATAGTATCAGAACTGCCGGAACCCTACTATCAAATAGTCGAGGATATCTGGGATCAGCTGGAGCGGGAATGCGGACTCAGGGGAATTAAAGCTGCGCCAATACCGCATTTTTCATGGCATGTCGCCCGGCAGTATGATATTGATAGATCTTCTAAAATTATTGAAAGGCTGGCCTCCCCAATATCGCCATTACGCGTGCGTACGGGCGGAATTGCTGTTTTTACGGGTGAGAATCCAATCATCCAGATTCCATTGGTAAGAACCAAAGAGATGACCAACCTGCATGACAGGATATGGGATGGAATCCAGCCAGCCGCTATAAATATGGTCAAGGATTTTAACTCTGAGCACTGGATACCGCATATATCCCTTGCCTACCCCGATGTTAATAGAGATAACCTGAACTGTGCCATGCAGTTTCTAGCGTTTCGTGATTTTAGATGGCATTTCAACATAAATTCCATTTCATTGATTGGAAATGAGATGGATCATGATGCCGAGAGGGTCTTCAAGATTGAATTTGGGAAAAAATAAGCGGGGAGAATAATTATGGATAAAGATGATTTGATGATATTTTCAGGCTCGGCAAGTATCCAGCTGACCGAGAAAATCTGTGATTATCTGAAGGTCAAGCCGGCGCGGGGCGAGGTATTCAAGTTCTCCGAAGGCAATACTTTTGTCAGGGTGCTTGAAAATGTGCGAGGCAGAGGAGTGTATCTTGTTCAGTCCACTGTTTTCCCTTCCAACGATGCCTTTATGGAACTTTTGTTCTGGATCGATGCCTTAAACCGTGCCAGTGCGGATTCTGTTACCCTGATAATGCCTTATTTCAGTTATGCCAAGGGGGACAAGAAAGATGAACCGCGGGTATCGATTCGCGCCCGCGTATGTGCAGACGCGATCGAGGCGGCGGGTGTGGACCGCGTGGTGGCGATGGACCTTCACGCTCCCCAGATTCAAGGATTTTTCCGTGTCCCGGTGGACAATCTCTATGCCGTACCTGTATTATGCGACCGTATAATGGAATTAAAGCTGAAAAATATCGTGGTCGTATCTCCGGACACAGGCTTTGCCAATCAAGCCCGCAGATATGCATCGCGTCTTAATGCCTCGGTTGCAATCGGCGATAAACGCCGTACCGCTCATGATGAAAAGGCTGAAATTCTTGAAGTTATCGGTGAAGTGGAAGGCAAAACAGCGATTGTGGTTGATGACTTTACCATTTCGGGCGGAACGCTTGTTGATGTATCGCGCAAATTGGAGGAGCTGGGTGCCGGAGAGATTTATGCTATGGTGACTCATGGCGTCTTCGGCGAGGGATCGATGGCCAAAATAGATGACAGCCCTATCAAGAAACTGCTTGTTACCGATTCTGTGGAAAATCAACCTGAAAAATTTTCTCCCAAAATTGAAGTTGTTTCTGCCGCGCCTCTCTTCGGGGAAGCCATAAAGCGAATTCATGACCGCGACAGCATAAGCTCAATGTTCAAGGATTAATATCCAAAGCGCGGATTGACAATATTATTGTAGATTGAGCCGAATGTGTAGCTCATTCCCACAGAAAGATAATACTGATAGCTAGTTTCCAGGGCCTGCCTTCGAAGGTAAACATCATCCGGATCAGCGGTGCCTTTTTTGATATAAATCAGATCATGAGTCCAGGCAAAATTGCCGTACAGATTCAGGGACAGTCCCTCGATCAATCTCAATGACAGATCACTGTGAATACTGATCCGTTTCTTGCTGAAATCATGAAAGTAATGTGAACCGGATACAGTTGCGCTGGCCGAACCCCAGGGCTGAACCATACCAAGGGTCACCCCTAGCCTCTGGCTGTAAAGCCATTCGGTGGTTTCATTATAAATAGTTTCCTCGAAGTAATTGGAGTATGAAGTCGAAATCCGGTAAAAAATTCGAAGTTCACGTCGGGTCGATTCGGAATACGGAAAAATGTTATATTCGATAGTGGGAGCGATCCAAATTTTAAATTCCATATTGCTGTAGTCGGAAGAAGTAATGCTCGTGAATAATCCTGCGGACCATTGATCGGTTACGCTAAAAATTGCAACCGCACCCGCCCCCTTATTTCTGGATATGCTTAAAACATCATATTCCTCATAATCGAATTTATTTTCGTAATAACCGTTATATATATCAAATTCCAGCCGCAAATCCTTGGTAACCCGTCTTGCTTCAATGTCCACCCAGATATTCATTGCACGATATGTTTGCTCGCCATTCAGCCATGTATCCAGCGAAAACTCAAAAACCCAGTAATTCCACTTATCCCTTACCTCTTGCTCTTCCTTATCCACGACTTTGCGCCGGTGTGAGATCACAATGTCATCAGCAGCCGGAGTACAGGCGGCGTAACGTATCAAGCCCAGACTGATTTTATTCTTCAAACCCTTGCGGATATGATCCTCGCTGTCCGATTCCTGCGAATAAAAAATCAGTGTATCAGTCATGTTATCGAATTGATTCCGGCCGATAAGCTCGATTGTGTACTCGTTTCCGCCGCTGCCGGTTTCCTGAGCACTCACCAGGATGTGCACGTCCGCCTGCTTTCGATCTCTGACAAAATTCACATAAGAAATTTCGGTTCGAAGATAATCATAGTCGCAATAGGGGCAGTCGATATAGATATTGAATGCTCCCGATTTTTTCGCTTCAGTGTTTTCATCCTGAGCTATGGCAAATTCCGGAAATAAGAGGATGCCGATAATAGAAAAAAGGATAAAAAATGCGGGCCTCATATAATACCTCCCCAGGGTCAGTTGGATAATACTAATTTAATTATACAGACGGCGGTGTCAATTGTTTGCGGGCGTCTTATAACATTTTTGCACCTCCATTATTCAAAAAATGGCAGAAACGTTTTAACATATTCTTTTTAGAATCGTCATGAAGACAGCAGCGTTGCGGGGTACGGAGAAAGCCGTACCGGAGACCAGTACACAATCAAAGATTATTAGTGCCGACACCCGGGACAGGCGCACCATATCGTGTAAGGTCTCTCAGTCAATAGGTTTTGAAACAAGTACTGATTTTACATTTGCGTATTCAATTTATTTTGACGTTGGGTAGGAACCGGGGAATCGCTTCGGTATGCTAATGAAGAGCCTCTGGAGTTTTCCGAAGGCTTTTCAGGAATCAAAAAGCGTGAGATGTTAAAATGTCTCACGCTTTTATCACCGTGGAATGCCGCTTTTCAGCCGGTATTAATCATGTGTGCGTCCGCTTTTAGCGGATTTAATAAAACTACAATATCTGATTGATTTCGGGCCTGTTACCGGATTTACCCAGTATCTCTTCAAGCTCTTTCTCATTATCCTTGATCATGTATCCCCCTTTGCGATGATCATAGTAAATCGGTACATTTGCGTCGTGCAGATTTTTTATATAGCGGTAGACAGTCCGCTCGGAAACATTGCAGGCTTCCATAATGCTCTCAAGGCTTACGATTTTTTTCTCCTGCAAAAGGCGCAAAAGCTTGATTATATTTTTAAGTTTACTCATCACTTTTCTTTGCGGGGAAGTTTGCCTCTTCCCCGCATCTGACCACAATCTGCTCTGCCGGATTTACAGGAAATCCGGGGAATTTAATCCTGATCTATAATGTCTATCAGATTAAGACATTATGACTCACATAAGGTTATTTGCAAGTTTCCTGCCAATCACCCGGGAGGCGTATTTTCTGACAGTAATTCCTTGTCAAGCAAGGCGTTATGCATATTAGTCCTTTTTCGAGCGAGGGGGTAGAATTGCCATGAAAATGGACATTGAGGTACGCGCAAGTTGTTAACTCCTTGATATGCAACAAAGAGAGAATTTGCCATGAGCTACTTGATCTGTGGCAGACGGTAAGATGGAGGGGGGTCAAAGCTTTTTTATACGGTATTTCTTGATTCTACGTCTAAGGGTCGAGAGTGGCATATCCAGAATGCGGGCGACTTCCGATTGATTCCAGTTGTTTTCGATCAAAAGCTTGCGGATATTTTGTTTTTCCTTGAATTTTGCAGATTTTGAAACGTTGGACATCTGCATATCTTTATCATGCATATCAGTCGGAAGGTCGCCCGGCTCGATAGTTTTGCCGGGATACAGGATACAGAAATTTTCGATTACATTTTTGAGCTCGCGAACATTGCCCGGCCATTTGTAAATCATCATTCTATCCATTGCAGGCGTTGAAATTCGAGGAGGGCTCCCGCTTCCGGCGGAAAATATTTCGATAAAATGCTCTATCAAGAGCTGGATATCCTCCTGCCTATCACGCAAAGGAGGAATTTCAATGGAAAAAGCGTTGATCCTGTAGAAGAGATCGCTTCTGAACGATCCCTTCTGAACCATCTGGTGCAAATTCTGATTGGTTGCGTAAATGAATCGTATATCTGTGGAGATTTTACGATTGCTGCCGACCTTTTCGAATTCCTGATATTCCAGAACGCGCAGGATCTTGGCTTGAGTTTCAAGCGGCATATCTCCGATTTCATCAAGGAATAACGTTCCGCCGTCTGCAGCCTGGAATTTTCCTTCACGGGCGTCGACCCCGGTGGCGGCATGTCTGGCTACTCCAAAAAGTTCACTTTCTATCAATGTATCCGGTATGGCGGCGCAATTGAGCTTAACCAGCGGGGCATCTTTGCGCAAACTGTATTCATGAATCATCTCACACAAAATCTCTTTGCCCGTGCCGCTTTCTCCTATGAGAAGTATGCTGGTGTTGGTGGAGGCAACCCGCGGGAGTTTCTCCAGAATCTTCAGCATTTCCTCATTCTGGGTGATGAATGACTTTCCGCTTCCCATACGGTTCAGATCGTAGAGCATACGATCTCGTGAAGACATGACTTTTCTGTAATCCATGGCCGTACTCAAAACCATGGAAATGAGATTGGCCATGGAATTGATCAGGCGGATATCTTCTTCATCAAATAAGGCCGGAATTGTATGATGATCGAGATAAATCACGCCCACAGCATATTTGTCCTTGAAAATCGGCATACAGATGACTGATAAGATATTGTGTATGGCTATGCTTTTGAATCCGCGCGTTCGGGAATCGGTCATGGCGTTTTCGATGATAAACGGTTCCAGGCTTCGGTCGACCTGGAAAGGTATGTTTCTGCTGAAGTCACGGATATCACGCAAGCTATCATCATCACAGTTTACATACGAGCGTACTTTCAGCTCGGAATTCGGGTCTGAACGAAGCAGCAATACGCCTCTTTCGGCACCGGTTTCCTCAACCGCAAATTGGATCAATTTGTTTAATGTAATCTCATAATTGGACAGGTCCTTGATTATATCAGAAATATTATGAAGATAGTCGACCGCCTGTTCTTTTTGGCTTTCCGATGCCGGTACTGATTCAAGCCTATCTATGAGTTGTGAAGCCCAATTCTTGTTCTTTATTGTATTGGCAATTTTCAATGCCTGTCTGATGAATTTGGATGCGAGCTTGTTCTGAGAATTTTCTATATATAGAGCAGCAATTTTGTCGCAGAGCAGCATGGCCTCGAAAAATCGCCCCGAGTCATGCAAAATTCTGTAAATAGTTTTTAGTTGATTTGCATTTTTGATATAATCGGAACTCGCGGCCCGATGGAATATCATCATTGCTTTAACGGCCCTGAAGAGAGGTGCGTCAGCCCGCTCGATATGCTCCGAGATCGCCGGGGACTCATCCAGAATCAGCGCATTTTCCGCCGGCTGATCTTTCAGAAGCAGATGCAGAAGCGCAGCGGCTGCGAAATAGATGGAATTAAAGCCCAAAAGCCTCTTGTAAACTTCGAGTAGATCCTTGAATGAGTTTTCATGATAGTTATAAATCTCATTTAATACTTTAATAAGCTCGGTATCGGCCAATGCCGCCGCATCCCCAATTATATCGAAAATCTCCCTGGCCCTTTTGAGGTATTTTACGGTCTGACTTGCCTCTCCTCGATAGAATGAGTTTTCGGCCAGGCTGAGATACGATTTGCCGAGGTTATTTGAGGCTCCGGACGGCTCCAGGATATGAATAGCGCTCGAGATTGAATCGATGGACAGCAGCATCCTGCCCCTGTTCAGCTTTATCCACCCATCATTGAGATAGAATGTCCCGAAAACGTCGGCATTATATGACGGCAGCCCGACAGCAAGATATTCCTGGTTCCAGTACCCGGCTTTGTCGTATTCTCCCATGCGGGTAAAGCAAAGCGTCAACATCCTGTGATTATATGGAACTACGTAAGTATCCGCCGGGCTTTCAATCGATCTAAGAGCCAGCTTTGCAAATTTAATCGTCTTTTTGTAATCGCCGGTCTCGAATGCGAGCATGGAGAGATTGGTCAAAGAGGAAACAGCAGCGAACATTATATCGGCAGCTTTGGCTTCCTCAACCGATTTCAGATAATACTCACGTGCCCGTTCAAATTTCCCGGTGCGTCTTTCAATGCTGCCCATGTAGTTGTAGGTCTTGACCAGAAGCTCATGGTTTTTGATTTCGGCAGCTTTTTTTGCAACATTCTCGAGGATTTCACGGGCCTCAATGTGATCTCCTTTTGTAGACATAATCCAGGCATGCAAACGGCGGAATTCCAGTTCAGCATTTTTATTTCGGGTCTCCTGTGTAATCCTGATTCCATCCGGTACAATAGCAGCAGCATCATCGATTTTACCCGCCTTTATGTACAGAAATGCAAGGTCAAGCATAATTTCGCTGCTCATAATCGGGTCTTCCTTCATTATTTCCTGCATTTCAATCAAGTAGCCGGCCGCTTCATCTGTCCTGTTGAGAGCAATAGCAACACGCGCGAGGTTTTCATGAAGGAGATAGTTAAGGCCAATATCGGGATACTCATCAATTGAGTCATGAAGATACTTTAGCATCTGATAAGAACGCAGGTATCTCTCATCATGGTAGAGGGTCATCACCCAGGTCATGGCATCGAGATATGATTTCCGGGATATGGATTTTTTTAATTGGGAGAAGTTTACCAAAAGGTCGGCAAACCTATCAGTTTTTTCCAAAAATGTGTTCAGATTCTCATCCGATATACTGAGATGCCAGAAATTCTCAAAACGGCTTATATCCGAGTTTTCAATGAATTCACGCGCGGTTCTGAATGCACTCAGAGTGTTATGCTCGTGCATTTCAAAAAAATCATTCTGTATTTCAAAACTTAATCCGAAGAGTTTACTCTTTTCCTGCAGGAAACGGCTGAATTGTCCCGGAGAGGGATATTTTATGCGAATTTCCGACAAGTAGCCGGACAGAATCTGCATACCAAAGAGCCGGCGATTCAAGCTCTGATGCCGCTCGGGATCGATGATTTGGTGTTTGAGCAGAGCGTCTATGAGCACAGCAGGCCTGTCCACCTGATCGTCGGAAATCATATATTCTATCAGCTTCTGAATGGATCGCGAGGAATCCGGCAATGATTCATTTCCAGTATCCAGGAGAAGCTGCAGCGATCTTCCAATCGAATAGTTATCAGACTGGATAGTGAATATCTCATTGTTCATGACTTCGGGAGCTATATGGTCGGGTGTGCCGAGGATTTTGCCCTGAGGAGTGGAATAATTCGTCTGCAGAAAATCAAGGTCAGTGAGTCTTACTCTGAAATTCCCACCGTCCCCGGAAAACATAAAATTGTCAAGCTTGAGGTCGCAATGAACATATCCCATAAAATGCAGATAATCGATTATCAAAAATATTTCAGACAGCAATGATTTTAGATTCCCCGCCAATACATCCGGAGTTACGGTCTTCCATTTTTCAGTATTGATAAATGGATATTCTATGAGAAGATATCCCTTTTCGACTCGTTTGGAAATTGCTGTATGGACCGCGGGACTTTTGAGCTTTCGCTGTGACTCAAAGGATTTTATCAGTATGCTCTTTACCCTATCTTCTCCCAGAGGGCTGTCAGCCGCCGCGATTTTCAGAAAGCATTTATTGCCAGTCTTTTTATTTATGGCAGTCCATGATTCAGCTACCTCATTTTTCGAGAGACAGGCCAAAAATTCATAAATGTTTGATTGAAATGGGGGCTGCATCCATTACGCTCCGATAACATTTATTTCGGCAATAAGATATAGCAATTACGGTCATTTCAAGCATGTCATCTCTGTAATATCTGCAATTTAGAATTTTTTTCAAGCAATATATGGCTTCCACTGACGGATTCTGTCAGTCTGGATAAAAAAACCGGGCCGCGGAGTTAATCCCCGGCCCGGCCGCATCAAAGAAGTATGGAGTCTTTCACATTCCTCATGCTATCCCATATTTTTTGCCATATTTTTCAACCACATATTCGATATCCTTGTCTCCTCTTCCGGAGAGGTTCACGAGGATGGTTTTATCCTGATCCAGATCGGGAGCCATCTTGATGGCGTAGGCCGCGGCATGCGCGCTCTCCAGAGCCGGAATGATCCCCTCTTCTCTCGAAAGCACGAAGAAGGCATCCAGGGCTTCCTTATCGTTGATAGTTTTGTACTGCACCCGTCCAATGTCTTTCAGGTAGCTGTGCTGGGGGCCCACTCCGGGATAATCAAGGCCGGAGGCAATTGAATAGACCGGGAGCGGGCGCCCCTGGTCATCCTGGAGAAGGTAGCATTTGAAGCCGTGAATCATCCCAGGCGAGCCCAGGGTCAGGGTGGCGGCATGTTCCCCTTTTTTGAAGCTGAGCCCCGCCGGTTCAACACCGTACATCGCGACCTGCTCCTCTTCCAGGAATGCGGAAAAAAGCCCGATGGCATTCGATCCGCCGCCCACGCAGGCGACGAGATTATCGGGCAGCCTGCCGGTCAGCTCCAAGAACTGAATCATGGCCTCCTCGCCCACGACCTGCTGAAAATCGCGCACCATCATGGGAAACGGATGGGGCCCCACGACCGACCCGATGGCATAAAACTGGTCGACCGGATCTTTCATATAAGCCTCAAAGGCTGAATCGACAGCCTCCTTGAGTGTTTTCAGGCCAATTCCGACCGGCACAACATTAGTGCCCAGGATCCGCATGCGGGTAACATTGGGAGCTTCCTTGGCCATATCAACTTCGCCCATATAGATTTCGCATTCAAGCCCGACAATAGCAGCGGCAGTTGCCAGTGCGACACCATGCTGCCCGGCACCTGTTTCAGCGATTATTTTCTTCTTGCCCATCTTTTTCGCCAGAAGCGCCTCGCCCANNATAGATTTTGGCCCCGCCGAGTCTGGTTGATAGATTTTGAGCATAAAAGACGGGACTTGGACGTCCGACATAATGGCGATATAAATAGGCAAGTTCTTCTTTGAAGCTCTTTTGGTCTTTTAAATTAAGATAAGCGGTGGTGATTTCTTCAAGTATCTCAATCAGTACTTCGGGAACGTAACGTCCGCCGTATTCTCCAAAGTAACCTTTATTATCCGGCTGGTTTTCGATTCTTTTTCTGACTTGCATTGCTGCCTCCTGTTGTTTGATTCAAGAGTCTTTTCGAAACCGAATTTCGCTTTTTTAGAATTTTAGAGCCGCGCGTTATCTTGCACAGGCTGATACCGAGTTCCGAAGCGATTTTACGCTGGGGGATACCCTGGTCGAGCATCTCCATCAGACGCCATCGCAGAGCGACATCCTGAATCTCGGCAGGAGTGAAAATCTCGCCGAAGAGTTTCCGCATGACTGCCGGATCATGAATTTCCGCGAATATTTTTATGACTTTATTTACGGATCGCATAGCTCATAACTATATGTTTCTATTTATAGAAACATTATATATCGAATGACCGTTTTGTCAAGCCCTTTTTGGCTGGTTTTTTCAAGATTCTTTTGATTTTCTTGACCTGCCCAAAATTCGCTGATTTATGTTGTGGAGAGGATGTTTTTTTATATATTTAGGCTTTCCAAAATTGGAACAATGAAGGGATTTTTGTTTTGGATGTGAAAAGGAGTAAATTATTCCCTGAATTTTTCGAACTGAATCATATAAGGATTTTCAAGGACGGATATTTATATTATGGGCGACAATAAGATAAATAAGAACGAGAACGAGAAGGCGGCCAGGGCCTCAAATTTCGTACGAGAGATTATCGATAAGGATCTGGAGGATGTAAAAAACGAAGGCCGAGTACATACCCGCTTTCCCCCAGAACCAAATGGCTGGCTGCATATAGGTCATGCCAAGTCGATCTGCCTGAATTACGGTCTGGCTCGGGATTATGGGGGTAAATTCAACCTCCGGTTTGATGATACCAATCCGCTTAAAGAAGAAACATCCTATGTGGAATCGATCAAAAAGGATGTTGCCTGGCTGGGGGCTGACTGGGAGGATCGATTATTCTATGCCTCCGACTATTTTGACCAGCTGTACGAATGGGCGATTAGACTCATCAGGGATGGCAAGGCTTATGTTGACGATTTGAGAGCTGATGAAATCCGCGAATATAGAGGTACATTAACGGAACCGGGGAAAAACAGTCCATTTCGTGATCGTTCGATTGAAGAGAACCTGGAATTGTTCGAGAAGATGAAAAATGGTGATTTTCCCGACGGTTCGAAGGTCCTCCGTGCAAAAATCAATATGGCCTCCGGCAATATCAATCTGCGTGATCCTGTAATGTACCGAATCGTACATGCAGAACATCACCGTACGGGCGGCAAATGGTGTGTTTATCCCAGTTATGACTGGGCGCATGGCCAATCCGATTCGATCGAGGGCATAACGCATTCGATTTGCACTCTCGAATTCGAGGATCATCGCCCGCTTTACGACTGGTTCCTCGATAATCTGGGAGTACATCATCCCCGGCAGATAGAATTCGCACGCCTGAACCTAAATTATACAATTATGAGCAAGCGTAAACTTCTGCAGCTTGTGCAGGAGGGCTATGTCAGCGGGTGGGATGATCCCCGTATGCCTACAGTTGCAGGTTTAAGGCGCAGGGGTTATTCGCCGGAGTCGATCCGTGAATTTTGCGAGAGAATAGGGGTGGCCAAACGTGAGAGTGTGGTGGATATAGCTCTTCTGGAGCATACCCTGCGTGAGGATTTGAATAGACGGGCGCTGCGTGTGATGGCGGTGCTCAGGCCGCTGAGAGTGATAATTGAAAATTATCCCGAGGATAAGGTCGAAGAGGTAGAGGCGATCAACAATCCTGAGGATGAATCCGCCGGAACAAGGATGATTCCCTTCACGCGGGAGATATACATAGAGCGCGATGATTTTCTCGAGGATCCGCCTAAGAAGTTTTTCCGTTTGGCACCGGGACGCGAGGTGCGCCTGAAACATGCTTACTTTATTACCTGCAAAGAGGTGATCAAGGATGGAGCAGGTGAAATTATCGAGCTGCGCTGTACCTATGATCCAGAGACGGGAGGCGGAAGCGCTCCCGACGGCCGCAAGGTCAAGGGAACATTGCACTGGGTCTCTGCCAAGCATGCTGTGGATGCGGAAGTGAGATTATTCGACCGTCTGTTCAATAAAGAGGATCCTACCGAAGGCGGCGATTTCAAAAAGAATATCAATCCCGATTCGCTGGAGATATTGAAAGGATGCAAGCTAGAACCGGGATTGAAGGATGCGAAGACGGGTGAATACTACCAGTTTCTGCGCCAGGGGTACTTTGTAGCCGACTCCGAGGATTCGACTCTAGGAAATCCGGTATTCAACCGCTCAGTCGGCCTGCGGGATACATGGGCCAAGATTCAACAAAAGGGCGGAAAGTAACGATTTTTGATTTCGTGGTTAAGATGCCGATTCATAAATTCGATCTCATTAACCTTGATCAGAATCCCAATTTAAAAAGTCAGATAGAAGAACTTAGCAAGCTATCCTGGCCGGAGTTCTTGCTACATGGAGACGTTCGCCACTGGTCCTCATTATTCAATATATTTAGCGGTTACCAGATAGCATTTGTTGCGGAGCAATATAAAGTAATTGCGGTCGGGCATACAGTGCCCTTTATATGGGACGGTTCCACGGATGATTTACCTGAAAATCTTGACATATTGATGAATCGGGCTGTGCAGGATTGTAATACCATTAAAAAGCCCAATTGTCTTTCAGCGCTGGCCGTAGTGATACACCCCGATTATAGAAAAGAAAACCTGAGTGCAAGAATGATCGAAGCCATGATTGATCTTGGGAAAGAGCACGGCATAGAAAATTTGCTTGCGCCGCTGCGTCCGACATTGAAAAGCAAATACCCCGAGATGCCCTTTGATGAATATATAAATATGCAGACCAGGAATGGTGAGCTGTTTGATCCATGGATCAGGGTACACCTCAGGATGGGAGCGGAAGTGCTTAAAATCATGAGAGAATCAATAAAAGTGATTGGTACAGTCTCTGAATGGGAAGAATGGACCGGCATGAAATTTCCCGATAGTGGACAGTATTTAATAGAGGGAGGCATGCAGCCGTTGATAATTGACAAAGAGAAAAACCATGGTGTATATACCGAGCCGAATCTCTGGGTTCGCCATACTATCGCATGATACCGCATCTTTTTTTTCATTCTTCTTGCAATAATTCGATTCATTTTTTATAATCTCATATATCCAAACCGTTCAAAGGCAAGTATCAGGTTGAAAGCGGGCGAGGTTTGGAACACTTTCGATTTTGCTGTGTTTTTGAATTTTAAGAAGCACCCATTAATGCCGGTGCTTTTAATAAAGGTAAAGGGCTAAAAAATATATGCGGCTTCTCATGTGCTTGATCAAATTATCATTAAATGATGAATAGCTTTGAAGGGTTGATTTAGCATATTCATTTATGTGAATTTGATCACAAAAAAGGAGTTTGCGTCATTGGATGCATTCTGGCATCAAACTCTAAACATCTTTCCATTTCTTTTATATACACTGGGTGTTTTGTTTGTACTGGCGGTGATGTATGGACTCTCTTATATTCTGGGGCAGCGTCACACCGATCATGAGACAAATGAACCTTATGAGTCCGGGATTAAAACCACCGATTCAGCACGCATTAGATTTTCCGCGAAATTTTATCTTGTTGCCATGCTGTTTGTAATTTTCGATCTGGAGGTGGTCTTTATCTTTGGCTGGGCGGTGGGCGCAGTAGAGCTGGGATGGCCGGGCTATATAGCCCTGCTGGTCTTCCTGCTGATACTTGTCGCAGGTTTGATTTACGAATGGCGTATGGGTGCACTGGACTGGATTGCCAGATCGGCAAAACGATACAGCCAGAGAGGTGATTTTTAGATATGAATAAGATACATAAATTAACGGATTCGGGCATTCATCCGGATGAAATGGCCGATGACTCTTTTCAGAAGTCAATTCAGAGAAGTGTGGTCCTCTCGCGCCTGCAGGATTTGATTGCCTGGGGACGCAAGAACTCGATGTGGCCGTTTTCATTCGGCCTGTCCTGCTGTTTTGTGGAGATGGCCACCAGCCTGACCAGCAAATTCGACATTGCACGTTTTGGAGCCGAGGTTATCCGCGGCACTCCGCGTGAGGCGGATGTTATGATTATTGCCGGCACGGTATTTATCAAGATGGCGCCGATAGTCAGGCGTTTGTATGATCAGATGATGGAGCCGAGATGGATAATCTCTATGGGTTCCTGCGCCAACTCCGGGGGTATGTACGACATATACAGTGTCGTGCAGGGTGTGGATAAGTTTATGCCGGTGGATATTTATGTGCCCGGCTGCCCTCCCCGGCCGGAAGCCTTTATGGAGGGACTTGTGATGCTGCGTGAGAAAGTTGGCAAGGAAAAGCGCCCCTTGAGCTGGGTGATCGGACCCCAGAGAGTGGAGAAAGGCAAGCTTCCGGCACAACGGGATTTAAGACGCGAAGAAAGAAAGAAGGTCAGGGACCTGCGAACGCCTGACCAGGTATAGCGGATCATATGGCTGAAAAAATTATAAAGGAATCACAGATCGAGCGGGATCTGATCGAACGCTTCAGTGAGGCTGAGATCGTGTCGCAGGAGAGCAGGGATGGTATTCCCACTCTCTGGATTGACAAAGAGCACTTCCGCGAGGTACTTCATTACCTGAAGAATGATGCGGTAAAGCCCTACAAGATGCTCTATGACCTCACAGCCATCGATGAACGGTCCCGACAGAATCGCAATGGCCAGCCGGAAAGTGATTTCACGATGGTATATCATCTGTTGTCATTCGACCGCAATGAGGATATCAGGATTAAAGTCCCGCTTGAAGACAAGTTCCCATCAATAGACACAATTACGCATATGTGGCACAATGCCAACTGGTATGAGCGCGAAGCCTATGACATGTTTGGAATAAAGTTCGACGGGCATCCCAATTTGCGTCGGATCCTGATGCCATGGACATGGGAGGGACATCCCCTGCGCAAGGAACATCCCGCGCGCGCCACCGAGATGGGACACTTTTCTCTCCCCCAGGATAAGCAGGACCATGAACAGGAGGCGATGCAGTTCAAGCCGGAAGAATGGGGCATGAAGCGCGAGAGCGAAGATACTGAGTTCATGTTTCTCAATCTCGGCCCGCAGCATCCCGGAACTCATGGTGTCCTGCGCCTGATACTCCAGATCGATGGCGAGATGATTGTCGATATTGTACCGGACATTGGTTTCCATCACCGTGGTGCGGAGAAGATGGGCGAGCGCCAGTCATGGCATACATATATCCCATACACCGACCGTATCGACTACCTGGGCGGTGTGATGAATAATTTTCCCTATGTTATGGCGGTGGAAAAACTGGCAGGGATTGAAATTCCAGAGCGGGCACAAGTTATCAGGATTATGATGACAGAGCTTTTCCGTATCATCAGTCATCTTGTTTGGTATGGTACCTTTGCCCAGGACCTGGGAGCGCTTTCGCCTGTCTTTTTCATGTTCAATGATCGTGAGAAGGCCTTCCAGATCGTGGAGGCGGTCACTGGCGGAAGGATGCATCCAAGCTGGTTCAGGATCGGCGGAACCGCGGCCGATCTGCCCAAGGGATGGGATGAGATGGTGAAGGATTTTCTGGAGTATATGCCCAGGAGGCTTAAGGAATATGATACTATGGTGATGAAGAATAGAATTTTCAAGGCCAGGACCATTGGTATCGGGGCATATAACACTGAGGAAGCCATCGAGTGGGGAGTTACCGGACCCGGGCTGCGTGCCACAGGTCTGGAATGGGATTACCGCAAGAAGAGGCCGTATTCGGGTATAGACCAGTTTGAATTTGACATCCCTACTGCAACCAATGGTGATTGCTATGATCGTGCGGTAGTTCGTGTGGAGGAAATGCGTCAGAGCCTGAGGATTATCCAGCAATGCCTTGAAAATATGCCGGAGGGACATTACAAGTCCGCTCATCCTCTTGCAACTCCTCCAAGAAAAGATATGACCATGCACGACATTGAGACATTAATAACCCATTTCCTGGGAGTAAGCTGGGGTCCCGTTATTCCGCCGGGAGAGGCACATGCAGCTGTGGAGGCATCCAAAGGAGTGAACGGTTACTATCTGGTATCCGACGGCAATACAATTTCATACCGCACAAGAATAAGGGCGCCCTCGTTCCCTCATATCCAGATGGTGCCATACATTTCCGGAGGCGAGACAGTTGCTGATGTTCTCTCTATTCTGGGTAGTATTGATTTTGTGCTGGCCGATGTGGACAGATGATGAGAAAGAATTACTGAATGCTGAGTGAAGAAGAAAAGAAAGAGATCGATGAGGAATTTTCGCACAGCCCAACCAAGCAGGCGGTTGTGATCGAAGCCCTGAAGGTTATCCAGCGACATCGCCGCTGGATTTCCGATGACAGCTTGAAAGAGCTGGCAGAATATCTTGAGATGTCGTCCGGGGAGCTGGACAGCGTGGCGACCTTCTACAACCTGATTTTCCGGCGCGAAGTAGGTGAGCATGTTATCCTTATTTGCGA
>JABAHP010000631.1_pt1 | contig 43928 bp, 39 predicted proteins | sample 7062081 | NCBI WGS metagenome assembly JABAHP01 (sample SAMN14534357, study PRJNA622989) | marine sediment metagenome | biome: marine biome [ENVO:00000428]; feature: marine pelagic biome [ENVO:01000023]; material: deep marine sediment [ENVO:00002113] | place: India: Gulf of Kutch | collected...
GTTAAATTCCAATAATTCTAAAGATTTTTCAATAAAAGGAATTGAAAGATCAAATAATCGATAAGCTGTTTTAAATCTTTCAGTAATTTCTCTTTTAAATTCAGTATTCTTAATTTTTTTGTTTTCAACATATGGGGGATTTCCAATAATCATATCGAATTTATGAGAATTAAATTCCAATAGAAAGTCAATATTAAAAAGATTAAAGTCTAAATCTAATTCTTCAATAATTAAATCCATGTTATGAGAATCAAAATGTTCTAAATTAACTTTTTGAACGGAAAAATTTGGGATTTTTGTAGATAAAAGCCACTTAATTAATCTCAGCTTTGAAATAATAATAGCAGGTTTATCTATTTCAATTCCAAAAATGTTATTCTGAAGAATATATCTTTTAAGTTCAAAATCAGATAAGTTTGGAAATATAAAACAATATATTTGGTACAATTTTTCAGCTATAGATACTAAAAATCTTCCAGAACCGCAAGAAGGATCTAAAATCCTTAAATTTTGAATTATACCACTTAATTTCTCGTTTGTTTTCTGGTTGTTAATTTTTGAAAGAAAATCCTTCTCTGAATTAGATTTTTCTTTATTAAATTCACTAAAAGATTCAAATCTTTCAAAGTAGATTCGAAAATTATTGGATACAACATAATCTACAATTTGCTTTGGAGTATAGATTATCCCTAAATTTTGTTTCTTGAGTTTTTCAAGATATTTTCCTTTTTCAAATGTTTTAATTTTATTCTCAATATATGAGAGTAACCTTTCTATCGATAATTTTCCCATAGAAATTAGCTATATATTTTAAATTACTTAATTTATAAAATTATAAGAAATGATTATAAAAATAGTAGAGGTATTAATAAGCTAGTCAAAACAAGACAAATTTAGGAAATATGAATTTAATTGAAAATACTTTGTTGCAAGATTTATTAAATCATCCACAAAAAATATCGAAATTAGAATTTAAAATTATTTCAAATATCTTAAGAACCGCTAAGGCTGTGTTAGAAAAAGAATATTTACTTTTGGACTTTAATTTAAAACAAAGTTCTGAAAAAATTTATGTTATTGGAGATATTCATGGAAATCTTGACACATTTAAGAAATTGCTTGAGATTATTGAGAAAAATAATCCTAAATTGGTTATTTTTTTAGGAGATCTTGTTGATCGTGGACCAAAACAACTTGAATGTCTATTAATGGCATTGATATTAAAGATTCTCTTTCCCTTAAAATATTATTTATTAAAAGGAAACCATGAGTCCTTAGAAATGAATCAATATTATGGTTTTTTTCATGTGTTTATTTCCAAATTCAAAAACGAAAGTAAATTTGATGAAATTTTAGATATCTATAATGTTTTGCCGCTTTGTGCTTTAATCAATAATAGTATTTTGTGTCTACATGGAGGAATTCCTCAGGATACTGACATTCTTAAAAAATTAAAAAAGCAAAGATGTTACGATTTCAATAAAATTTTCAAATTAAATACAAAAGCAATATTTCAAATTATGTGGAATGACCCAAAATCCGAAATTGAAGGTTTTTCAGACAGTTTTCGAGGTCCCGGAATTAAATTTTTTGGAAAAAAAGCCTTTGATAATTTTATGGAATTTAATAATCTTCAGTATATGATAAGAGCTCATGAATGTTTTCCTGAAGGTTATAGATGGTTTTTTAATAATCAATTATTGTCTATATTTTCAAGTGCAAATTATAGAGGTTATTACTCTCCAAATCCTGCTTCTTATGCTATAATTAGAGATAATCTCATAATTCCAAAACTTCTAGAGCTATAAAAAATTATAAGAAATTATTTGAGATTTTGCTTTATTATTCTACGCAAAATATTAGTTTATATTGTAAGAAAGAGTTTTTATTAATTTAGAATCCAATCTTAAATAATTGAAAATATGAGAAGTATTGAGTCTTTACTTTTTTAGAAAAATCAAATTTATTTTAATAGATTAAGTAATTTGTGTAGCATCTGGTTTAATGAAGAGTAAATTATTACCACGGATGAAAATCTCATTATACTTAGCAATTGGGGACCCATCCATAATTTCTGTACAATCCTCTAAGATGAGGTTCATGTAGGCATCGATTTCCTTTAGCATACCTCTATACTCAGTTCCGTCTTTTAATCTAAGTAAAATTATTGAACCTTGACTGTTTTGCAAAATCTGGAGAGGATTTTTAGAACGATGTTGATTATTATCCTTAATTGACATTTTTAATTCTTATATCAAAAAATTATTATTATATTTATAGAAAAGATAATTTAAAGATAGAATTTTTTGAATTAAAACCTTACGACATTAAAAAATTAAAAATAAATTTGTTTGGTTATAATTTTGGAGGATAAACATAAAATTCAAAATAAAAAAAAAAAAATCATTAGAGATTATAATAAAACAGCAAATTTTTATGACAAAAGATATAAAGCAATTCAAAAAGAGAAGTATGAGACTGTTTTAAATAATTATGGAGATTTTAGTAAAAAAGTTTTAGACTTGGGATGTGGTACAGGTTTATTTTTTGAACATTTTATAAAGACAAATGTTGCTAAGGATACTTCAAGGAGTAAATATATTGCATTAGATATTTCATGGAATATGTTATTAGAATTTAAATCAAAAACTTTTAAAAGTAACTATCCATTAAGCCTTATATTATCAGATATTGATTATTTACCCTTCAGAAAGAACATATTTGATTTAGTTTTTACATTTACATCTTTCCAAAATTTACCATGTGTTAGAAATGGGCTCAAGGAATTATCAAGGGTTAGTAAAAATAATGCTAATTTCATATTTTCAATCTTGAAGAAAACATTAGATTTAGATTCTTTATTAAAAATATTAGAACTTTACGTAAAAGATATAATAGTGATACAAAAAGAAAATTTAGAAGATATTATAATCCAAGGTAAGATTTCCCAATTAAAGACTTTCAGACCTATTATTTATAAAAGGAGTTAATTATCTCATGTACATTACTTTCAATATTATACTTTTTTCTAAAATAATTACAAATGTTTTCAATATCCCTTTCTAAAAGTGAATTTGCATTAGGGTGATTCATTGGAACCCATTGTAACCAATCAATTAAAAGAATGTTTCCTTTTTCATCTAAAACAATATTGAATTCACCCAAATCTCCATGTATCATACCTACCTTTTTATATATTTGTCTATATTGTTTTATAATTCTATTAAATATTTTTAAAGGTTTTTTTATATTTTTATAATAAACTAATTCTTTTCCTCTTAAATAGGACATTATAATTATATGTCTATTATATCCTATTGGTTTTGGAGTATTTAATCTAAGTTAATAAATCTTTTCAAGAGCTTCATATTCTTTTTTTGCAGCAAGTCTATTTACATAAAGCCAAGATAGGTGACCTCTTTCTCCAATAATATCTCTCAACTGTTTTATACTTTTAAAGCTTGTTCTTCCCATTCGATAAAATTTGGCTGCAAAAATATTTTCATTATCATCCATGCAACTATATACGTCTGATTCTTTACCTTTTCCTATAAGAGGGCCCAATTGACTGATTATATTTTTTTCAACTAAAGTATGTAGTGCAAGTAAATCATATGCCTTAGAATTAAGTGTATAGGCAATTTCATGCTTGGAAGCATCTCTAATAATTAAATCAAGCTTATGAACTTTTTTTAATCTGAATAGTGTCTCTTCCATCTTATAGCGAGAATAGAATTTAATATTATTTACCGTAACATACTCAGATCTTTTCATGCCAATTTCGATAGCCATAAGTATCCTAAGATCTTCCTTTTCAAGTTTAATAAGTAGTTTTGCTGCGTGCACACTTATATCAGCTAAAATATGAATTTTCGATAGGTTTTGAAAAAAGATATTAATTTATATATATTTGGAATTTCAAAAATCAGTAATGCTGTCAAATTTAATAGCAAAAAGATGAAAATATCTCTCGGTAATATGAAGTATGTTACAGGAGTAGAGCCTTCTTGAAATAAAAACAAAAAAATTCCTTGATTTAAGTAAATGACCATTCCTATTGAGATAATTATACTGTTTATTGAAAATACAATAACTTGGTTTTCATATTCGATAACACCAATCAAAGTGTTGATAATAAAAAATATTAAGGTAATTATAGTGATTATTTTTGAAAAGTTGATCCAATTTGTATAGCTTGAGCTGTTTATTTCATAATTTCCTAAAAATCTTGACCAAAAAAATGATGTACTCAAATTTAGAAATGAAAGGATTGGTAATAATACTGTAATTATAATAGAAAGGCTATAAATCCTTATAGTGGTAAATCTGCTAAATTTTAAATTTACTCTTTTTCTTGAATTCATTGAATCTAAAAATGTGTCAAGTCTGTTTTGAATTTGCATTGGAAAATTCTTCTTAGACATAACCAATTGGATATTCAACTCTGGATAATTTGCGACCAATAACTTAAGTTCTTTATATGCTTGCCTAAATTTCTTCTTTTTGCTTTTTGGGCCATTCCAAAGATATAAAATTACCTTTTCTTCATCTAAAATTGCACATATATCTTGAGATAGTAAACTTTGCTCTTCCTCGATCCAATGAGATTTGGATTCATCAAATATGAATGTTCTTAGCATCTAATATCTACTTAACTTAACTATATTTTGCTTTTATTTTTTTCTAAAATAATAGGATAAGTAATTTAAAAATTTATAATACTAAATTATTTTATAATCCTTTAAAAAGCAAATAGCTACTGTTTTTCAACTCTTTCTTTTATATCATTCCACATCTTTGTAATGTATTCTTCATATATCATAACTGTGGCATCATCAATGGATTTAAATCTTTTTTGAATTTTCAAGTACTCTTCTATTGGTTTTCGTTTAGAAGAGTCTAAGTATCTATTGCTAGGTCTTGATAGTTCAAATTTACCATCAATAACTTCATAAAGAGGCCAAAATCCTGTTTCGTTTGCTAATCTACCAAGCAATATTGTATCTTTTGGATCATATCCCCATCCAGGAGGACAGGGCGATAATATGTGGAAATATTTAGGTCCAACTATAGCCTTAGCTCTTTTAAATTTTTCATATAGATCAAGAGGGTAAGCAGCATTAGCAGTAGCGACATATGGAATATCATGTGCTTCTAATATTTTTGGCATATTTTTTTTATTAACTTTCTTACCTTCTGGAGTAGTTGTTGTTCTAACACCAAGTGGAGTTGAACCACTTCTCTGAACACCAGTATTCATGTATGCTTCATTATCATAACAAGCATAAATAAAATTTGTTCCTCTTTCTACGGCACCACTTAATGCTTGTATACCAATATCTGTTGTTCCACCATCTCCAGCAAAAGCAAGTACCGTAATTTCATCAGCTAATCCTTTATCCTCTAAAGATGCTAAGATGCCTGATGCTGAAGCTCCAGTAGTGGCAAATGGTGTATGATAAACGGATATTTTTGTAGAGCAAAATCCTTGCATTCCATGCAATACAGTTAAACATGATGCTGGAACCGTTGTTATAGTCTTAGCTCCTAACGCTTTTAGAGCCATTCTATAGATCAATGCCATTCCACATCCCGCACATGCACGAGTGCCAGGATATATAAATTCCTCTTCAGGAAGATCCATTACATTTACCATTTTTAATTTCCTCCACTTTTAAAATATGTTGATTCGTCATAATCTTTTAATTCTTCTAATCTTAAACCTAAGAAGTCAGTTTTATTGGTAGATATTCCTTTGCTAAATTCATCTAAAGCTTTATGAACTCCTTTAATAATATGTTCAGTTTTTACATCTCTACCCCCTAATCCTACAATAAAGCCTTTGATATTTGGTCTGTTTTTTAATCCATAAAGTGCAGCTTTTAATTCATAAGATAGTACACCTTCGTATCCATATCCTATATCTCTATCGAAAACAATAACATTCTCTTTATCTTTGAAGAATTCTTTCATTTCTCTATATGGATAGGGTCTAAATAATTTAAGACTTAAGATACCGATCTTTAAACCTTCAGCTCTTAGTTTTTTGATTGCAACTCTTGCTTGAGATGCAACAGATCCCATAGCAAAAATTATAGTATCTGCATCCTCTGTTAAGACTTCTTTATATATTCCGTTCCCATAAGATCTTCCAAATTTGCTGGTAAACTCATCATGAACTTCCTTTATTATATCAATTGAATTTTCTAACGATCTTTGTAAGGCATATCGATACTCATAATAACCAGGAGCAGTTCCTTCAGCTCGTTTAACAATATGAGGTGTTGTTACGGGATCTATACCTTTTACTTGAGAAATATCTGATAAATTAATATGATGGTTTATAGGAGGTAGAAATTCGTCAATTTTGTCTTGGTTTGCTAATTTAACTGGCATCATAGTGTGACTTAATATGTATCCATCATAAGCAACTATTGCTGGTAGAAAAACACGTGAATCTTCAGCAATTTTAAATGCTTGAAGATTTGTATCATAAATTTCCTGATTATTTTCACACATAAATTGTATCCAGCCAACATCTCTTATTGTGATGAAATCAGAATGATCTGTCCAAACTGACCATGGTGCTCCAAGAGATCTTGTCGCGAGGTTAATGATAATAGGTAATCTGTTTCCTGCTGCCCAGGGTAGAAGTTCGTACATTAATTCTAAACCATGAGCAGATGTAGCTGTACCAACTCTAGATCCAGTTGCAGAAGCAGCACAACATACCGCTAAAGCAGAATGCTCAGATTCAACTTTAACAAATCTAGCTTTTAATTTTCCTTCTGCTATAAATTCAGCAATTTTTTCAACAACAGGACTTTGGGGTGTAATTGGATAAGCTGAAACAACACCTACTTTTGCTTGCCTAAAAGCGTGCGCTGCAGCATGATTTCCCGTCAAAATCATTATGGTTTCACTTGTATTAGCTTTTTTCAATTTAGTCTCAGTCATTCAGCCTTCACCTCCTCCATTTTAATAGCTTTTACTGGACATTCTTCCATACAAATTCCACATCCTTTACAATGCACTAAATCAATCTCAGGAGGAATGGTTCTTGTTACTACGGCTTCAGGACAATAGAGCCAGCAATTAAAACAACTAGGTTTTCCTGATTTAACTGGAATGCATTTATTTAGATCAATTATTGGTTTTTTTGAGCTCCAAGTTCCAGTTTTACCAGCTTCACCAATTACTGGTTTTTGAACTGAACCTAATATTTTTTGATAATCTTTTTTTGAGTCAGTCATCTATACATCAAAAATAGTTATAAATCAGATTCTGTATGAAATCAAACGTAGATAAGTTTTTAATTCTTACCATTTATAAAATTAAAAGAATAAAGCGAGTTTTGCTTAATTTATTAAGAATAATGCAAATATTTTCAAGAAAATTATGGAATACTAAGTATAGGATATTATTGTCTTTTTAAATTAAAATTAAATACTAAATATTTTATTAAACCTATAGTAAAAAGTTACTAAGTTGAGAATTTTAGTTTATCTTCTAAGCCCATATTCCTTATAAAAATTATAAAATTAGAAAGTTAGGGGTAAAATTGGATTTTTCTAAAGATAAATTTTTGCAGATAATTGAAAATATTAATGAAAGCTATTTCGAAGTTGATTTAAAAGGTAATTTTACTTTTTTTAATGAATCACTTTGTAAACTTATTGGTTACTCTAAAGAAGAATTAATGGGTTTGTCCTATATAAATATTGTTGATGAAGAAAATCGTAAGAAAGTATTCGAAGGTTTTAATTCCGTTTATAAAACAGGGAAACCGTTATTATACTTTGATTATCAATTTATGAATAAGTTAGGAGAGAAAGTTATTGGTGAAACTTCTGTATATTTAAAATATGATTCAAAAGGAAATAAAATTGGATTTTATGGATTATTTCGTGATATTACCAAGAAAAAAGAAGAAGAAGAATTGTTTAAAAAAGAAACAGAACAAATTATTAGTTTAAGAACAAGAGAATTAAAAGAGTCAGAAGAGAAGTTCCATCAATTATTTAATAAAGCCCCTTATCCTATTGGATTATTCGATCTAAAGGGAAATTTAATCGATTGTAATTCTGCTACTAATATTTTATTATCTACTAGCACCTTAGAAGATTATATTGGGAAAAATTATAGAGAATTTTGGTTCTATAATGAGAAAGAAAAACCTCTAATTGGGTTATTTAATAAAACCTTTGATAAAATTATAAAAACAGGAAAAACTGTCAATTTTGAATTCCCTATCCATCGTACAGTGGGTCCAATAGTATGGAATTCTGCTACAGCATCAAAGATAAGAATAGGTAATAAGGAATTCATTCAAATTATCCTAATGGATATTTCAGCACAAAAAGAGGCTCAAGAGAAATTAAAAGAATCTGAAGAAAAATATAGAAATTTAGTAGAAAATGCTCATGAAGGTGTGTGGGCAGTGGATGAAAACGATATTACCATCTTTGTTAATCCAAAATTATGTGAAATGCTGGGGTATGCTAGAGATGAGTTAATGGGGAAAAGCCTTTATTTGTTTTTAGAGGATTCTATGATAGATTTAATCAAAAGCTATCGAGAACGAAGGGAAAAAGGATTGAAAGATACCTATGAACTTGATTTTGTAAAAAAAGATGGAACATTACTAAGTACGAGTATAAATGCGGCTCCAATTTTTAATGAAATTGGAGTGTTTAAGGGTTCATTTGCCTTTATTAATGATATTACTAATCGAAAAATTGCAGAGCAAAAATTAAAAGAGTCTGAAGAAAAATATCGTATAATCTCTGAAAATGCCAATGATCTAATCACGATAACAGATACTAAGATGAAATTAACTTATATTAATGAACAAGTCCATCGAAGAGTAATGGGATATACAGAAGAGGATATTATGGGAATAAAAGGATTAGATTTGATTCATCCTGATGATCGAGAAATCGTTTTACAAGAATTTGTAAAATCCTTCAAAACTGGAGGTGGATTTGTTGAGGCAAGAATAAAACATAAAGATGGGCATTATATTTGGACAGAAACCAGTGGATCGGCAATTAAAGATAAAAATAGTAAGTCAAAAATTCTTTTAATTACCAGAGTAATTGATGAGCGAAAAAAAACCGAACAAAAGTTAAAGGAATCAGAATTAAGGTATCGTAATCTGATTGAATCAGTCCCATTTTCAATAGCTTTAATTAATCAACAAGGAATAATTACATATTGTAATCCTATAATCGAAAAATTACTTGGATATAATCGAGATGAATTAGTGGGACATCAATTTAAAGATATTCCAGCACTTCATCCAAAGTATTTACCTATAGTGCTTAGACGTTTTAATGTTATTTTAAAGGGTGAAATATTACCACCATTAGAAATAGAATTATACAAAAAAGATGGAAGTTTAATTTGGGTAAGATATCAATCAACACTAGTTAAATTAGGTAATGAAGTGTTGTTACAAACAGTTTTGAATGATATCACTGAACAAAAGCATGCAGATCTTCTTATAGAAGAAGAGATCATTAAATTAAAAGAATTGGATCAAATTCGGAAAGACTTAATTTCCCGGGTTTCACATGAATTAAAGACTCCATTAGTTTCAATATGCGGAGCTGCTGAACTTCTTTTGGATTCATTTATTGATGAATTTAGAGATGAACCTAAAGAACTCGTCGAAATGATTGAAAAGGGAGGTAAACGATTGAAATATTTAGTTGATAACTTGGTTGATATTACAAGAATAGAATATCAAAAATTCAAATTGGAAAAGGATTTGCATGATTTCAATCAAATAGTCAGAGATTGTGTGAAAGAACTTATGTACCTCATAAGGCGGCGAGATTTAACTGTAAAACTTGACCTTGCTGATGGATTATATTTAGAAATTGATAGGGTAAGAATGGAACAAGTTATATTAAATCTGCTTTCCAATGCTATAAAAAATACACCACCTGCTGGAAAAATCAAAATAAAATCGTTACAAAAAGACAATAGTATTTTATTATCTATAAGCGACACAGGAATTGGTCTAACTAAAGAAGAGATAGACAAATTATTTATAAGATTTGGTAAAATAGAGAGGTATGGGGATGGGTTAGAATATATTGATATTCAGGGAACTGGACTAGGATTATACATCTCAAAAGAAATAATTGATCTACATGAAGGTCAAATTTGGGTGGAATCTGCTGGGAGGGATAAGGGCAGCAAGTTTTCAATAAAAATACCAATTAAAACTTAAATTGGATAATAAATGCAAAATTTGTGTATTCAATGTCATATAATAGGGAAGAATTAGCAGAAAGTTATCGAGAATTAATTGAACACTCACTAGATTTAATCTATATCAATGATTTAAATGGTAATTTTCTAGATGCTAATGATCTTACATTAATCGCCCTTGGTTATGATAGAGAAGAAATTCCAAATATTAAATTCTTAGATATCCTTGAGAAAGCTGAGATAAAAAAGGCATATGAAGTTTTGAAAGAAATAATAAAAACAGGAAAACAAACTAAGCGTAGAGAATATAAAATAAAGGCGAAAGATGGTAATTTTATATATGTTGAAACATATGGTATTCCCTTAAAAAGAAACAATAAAATCTATGCAATTTTAGGTCTTGGGAGAAACATTACGGATCGAAAGAAAGCAGAACGACAATTGAAAGAATCTGCCGAAATGTTTAGAGCCCTTTATAATGAAGGTCCAATTGCCTCCTATACATGGAAAAAAGTCAATAATGATTTCATATTCATTGATTTTAATAATGTTGCTGATAAAATTACTCGAGGAAATGTTGTAAAAATATTAGGATATAAGGCATCTGATTTCTATAAAGATAGGCAAGATATCATAGATGATCTACATAAGTGTTATAACGAAAAAACTCATTTCACGAGAGAAATAAAGTATAGGTTTAAATATACTCATGAAGAAAAATATCTTCTAGCAAGTTATGGTTATGTAAGGCCTGATTTGGTTATTGTTCAAACAGAAAACATTACTGAAAAGAGAGTTGCTGAAGAAAAACTAAAAGAATCTGAAAGGAAATATCGGTTTTTTTATGAAAATACTCCTTCCTCTATTGTTGTTATAGATTCTAAAGGAATTATTGTTGAATGTAATCCTACAACTGAGTTGATTTTTGGATATAAAAAGGAGGAATTGTTGGGTAATAAGTTTCATGAAATCTCAGTAATCCACCCTGATTATTTATCAACCATTATAAATCTTTTCCAAAGATTCATAAAGGGGGAATATATTCACCGAATTGATCTTGAAATGTATAAGAAAGATCAGAGTCTAATATGGGTAAATTTACAAGCGTCTTTGATTAGAATAGAAGATAATTATTATGTGCAAGCTTTATTAACTGACATTACTAAACGAAAGCAAGCTGAGTTCTTATTTAATGAAGAAATTACAAAATTAAAGGAACTTGATAAAATTAGAAAAAATTTAATTTCTAGAGTTGCTCATGAATTAAAAACACCCCTAGCTACAGTATGTGGAGGCGCAGAACTTTTTTCAGGTCTTTATAAGGACTATATAGAAAATGATCAATTAGAATTGATTAATTTGATTGAAAAGGGAGGAAAAAGACTTAAATACTTAGTGGATAATTTAATTGATATCTCGCGAATAGAATATGATAAATTTCAATTGATAAAAGAGAAGACTAATATATCTGAGCTAATCAGGGAGTCTGGGATGGAAATGATGCATTTTGCAAAAGAAAGGAAAATTTCCCTGGACTTAGAACTTGTAGATAGTATATTTTTAGATATTGATAGAATCAGAATAGAGCAGGTAATCATGAATTTATTATCAAATGCTATAAAAAACACACCTCCTAAAGGAAATATTACTGTTTCACTAAAGAAAATGTATAATTGGGTGGAGATCTCCGTGTCCGATACTGGAGTAGGTTTAACTGCTGATGAAATGAATATCCTATTTACTAGATTTGGAAAATTAGAAAGATATGGAAATGGATTAGAATATATTAATATTCAAGGTTCAGGACTGGGATTATTTATATCAAAAGAAATTGTGGATTTACATGGAGGGACAATTAGAGCCGAATCAGAAGGTAGAAATATGGGTAGTTCATTTATAGTAAAATTGCCATTGAATTAATTACACTTTAAATTAAGTGATCATTTAATTTTGGCTAGATTATATCCTTGTTCAATCAATTCATAGTTGATTTTTCCCAATTTTTCTCCCATGCGTTTAAAAACTACAGATTTTAAATTATCTAAATAAAGATCAGGTAAGGCTTTTGAAAGTAAACCTAGAATGGGTGTATTAATTACTGGATTTCCATCAATAGTTAGATTTTTCTCTATTGCTAATTTGCTTATATCGGCAACAATTATTCTTGTATCTCCGCTTAAATTAAACTTACTTACAAAAAATTCAGGCTCTTTTTCAGAATTGATAATAAACATTCCCCCCTGTCTAAGAGAGCTAACAATCTCTTGATTTAGTACAGTTTCATCAAATATTATTAGGACATTTGGTCTTTCTATTTGGGCTCTATCCCAAATAGTGTCAGTTCGAGAGAGTTTAGCATAAGCTTGCACGGGAGCACCTCGTCTTTCTGCTCCAAATGAAGGGTATGCATGTACATCAACAAAATTTCCACTTAAATAGGCTGCTTCAGCGATAATCTCACATGCGGTAACTGCACCTTGACCTCCTCTTCCGTGGATAATAATTTCAATATTTTCTGACTTATTCATATTTAAAACTGAAGAAAATTGGTTAAATATTATTTATTATGAAGTTTACCAGATAATATAAAATTTTTTTATATTTCTTGGCTAAATGAAATAATATTTATAAGAAAAAGAGATTATAATTCATTAACTCAATATTTAGCTTTTCTCAAGTCTATGTGATGGTATTATGAAAAATGAAACTGGACATTTTGAAGGAAGAGAATTAAAAAAATTATTCTATCAATGTTGGCTACCAGATACTGGAAATATTAAGGCATATATTATTGCAATTCATGGTTGGGGGACTAGTTCTGATAGACTAAAAAACGTATCGGAATATTTGACAGGGAATGGATATGCTATTTATGCTTTCGATTTAAGAGGGCATGGGAAAAATGCAGGAAATATGCCTGGGCATATAGAAAGTATAGATCACATCTTAAAAGACACACTCCTTTTTATGGATTTCATCCAAACTATTGCGGATGAGAAAAAAATATTTATAATGGGTCATTCATTTGGGGGTTTAATTAGCTTGATTTTTGCTATTCACCACCCTAATTTACCAGGAGTATTGGTTTCATCACCGTTATTAGGAATGTACTTAAAATTATCATTGGGTAAAAAAGTCATAAAATCTATTTCTAAAACTATTACTAAATTATCACCTAACAAGATGTTAGACTATATTGTTGATCAGAATCAATTAACAAGCGATTTGAAAATATTAAGACAGTATATTGCTGACAAAAACAAAATCGAAGTCATGTCTGCAAAATCTGCTACAGAATTAGATCATTTTTCAAAATGGGCAATGGATAATTCATCAAATCTACTCTGTCCAACATTAATTATGCAAGCGGGTTCAGACAAAATAGCAGATTCTTCTAAAACTAAAGAATTCTTTGATAAAGCAAGAAGTAGCGATAAAACATATAAAGAATACCCTGGATTTTTACATGAATTATGGAATGAAAAAAATAGAGCTCAAGTATATCAAGATATTTATGTATGGCTCGAGAAGCATTTATAAAAGAATAATAAAGTTATAAATAATGTAAAAATTCATTACTATTTATTGAATTTAATTTTGTTTCTATTGATATAAATGTCAAAATCTAACCAAAAAATCTCAAAAATATTAGTAATCAGCTTGTTAGTATTGATAGCTAGTAATATCTTCGTATTTTTTTTGATAAAGCCATCTTTTGCTCAGGCAAATGAGGCAAAAAATATATTATTTATCAGCAAAGGAAACGATGACTCGTTAGTTCAGAGTCTTGGAATTGATAAAGAGAATTTTAATATTACGGCTGTTTCTGATAGTGACCCATTAGTTTCCATTGGCTCTTGGGTTGATACTGTTATTCTATTTGATGTTCAATTTAATTCTTCAGAACAACAAATTATCTCCAATTTTGTTGATACGGGGGGATCTGCAATAGTATTTATGGGTCAAAATTTACATGAGAATGCTACTTTATTGGATGAATTAGAAGTAATTGATAATACCCTTTTTGAAGCAGGGAAGTCTAAAAATCAAGAGATTATGCTTTCTATTGTATATAACGGTACATATTCAATTTCTAAGAATATAGATTGGAATTCTGCTCCGGAGATGAAAGTTAATAATATGACGATAATCCCATTAGCTAGTTTAAATTCATCTGTTAAAAGAATAGTTGATGTTTATCCAGCATCGCGAAACTTACAAATTGACCTATATCGACAACCACTTATGGTAGAAAGAACAAAAGGGAGTGGGAAAGTATTTGCGTTTTCAGGATGGTTAGAAACTGATGCGAATTTAGATTTTAAAGTATGGCCATATTTTAATTACTTATTATATGGTTTGATCTTTGAAAGTTTAGACTCATCTTTTCAAACATATCCAGTATGGCCTTATTCACCAGTTCCTCACCTGTTAGATCAAATAATAATAGGGGTAATTATTGTCATCTTAGCTGTACTGGCGATTGCATTATTTATTGTTGTTAAAAAAAGATCTAGGACTGCCATGGACCAAAAAGCTATAGAAGCTCTAAAATTACAAGCTGAAGAGGAAGAAAAAAAGAAATTAGAAGAAGCAGAAGCGCTAGAAAAAAAATTGGAGGAACATGTAGACTTGAAAGATGATTGGGAAGTGATAGGAACTCATCGTCAACTAGGAGGTTTTCTCTTTACCTTCTTCTTAGGTTTAATTTTAGTTTTACCACAATTATTAGTCTCAAACTACCTAATGCCTCAATTTATACAGCCTTATCCACAAGCTGCGGGCTGGTATAATTATGCATTTAATTTCTTTCAAATAATATGGATTCTATTTGATTTTGGAACGAGTTTTGCTTTAGCGAAATATTTTGCTCAACATCGAGTTAAAAATCCAGAGAAAGCAATTCATTATATCCAGATTTATGTATGGTGGCAAATATTTACTGGAATTATTCAAATATCATTAATCGCATTCATAGGGTCATTTATCTTCCCTTATACCAATCTTGCACACATGAGTTGGATTTTTGTGGTTTATTCTTTTGTACAATATCCTGGGGTATTTTTAGTATTCATGTTTGTTTTTCAAGGAATGCAACGCTCAGATTATTATCTAATATTATATATTGCTTGGGAAATAGTATTTTTACTTGTAGGTCAGGTTACTTTCTGTTATATTGGTCGGTTATGGGGTGCTGCTAATCCAATTTTCGGTGAAGCTTTAGGAGCTGGAATTGGATATGCTATTGCAAGATGTTTTGATTACTGGATGACGTTTTTAATTTCCATTTTGATTTTTAGAAAACAAGGATTCACACCAAAAACCTGTTTTAGGATTGATTTCTCTAAAAAGGAGGTGAAAGAATCACTAGTTTATGGTTCCAGATTAGGGATAGGAGAAGGTTTTGTGCAAATAGGATGGTTTATACAAATAATAATTACATCAACCTTTGTAGCCAATTATTCTAATAATCTGGGTTGGTTTAATCTTACATGGACGCTAGGATTGATCGTACAAATCGTTACATTATATTCAAATACATTATTAGGGGCATATAGTGAATCAATATCGCATAATAAAAAAACTCTAACAAAATTATATATATATCAAGCTTTCAGATGGGGTAATTATTTTGCTTTTTTCTTAATATCTGTTTTATTTGCGACAGGAGCTAAATTCTTGGTTGGAGCTGCTGGTGAAGAGTATGGTGCTCCTGCAGTTAAATTCTTAGTTCCGTTATTATTCTTCCATATAGGTGGAATATATTCCTGGCTCGCAGATCCCGTATTCACAGGTACAGGGCGCACGAACTATGCCATGGTAGTTTGGATTATTGAACAAGTTACTCGAGCTTTACTTATGTTTCTGTTTGTGATAATTTTTAAAGATATGGTGTTTGTTATAATTGCCTACATCCCAGCAGTGTTATTAAAGGATGTGATAGCGTGGTGGATTATCAGAAAGAAGATCATTAAATTTAAACTCTATCCATTCAAAACATTTGTAACTCCAGTTATTTCAGCTATTATAAATTTCGTAGCCTTATACTATTTAGGTGAATTAATTTGGATGCTTCCTCTTGGAGATTTAATTATTAATACTGCTATACTTTTCTTATTGGGGATTTTCATTTTTATCTTCCTATATGCTTTCTTAGATGGATTTTTAGGGGGGTATGATGATAATACTTTGGAGGAATTCCAGAAAGCAACATCAATGGTGACCACTCGAGGGATTAGAGCTTTACCAAAAACAATGTATAGGTTAGCTAAACTTGGTAGTAAAGTTAGCCCATTCCACAGCAAGTACAAAATTGATATCTATGAAGATGCAATGAAAGAGGCTTATGATTTAACATTAGAAAAACGAATTTTAAAAATCTAAATATTTTTTTAATTTTTTTATAAAATTTTAAGCTTTAATATGAATAAATATAACCTTGACTTATTTCTTGAAAATTTATTTAATTGGGTTGATTCTTTTAAATTTAACAACAAATCAGGTCAATTTTGTGTTAAACGGGAAGAAAAAAAACCATCGCTATATGGGATATGTGATATAGTCTATAATTTAATCATCCCTAATCAATTATCTCAATATTTTGAAACTCATAAGAATGAAGATATTAAAAAATGGATTAAAGTAATCCAATCATACCAAAATCCAAAAACAGGATGGATAAAAGAACCAGGATTCAATTTTGGGTATCATTTCAAAGAACATAGTACCGCATTTGCTGTTTCAATACTTAAATTACTAAATTCTAAACCTCAATATCGATTAAAGATCTCAAACAAGTTGAATTCTAAAAGAAAAGTAGAAAAATGGTTAAGAACAAAACCAGAATGGGGATTATTATTTTGGCCAGGTTCGCATAGAGGAGGAGGGATTGGAGCAATTTATGCTACCTTGGGGTCAGATTATTATCCTCATGAGAATTTCTTTAAATGGTATTTTGACTGGCTAGACAGTAGAGCTGATCGAAACGTAGGGTATTGGAGACTGGGTTGGAATTATAAATTCAAAAAAAGACTTACAAAACATGAGTTAGGTGGTTCTATTCATTATTATTGGATTTACGAATTTTTTAACCATCCAATTCCATATCCAGAGAAAGTAATTGACTCTACATTGAAATTACAAAATGAATATGGTTTATGGGATGGTGATGTTTCTTATTGTATTGATCTCGATGCAATATTTTCATTGAATAGGTGTTGTATTCAAACAAATGGTTATAGAAAGGATGACATTAAAGGATCGATACTTAAATATTTGGATTATACTATTCCGACTTTAAATAATAAAGAATTTCTTTTCTCTCACTATGATAATACTCATAGGTTGACTGGTTGTTTAGAAGCAATCGCAGAAATTCAGAAATATTATCCTGAATTATTTGATATGTCGCAACCATGGAAAGAAACTCTAGATATTACACCTTGGATTTAGACTAAGAATACAAATTATTAAAAATATAATAATTAGTAATATTTTCAATAAAAAACTAAGACACTTATAGCATTTAATTCTAAAATATGATTAAAGTTCTTAATGCTCAATAGTATGACTTTCAAGGATATTAAATTCAAAGATCTAACTCCTATGTTAAAACACTGGTATAGTGTTAAAAAGAAGTATCCAGAAAATCTCATTGCTTACCGAATGGGTGATTTTTACGAATTTTTCTATGATGATGCTGTAAATATTTCCAAACTCTTAGGAATAACACTCACTAAAAGAGGAGAGGTTCCTTTGGCAGGAATTCCACACCATTCTGGTCATAATNNAATAATAGAACCTAATTTATTAAAATCTAATGAAAATAATTATATTTCCTCTATGATTAAAGAAAAAAACGGATTTGGAGTAGCTTTTGCTGATATTTCGACTGGAGAATTTATCGCAACAGAATTTTCATTTAAAGAGCAAGATCCACAAGAAAAATTATTAAGTTTTTTTTCGCAATATGATCCTGTCGAATTAATAATTCCCTCCGAATTAAAAAAAGATGAACGACTTTTTATATTGTTAAAAGATTTAACGAAGGCAATAATTAAGACCTATGATGAACATGTCTTTTTATATGAGGAGGCTTATACGTTAATCACACGTCATTTTAAAATTTCTAATTTAAAGGGATTTGATCTAGAAGAGAAAATAATGGCAATCCAAGCAGCTGGGGGGCTCTTAGCCTTCTTGAAAGATACTCAACGAGATGTTATTCCAAACCTTTTTAAAATTAAACTTATCCAAGAAAAAAGTGTACTCCATCTAGATTATATTACCCAAAGAAACTTAGAATTAATTAATTCTTTATGGGAGAGAGGAAAAGATTCTACATTATACTCTATTTTTAATCATACTCATACTCCAATGGGTGCTCGTCTGTTAAAAAAGTTTATTCTACAACCTTTAACTGATGTCAATGAAATTAATCAACGTCTCAACATTGTTCAGAAATTTAAAGATGATATTTTTCTAAGATCAGATTTAAGAGAAAAATTGAAATTAATAGGGGATCTTGAAAGGTTTATTAATAGAATTAATTATAGTGGTCGATCAAACGCCCGAGATTTGATAAATATTAAAAATTCTTTAGAGGAAATTCCTAAAATTAAAGAATTGCTAGAAAAAGCAAGTATCCCTGAAATTTCACTTTTTTTGCAACAAATTAGCTCTTTTGACGAGATAAAGAACTTAATCGAGATTTCCATTATAGAAAATCCACCGATTACTATCAAAGAAGGTAATATTATTAAAAATGGGTTTAACGAAGTAGTTGATGAATTACGAGATATAATCGATAATGGAAAGAAATATGTACTTGAATATGAACAGGAACAAAAAAAGAAATGGAATTTAACAACAGGCTTAAAAGTTGGATATAATAATATTCTTGGTTATTATATCGAAATAACCTTAAAAACTCTAACGATTATCCGAAACGTCCCTGAAGAATATGTTGAAAGAGCAACGCTAAAAAATGCTAAAAGATATACAACAAAAAGATTGAAAGAACTTGAAGAGAAAATCATTTCTGCAGAAGACAAAATAAACGATTTGGAATATGAAATTTTCAACACTATTCGAGAAAAAGTTGAACAGGAAACAATCAAGATTCTTGAGACTGCACATAACATAGCAATTATTGATGTTCTTGCTTGCTTTGCTGAAATTGCAGAACAATATAATTATTGTAGACCAAAGATATATAAAGATAATAAAATTATAATTAAAGCGGGTAGACATCCCGTCGTTGAGCAAATAAATTTCGATGAGCAATTCATACCCAATGATTGTTATTTAGATAATGAAAATGATCAATTATTGATTATTACAGGTCCAAATATGGCAGGTAAGAGTACATATCTTAGGCAAGTAGCTTTAATATGTATTATAGCACAAATAGGTTGTTTTGTTCCTGCTAAATCTGCCATAATCGGTATAATCGATCAGATCTTTACTCGAATAGGCGCTTCAGACGATCTTGCCAGAAAATTAAGCACTTTTATGATTGAAATGACAGAAACTGCCAAAATTCTTAATTATGCCACTCCGAAAAGTCTTATAATTATTGATGAATTAGGAAGAGGAACTAGTACTAGTGACGGTCAAAGTATCGCAATGGCTACTCTTGAAAAATTACAGAAATTAAGAGTTAAAACTCTATTTAGTACTCATTATCATCAATTGACAGAAATTAATCTACAAGGAGTCAAGAATTATCATTTGGACATAATTGAAAATGATGACGGAAGTATCAATTTCGTCCGAACATTAAAACGAGGGAGTACAGATAAATCTTATGGTATTCATGTAGCGAAATTAGCGGGTATACCAGATGATGTTATAATCAGAGCATTTGAAATTCTTGAGCAAATAGAAGAAAAAGATCCCTTTAGAACAACTGTGAGAGAAAATGGTGAAAACGCATCACCAAGTAAGCACTATGATAAATTAATTAATGGAAAAAAAGTTGAACTTGAAAGATTAAATAAAGAATTAGAATCTCTAAGAGAATCAATAAAGGAATGTAATGAAGATCTAACTAGAACAGAAAAAGATCTTGAAAAACGAATGAGAGAAAATAAAGAGTTAGAAATGAGTATTAGGACTGAGAAACATAAGATTCCCAAAAAAAAAAAATATGTTCAAACAAGTTTATTTGGCCCTATTAATAATAAAGAAAAATTGGAAGATATTCAAGACTTGATTAAAAAAATTGAATTAAAATCTGATATTCCAGAATCTCTAAAAGAACAAATACTTGAATTAAAAAATAAAATAGAAAAACTCAGCTAACCTAGAACAACAGGAATTATAAAAACTACGGTAGTTAAATAAACGTAATAAACCGTGATAATTGACACAAGAATAATCCGGTATAATTTTCTTCGATCTTCTCTTTTTATATTCTCTAGGAATATTATTAATAGTAAAGCAATGAACATCAAATGCGAGGGTTGTAAAGCCTTCCACATAACTGAATCGAGAATTCCAAAAAGACCTTGAACTGTCTCATCAGGTTGAAGCCAATTACTAACCATTTGCCATAAGTAATCAGGAAAAATTATGTAAGGAATACATAATATTATTAAAGGAGTTAAATAGTAAATAAGGTCTTTCCACTTTATTTTCTTTATAATGAGTAGAACTGGAAGAAATAATATTGCTGTTATTTTGAATGTGGATAGGGTAAATAATATTCCAGAAATCCATTTTTTATCTTTTTCCAAAAATACAAATGAATAAAATAAAAAGAATGATATCAGAAAATTAACGTTATTATAGTATCCATCAATACTATACCCAACCATACTCAGAATATAAAAAATCAGTAAATCTTTTCTATTCTTAAAAACTTTAGGTGATTCTCTGATAATAAAAATTACTAAAACTAATCTTAGAATATCCCACACATAAACTCCAATTATCGGAGGTATTAAATAAATCGGATAAAATATAAAATACCAGAAATAAAGATAATAAGGCGGCCAATCTGAAATTAAAATATCGTTATAGAAATCAATCAAACCATTATCCATACCTTCTATGAGGATATAAAAATCTATATCTTTAGTGGCTTGCATCCATTCAGAAATTTCAAAAATGCTTAGAAATACTCTTAATTCAATGAGTATAACAGTTATACCCACAAAAATACAAATAATAGACAATTGAAATGAGGATTTTTCCTCTTGATTCGATAAATTTTGAATACTCATAATTTACTTATATTAGAATTATGATAAAGTATTAAAGGAAATTTAAAAGACTTACTTTCAATATACCTGTAAAATAAAAGCACTCTTGGATCAAAATTTATTTAAACTTTAATAGTGTACTATTTTAAATTTGATTGTAATGAGAAATATATTAGCATAATATTCTTAAACAATCAATGTAATAACTTCTGAAAATTGGATAATAACCTTGAATGAAAGAAAAATTAAAAAAATAATTGATGCTGAAAAGATTGCTGCAGGAGAAGTAGTTGACAGACCTGCTAATATTGTAAAGGAACTTATCGAGAATAGTATTGATGCTAAAGCAACTGAGATAAGAGTAATTGTAAAAAGAGCTGGAAAGTCCTTAATCCAAATAATTGACAACGGTATTGGAATTCCCTCAGAAGACCTCGAAAAAGCCTTTGAACGACATACAAGCAGTAAAATTAGAAGTATTAAAGATTTAGAAACTCTCTCTACTCTAGGCTTTAGGGGAGAAGCGCTTGCTAGTATAGCAGCGGTGAGTAAAGTAGATATTACTTCAAGAGGTGAAAATGAAGAGGAAGGAGTTCAATTATTAATTGAAGGCGGTAAAAATATAGATAAGAAAACAGTTTCTTGCCCAATTGGAACCAAAATTCAAGTTTCCAATCTTTTTTATAACCTTCCAGCAAGACAAAAATTTCTTAAAACTGATGCCACGGAATTAAGTCATATTACTGATATTCTCCAGAGATATTCTTTAGCTTACCCAGAACTTCATTTTATTTATCGTCATAATAATTTAGACATACTAAACTGCCCTGCTTCAAATGATTTGAGGACAACTGCATTTCACATTTATGGGAAAAAAATTGCTAAGTTTATGGAACCTTTTAATTACGTAGATAATGATAGTAAATTTAATGTATACGGTTTGCTAGGTCATCCACGTATCGCTAAAAAAAACCGATCATATTCAAGCATATTTATAAATCGACGATATATAGTAAGTGATGTATTATTTAGGGCGATAAATGAAGCGTATGAAGGAACTTTAATGGTAAGTAAATATCCATTTTTTATTATTTTTCTTGATCTTGACCCTTCAATAATTGATTTTAATGTACATCCTAAGAAACTTCATGTAAGATTCGAAAGGGAAGATGCTATTTATAATAAGGTCTATAATGTTATCCAAAATATTGTACAAGAGAAATTCGTAATCAAGGAAGCAAAATTTATATCAACTGAATTAGAGGATTTTATACCAGAAAATGAGAGGATTCAAAGTGAAATCAAAGAACCATTAAGAGAATCTCACACCATTGAAAAAACTATGGATAAAAAGTCTGAAAAAAATTTTATATTCTCGGAAGATAGTGTCCAACTAAGTCTAGAAGATGAAAAAATTGAAAATCAGGGCTCTAAAAAAAGCTATCCTGAATCATTTTTAAGAGGTAAGTATATAATTTCCGAGAACTTTCCTAAATTACGATTAATCTCTAGCACGGGTCAGTTAAGTAATAAAGTTTATGTTGTGTTAGAAGGAGCTAATGAGAATGGTGAAGAAGGATTATTTATTTTGGATCAACATGCAGCATCAGAACGAATAAATAAAGAGAAATTCCTAGATGAATATGAAAATTCTAAAATGAGTAGGCAGAAATTAATATCAGCGCTAAAAATTGAAGTATCTCCAAGTGAAAAGATATTTTTAGAATCAAATTTGAATGAAATCCAGAAATTGGGATTTAACTTCGAGTTTTTTGGTGGGAATACATTCATTTTAAGAGATATTCCGGTAATTATGAGAAAACTTCCAAATATAAATATTATCAAAGAAATAATTAGCGATATAACTGAAATTGGTAAAGATAGGAGTTTTGCTGAAGTTAAGGAAGAAATAATTAATTATTTATCTTGTCATAAAAGTATTAGAGGAGGAGATGAACTTTCACTAAAAGATATCCGTGAATTATTAATTAATTTGTCTAAATGCAATGACTCTTTTCATTGTGCCCACGGAAGACCAACAATGAGATTTTTCTCTTTTAAAGAATTAGACAAGTTATTTAAAAGAATTAATTAAAAATTAGCTGTATTGATCTTTTTATGCTTTTGAAAAAGCTATCCCTTCAATACCCTGTATACCTTCGACTTGCTTAAATAATTCTTCAAGTCTATCAGTTCCACCCCATTCTTCTGGATATCTTACTCTTAATCTGGCTTTTTTCAATCCAAACGCGACGGGCTGGATATCATATTTTTCAATAGAACACGTATTAGGCAATACGGCTTTTAATTTCCCTACTAACACTTCAAAGTCGGTATCAGTATCATCAGGAATCACATCTATCAGAGCTATAAATTCTCCCATTATAAGTTAATCTCCTACGTTTATCTTAAGGTCCTGAAAAGTCACATTTCAAACAGCGATATTCTTTTCCCATTTCCCTACAGCGTTCACATCTCCAAATTGTGACATCTCCGCATGAAGGGCATGGAAAATGAACTGCTGCTTCATAAGGGGTTATTGGTCTGCCGCAACCAAAACAGACATTCCGTTTGTATGTTGACATTGACATATCACTTGTAAATCTTAGATTATATTTAGATTTAGATAAATAAACATAATTTAAAATTAGATAATAGAATATGTGATAACTTTAATTATTTTTGGTTTTGAATTTGCTCTTATTAGAATAAAACTCAGTCTTAATAATTGATTTACTGGTTGATTTAAATTGATTTATTCATTATAGAACAAACATGTAAATTAAATTTTAAATTGATAAACACCTTAATTTGCATATAATAATATTATAAAGAGAACTGAGATGCCAGAAAATAAAGTCAAGAAATATTTCTCATTAATAGAAGCATGGGCATGGTGCGATATATGTGAGGATATGGTTGCTTTAAGGGTAGACAAGAATGAAATTGTCGATGGATTAAAGATGGGTATTTACACTAAGGAATACAAACATTCGAACCCATACCCTGATCCTGAAGATATTGATGACAGTTCTGGGCAAGAACATACAGTTTATGTCTATATTAATGATAAATTTGATGTAACAGGAGTCAAATCCTTTTTTGGAGAATCACCAACTACAGAAGAAATTGGAGCAACGGCGATTCAAGAAGGAACAGAGGTTAGAATTCCTGTTGTAGTAAAGGAGATTTCACCCATGGCAGTACAATTGGGAATGCTTAATAAAGAACAGTTTAAAGTACTAAAAGTTTGCGACGGAATGAATACAATAGAACAAGTTGCGGAAATAGCACAGATAAGTACAGAAGAAATAGAAAAAATGATGGAAGCTCTGAGAAAAAAAGGCTTAGTAAAAGTTATTAAAAGAACGTAACGAGTTTTATAATAAATATCATTAAATTTTAATGTTTATTCTTTTTACTGGGAATGTTCAATCATCTTTTGTGCAATATGGGCGAAAATCTCTTCTACATTTTCTCCTGTTTTAGAGGAACACTCAAAATAACCAGATAATCCATATTTATTAGATAGTTCCATAGCTTCTTCGGTTTCTACAGATTTTTTATCTATAAGATCCATTTTACCTCCAACCATGACGATAGGTATTTTTGTTTTTGACTCGGAACCAAAATATTCGAAAATAGAGAGCCAGTCATCAATATCTCTTATACTTGAATATCTTGTTGTGTCAAACATGAAAATTCCTCCTCTTGCACCTTTAGCAAAACTAGGTAAAAGCACTCTGAAACGCTCTTCTCCCGCAAAATCCCATATTCGAAGTGTGACAGTACCCTCTTCAAGTTTTACGTTTTTTATGCTAAAATCTGCTCCGATTGTCATCTTTATATCTTCCTCGAATACTTTTGTTACAAATCTTTTTATTAGTGTTGTCTTGCCGACTCCCCCTGCACCGAAAATGCATAATTTAAACGCTCGCTTTTCTTCTATCATTAACACCTATTATTAGATCGAAAAACATTCCTTTTTCTAAATTATCTTTTATAATCCTTAAATATTTTTTTCTTTGAAATTGATTAAAGATTTATTAATTATGTTATATATTTTTTGTGGATTTTATGAATATTAAACTGTTTCTCCTTAATTTTATTAAAATTGATATTCAAATTATAATTTTTAAGATAGAAAAAAAGGTTGAATATTCATTACTTAATAATGTCAGTAATAATACACGTCTCGATAATCTTTATACCAGTTATTTGTGATATCTTATCTTCAATTAAAGGGTTAAATCTATCAATTGAGATAAGATCGACCTTTAAAAGTAAACCACAATCACCTGATAACCTCCAAATATTAGAAATCTCCTCAATATTTAATAACTCTTTCACGATTCGTTTAATATCTTTAAAATCAGGCTCAATTTTAATAGTTGCATATATTTTCTGCCCTGTATCGATATCATACTCAATAGTAAATTTTTGTATTATTCCTTCAGCTTTCAGCTTTTTTACTCGTCTTCTGACGGTTGCCTCTGTTTTGTTTATTTTTTCAGAGATCTCATTGAATGACGTTCGACTATTTTCTTCAAGGAGGTCTAATATTTTTTGATCAATTATATCCATTTTTGTGAAATTTCTGTGAATTTTGAATCAATTCAACAAAAAAATGTTAGCTTTACTAGTAAAATATGATAACTCGTTTATTAATTCATACTATAAAAGAGAGAAAAAGGAAATCTTTTGAATCCATGTCATAATTAATAGGTTTTTTCAAATATTTGTATCTCTTTTAGCCCTAATCTCTAATCTAATAAAACAATGTTGAAGATCACATGAAATGATGTACGTTTTGCTATCATATCAATGACTGATATCGATAAATTAATTATTTATTTTTTAAAAAAAAATTAATATTTTGAATATTTTTACTATCACAGAAGAATTTAAATTAAATATTAACAGTTTAAATTTGTTTCTTAATTTAGTTTTGACAAAAAAGATATGATGAAAAAATGAGTGAAAATCTATATGATTTAGCTATTATCGGATCAGGTCCTGGAGGTTACCATGCAGCTATTAGAGGCGCCCAATATGGCGCAAAAGTTGCTTTAATCGAAAAAAGTAAATTAGGAGGGACATGCCTTAATTGGGGTTGTATTCCTACTAAAGCATTATATACATCTGCCCATTTAATAGAAAAAATTGAAGAAGCTAATGACTTTGGTATAGAAATTTCTGACTTTAAAATTTCTTTTGCTAAAGCAGTAGAGAGAAAGAATAAGGTTGTTCAAGAATTAGTTGAAGGGATTGAAGCTTTAGAAAAAGGTTGGAAAAACGATATCTATTATGGCTTTGGGAAAATTCTTGAGGGCAATTTAGATACTGGATTTAAAATTTCAATTGAAGGTGAAATTAATACTATTATTAAAGCAAAAAGAGTAATAATCGCTACTGGTTCATCTCCAGCGTTAATTCCTGCTTTCAATATCGATCATGATAAAATACTAACGAGTGATGATATCCTTGATCCTAATTTTAAGACCGTTCCAGAACGATTATTAATAATAGGAGCAGGAGTGATCGGTTGTGAATTTGCTAATATATTTTCTACTTTTGGAAGTAAAGTTACTATGCTAGAGTATCTTTCTTCTCCTATTGCTACAGAAGAACCCATGATTGTAAAAGTTCTTCAAAAAAAATTTGCAAAACTGGGTATAGAAATTCATACTTCAAAGAATGTGTTATCTGTTGAAAATACAGGAAATGTTGTGAAAGCTACTACTTGTTCTGCAGATGTCCCACGAGATCAGGTAGAAAATGCTGAAAAAGATATATTTGAAGCTGATCTGTGTTTAGTCTCAATAGGCCGCGCTAAAGAATCCAAAAGTATAGGACTTGAGAATTTAGGCATTGAAACAGATAGAGGTGCTATTAAAGTAAAACCAGATACGTTAGAGACTGCAGTTAAAGGGATATATGCTATAGGAGATGTAACAGGAGGAATTATGCTAGCACATGTAGCTAGCTATGAAGGCGATGTTGCTGTAGCAAACGCTTTAGCTAGTATTGGTGGATTTCCTGTAGATGAAATGAAAACGGACTATAAAGTTGTACCCGCGACAATATTTACTTCTCCCAATATAGGATCTGTTGGATATAGAAGGAAGGCGGCAAAAAGTTTAGGTTTTGAAGTATTAATGGGACAATTTCCATATCAATCCCTCGGTAAAGCGAAATGTATGGGAGAAGAAGAAGGATTCATAATGGTCCTTGCAGATAAAACTAACCATAAAATTCTTGGTGCCTCGTGTATTGGTGCCGAAGCCCCTGAATTGATAGCTGAAATCGCATTAGCAATGCAACATGGATTAACCATTCATGATATTGCAGAAACCATCCATAGCCACCCTACAATCTCAGAAATGGTTCTTGAAGGAAGTGAAGCTGTAGTAGGTAAATCAATTCATAAGAAAGGACGACCTATTCATCATTAACCCATATTCAGATGTATTATTTAAAAAAAAAAAGGATTTCGATCTAAAAGATCGAATATTTATATTTTTATTTTTGAATATTACCACATAGATACCCAGAAGGTCCAATTCCATGAAATTACGGTTTGTGTCCTATCTTGTCCAATACCATCGTACCAACTTAGCTCATGCTCTATTGTATGCTCTCCCATATCTAGCGTAAATGGTTCAAAAATATAGTAAAAAAATAACCACTTTACAGGCTCTCCATATATTATTCCCTCTGGATCATCCCACCAGAATTTATTTAGTATTAATTCCTCTCCATCTAAAACCATTCTCCATGACCAAGGCTTTGTAAACAAATGCTCTTCTTTTTCAGAAGCTAATTGCCCCATTGCCACACTAATATAGTTAATTTCTGCGGTATTTATTTCAATTCCATTTGTTATTCGATTTTCTCCGGTAAAAAAAGAGTTGAGTACTTGCCCATGTTCAAATTGATTAAGACCAATTTCTTCGTAATTTGCAAGCATGGTTACAGTTCCTGGACCGCCCATTGGATGGTAAGGGCCATAAGGACCCTCATCTCCAGTTTCTGGATCATAAAAGGCTCCGTAAGCCCAGTTCCCGCCCAAACAAAAGATTAATGTAATTTCTGCATTGGAATATTTTTCAGTTTGGGTTTTAACCACCCCCTGCCCTCCAACAATCCAAACATACTGCCACCACCCACTTACCGGTGTATACCACCACTCGAAAAATAGTGCCCAACCTTCTTTAACTCGCCCATGGCATAACATAGTTTCTTCCCCGCTTACTGGATCAATAAAAATTTTTTTAAATTCTCCGTTATCCAGCCATTCATTATCGTAATCGTATTCAACGTTCCCCTTGATTTGGACTCTGGCATAAGGATCCCAAAAATCTGGCCCTTCACCTACCATGTGTAGTTTTACTTCTAAACCATTTTTAACAGCGTTTACTTGAACTGCAACGCATACTGTACTAAGTAAAAATACCATAGAAGCTAGCAAGAATACTTTTGTTTTTGTTTTCATTATCATTTTTCCTCAAAAAGCGTTTAAATTCCCAACCTGTAAACTATATTTAAATTATAGAATAGCCAACAAGCCATAGCATGTTAGTTCAAATCTATATATAAGGATTATGTCATTTTTTAGTGGTAAATAGAGAGAAATTACAGGTAAATTTCCTTTTTTATTAGTTATAAAGAGTAAGTTCAATTTCAAAAACAAAATAATAAATCAAATCTATCATACTATCTTTTTTAGACTGCAAATACCAATATAAGAAAGAATTGATTGTTTATGGGAAATTCTATTAAGGAAAACTATGTATTGGTCGATGGAATTAATACATATTATTTGGAGCAGGGTGAAGGATACCCAATAATTTTGCTACACGGAGGGTGGGCTACTGCAAAACTGGATTGGGAAAGTCTTATTCCTGAGCTTGCGAAAAACCTTCATGTGCTTGCTCCTGATAGCCGAGGACATGGTAAGTCTGATAATCCTTCAGGAAAGTTTAGTTATAGAATGATGGCAGATGATATTGTGGAACTGATCCAAATTCTTAGACTAAAAAAGCCATTGATATGCGGGAGGAGTGATGGTGGTCAGATAGCTTTAGAATTAGCGCTAAATTATCCAGAATTAATTAAAGCAATCATAGTTTCAGGAGTATTGATCGAAATAACGGAAGCATACGTTATGGCACTTAATCAGTGGGGTATCCTAGAACCGGGAAATGTAAATTTTGCCCTCATAGAGACAAATTTTAAAGAATTTATTCCCATAGTAAAAGAAGCCCACTCTCCCGTATATGGACCTGATTATTGGAAAACGGCTACACAAGAACTTTCAAAAGTATGGTTAGATCCGAGCGAGTTCCCTGGAGAGAAAATAAAGAATATTAAGATTCCCCTTCTTAATGTTCATGCTGATCATGATTTTATTCCTATCGAAGAAGCCATAAAAATTTTCAGATTAGTACCGCATTCAGAACTTGCTGTAGCCCCCAATTCTCAACATTCACTTCCAGTTAGTAATTGGAAGCTTTTTCTAGCCCTAATATCTGACTTTCTGGAGCGTCATGGAAAATACGAATAATCTCAGAGGAATTTATTGAATTCTAGTGGAAGGTAAAGTGTCAGTTCCCCGGCAACCCCTTGAATAGAATGAGTGTGTGAGGCGAGTATTCAACGGAAACGCATAGGGAACTGGTGATATATAGGGAGTTCAGTTTAGTAAATTGACTTTAACTTAAGAGAAAAAGTAAAACCTAAAAAAAGAATTCTTACGCATTTGCTAAATATTCGTTTAGCACGATATTTAATTCGACTTCAGAGTTTTGGATCTTCTTTAAAAGATTTCTCAAGCCATACTCATTCAACAAAAGCTCGATAAGATTCTTATAAACTGCTGTAATGTTATCCTTCCCGGCGTCATAATAAAACTTATTATCACTCAAGGTAAGATCCAAAATATCATACAAACCCCTTAGGGCGTCCTTTATATTTTCAAAATTCTTGACTGCTTTTTCTTTCGATTTTAAACTGTTCATAAAAACTTACTCACCTCAAGTAACTTATGTCATTTCTTGCTTATAAATGCGACGGTTTTCATTTATTATTATGTCATAAACCGGACAGGTGATCGATGGGACTGATCGCCCCTCGGCGATATCGATCGTTATAAAGGTTTTTGAGCAGTCACTTATAGAAGAATTATATAGTGATATGATAATAATTGTAAAAAGAAATATAACGATCTGATCATCAATGGCGAAATGAATCACAAATTGGAAGTTATTGATCAATTAAAGACATAGTTTAAGGTCTTTTAATTCTTCCAGAATATTCTTCAGAAGCAAATTATCAAGTTTAAAATATAAAGAAAAAAAATAAGAATTTATTTTATTCTTGGATAGAAATAAAATATTTCATAATTAAGAACTGGACTACAAATCAGTTTAATATTTTACAAATAATATTTACTCAATTCAAAGATTGGATTAGAAGAGCTTAGATTTACATGAAAAAGAAATACTTAATAATTATTACCTTGATTAGTTTTTTTACTTTAAATTATTTAACAAATCAATCAGAATTAATATCTGGTGTGTCTTGTTTAAATTTTAAAGTCATAGATGGTTCTAATGTTTATTTTGGCAATAATGAAGATAAAGCGCTTAAACAAATTTCTAATACTGTTATCACATTTGTCCCCAACGGCTCAATTTGGTATGATGGTTCAACCATAAAGTATGGTGCTGTAATCCTAGGATATGGCAACGGTAGTGGGCTTAGTTGGTTTCAAGGAGGAATGAATGAAAGAGGTTTATCTTTTGATTCAACTTCGGTACCCTATACAACACCGAATCTTCATAATGAACGAGAGCAAAATCTTGTTCCAGAAATATTCAATTGTGAAAATATTAGTGAAGTTATCGATTATAAAGAAAACCATAATGTTTACCATCAAGAAGGAAGCGTCCAGTCGATGTATGTTGATAAATCAGGTGAAAGTGTAGTATTTAATATTGGATTGGATGGGGAGTATGATTATTTTCTTAGTAATGACAATTTTCAATTAGCTTCTAATTTTTATTATGGTGACCCTTTACGGGGTAATCCTAGTTCAGATGCGATTAGAAGGTATAATGCTGCGGAAGATGAATTTAATGATATGGTATCAAATGGTAATATAACAGCTATTACCATCAAAAATATTTTAGATGCAGCTCATTTTGAAGGACCATTAGTTAACACTTTATATTCGAATATTTTTGACTTAAAAAATGGCGATATGTACCTATTCTTTTTTCACCAATATGAGGAGGTTGTTAGATTAAATCTTACAGAAGAATTAGCTAAAGGCTGGCATAGTTATCATATTTGTGATCTCTTTTCACAAGAACTTGTTGATAAGGCATTGAATGAATATTATGAATATTCAATATTAATCCGGTTTTTTCCAGCTGATCTCCTTATTTTATTTATAACAATTATTTTTGATATAATTGCTAGTTTGTACGTCATCATTCTCATTATTAAAAGATTATTCTATAAGCGTAATCAAGCATACGATTTTGAAACTAATAAAGATACTTTAATGGGACTAAAACCTCAAACATTTCTTTCTATAGCAATTACTTGGTCCTTGTTAAGTTTTCCGATGATTTATTGGAATCATAGTGGGGAATGGTGGTCATTTTTCGATGGTATCCCGATTTTGCAACTGTCTCTCCAATCATTTTATGCATTTTATAATTTCTATCTTTTATTTAGCATTCTAGGTATCTTTTTTACTGCTTTCTTAGTTTATTCACTCAATAAAAAAGGGGACTTTTTTCTACTGGTAAAGGATGGTTTTATTCTTGCAAAAAATGAAAGGTGGAGAGGTATTATTTACCTTAGCGTTCCGATAATGATTGGAATTATTTACTATATTCTTGAATTGTTCAACACCATTCCCAAAGTCGATTTTCTGACGTTCTTAATTATGTATCCCTTAATTTTTATAAATCTTTTGATTTTTAATCCCCTAGTAAATAAAAAAGTTAAAAAAGATATGGAAATTTCTCAAAAAAGATTTGTCGTTAATCTGATAAAAGTTTCTCTAAAAATACTTTTAATTTGGGCGGCATTATTTTTACCGCTTCTTTTAACAGGAATATTAGATCATATGTATATATTGTTATTGTTAACTTTATCAATTTCTTTAGTGATTTCTAGCTTCTTTGAACTTCTGCAACATAATTAGTTAAGTTAATAAGAGAGCCGTGAATTAATGGAAAAGATCTCTGATAATTGTAAATAAATAAATAGACCTTAAAATGAAGGATGGGAATGGTCATCCCTCGGCGATATCAAACAAAACCTTTTTTGATAAGCAGTCACATATAGAAAATGTATATGGTTGAATGCTGATAATCGATTTTTGATCAAATACCTAATTTTTATACTAGTGATATTAAAGAGTAGGAATCTGCTAATTACTAATTTTAAGACTTTTAAAAAAGTAAAGGTTTTAAATAAGTATGAATCCAACAAATTTCATAAAAACTCGAGTCCATTTATTGTTTTAGATTCTCTTTAGACTCTTAGATTAAGAACTATTTTAACTAATTTAGATTAATCTTTCATAACAAAAATTTACTATAAAGAGGGTGAAATTCATGAAAGAAGAAGAAATTAAAATTCGAAATGAACTCCAAAATTTAAGATTACAAAGCCGAAATCGATATTTAGAACTAAGAGGGAAGGAATTCGTTGAAAAATATCAAGCGATAAGAAAGGAAGTTGATAAAGAGTATGATAAATTAGTAGCAGAATTACATAATATAAACAGAAGAAAAATGAAAGCACAAGCAGAAAAACAAGCAGAACTTATGAAGGTTAATAGATCCCAGGTACTGAAAAAGGCACTCTTGGATTTAGAGAAACATTTAGCAGAAATTGATATACAAGTATTTACTATATGTGGGTGTGGCGACACGAAACCCGCCGATTATACTTATCACGGATTAGAAAACGAAGATATTATAAAGGAATTTCCTACTGGCTATGAAAATAACATAGAGGTTACAGGTCCTTATAATGAAGGTTTAATGCAAGCACAACCTTATGTCAGTATTAAAGGTTTTCCTGGTGCAAATTTTAAAGGATCTATAGGACGATATTTCGTATTCACATACAAACCAGAAGAGACAAAGAAGTATTGCATCAAACCTGATATATATCTAAGTGGCTATTGGTTCTTATGGCCTTTTAATTCAGGAGGTTGTGGTACTGAAGGAACATATGGTAAAGGAAGTGTATGGGTTAAGCTAAGAGTAGAAGTACGTCAAGGTGAAAACTATTTCGAAAAAGAGCATGAGGAAGTCAATGAAATAGATCTCACCGCTCCTGGTGATCGTGAGGGCTCAATATATTACGTAGGGGCGATAGAGGGTAAAACGGATATGAAAGTTAACCTAGTAGAAGATCAAGTAGCAACAATTTTTGTTACGTGTGAAGTACATGCTGAAACACAAAATAGTTGTAGAGTGTTTGTAGATCTTGGCTCTGACGAAAATTGTTATTTTAGGGTACCAAAAGTGGAAGTTGCTCCATATAATTGCCCTTTTACAATTTGGGATAAAGGCGTAATTCTTGAAAGAGGAGTAGTATGGAAATTAAGAGACGAAATCGTGGCAGGAGTGATTCAACCAAAAGATATAGAAGAAGAATTAAAGAGACATCAATGCTTACCAGGGCCACGTCCAATCGAATTTAGGCCTGCGTTAAAACCACGCAAAAGAGAATAAATGAAAATATGTAAGAGGATCAAAATATGTTTGCCTATTAATCCAATTGGAGGTTTATGGAAATGATTAATAATACCTGGATTCCATTTTTTCCATATAAATTGAAGTTAAATTCTAAAGAGTTTATACTTGATCATCCTATAACTGGCCATCAATATGATATCAATCATGACACTAAAGTTCTTCTCGATTTATGTAATGGTTTTAACACTTTCAACGAAATTTCAATTGAATTAGCGCGAATTTATAGTGTAAATATGAAACATGTTTCTTTAGAGTCTAAAAAGATCCTTAGAATGTTAAGCAACGATAATATTATATGGTGGCGAAAACAACGGATGAGACATTGGAATTTACCTCCACCACCATTAGTATTTTGGAATATAACAAACAAATGCAATCTTTCTTGCTGTCACTGTGCTGTAAGTGCAAGCAAATCTCATAAACAAGAATTAAATCTGAATGAAAGTAAACACTTGATTGATGAATTAGCGGGTTTTGGTGTTAAAACAATTATGCTGAGTGGTGGTGAACCATTGATGCAAAAAAATATTATTGAGATATCTAAAAATATTTTTGATCAAGGAGTAAATGTACAAATAGCTACTAATGCAACTATGATTACTGAAGAAATTGCAGATAAATTGACTGATATCTGTGTAGGTGCTCATGTAAGTCTGGATGGTGCCACACCAGAGATCCATAACAAGATTCGTCAGCGATCTGATTCATGGAGTGACACTATTCGAGGTATTAGAAATTTAATAGCTGTTGATATTCCAGTAATGATAGCCACAGTTATAACTAAAATTAATATTGAGCAAATACCTGAGATTTACCAATTTGCTAACGAGTTAGGGGTAGATTCATATCGAATTCTGCCTTTTATACCATTTGGTCGTGGCAGGGACATTAAAGGTTTAGAGGTTTCCCCTGACCAGATGCGAGCGCTTATAACAAAACTAAGACAATATAGGGAAGGAAATAAAATTCAGATATCTACAATGCCGTTTGAATGCATATTTTCCTTACCATCAAAAAAAGATGTCGATCCAGATACTCAAATTGGATGTGATGGTGCTAGAGATCACTGTACTATTACTTCTACAGGAGATGTTTTACCATGTAATTATTTTGAGGGTATAGCTACAGAAAATGTAAAAGAACACAAATTCTCATGGATATGGGAAAATTCACATTTTCTTAATTATTTTCGAAGCTTAACGATTTCAGATATTCAAGGACCATGTCAAACTTGTGCATGGCTTTCTCTTTGCAAAGGTAGTTGTATCGCTGTTAACTATACACACAGAAATATCTTTTATGGGAATCCTCATTGTTGGATTGCTAGTCACAAAACTAAATTCGAGGAACCATTCCTATATGGTGAAAATTTATATTAAATTTTTTTTTTTATTTATATTGTAAATTAGAACACTCAATTAGAATATTAAAAATTGTTTCTAATTAGTAGAGATGATTTGGCTTTAAACCCTTGCATTTCTGAATATATTCAGAGCATACCTTACATCGTGAGATATGACAATGCTGGTTCTTAGGTAAGACGCAAAGGTGAATAAATGGACATGAAAATAGATCATTTCCAAGAAACTTATCAATTTCACTTGTCATGATTATTATGCAATAAACATTAGACTTTTTAAATAAAAAATTTGGAGTCCAAACTTTAATTACCATCAGAGGGTGAGTAATTAATAATTTCAGAAATAAAAATTATTAAATGAGTTCTTAAAAATTCTTAGTTATGATATATGAAAAGAGGGCAGTAACTATCCGAGTATTTAAATCTTTAGAAATTAAAAATTCGGCAATCCCACAGTTCTTTTTACTGTGTATTTTTATCACATCTCATAAGTACATATGCATAATACCGTTAAGGGCTAATTGTATGGCAAGATCTCAGCAAACTGTTACTTATATCCCGTGTGATCCCCTTGATTTCTTGTCCATCATTAATGACGCTCATAGGGTAATTATCTCTTAAAAGTGTATTATGCATTGTGCTTACTCTTTTCTAATTTAAGTCCAATTTTAAACAGCACTTCTTTTGAGAAAACAATCATTTAGCAATAAAAAAAAGAAAAATTAATTATACTTTTGGAAAGATGTAAAATTCTTGTCCATTTTTTTGAGTAGTTTCAATTTGTTGATCAGTGAGCATTTCTACCAGGATGTTATGATAGTGCTTGTTTACAAACCTTTTAAATGCCTTATCACGTATAGTTTCCATTAGATTGATCAATATCATTTCAGCGGTATGGGCATTTGTAGCGTTTGTTTTTAAATAGTTGTAAATCTGTTGCTTTGTTAAGATATTATAATCTTTAGATTTTTGTTTGAAAGAAATTTTTCCTGAAAGGAAGAGATAGACGAGTATGGAAATTATAACAGTGAAAACATATGATAAGATTTGATAGAGTAGGAGATTATATACGATTCCAATTACAATAAAGACGACATCTATTATTCCAAGAATAACATAAGCAATTCCTAACCATATATCCCAATCTGTAGATTCTCTTCTAATTCGAGTAAACTCACCCGATATTTTTAATCACCCTTCATTCCTATTTAAATTAAAATAGTTTTATTAGTTTGCTATGGATCAGCATTAAATTTCATGGTATTAATAGTGTATTGAGTATTTAAATGTATATTGAAGTATTATGCACTGCAAATTCCTTTAAATGAAGCTTTTAATGGGTTGATTGAGCAAATTTCATGTCAAATTATATTTACAATAATATCTTATAAAAGAATCTCAAAAAAAGCATTAGGAAAATTATCCTTTCTAAGTAATTTTGCTTAAAAAATAATGGGGATACTTAAGAACCTTAGTTTTTAGTAGAATCTATGTGATTAGTATACAAAAATGGTGATATTAAAATGAGTCTAAAATGTAGCGGATGTGGTAAAGTAGTAGAAACTCTGCCATTGCAATGTGCATACAGTATTAACGTTAACCACGAGACAAATCAGTGGGAATGTTACATGGAAAATTGTGGAACTATTTCATTAAATGAATTCATGTGTGAAAATTGCTGTGTTAATAAAAGAATTATGGAATCTAGCAAATCTTTTGAGCATTTGGCTGAAATAAATGATGAATTTACTAAAGAATTAGGATTTTTCAAAAAAAATATTATACAAACAAAGTTAAGTGATTCAGATTTTAAATATTGGATTAGCTTTGGCGAAGGGGAATTTAAGTGTGGGAAAGGAGAGATTGAGGGTGCCACAATCTTCATAACTTGTCCACAGAAGACTATGAATCAAATTCTTCTTGGAAATGTAGACGCGTATAGTGAGTTTTTAGCGGGAAATGTTAAAGTAGAGGGAGACCTTCAATATTTAGTAGTTTATTTTGATCTTCTTAAATTAGGTTTAGAAATTAATAAGGAACTGGAGGTGTTGACTGTTGCATAGAACATTTATTTGGGGTCATAGAGGCTCTGGATTTACAGGTGTACAAAATACATTCTCTTCATTTCAGAATGCAATAGATATGGGGGTCGATGGCTTAAAAACTGAGGCCAAACTATCAAGAGACAAGGAAATTATTCTAAGTTTTTATCAAAGTCTCAAAAGAAATGGGAATGATGTTTTAATGAATGAATTGACGATCGATGAAATTAAAGAGTTTAAATTAGAGAATGGTGAGACAATTCCAACTCTTCGTGAAGTTTTTATAGGATTTAGAAAATATGATATAAAATATAACATTGACATAACTGAACCTGAAGTAGGCATAAAAATAATTGAACTTGCTGACGAATTTAGTTTAATTGATAAATTAGAAATTGGAAAACCCTCCTTATACCCTCACCCTCTTCCTGCAATCTTTTCTGAGATTAGAGAGTTTAATCAAGACGTAACATTAGTTAATTCTATTTTCTTAAAGCATTCAAATATTAAAGAGGAGCACTTAGAATTAGAAAATATGAGAAAATTAAATATCCAAGGAATTAACGTTAATTTTAATTATGCAAATTATGAATTATTTAAGAAAGTGAAAGAAGAAGGTTTTAAGTTTTATATTTGGGGTATTCTATTTGAAAGATCAATTAAAAATTTCCTTGGTATGAAGTATAATGGTGAATATGTCGACGCCATTTTCTCGAATTTGCCTGAGAGAGTAATAAAGATGAGAGATGAGATTCAAACAGAATTACTATACCAATAAAAATTTTAATTCTCACTCTTTTTTTGAAATATATTGTGATGTTTATGGTTGATATTAGAAAATGGGAAGAAGGAGACCATTGGGTTGAGATAGATTTGGATAGATGCATAGGTGCCGAAGATTGTATAAATGAATGTCCGGTGGATGTTTATGAATTAGTAGATGGAAAAGTTATTGCAGAAAATATAGGGTTTTGTACAGATTGTATGGCTTGCCAAGACGTTTGTCCAACTAATGCAATTATAAGACATTCTGCTTGGGAATTATAAAAATGATTTAGCGTCAAGTGCATCAAACGTCCACATTTGAAGAAATTTAGCTCTTAAATCTTTAGCTAAATTTGGATCTACTACATTCATGGTGGCAAAAACTTGGTATGGTTTAAGAGGATTTTGTAGCTTAAAAACAATCCTCCTCTTATCGAAAATATCAAAATAAGTAGGAGTTCTATGGAATATATATTTCATCTTAAATCCTGGTAAGTTAGGAGATAAATCATAAAGATCTTCTTGAATTTTAATAATTTCTTTGAATGTATTAGCATTTTGAATCTGTTCTTCTGTAGAAAGTGGACGTTCATCATACTCGAAAGACCAAAGATCCCTAACGGTTACGCCTCGTTCTACTGCTTTTCTTATAGGCTCATAAATAACTTTTCCAAATGGTAGTACTTTCAAGGTGCTTTTATTGACAAATTCATTAAAAATGATCTCTTCTTTAGCTTCATCAATATATTTTGCATATAAAGAAAGAATTGATTGAGTACCGAAAGCTGTTGACCAAAATATCTTCGAAGGTTCCTTGTGAATATAAACATCAGCTTTGTACAATTCTGATTCAAGCATTTTTGCTCTATTATGAAGGTGTTCAATCTTTCTTTTACTCTCTGATGATTGGTATTTAATCAAATTATCTAAACCTTTATTCAAAGAATAAACCTTGTATTTTTTTGGACGTGATTCAAGAATTTCAATTAATCCTTTTGTATTTAGTTCTTCCAAAACTTCATAAATTCTACCACTGGGGACGCCCGATTCAGAAGATATTTCTCTAGCAGATGGAGGATTAACTCTAGAGGAGGTTAAAAGTGCAATATATGCATTTATTTCATAGGTAGAAAGATTTGCATCATTTAGAAATTCTTTTAGGTCTTCTAATAAGTAATCAGACATCACTATTTATCAATTCGAATTACAACTTAAATCTAGTTGTTTTTGATCGATTAACCATTATAAAGAGCTTTTTTTTATTTTACACAAAATGGTGAAATACTAAATGAGTGAAATAAATAGTATTTTTTTTGAATTGTTGGAGCATATTAATAAAATGCCAGTAGGACTTCCAATTACTAATTCTGGCGTCGAAATTAGATTATTGAAATTATTATTCACAGAGGAAGAAGCACGATTAGCTATGAAACTCAATTTTACACCACAACAACTCAAAAAAATTCATCGTAAGTTAAGAAATAATGGTTTATCGTTGGACGAATTAGAAAATAAATTAGAAACAATGTATGAAAAAGGGACCATTATAAGAGCATTAAATAACGGTGAAAAATTATTTTTGCTTGCTCCTTTTGTTCCTGGTATTTACGAATTCCAATTAGGTCGCCTAACTCCAGAGTTGGTAAAAAATGTCTTACAATATTTTAAAGAAGCTTATTTTGAAAAAGAATATAATATTTCAGGTATACCTCAACTTCGGACGATTCCGATTGAGAAATCTGTTCCAGTTGATCTGAATATCGCTTCTTATGATCAGATTCGAGAAATAATAGATAAGGCAAGTTATATCGGAATAATGGATTGCATTTGCCGTAATGCCCATGATATGATCGGGGATCCTTGTAAAAAAACAAATTTAAGAAAAACATGCATGACATTTGGATCTGCAGCTAAAACGTTCTATGAAAAAGGCGAAGCAGAGTTTATATCAAAAGAGAATGCCTATGAGCTGATAAAGAAGTTTGAAGAAGTTGGATTAGTGCCACAACCTTCTAACTCTCAAAAACCATTTGTTATTTGTAATTGTTGTGGTTGTTGTTGTGAAGTATTGACAAATCAAAAACGTTTTGATAAGCCTGCTAGACTTTTTGCAACAAACTTTCACGCAATTATGGATGGCGACTTATGTGTGGGATGTGGAACTTGCGAAGAAAGATGCAATATGGATGCTATATCCATAGTCGATGGATTAAGCGAGATTAATTTAGAAAAATGTATTGGATGTGGTGTTTGCGTTCCTACTTGTCCTGAAGATGCGATAAAAATAGTAAAGAATGAGTTAGAAATCGTTCCACCATCAAATACTAAAGAAACTTACATAGCAATTATGAATGCGAAAGCAGAATTAGCGCAGGCGGAAAAAAAGAGGTGAGATATGTGAAAATTAGTGATGAAATGAAAGAAAACATTATGAATCATTTTGGGTATGATAAAGAAGAACTAAGCATTTTTCTTGAAAACCCTCGAAATCAAAAAATTTTATCAAAATCATTAAAATTACTTAGGAAAACTTTTGTAATTGAAATAATTGAATCTCATGGTTGTAATAGTCAGCATAAGGTGGGAGATAAATTCTATTTTGATGGAGCAGGAAACTTATTAACAAAAAAATCTCCCAAAAAAATTTGTATATACGCTCTAGCGGAACTTGATAAATTGTTATTTACCGCAGGGGAATTATTATTTGCCGGAGTGGACCCTAACGATATGTATTTTAGAAGAGTAAGTTGTTTTGACGTTGGACTGAAGTGTGGTGGATGGGGCCAAATTGTCATGGAATTGAAAGTAATTGAAAGAAAACAAATCTAAATAGCGAAGGAATCGGAAGGTGCGAGTAATGACAATAAGTGAAAAACCTATATATAAGAAAGGAGAACTAAATTTGACTAAATTAATTCCCCAGAATTATGAATCTAGTAATAAAAAACAGCTAATAAGTAGCTTTAAAATAGTAATAGAAATACAGACTGAAATTGATTTGATTCAAAAACAAAGAGAAGAAAAACTATGGAAAAAATCGCAAGGATATTACTTTTTAAATCCTGAGAAATTTAGGTTTGGCCTAAGAGATTTATAGCTTCAAAATTTAACATGAAAGAATATAAGAAATTCAATTAATTTTTACCCCAATATTTAATAATCCGATTTTTTTTCCTATAAACTAAAATTACACTTTTTTTTTAAAATATAGTCTCCAGTTCCAATTATATTAAAATTAGTAATAAGAGAGAATTAATAGATGAAATATTATATTTAAATTAGAAATCTAAAATTAAAAGAGGTTAAGAAAATAAAAATAGCTAAAATTTATGGCATTGATATAAAACTCCATTTGTCGACAGTTTTAATTATAGCTTTGGTTGGGTTTTATTCAGCTAGCTTTTATAATTTAATATTTCCCAGTGCTTCTCTACTTGACTTAATAATTGTTGGATTAGCGGGTGGTTTAATTCTACTGTTTTCCATCTTAGTTCATGAGTTAAGTCATTCATTAGTAGCCCAAAAGTATGGACTTAAAGTAAGTGAAATTGAGTTATATCTGTTTGGTGGTGTTTCTAAAATTGAAGAAGAACCTAAAACACCTAAATCTGAAGTTATTATTTCGATAGTTGGTCCGTTGTCCAGTTTACTTATGGGGGCTATATTTTTGTTGTTTGTGTATTTACCATTAAACCTTCATCCAATCTTAGCAGTGACATTGTTTTACTCAGGAATCTCTAATATAGGTTTAGGCATCTTTAATCTTATACCCGCTTTTCCTATTGACGGAGGAAGAATATTAAGAGCTATATTGTGGAAACGTAGAAAAAATCTATTATCTGCTACGAAATCCGCTTCTAGAGTTGGAGTGTTTGTAGGTTATATTCTGATGGCTTACGGGTTTATACAGATATTAACTACGGGTCTTTTAAATGGGTTTTGGCTGATTTTAATTGGTAATTTCCTTACATCATCGGCAAGAAATTCATATAATCAAACCAGAAATGAGTTCATTTTATCTAATATAAGCGTTAAAGACATGCTCAGTACACCAAATTTGTCAATTCCTATCCATATACCTGTTGATATTGCCTTAAGAGACTATTTTTATCCATATAAAAAGTCATATTTTCCAGTAAACCAAGGATTTGATATTGTAGGAATGGTAAACATTCGGGATATAAAAAAAACACCTATTAATAGGCGAGCAGAAATCAGTGTTGGAAATATAATGAAAAAGATTTCGGAATTTCCTTCAATAGATGATAAAAAATCAGGCAAAATAGCTTTCCAACGATTAAGCATGATAACTGATGATCCTGTTTTGTTAGTAGTAAAAGACAGTGAAAGTGAAAGATTTATTGGTTTTATCGGAAAAAATGAACTTGTTTCTTCATTAAAGTTCTGGAGTTCACATATGCCAGATTTAGAAATAAAAAAATGAGTATTGCGAAATTTTTTTTAATCTATTTTTTGTTTGAGTAAAGCAAGACCTACACAAGCTGCAAGTGCTATCAATTATAAACCAAATGTTAAGTAAAACCAATGAAAAGAAGTTGTTGGTTGACAGTTAGGATCAAGATCATTACTTTAGTACTTTTGGTATAATCTCCACCGCAGCAGTGCTTACCATGATGAGTATAGTGGAAAAATATCTACTGAAAATACCTAAAATGCATTAAAAAAAATTTTCTTTTTTTTTCTTTTTTTTACTTTAATGATTTTTTGAAAATCTCAAAGTTAACACTGCCCAAAAATATATAAAGGCGCGCTTCGTTAGATTATCTTAGAAATGTCAGATAAAAATTCCAAAAATTTTGTAATATGCCGAGGAAATAAAATTTTTATAGAAGACGGAAAGCTAACGCTTTCATTTAATATAACTGACTTTGACGAGATTGAAGGACTTCAAGATCTCAAAAATTTGAATTATCTAGAATGTAATAGTCATTCCCTAAGAAAAATAGAAAATCTTGACGGTTTACAAGATTTAGAATACCTAGCTATCAATCGGAGTGAAAGTATTACCAAGATTGAAAATCTCGAAAATCTTATTAATTTAAAAGGGCTAGATCTGTCTGAAAATCGTATCTCTGAAATTTCAGGACTAGATACTCTAAAAAATTTAAAATCATTACGTTTAGGTGATAACAATATTACCGAAATTCAGGGATTGGATAAATTAGTGAATCTCAAGGAACTGCTTCTATATAAAAATAAAATTGAAGAAATAAAAGGATTAGATAGCCTTTGTAATTTAGAGACATTAAGCATAATAGGAAATGAAATCTCCGAAGTTACGGGACTTGATAATTTGGTTAACCTTAAAGAGATTTACCTAAATGAAAATAAAATTAACAAGATTCAAGGCTTTGAAAAACTAATTAAACTAAAAACACTAGATCTTGGAGGAAATAAAATTTATGAGGTTAAAGGGATTGAACATTTACATAGTTTAGTATATGTGGATTTACAATATAATGGATTAGAGCATCTTCAAGGTCTTGAAAAATTGCCAAATTTAAAAACTGTTTGCTTAAGG
>JABAHP010000081.1_pt6 | contig 43888 bp, 43 predicted proteins | sample 7062081 | NCBI WGS metagenome assembly JABAHP01 (sample SAMN14534357, study PRJNA622989) | marine sediment metagenome | biome: marine biome [ENVO:00000428]; feature: marine pelagic biome [ENVO:01000023]; material: deep marine sediment [ENVO:00002113] | place: India: Gulf of Kutch | collected...
TTGGGAGGTGTGGGGGAAACGGTCTGGCCACTAATAAACCTTAGGGGCCATGGGCCCGTTTCGAGGCTCCCGCAGGACTAGCACTTCCCGGTCTCGCAGGGCTCCAGCTGGGCCGTGAAGTGACGCAGCACACGGGGCGCCTGCACGATGCGGTAGCCGCCCATCCCGTCGGCGTGCTCGACTATCTCGCCGGCGGTGTCCGCCACGTGCTCCAACTGGGATATGGTGTACACCCTGCGCGGCAGCGCCAGGCGGACCAGCTCCATCTCGGGGAACTTCATCTCGCCCGTCCCAGGGTCGGGGGCGGCGAACATGAGGGAGCCGATCTCCACGACCCTCACCCCGCCCCGGAGGTACATCTCCACGGTGAAGGTCTGTCCAGGGAACTCCTCCCTGGGGATGTGGGGTAGCGCCCGCTTCGCGTCCACGTACACGGCGTGGGCGCCCGCGGGGGTCATGATGGGCACGCCCCGCTCCTGCAGCGCGTCGGCCAGGAACTTCGTGTGGTGGTACCTGTAGGACAGGTAGTTCTCGTCCAGTACCTCGCGGAGGCCGATGGCCATCGCCTCCAGGTCCCGACCGGCGAGACCACCGTAGGAGGGGAAGCCCTCCACCAGGATGAGCTTCTGCGCCACCCGCTCGAACAGCTGGGGGTCCCGGACGGCGAGGAAGCCGCCTATGTTCACAAGCCCGTCCTTCTTCGCGGACATGGTGGCGCCGTCCACGTAGGAGAACATCTCGGTGACGATCTCCTGGACGGTCTTGTCGCCGTAGCCCTCCTCCCGGAGCTTGATGAACCAGGCGTTCTCGGCGAAGCGGCAGGCGTCGAAGAACAGCGGTATGCCGTGCTCCCTGGCGATCTCGCTGACCTGCCTTATGTTCTCCATCGAGACAGGCTGACCCCCGCCCGAGTTGTTGGTGATGGTCATGAAGATGGCCGGGATGTGCCCCGCTCCCACGTACTCGATGTTCCCCCGCAGCTTCTCCACGTCCATGTTGCCCTTGAAGGGGTGGTCGGACTCCGGGTCGAAGAGCTCGGGGGTGGGCAGGTTCCGCGCCTCCGCGCCCTGGGCCTCCACGTTCGCGCGCGTGGTGTCGAAGTGCATGTTGTTGATGACGATGTCTCCCGGCTTGCATATGCTGGAGAAGAGCACGTTCTCCGCCGCCCTTCCCTGGTGGGTGGGGACGAAGTGCTCGAAGCCGAACACGTCCCTGATGGCGGAGGCCAGGGTGAAGTAGTTCCTGCACTGGGCGTACGACTCGTCGCCGAGCATGAGGCCGCCCCACTGGGCCGCGGACATGGCCGACGTCCCGCTGTCGGTGAGCAGGTCGATGAACACGTCCTCGGCCGAGAGGCGGAACACATTGAAGCCCGCATCCTCGATCAGCTTGCGCCTGACCTCGGGAGGATGAAGCTTGATGGGCTCTACTACCTTGATACGGAACATCTCAGGTGGGGTGCGTGGCATCTGGTCCCGCCTCCTGCTGGGCGGGCGGGGAAAGGTCCATCGGGTTGATAACGTTTGCCGTCACTGGTCTATGACCCGCACCTCTCCAGTGTGCAGCTCGTAGACGGCACCCACGACCATCACCTTGTTCGACCTGACCAGCGGAGCTATCACGGGTTCCGCGGCCCTTATCTGGCCGACGGCCCCCCGCACGTTGGCCTCCACGGCCTCCTCCACCGTTGTCACGTCGATCACGTCCACCTCGCCGCCGTCAGCCCACGCGATGACGTCGTGGACCAGCTTCTGGATGCGGCCCAGGTAACCCCCCGCCCTGGCGTCCTGCATCGCCAGTGTGACGGCCCCGCACTCCGTGTGGCCCAGGACTACCACCAGCTCGGTGCCCAGCTGCTCCACCGCGTACTCCACCGTGCCCAGGGACACGTCGTCGATGATGTGTCCGGGGGTACGGTTGACGAAGAGGAAACCCAGCCCCTGGTCGAATATGACCGAGGGCGGGACGCGTGAGTCCGAACAACCGATTACCACCGCCGAGGGCGTCTGCCCGGCGACCAGTTGGTCCCGCCTGTAGGTATCCGTGTCTGGGTGCCGCATCTCCCCTTTGACGAACCTCCCGTTGCCGGAGAGCAGCTCCTGGAGCGCCATGTATCCCGAGAATTGGGTCATCTCTCAACCCCATTATAACTATGGTCGACCCCACTTTTCCCCTTTTCGCTAGGAGTTAAGCTCGGTGATGGACCCATAAACGTACCAAGAATATGGGCAAAATTCACCTTGAGATATTTTCAAGATTGGATACAGGCGGAATACATATAAATATGGAAGGCCCAAGTCTTGGCGTTGACCCTGGCTAGGTTCAGCCGGTGGGATGCATATACCGTTCCGGAGTGGAGGAAGATGGAAACGGATAGTCGAGATAGGAGAGCCAGCACTGTTTTGGTAGTCGCCATGATGCTAATGGCATCGATGTTCCTAATCGTGGCATACGCGCCCGGCGTCACGGCCGCTGTGACCACGGGAGTCACTAGGGAAGTGGTCCCGGCCTCTACGCCCTGGATCCGCGACAACTCGACCGCGATACCCCTGTTCGCCTTCGGCGCGACCTCCAACGTGGCCACCGACCGCCTGAGCCGGGTCGAGGTGGCCTTCGAGGTCTGGACCAGCGGTCTGTCAACAGGGGAGCTTGTCAGCCTCAATGTCAACGGCAGCCGGTCAGGTGTCGCCCTGGTCCGGGACAACGGTAGTTCTGACGACGTGTTCGACGAGGACGACACCCCAGTCACCCTGTCGTCCATCAACTGGATGGGAGGATGGCCCTACAACGTCGTCAGGATGGACATGAACGCCCTCATCGACGAGCGGGTGCCCCAGACCGCCAGCGGCAACTACGAGTGGTTCGTGGTGATCCGCACCGACGTCGACATCGACGAGGGCGACGACATCCGGGCCCGGATATACACCAGCGGCATCGACTTCAGCGACGGCTCGAGCCAACCCGGCTCGACGGTGATCGCTGACACGCTCAACGTGCTGGAGACCGAGTGGACCGACGTGAGCCCCACAAGTTACATGACCGCCTCCGACGAGCAGGCCGTCATGGGCCTGGAGATCGTGGACGGGGGCCCGTACGAGACCTTCGACATGTTCGAGATCAACTTCTGGGGCCTCTGGGGTTGGACCCTATCCGACCTGCGCCCTGTGACCACCAGCCCCGCCACCTCCGGCATCGCCATCTACCGCAACGACGGTGACAGCGCGTGGGACGGCGGCGACGTGGGCGTCATCATGTCCTCGGTGGACACAAGCAGCTGGCCCTTCGTCTACCTCTACCCCTCATCCGAGACGGTCCCCGACAGACCCCTGGGCTCCTACGAGTACTGGCTGGTCCTCCGCACCTCGGCAACGGCAGGACATATGAACTACTTCTACGTGGACGGGGACGAGCAGAGCGTCTCCATCAACGGTACCCTGGACGACCCGTGGGACCGTCAGGTCCTAGCACCCTATTGGCCCAACGGGGACTGGGAGTTCATCCGGATAGACGCCCAGGCACCCTACCTCACCTCGTACTCCTGGATCGAGTCGTCCTCATACATCCACTTCAGGAGCGGGGTCCTCTACTTCAACCCCGCCGTCACCTGGTCCCAGAGCGCCAGGCTCCGCGTCACCGCCTCCGACAGCTGGACCGGTGTCCGACGTGTCCACTTCTCCTACGAGGCCAGCCTGGGCGGTGGCAACTACTGGGACTACTCGAGCCCCTACGAGTACACGTACGTCATCAACTCCTGGGACACCGACGCCAGCAACCCGGTCACAATCACCATGGAGGACAACGCGGGGAACACGGCGACCCGGGACTTCCCGTACGACATGGACGTGACAGCCCCTGCCGTCACGATAGTCAACCCCTCGAACCTGGACACCCTGTCCGGCGTCGTGACCATCATGGCCACCGCCACCGATGCCCAGGCGGGCGTCCGGTACAACTCGGCCATGGTCAGCTGGGACGGTGGTTGGTCCTGGAGGTCCATGCCGTGGGACGGCACCCACTTCAAGTACGACCTGGACACCACGCTGCTGGCCGACGGACAGTACCGCATCGTCGTTCAGTTGTACGACGAGGTGTCCAACGTGGGCTCCTCCTTCGTCAACATCTGGACCGACAACACCGGCCCCGTTTCCACCATCCTCTGGCCATCGGCGGGCCAGTACATGCACTCAGGCAACGACCTCTACGTCGTCGCCGTGGCCTCCGACTTCTCGCCCATCGCCTCCATGGAGGCACAGCTGAACTCGGGCGGGTGGGTCGCCATGACCTGGGACGCTATAAACAGCACCTGGATGGGCAACCTGGGAGCACCGGGCACCGGCAACCTGGTGATCGAGGTGCGGGCCACCGACACCGAGGGCAACCTGGGCCCGACGGCCACGGTGGTGGCCCTCGGCGACGGCAACGACCCGACAGCGACCGTGGTGTCCCACGCCCAGGACGACGAGGTGGCCGGGAAGATGACCATCCAGGTCGATGCCGACGACGCCGAACGGCTCGGCGCGGTGAAGGTCGTCCTTGCCTCGGGGTCCACACAACTCATGCTGGACGCCACGTACAACCCAGTCACAGGGTACTACGAGGTCACCGTTGACACCACCACGCTGGGGGACGGCACCTGGTCGATGGCCGCCATCGCCTGGGACCAGGCGGGCAGGTACACCATCACGACTCCCTTCACCTTCGTGGTGGACAACACCGAGCCCACGCTGGCCATCGTATCGCCCACCAACGGTGCCTACCTGTACGGTGACATCGTCGTGCAGGCCTCCGCAGCCGACACAGGATCCGGACTGGACAACGGCGGCGTCGCCATGTCTATCGACGGTGGCGCGTGGTCGGTGATGACCCTGAACGGTCCATACTACGAGTTCTCCCTGGACACCACCACCCTGACCGACGGGGCCCACACCATCACCGTCGCCGCGATCGATGGTGCTGGCAACTGGGTCGCCAGGGCTGTGACCATCGTGGTGGACAACACCCAGCCCTCGGTGTCGGTCGTAGCCCCCGAGGCGATGGACTACGTGGAGGGCACCTACACCTTCGCAGTGTCCGCCGTGGACAACATGGGTCTTACCAACGTGTCCCTGACCGTCGTCGGACCCTCGTCCAACAACGATGTGGCCCTGGGCTACAACGCGGCCTCGGGCTATTACGAGTGGACCGTGGACACCACAGCCTGGGAGGACGGTACCTACACCATCAAGCCCTACGCCACCGAGCTCACCGGCAGGGCCTTCACCACCGCCGCCTCGGTGACCTTCTACCTGGACAACAACGCGCCCTCCCTCGTAGTGGTCGCACCCATGGACGGGGAAATCATCCTCAGCGACACCTACACCGTCTCCGTGCAAGCGGGTGACATCGCATGGGGCCTGAACCCCGGTGATGTGCAGTGGCGGGTGGATGCCAACCCGTGGAAGGACATGCAGGCGGGAGCGTCCGACTGGACCGCCGACTGGTTCACCACCGACTACGCCGACGGCCAGCATACCCTGTCCTTCAGGGCGACCGACGGTGCGGGTCACGTGGTGACCCACTCGGTCAGGGTGACCGTGGACAACAACGACCCCACCGTGGCCCTCAACACCCCTTCCACCGGCGAGTACGTGGCGGGTGTGTACACCTTCTCCGCGCGCGCGGCGGACAGCCTGGGCGTGCGGACCGTGGTTATGAGCTTCGGCTTCTCGGGCCCCGCGCCCCTGACCAACGCCGACGCCACCTTCAACCCGTCCACGGGCTACTGGGAGCTGACGGTCGACACGACCACGCTGCCCGACGGCCCGGCCAGCGTGATGCTGACGGCCTCCGACACCTCGGGACGCCAGACGACCACCATGGCCTACGACTTCGCCGTGGACAACAACGCACCCATGCTGTTGCTGATGAGCCCCTCACCTGGGGAGATCGTCCTGGACGAGTCCCTCTCGGTCCTGGTCAATGCCTCCGACGTCGGCTTCATGCTGGGCGTGGGCGATGTGGAGTACAACCTGGACGGCACGGGTTGGATCGCCATGGAGAACCTGTCAGGCGAGGCGACCCTGTGGGGCCTCGAGATCAACACGACCACCCTTAAGGACGGCGACCACAGCCTGCTGTTCCGGGTGACCGACGCTGCCGGCCACGTGACCGCCGGCTCCGTCGATTTCGTCGTCGACCTGACGGACCCGACGGCGACCATCGTGTCGCCCGCCAGCGGCGAGTACGCGATGGACGTCTACGTCTTCCGGGTGGCCGCCGTCGACTCCCTGGGCATCGCCGAGGTGAAGCTGACCTTCACCGGGATCCCGCAGCTGACCGAGGCAATGGCAACGTACAACCCGGCCTCGGGCATGTGGGAGTTCCCCATCGACACGAACGTCCTGGACGACGCCGTGACCGAGGTCTCCGCCGTCGCCACCGACGTGTCGGGGAGGATGTCCATGGTCGCGGGCCCGGTGGAGTTCACCATCGACAACAACGCACCAGTGCTGGCCTTCGTCAGCCCCTTCGAGGGCGAGATCCTCACCGAGGGGCATCACACGGTCACCGTCACCGCCATCGACTCGTTCTTCGACGTGGAGTACGGCATGGTGATGCTGTCCGTGGACGGCGGCAGCTGGATGGTCATGGACAAGAACGGTGACGAGTTCTCGTACGACTGGAACACCTCGCTGCTCTCCGACGGCGAGCACAACCTCAGGGTGATGGCCGAGGACGAGGCGGGCCACATGGCCACCGCCTCCATCAACGTCATCGTGGACAACAACATGCCCGCCCTGGCCATCGTGTCGCCCACCGACGGGCAGTTCGTGACCGGCGGCATCACCTTCCAGGTGGCGTCCTCCGACGCCCGGGGCGTTAGGACCGTGTGGCTATCTTGGGAGGAGGGCTCCTCCGTGTTCGCAACCGTGAACACGGCCACCAACTACTACGAGTACGGCCTGGACACCACCACCCTGGCGGACGGCACGTACACCCTCACCGCCATCTCCACCGACGGGTCCGGCCTCATCACCGAGGCCACCGTGGAGTTCCACGTGGACAACACCGAGCCCATGCTGGAGCTGCACGGACCCCTGTCCGGGGCGATACTTGACGGCGAGGTCGTGGTGTCCGCCACCGCCACCGACACCTTCATCGACACCCTTCAGTTCTCCGTGGACGGGGTCGGATGGGTCGACATGGAGGACGGCGAGGGCACCTTCGACAGCAGCGGGTTCGCCGACGGCGATCACACCATCACGGTGAGGGCCATCGACGGGTCGGGCAAGGCGGTCTCCGCCGATTCGGCCGTGACCATCGACAACAACGCGCCCCTCCTCTCGGTGGCCGACTTCCCCGCCATGGACGAGCACCTGGCCGGCGACCGGCTGTTCGCGGTGTTCTCCGACGACACCGTGGGCGTCGTGTCCGTCACCGTCACCATCGGCGACGAGGAGCTGCCCGTCTACATCAACCCGGCCACCGGGTTCTACGAGTGGACCCTCAAGAGCACCGACTACGCCGATGGCGTGGTGGACATGACCTTCACCTCCGCCGATGCGGCTGGGCACAACACCACCATCGACTGGTCCGTGTTCGTGGACAACACCGCCCCCGTGGTCGTCGAGCAGTCCCCCAAGGACGGTTCCGAGGTCAAGGAGATCGTCCACTTCGAGGTCACCGTCACCGACGACACCGGTACCGAGTCCGTGATGCTGCGCATCGGTCACGGCCCGTGGATAACCATGAACCTGCAGGACGACGGCACCTACCTGTACAAGTGGGAGACCACCACCGAGGACGACCAGGAGGGCCTGGAGTACACCGTCCGAGTCACCGACGACCTGGGCAACTCCGAGGACCACACCTACTCCATCGACGTGAACAACCCGATGAGCATGGCCTGGATCGCCCTGGCCATCATCCTGGCCGTGCTGGTGCTCCTGGGCATCTTCTTCATGAGGAAGAGGGAGCAGGAGCTGGACGAGACGGAGGGGGAGGACGAAGATCTGGAGGAGATCTCCTCCGAGGACTTCGATTCTCTGGTGGACCTGGGCTCGCCCCAGGAGGACGTGCTGGCCGACGAGGTTGCCGTGGAGCTGGATGAGAAGGCGCTCTAGGGCTGCAGCCATCACCGGCCCGCGTGGACCCCTGTCTTGAGGGGTAACCATAATATCAGAGCGATGGCTAGTCCATCCGAAGGGGACGGCGAGGTGTAATCGACCATCCACCGTTCCCAGAGGTGTTACCATGACCGTCAACGACCATCCCCCGAGCGCCAACGAGGCGATGACCGAGGACGACCCGCTGGCAGGGGTCACCCTCCTCTTCGTGTATAACGCTGACAGCGGTTTGATGAACGCCCTCAAGGACTACATACACAAGGGCGTATCGCCCGCCACTTACCCTTGCAGCCTGTGTGCCCTGACCTACGGAGGTCTGGGCATGAAGGGTACCTGGGCGCGGTTCATCGACGGTCTAGGCGTCCCCGTGGAGTTCCTCCACCGGGACGAGCTCAGACAAGGTTACGGCGTGTCGGGGATCCCCCTGCCCGCGGTCCTCGCATCGGATGGACCGGACACCTCGGTGCTTATCGCGGCAGACGAGATCGACGCGTTGGGCACGCTGGAGGAGCTCGAGGCACTGGTGTCCACCACGGTGGCTGGGCTCCGGGAGGAGCGCTCGCGGGACTAGTCCAGCGATTCGAGTATCACGGTCCTCACGGCCTCCTTCAGCTCGTTGTAGGACCCGTATGGGGAGTAGTTCTCAGAGATGTTGCACCTGAAGCAGTTGAGGAACACCTTGTCCCCCACCTGCTTGTAGCTGGCCCTCGCTCGGCATCGGGGGCATATGGCGTCCCGGACCTCCACCTCCCTGCTGCCGTCCTCGTACGTCGTGAGGATGTAGGGCCACACCATCCGCTTCCAGGTGAACGTGTCCTGGGTGCGCCTCCCGCCGTCTCCGCTCATGCCCGGCAGAAGTGAGAAGGGGTAGATAAATCATTTTCCGAAGAGGAAGGCCATTGATATATTGTTATATCCACGCGCGAATCGTGGCCCAACCTATATTAATCACCTAGCTCCATCCGCACCACACCTAGTGGAGGGAGCGTTCCGATGATGGACCGTATCGAGTCGGGGATTCCGGGACTGGACGAGATGATCGAGGGAGGTTTCGTGCTGCCCTCGGCAGTCCTGATAGCGGGGGCACCCGGTACCGGTAAGACAACCTTGGCAGTTCAGAGCCTGTTCTACGGCGCGAAGAAGGGCGAGACCGGGATGTTCATCACCGCGATCTCGGAGCCCAACTGGGTGGTCCAGAAGTTCCTTTCGTCCTTCCAGTTCTTCGACCAGAACCTCATCGACCTGGGCCGCGTCATCTTCGTGGACGTGGGCCCGGCGCTCCGTGAGGACCCGAAGCAGGTCCTGGACGCCATCCAGAACGAGGTGGACAGGTACTCCCCGAACCGCCTTGTCATCGACCCCGTGTCGGTGATGCGCATCGCCATCGATGATGACAGGAAGTACCGTGAGTTCCTCCACGACCTCATCACCTACATGAAGGCCTTCAACTGCGTCACCTACCTGACCGCGGAGTTCGACTACTCGTCGATAACCAAGGCCATGGAGGGTTACATGGTGGACTGCATACTGCTCTTGTCGTACCCGCGGGAGGAGAACGCCCGGCGCAAGTACCTGGAGGTCCTCAAGATGAGGGGGACCAAGCACCTGACGGGCGAGCAGTCCGTCGACATAGACAAGTCCGGGTTCATCGTGCAGCCTGGCCTCAGGTAGACCCCACGATGGACCCACCCTGGGGGATCCGAGCTTGAGCGTCTTCCGCGTGGGCATCCGCTTGGTGGACGAGCGGCTGCGTCTCGCGGAGGGACCGACCCGTCTGCTGTTCATCTCCAGCCCGGGCATCGACCCGGCCCCCTACGGCGTGAACGCCGCCATCGCCGCCCTCAAGGAGGGCCTCTCCGTCACATACCTTGTCAACAACAAGCCAGCGGACGCCATCCGCGCGGTGGCGGACATCATGGGCTTCGACCTGGAGGAGTGGGAATCCGAGGGCACCCTGCGCATCATGGACAGCTTCTCGGGCTACATGAACATCCCCTCGGAGGAGGAGCACAGGCTGGACACGCCCCAGGACCCGCAGTCCCTGGTGGAGGCGATCTGCGACCTCACCCCCGAGGACCACGTAGTGGTCTTCGACAGCATGTCCTCGTACATCGACATGTGCGAGGGGGGAGAGGAGGAGGGTATGTCCCGCCTGATGAGCATCATCAGCGACCTTTGCAAGGACCATCACTTCGTGGGCCTCTTCTCCACATGGGGTTACGAACCCGCCAACATCGAGACCGTCCGCGAGTACTTCGACACGGTGCTGGCCCTCCAGCCAGTGGAGAAGCTGACCATCGTCCGCCAGTTCCTCAAGGCGGAGAAGATAGACGGGCACGCCATGCCCGACTTCGTGGTTCCCATCAAGGTGATGCGCCCGGGTGGTGTCCGGGTGTTCTTCCCGAAGATCCTGGTCACGGGACCCTACCACTCGGGGAAGTCCAGCATCGTCCAGGCGATATCCACGTCCTCTGTGTCCGTGGACCGCATGGGGACGACCATAGCCATGGACCACGGCTACCTGGACTACAAGGGCTTCGCCGCCGACGTCTACGGGACCCCGGGCCAGGAGAAGTTCGATCCCATCCTCGAGTTCCTGGCGGAGGAGGCCGTCGGCGTCATCCTGGTGGTGGACGCCACCAAGCCGGAGACCTTCGAGCGGGCCCGGAGGATGCTCACTCTTACCAGCGGTTACGCCCTGCCCCTGGTGGTGGCGGCCAACTTCACAGACCTGGATGAGGCCCTGACACCCGACCAGGTCAGGGAGGGGCTGGAGCTCCAGCCCGACACGCCGGTGGTGCCGACGATCGCCGTCCGTGGCGCTGGGGCCGAGGACCTGCTTGAGACATTGTTCGAGCTCCTGATGAGCGAGGAGGGGCTCCTGAACAACGAGGACGAGGAGGAGGGATAGGATGAGGAAGATAGACTACAAACCTGAGGACACACCGGCGATGGTGCACCGTCATCGCACGGGGATAGAGGGGCTGGACGACCTCCTCAACGGAGGTCTCAAGCCGGGCAATCTCTGCGTCCTCATAGGTCCCTCCATGTCGGGTCGCGGTACCCTCGCTCGCCAGTACTTCTACCAGGGCCTCAAGGAGGACAGCAGCTGCATATACGTCACCACCAAGAACTTCACAGAGGACATAGTCACCCTGATGGAGGAGAAGGACTGGAACCTGGAGCCCCACACCGGTCGCTACGTCTTCATCGACGCCTACTCCCCCCAGTCCGACCCATCCCTCAAGGACTCGGTGGACGTGAAGTACGTCGCCTCGGTGGCCGACTTCGCCAGGCTCACCAACGCCATAGTGTCCAGCATGTCGGAGAACCTGGCCCAGGGGGAGCACAACCAGAGGGTCGTTTTCGATTCCATCGACACCGTCCTCATGTACGTGTCCGCCCAGGGAGTGTACCGCTTCCTCTCGTACCTGCGGGCGAAGATCAAGGGCTTCAAGGCCTCGTCCCTTTTCATGATAGAGCCCGACCTCCACGAGGACAGGCAGGTCAAGACCCTGTTCCAGCTGGCCGACGTGGTAATAGAGATAAAGTCCGACGAGGGCATCATCGAGGTGACCCAGCCCGGCCTGCCGAGGCGCAGGGGCGCCTTCCGCGTCGCCGACTCTGGTTGCACCGTGGTCCCGGAGCCCCTCGACTGATGGAGCTGGCATCGAAAGGCTATTAGACCATCGGGGGTATCGCCCACCGTGAACCTCGCCTTAGCCTTCCTCCTGTCCATGGCAGGCTTCTTCTTCCTCTGGAAGGGAGCCGACTGGCTGGTGGAGGGCGCGGCGAGCATCGCCCTCGCGGCCAAGGTGTCCACCATCGTTGTGGGCATAACGGTGGTCGCCTTCGGGACCTCCCTCCCTGAGATGGCCGTCAGCCTTGCAGCCTCCATCAAGGGCGAGCCCGAGATCACCCTCGGGAACGTCATCGGCTCCAACATCGCCAACATCCTCCTCGTCCTGGGTCTGGCGGCCGTGGTCAGCCCCCTCAAGGTGGAGAGGCACGTGGTCACCAGGGACACCATGCTGGTCCTGGGCTCGGGCGTCCTGATCCTCCTCCTGGCGCTCACCGGCAGCCTGACCCGCGTCCACGGCCTGATCATGCTGGCCGCCTTCGCGGCGTACCTGGCCTACTACGTGCGCGACGCCCTCAAGAACCCCAGGCACGACGGGATAGACATAAAGGACTTCCACCCGGGCAAGTCCATCGTTCTGCTGGTGGGCGGGATCATATGCATCCTGGTGGGGAGCGACATCCTGGTCGACTCGGCCGTCTACATCGCAGAGTCCTTCGGCATATCCCCCGCCATCATCGGCCTGACCATGATCGCCGTGGGGACCTCGCTCCCCGAGCTGGCCACCTCGGCGGTGGCGTCGAAGAAGGGCGAGTCCGACATCTCCATCGGCAACGTCCTGGGCAGCAACGTGTTCAACAGCCTGCTCGTCCTCGGCCTCGCCGCCTTCCTGTTCGCGGGATCCATCCCCGTGGACTCGGCCCTCCTCTGGGACGTGGCGCTGATGACTGTGGTGTGCCTGTTCCTGGTGCCTACCCTCTGGACCGGTCACACCCTCACCCGCCAGGAGGGTGCCTTCATGCTGGTCGTGTACGCCGTGTACATCGGATCGCTGGCATTCCGTCAGGGCGTGGTCTGACCTCGGGTGCCACCGTGGACCTCCAAGAACCTGGAGACCACGTTCCCCCTTCTGACCTCCGGATGGAACAGCACTCCGTAGAGGGGTCTCTCCCTGTGGACGATGGCCTGCACGCACCTCTCCGACCGGGCCAGCACGAGGAACTGGTCCAGGTCAGCCAGGTCGTACTTGTGGAGCCCGTAGACCTCTATGGGTCCCGTCACCAGCGGGTTGTTCTCGACGGGTTCCACCCGGGTCATGCCGATCTCCTTGCCCTCCACGAGCCGGGCGCCGTGATGCAGGCCGATGACCTGCATGCCGGCACAGATGCCCAGGACGGGGGTCCCGGTCTCCCCAAGCCACGCGAACGCGTCCATGTGGTCCAGGTAATCGTCGTCCGCCAGCGCCGTGCCGCAGATGACGACGCTGCTGGCAGCCTCCACCTCCTCGGGAGACACGTCGACGAAGTGCTTCACACGGGCGCCCTGGCCCACGATGCGGGCGATGGGCTCCACGAACTCGGAGCGGGAGAGGTCCCGCTGACAGAGGTCGATGACCAGCGTCACTAGGGCACCACCTCCGCCCGCTCGATGTGAAGGACGCCCGAGTCCCTGTGGTATTCCCGCCGTGCCGCCTGGACCTCTATCCTGGAGCCGAACATGGGGGCGTCCAGGACGGTGGTCTCGATCTCGCCCCCCTCCCCCGCGGGATGGATGCCGTGGGATTTCCACAGGCCCTCCAGCTCCTGCACCGTGGGGGCGTCGATCGTCCGTCCCAACCACTCCTCGTCCAGGGGAGGGGCGAACACCCCCGAGACGATGACCTGGTGGCCTTCCCTCACCAGCTCCCACAGGAGCTGGACCTGGTCCAGCTGCCAGAGGGGGTTGAAGCACCACAGGCCCAGCTCCTCGCAGGTCCTCTGGACCCGTGTTGCCTGGTACACAGAGCCCACCGCGCCCGTGACGATACCCTCGACGCCGTGCTCCTCCGAGGCCTGGGCGATGGCGGCCGACAGGTCGGCGATCTCCTCCTCCTGCCTCCCGGGGGAGTCCACCACCACCTGGGGCAGCCCTATCGCCTGGGCCTGGAGTCGGGTGAGGTGGAGGTTGGGGGTGTGGAAGAAGAAGCTCTCCCTGTTCTCAGGGAACACGGTGACCAGGCACACCACGTCGTCGCATGCGGCGGCCCGGTGCATCGCCAGGCAGGAGTCCTTCCCGCCTGAGAATAGCACGCCCAGCCTCATCGACCGGGGGAGGGGCCTGGTGGTATTTAGAGGCTAGGGCCCAAACCATGATATACGGTCGCCCTCATCACCATGGCGGGTGTGCCCATGGCCGAGAGGCTGGTCCAGCACAAGCATTGCCCCGTATGCGGGAAGGCTATGTCGGTCGAAAAGGAGACCTGCTCCGACGAGTGCGCCACCACCAGGCAGGTCCAGCTCAAGGAGAAGAAGCGCACCCTGTACCTGTTCTATTTCTCGATTGTCATCCTGGCGGTCGTCCTGGGCCTCCAGTTCATGACCGCCTTCTGACGGGGTGAGGGATGGTGACCCGCGTCGCTCTGGGAGGAACCTTCGAGGTCATCCACAAGGGACACCGGGCCCTGTTCACCAAGGCCTTCGCCATGGGCGATGAGGTGCTAATAGGCCTCACGTCGGACCACCTGGCCAACATGAACCGCAACAGGAAGGTCGCCCCCTACCAGCAGAGGGAGTGGGCGCTCCGGGCCTACCTGGACCGGGCCTTCCCAGGCTTGGTCTACGAGATCCAGATGATAACCGACGAGTTCGGCCCCGCGGTCCACCTGCCGGACCTGGAGGTGCTGGTGGTGTCCGAGTTCACCCACGCCACCGGCGTGCGCATCAACGAGGAGCGGGAACGGCGTGGCCTCGATCCCCTGCTCCTGGCCAAGATAGGACAGGTGCTGGCCGATGACGGGAAGCCGATCTCGTCGACCAGGGTCCTGGCGGGGGAGTGCGACGCCGAGGGGAGGGTCCTCAGCTCCTGAAGCCCGGTCTGAGGGATACGCGCACGGGGAGAGGCGTGGGCTCGAAGGGGTAGTTCTCCAGCTCCTCCTCCAGTAAAAGGCGAAGCTCTTGGATGGTCATCTTCCTGGTCTCACCCGACCTGAACCTGACGGGGAGCAGGCCTCCCGAGGCCGCCTCCTTCTCGCCGTAGACGATGGTGATTGGGACCCACTCCATCTCGGCGCCCCTGATCTTCTTGCCCACCTTCTCGTCCCTGTCGTCCACGTCGGCGCGGGCCACCCCGTCCAGGGCGGCCGCCATCTCCAGGCAGGGCTCCACGAACTGCTCGCTCACCGACACGAAGCGCACCTGGGTGGGGGCGAGCCACAGGGGGTACTCCCCCTTCTCGCCCCGCGCCATGCGACGCGCCTGGTGCTCGAGGATGGCGTAGAGGCACCGCTCGGTGGCCCCCGACACGGAGGTATGGAGGATTATGGGGTTGTGACGGGTCCCGTCGGCGGCGGTGTACTCGATGCCGTAGAGCTCGCCGTTCTCCACGTCTATCTGAACGGTGGAGATGGCCGCCGCCTTGTCCTGGGTGTCCACAACGTTGAACTCGAACTTCGTGATGAAGTAGGCGTAGCGCTCGTCGAAGAGCTCCAGCAGCACGGGGCGGCCCAGGGTCCTCACCATCCGCTCGTACCAGTCCCTGTGCTCGTGGAAGAACTCGGTCTGGGACCGGTACGCCGTCTCGTAGGGCACGCCCAGGGACCTCATCCACTCCCTGGACAGCTCGAACTGGTTGTAAAACTCGTCCTTGGCCTGGGGCACGTCGGCGCAGAAGGTGTGGAGGTCGGGCATGGTGAAGGACCGGAGCCTCCTGAGCGCCATCACCTCCCCCGACTTCTCCCGCCGGAAGCTCTGCCTGGTGATCTCGAAGAGCCGTAGGGGCAGGTTGCGGTAGCTGATGTTCATGCCGGTGGCGGTGAGGAACTGCCCGAAGCAGGCGGCGAAGCGGAGGAAGTACCGCTTCTTGTCCGAGAGCACGATGTACTGCCGGGCCGGGAAGCGCTCCATGTACTTCTTCAGCGAGGGGTGCTCGTAGTCGTACATCTGGGGCGTCTCCATCTCCATGGCGCCTGCCCTGTGGCACAGGTCGCGGATGAGGTGCTCCAGCAGTATCTTGATGAGCTTGCCCTTGGGGTACCAACGCAGGTTGCCCGAGTCGGAGCCGGGCTCGTAGTCCACCAGCTCGTGGCGCTGCATCAGCTCGATGTGTGCCGGCTCGCCCTTGGAGGTCCTGTCCTTCTTCGTCTCGTACGCCACGAAGGCCTCCAGGTCCTCGTGCCCCGAGTAGTTGAAACCCTCGGCCTCGAAGAGCTCACCCTCGGGGGTCAGGATGTGCCAGGTGGGCCGGACCTTCTCCTCGTCGTAGACCGCCTTGCTGACCCCCATCTCCCCCTTCTCCTCGAAGGTGATGTGGCGGGCCAGCTCGGCCAGGGGATGCCCCTTGCAGTTCAGGGTGAAGGACTTGTACCAGCCGAAGGCGGCCCGGTCGGTGATCACGTCCCGGGACAGCAGCTCCAGCTCGATCTCCTTGAGGAGGGGCACGGAGACGTGGGCGGGAGCCAGGTCGGAGGACAGGTGGGCCCAGGGGTACAGCACCACCCGGGGGGCGTTCACCTTGGTCATCACGTCGGTGACCTCGTCGGCGACGCGCTGGACAAGACCCTGACCGTGGTCCTCGTCCTCGGCCTCCACGGTCATGAAGACGACCAGGCACTCGTCGAAGGAGTGAGCCCGGTCGCCCTCGATGGGCTCCGCCAGGTCGCCCACCGGGTCCCGTGCCTCGTACTCCAGGTGGTCGGAGTGGATGAACAGCAGTCTCATGGTATCCAGGGCGGCGTAGGGCCGGGGCCGGTCTTAAGCTTTGCGCGCCTATGCCGTAGAGGGCTCAAGGATAGCTACTTAGGTCCTTCGGTACAGCTTCCAGCTCCCGGGCCTTCAGCTCGTGCTCCTCTATCCTCTCTTGGAGCCTCATCTCCTTGATCTGGAGCTTGGCGAGTCTGAGGCGCAGGTTCTCCGCCTCCCTCCTGTGCCTCTCCGCCTTCTCCAGGTTCTTGAGGTGGTGGTGAAGGGCAGTCTGCTCCCGCTTGGTCTCCCTCTCCAACTCCTTGGAGAGCTTTCGCTCCAAACGTGTCGAATTCTTCTCTGACATGTGCATCCCGGGAAGTATATTGGGGTACACTGGATTAAAAATCTTTCCGAGGTCACGTAACTGCCAATGAACGGGTAACGTTTATAACTCACAAAACTCCAGTCCCGTCCGGGTATGACATGACGGCTACCTGCCCCAGTTGTGGTGGATCGGTGGAAGTGAACGCCTCCTTCTGTACCTGGTGCGGCACGGTGACGGGCGCGGCGAGCCCACCACCGGGGCCGGTCTACGGGTCCCAGTACCCGGTGCACGGGCCAACCTACGCCTACCCGCCACCGTACCCGTACGCCTACCCCCAGCGGACCGATACGCGACGGTCCCTCGCCAGCTCGGGCTGCACGTTGCTGATGGTGACCGGGGGCCTGGCCCTGCTGCTGGTGCCCGTAGCGTTCCTCATGGGCGCCTTCCTCGCGGGGACGGTCCTGATGGCCGGCGCGCTCCTCTCGATCCTCGGGGGCATTATGGCCCAGAGGGGCATAATGCCCTACATGGTGCTGCTCGGCGCCGTCATCCTCATCGCGGGGGCCATCCTCTTCATGCCGGCCAGCGGTTTCGGCATCATCTACGTGCTCATAGGCCTGGTGATGGTCATCGCTAGCCTGGCGATGATACTGCTCGGGTTCAAGGACCTCCTGGAGAGGGCCAGGGCCCGGGGCCGCGTGGCCGGGACCCACTAGTCATCGTCCAGCTCGCACAGCCACTCCACGACCGTCCCTGGCTCGGAGGCGGTGACGGTAACATCGATATCGCCCAGCGGCGCCCCTCCCGTGGAGAAGTTCGGGACGCGGGCGTAGGCCGACTGCTTGTTCAGGGAGAAGGAGACGGACCCGTCCCGGAGTCCCTGTCCCAGCTGCGACCTGGCGGTGTCCCGGATCCGCATCTCCCGCAGGCGTCGGCGGAAGCGCGCCATCGCCTGGGGGCCCACGGCCCTCCCGGTCATGTGGCCGTCGGCCACCTCCAGTTCCATCGAGGGGAACAGGTTCAGGATGGCCCCTCCGACAGCGGCCGAGTCCTCGGTGGGGTAGAGGGGTACGACCGCCTCCACCGATATGGCCTCGAGCCCCGGTGGCACGGAACGGACCTCGAGAACGTCAAGCTCCTCCTCGTCCTCGGAACTCCTCGCCACTGGTATCCCTCACGAACGGGCGGCGGTGGGCCGCCTCAGAAATCTATCTCCATGGGCTCGATGTCTATCTCGTCGGTGATGGTCGGCTCCAGGCCCAGCGGGCGGATCGAGGCGAACTCCTCCAGGTCGATTACGATGAAGTCCTCCTCGTAGGCCTCGGCGAACTCGACGGGCTCTCCCATGGGCCTCGGCTCCTCCTCCTCGATCTCTATGAGGACGAAGCCCTCCTCCAGCCCGTCGTGCTCGAGGCACTGGTACACCTCGCGGACCTCGAGGCCGTACTCGTGCCCGTCCATCTCGAGGAGGTCCTCCAGGCGCTCCGCCTCGGGCACCAGGATGGCGGTCTCCAGCTCCTCAAGCCGACGGACCATCTCCGCCAGCTCCTCCTCCGAATGGGACCTGGGGAAGCCCTTGGCCCTCCTCCTGGGGGGCGAGGGCGAGTACAGGGACTGCTGGGTCAGGCGCTGGCTGTGGCGGAGCTGCTTGTCCACCTGCTCCTTGGTGATGAGGCGGAACTCCACCTCCTCCTCCTCGCCGCCCGGGAGCACGGGGATCTCCCCCTCCTCGTCCAGGGGAACGACCCCGTAGGGCAGGGAGGGTACGATGGCGATGCGACGCAGGGTCCACCGCCGGATGTTGGTGACCTTTACCCGGTACTCGGGCACCCTGTTCCGGATGCGCAGCGTGGCCTCGACGCGGACGTCCAGGCCCGATATCGGCGAACCGTCCACGCCCTGGGTCAGCGCCTCGAAGCTGGCCTTCACGGCGAAGGCCACCGCCACCTTCCGCCCGGGACCCACCGGGCCGAGGGGCTTGCTGGCGGCATCCATCAGCTCCAGGCCCTCGGGGAGCTCCGGCTTGACCGACATGGGCGGTATCTCGACGTCGCCCTCGTTCTCGATGGATATGGAGTAGGTGACCCTGCCGCCCTCCTCCTCGACGATCCGCATCTCCACCGTGAGGTTGTAGTCGAGAAGTGGGAAGGGGGCGTAAATGCCCGTCTCGTCGATGATCGCGAAGACCCCGGCGTCGCCGGTCTCATTCACCTCGTCGAAGGCGGCCTCCAGCTCGGCAGCGGTGGTCTCATCGACTATCTCGAAGGGCGGTCCCATGGGCTTCCCCTTGGCTTTCCCATCCCTGGGTCTGGTCCGGGCTATAACTAGACCTCAGAGTGTCTGGCATGGGGTCAAGGGAGCTCACGGCTTATATGCCTTTTGACATGCGTTCCAGCCATGGAACGCGTCCGGCACGAGAAGGTTCATGACACACCCCCGCTGTACGGAGGGACGCACGGGTGGTGGGACCCCAAATGCACGTGAGGATCGTGTACTACTCGAGGAAGGGAACGACCGAGGGACTTGCAGGCTTGGTCGCCGAGGGCATCAGCAAGAGGGGACACCAGGTCACCATGGTGCCCGTGAAGCACGTGAAGAGGCCCGGCTTCCTCGGGGCCGGGAGGGCGTCCATGACCGAGAAGGAGATGGAGCTGGCGAACGATGAGGGCGACTACGACCTGGGGGATGCGGACCTCATCGTCGTAGGCGGCCCCCCCATATTCGCGGGCAAGGTCAACCCCTTCACCCGAACTTTCCTTGCCAGGGCCACCGGGATGGAGGGAAAGCCGGGCGGCGTTTTCATCTGCTGTGCCAGCAAGCCCGCCGACGGGGAGCAGCTGGTCAAGGAGCTGGAGGCGCTCGTGTCCGCGAAGGGGCTCCAGGTCAGGGGGCGTCTCGTCGGCTCGAACAAGGTTAGGGACCAGTACCCCCAGCTGGCCGAGGAGTTCGTTGCCAGCGTCCTCGGCGAGACCTGAAGCGCACAGCATCCGAACCGATAAGCTCAAGTACCGACCATCACGTCACATGGGAGGAGGACCATGACCGCGGAGGGAGCGAGCGGCGAGCTGGTGGGCGTGCTGGACGGCGTGGACTTCCACAGGGGCTCCTCGTACCTCATCAAGGCCGAGGACCCGGGACGCCTGTACGCCATCTTCAACTCCCTGGTGGAGGGCATGGACGCTGGCCTCTGCATATCCAGGTCCTTCCCCGAGAAGATGCGCGAGAGGCACGGCGTCTCCAAGGGGGATTTCATCTGGATGACCACCAACACCGTGGGACACGACCGGTGCATAAACCCCACGAACATCAGCATGCTCCACATGGCCATCATGGACTTCCTGAAGGCGAACCCCAGGGGCATCATCACCCTGGAGGGCGTGGAGTACCTGATATCCAACAACGGCTTCGACCCCATCCTCCGTCTGTTGCACGCCCTGAACGACAAGATAACCGTCTCCGAGAGCCTGCTCCTGGTCACCATGGACGAGCAGACGCTGGCACCCCGGGAGATGCGCATCTTGGAGAAGGACTTCGACCAGGTGCTGTGACCCAACCTTTTTCTCAGCCCACCCCATTAGACCTCCTGGTGAGCCCTTGCTCGAGGGATGGCTAGACCGGGCGATGGAGGGAGGCGCCAGCTACGCTGACCTTCGAGTGCTGAAGGTGGGATCGACCAGGCTGGAGCTGAAGGACGGTGAGCTCAAGGAGGCCGTCGAGGGGAACGAGGTGGGCTTCGGCCTGCGCGTGCTGGTGAACGGAAGCTGGGGCTTCGCCTCAGCGAACTCCTTGGACCCCGAGCAGGGGATGGCCGCGGTGGACCGGGCCATCTCCTTGGCCCGGGCCACGGCGGTGCGGGCGGGGGAGCCCGTGGTGCTCGCATCCGTGCCGGTGATCTCCGAGGATCTGGTTTGGAGGCCCGCCAAGGACCCCAGGGACGTGGCCATCGAGGACAAGCTGGAGATGCTCCGGGACATGGAGGCCGCCGCCCGGAGGTCCGAGCACCTGGCTAGCGTGACCACCGCCTACACGGAGGGGACCCGGAGGGTGGAGCTCCTCACCAGCGAGGGCACCAGGCTCAGCCACGGTCAGACGCGGGTCATCGCCCTCGCCAACCTCACGGGCCGGCGGGAGGGGGTCATGTCCTCCTTCCGCGTGCGTGTGGGCGGCGTTGGGGGCTTCGAGATCTTCTCCGCGGAGGACCCGGTGGAGCGAACGGAAAGGGCCGTCGGGTCCCTGGAGACCCTCCTGGGAGCAGGGAGGGCCCCCGGGGGGCGCATGACCGCAGTGGTCGACCCGGACATGACGGGGGTGCTGGTCCACGAGGCCTTCGGCCACGCCAGCGAGGCCGACCTGGTCCTGGCTGGGGAGTCGATACTGGACGGCAGGATAGGAGAGAAGCTGGCCGCCGAGGGGGTGACCATCTTCGACGACCCCACCCTCGAGGGCGCCTTCGGGTCGTTCCCCTTCGATGACGAGGGCGTCAAGGGGAGTCGCAAGACCCTGATGGAGGACGGCGTGCTCACCAACTTCATCCACAGTCGGGAGACCGCGGGACGGCTGGGGCACGAGCCCAATGGCGCGGCCCGCTCCCAGGACCACAGCTCTCGTCCGCTGGTCCGCATGAGCAACACCTGCATGGGCCCTGGCGACATGTCCCTGGAGGAGCTGTTCGAGGATGTCAAGGAGGGCATCTACCTCAAGGGCACCAGGGGAGGCGAGGTCGACGTGGCCAAGGGGACCTTCCAGTTCGGTGCCCAGGAGGCCTTCCTCATCGAGAACGGGGAGTTGACGCGCCCCCTCAGGGACGTGGCCCTCATGGGATCCATCCTCGAGACCCTGGGCAACGTGGACGGCATAGGGAAGGACTTCACCCTGGCCAGCCCCGGCTTCTGCGGGAAGGGGCAGACTGTCCCCGTGGGCGACGGCGGGCCCCACGTCAGGTTCCACGACGCCGTCGTGGGGGGTGGCTGAAATGGCGGACCGTTCCGACCCGGAGGAGCTCCTCGGAAGGGCAGAGGACGCGGTGCGGCGGTTGATGGCCCTGGGCGCCGACTGTGCGGAGGCCTACGTCTCCGCAGGGACAGGTGTGAGCGTGGACGTGGAGAAGGACGTGGTCACCTACACCACCGGCGAGTCCGAGGGCGGCACCGGCCTCCGGGTGGTGAGGGACGGGCGCCTGGGGTTCGCCTACACCTCGGACCCGACCCGCCTCGAGGAGGTTGGTAAGGGGGCGCTGGAACTGACCCGGCTGGCGCCCGAGACCGGGTACGTCCTGCCGACGGGGGCGGAGGCCTACCCCCAGGTGGAAGGCCTCACCGACCCGGCCATCGTGTCCATGGATCCAGGGGAGGCGGTGGAGATGGCGGGCCGGATGGTCGACGCTGCCAAGGAGGTCCACGAGGGGGCCATCGTGGGGAGCGGAGGCGTGATGCTCGGCCATGGATCCGTGGCCATCGCGAACTCCGAGGGGGTCTCCGTGGCCGCCCACGGCACGTCGATCACCGCCTACGCCTACGTGGTGCTCCGGGACGCCACCGTCTCGACCGGCTTCGAGTTCTTCTCGAGCCGCTCCCACGACATCGACCCCGTGCGAATAGGGGAGGAGGCGGGGAGGATGGCCCTCGACGCCCAGGGGGCGAGGCCCATGGAGAAGGGCGGCGAGATGACCGTGGTGTTCAGGCCCACGGCGCTGGCCGAGCTGCTGGAGTACACCCTGGTCCCCTCGGTGATAGGGGACGCGGCCCAGAGGGGGGAGTCGGCCTACACAGGAAAGGAGGGCCAGATGGTGGCCATCAAGGACCTCACGGTGGTCGACGACCCCACCATGACCGGCGGACTGAGCAGCGGGAAGTCGGACGACGAGGGGGTCCCGTCCAGGCGCAACGTGCTCATCGACGACGGCGTCCTGCAGGGATTCCTCTACGACACCTTCACCGCCAACCAGTACGGCGTGGAGACCACCGGCAACGCGGCGCGGGGCGGCGGCTCAGGGTGGAAGACGCAGCCCGAGGCGGGCACCACCAACGTGGCGTTCTACCTTCCGTCCCTGGGAGAGCTGGAGGACCTGGTCGCCGAGGTCGACCGGGGGGTGCTGGTCCATGACCTGATGGGGTGTCACACCGCCAACAGGTCGACCCTGGACTTCTCCCTCAACTCCACCATGCCGTACGAGATACGGAACGGGGAGGTCCTGGGCGTGAGGGCCCCCGTCATGCTCGGGGGGAACCTGGGGAGCGTGCTGGAGCGGCTGATGGGCTCCGGAGGCGCGGCGCGTCAATGCCCGGGGGGGACCAATCTCGTGCTCCCATGGCTCGCGGCAGAGGGGGTGACTGTCACCCCATGACGGTGAGGGTGTTCGTCCTGAAGGAGGGGACGATAGACCGGTTGCCGGACGGGACGATCCTGGACGCCAGCTCCTCCGTCACGTTGGTCCTGGCCGAGGACGAGACCAGAATTGTGGTGGACACCGCCATGCCCCAGGACGAGGAGGAGCTCATCGAAGCACTGGCGGAGCACGAACTTCGACCCGAGGACATCGACATCCTGGTCAACACCCATTGCCACGCCGACCACACCGGGTGCAACCGTCTGTTCATCAACGCGGAGGTGGTGGTGCACAGGGACGAGGGGGCCGCCCGGTGCGTGAGCGGCAAGGTCCGCAGGATCGAGGGGACCCACGAGGAGCTGGCGCCGGGCGTGGACGTCATCCACACCCCGGGCCACAGCCGGGGAAGCATATCCTTGGTGGCCCGGACGGAGCACGGGACCTGGGTCATGGCGGGGGACGCCCTGCCCACCCCCGACAACTACGTGGCTTGGGTGCCCCCGGGGATCAACTACGACCCCGAGGTGGCCCTGGAGAGCATGAAGAAGATCGTGGACACGGCGGACACGATAGTCCCGGGACACGGCCCTCCCTTCAAGAAGGACGGCGACCTCCCCACCAGCGTGATGCACGCCTTCTACGCGGGCTAGGACCACCAGAGGCCGTTGGAGACCCTGATGCGCTCGGGGTCCAACACCTTCAGCCTGCCAACGGCCTCGGCCAGGGTGACCACCTCTATCCTGCCGCTCCTGGAGGCGGGCATCTTCCCGTAGTCCCCAGCGTCGACCAGCTCCGCGGCGTACCAGCCGAACTGGGTCGAGAGCACACGGTCCAGGGCGCTGGGAGGTCCGCCCCGCTGCAGGTGACCGAGGACGACGGAGCGGGACTCCACACCGGTCCGCTCCTCGATCAGCTTGGCAAGGCGCTTGCCTATCCCGCCCAGCTTCACGTGGCCGAAGGCGTCCAGGGACTTGTCCTGGAGCACCTCCTCTCCATCCCCCAGCATGGCGCCCTCGGACACGGCGATGATGGAGTAGCCCCTGCCGTCCGGTCCCGCTCTTTCCTTCACCACCCTGATGAGCCTCTCCATGTCGATGGTCTCCTCCGGGAGCAGGATGGCGTGGGCCCCACCCGCGATGCCCGCGTACCAGGTCATCCACCCGGCGTGACGGCCCATGATCTCCACCACCAGGCATCGATGGTGGGACCTGGCGGTGGTGTGCAGCCTGTCCATGGCGGTGGTCGATATGTTGATGGACGTGTCGAAGCCTATGGTGAACTCGGTGGCGTCCAGGTCGTTGTCGATGGTCTTCGGGCATCCCACGGCGGGCACGCCCAGCTCCGACAGCTTGTGGAGCACTCCCAGGGTGTCCTCACCCCCTATGCCGACCAGGGCGTCCACGCCAAGGCGCTCCAGGGAGGTTTTCACCTTCTGGGGGCCGTCCTCGATCTTGAAGACGTTCGTCCTGGAGGTCCCCAGCATCGTGCCACCGGTATCGTGGACCCCGTCGACCTCGGTCTTGTCCAGGGGGACGGTGTCACCCTCCAGGACGCCCTTCCAGCCATCGCGGAATCCCACTACCTCGTGGCCCAGCTGACCCGCCCTCAGGACCAGCCCCCGGATGGCGTGGTTCAAGCCCCGGGCAGTCGCCTCCTCCGGTGAGCACTCCTATCCTCATCCGTTCACCGGGACCACGAACGATGGGCACCGTGATAAAGGTTGCCGGGACACGGTCCCGTGGACACGAGCCGCGGACCTCGGGAAGGGAAACCGTCATATACGCGCCAACCATTCTTACCGACACGGCCGGTGGTGCACCTGACCGAAGAGGGGCAGCGAACAGAGACAGGGGACGACGAGTGGGAGGCCGACAGCCTCCTCGAGCTCGTCAGTCACGACATGATAAACCAACAGCAGGCGGCCCTGGGCTTCCTCGAGCTGCTGGAATCCTCCGATGGGCTCACGGAGGGGGAGAGGGCGCTGGTGGAAAGGACCATGGAGGTGCTCGAGCGCACAGGCCGGCTGGTGCTCCAGGTTAGGACGGCGATGGTGGACCGGGAGAGGGGTGAGTACCGGCCCGTCCGCGTACCCCTCGGCAAACCCCTGGAATCGGCGTCCAGGTCCGTCAAGGGCGCATTCGCCAGGAACAGGCTATCGATCGATATCAGGGGTGCCGACGCTGACGTCTCAGTCATGGCGGACGGGATGCTCGTCGAAATGCTGACCCAGCTGCTGCTCCTGATCACCGAGAGGGCACCCATCGAGAAGGAGTGCAGGCTCAGGGTCGACGTGATGCCCAGGGGAGATGTCGTCGCGATGCGCTTCTCCAGCAAGGGCTTTCCCCTGAGCCCCATGGTGATCGATGCCCTGGCCGGCGACCGGAGACCCCTTGGCCGGAGCTCCGAGGTGGGAGCGGCCTTGCTGGTGCGGTACCTGCTGCACCGCTACAGCAGCAGGGTCACCATGGAGGACGCCCCCGCCGGTGAAGTGGGTGCGCACCTGGTGATCGAACTTCCCAGCGGTGATGTCCCCGATGCTGTCGATAATGATAGTGGATGACGAGGAGATGCTCCACGAGCTCTACGGAAGGCTGCTGGAGCTCCAGGGCCACCAGGTGGTCGCCTCCGCCTACAACGGGGACGAGGCCGTGGGCATGTATCGGGACATGGAGCCCCATCCGGACCTGGTCCTCATGGACCACCGGATGCCCGTGAAGAACGGGCTGGTCGCCATGAGGGAGATCCTGGAGATGGACGGAGGCGCCCATGTCGTCTTCCTGACGGCCGACGCCGCGGTGGCCGAGGCGGCGATAGCCGAGGGCGCCACCGACGTCCTGTTGAAACCCTTCAGGATGGACGTCCTTCACAGGACCGTCGCGGAGGTCGCGACCAGGTTGGGCAGGTGAGCAGGCCGCGCCGGGCCGATCCCGCTACCTTGTACCACCTGGTACCCATGGAAAACCCTTTTGCCAACTTCGCCCATGGTGGCCAGGTCGAGGAGGAGGGCCCATAGGAGCCGATGACCAACCCGACGGGAGCGAGGACGTGGAAGGACACCTCGCCCGCACGCAGACCTACGCTGCCCTGGTCGTGGTGATACTCGTGCTGGCGACGGTGGCGATAGCACTGACGCTGGAAAGGCCCGACGGTGATGTGGTGAGGTCCACCTGGGCCTATGAGATGGTCCAGCTGGAACAGGCCAACCAGATGGGTTGGCGAGGTCAGGGGGTCCGAGTCGGGGTCATCGACACCGGGGTCAACGTCGACCATCCGTCGTTGAAGGGCGTGGAGCTGGTCGCCTGGTCCGACCTGGTGAACGGCCGTTCGGGTCCCTACGATGACCAGGGACACGGGACCGCCATGGCCTCCATCATACTGGGACGCTCACCCCTTCGGGGAGGGGCGCCCGACGCGGAGCTCATCGCCGTTAAGGTGGTCGACAAGGACAAGCCCTTCTCTGAGGACTTCGACGAGGTGGTCGCCGACGGGATCGACTTCTGCCTGGACAACGGTGCGGACATCATCTCTCTCTCGCTGGGCGGGGTCTACGAGAACATCGACCTGATCGTGGGTCCCGCGACCCAGGCGGCCATAGCCCAGGCGGTCTCCAGCGGGGTCGTCGTGGTGGCGGCCGCCGGGAACGACGGCACCTCCGACGATGTCAGCTACCCCAGCAGGTTCCCAGAGGTGATATCCGTGGGGGCCGTGGACAAGAGGGGGCAGATGGCGCCCTTCTCATCTCGGGGGAACGTCTCGGTGGAGAGACCGGACCCCCACAAGAAGCCGGAGGTGGTAGCGCCCGGGGTGGACATCGTCTCGGCTCACGTGGACGGCCTCTACGCGAAGGGGTCGGGCACCTCCCACGCCACTGCCATGGTCTCGGCGGTGCTGGCCGCCGCCCTCTCCCACAACGCCGACATGCTCGTTGAGGGGGACAGGGGAGGCAACGAAACCACCGTCCTGACCATCAAGACTGCCCTCATGGGGACCTCGACCCCCATCGATGGTCAGGGGACACCCCACGACCCCAAGGCAGGTTACGGACTGGTCCAGGCGGTCGATCTGGGGCTGGAGCTGGAGGGGATGTAGTATGGGCGTTGTGACGGAGATCATCGAGCTGGACACGCCCGGGGAGGTCCAGGTCGTGGACTTGACGGACAGGGTGCAGGGGGCGTTGACGGGATCTGGCCTGATGACCGGCATCGCCTGCGTCTTCAACCCAGGCTCCACGGGGGCGCTGACCACCATCGAGTACGAGCCCGGCCTCGTCGCAGACCTCCCCGCGGCCCTGGAGAGGCTGTTCCCTAAGGGCATCACCTACAGGCACGACGAGACCTGGCACGATGGGAACGGGCACTCCCACATCAGGGCGTCCATGATCGGTCCGGGCATCACCGTGCCCTTCGTCGACGGCCGTCTCAGTCTGGGCACCTGGCAGCAGATCGTCTTCGTGGAACTGGACAACAAGCCCCACCATCGGAGGTTGGTTGTCCAGATGGTCGGCGAGTGAGCCTCCCTTCTCATCGGTGTCAATCCCTGGGAAAGATTTATTTTTCGAGCGGACGAATCGTATGCTCCGCCCGTGGTGGTTGCGTTGTCCGGCGACAACGGAGGGAGGATAGCAAGCTGGCGCTCCGTCTTCTCAGCCAGTGGGAAGAGGGATGCTCCAAAGGACGGGGGCGCCCTCATCGTTCTTACGGCCTCGGCCTCTGAGATCTCCGACTACGGCGGTTACAACCCCTTCGGGAAACCGGTTCCCAGCCCCTTCATGGCCTTCACCAGCGCCTTCCCCAGCACCATCGTCCCCCGTAGGATGCTTCGGGAGCGATGGTTCAAGCCGGACGAGCACCCGGACCACACCGCCAAGTACGTTCCCCTGGGCCTGCGCAAGGTCGAGGCTATCCTGCTGGAGGAGTACGGCGAGGACCAGGTCAAGGTTGTGCATCCCGAGAGCCTGCACCACTGGGTTGGCCCGAGCACCAAGGTCCTGGGCATCAACTCCATGAACCCCCTCGGCCTCGCCTACGTGGACACCACGTACTCTTCCCTCATCGGCCTCGGTGGCGAGAGCATCAACAGCGCCGAGTTCAAGCACACGGTGTTCCACCCAACTGTACTGGAGCACGGGCCCACCGTCCTGGTGGGAGGCGGCGGGTCCTGGCAGATAGAAAGGGCCGACGCGTACCAGGAGCTGGGCGTGACGTCGATCCTGATGGGCGAGTGCGAGAACGTCATCCTCCCCACCTTCCGAAAGGCGATAGCGGGGGAGGACCTCCCCAGGGTCATCAAGGGGGGGAGGCCAGCTTTGGAGGAGATCCCCAGGGTGCGCCACAGGTCGACCTACGGGCTGGTGGAGATCATGCGCGGTTGCGGCCGCATGTGCAAGTTCTGCTCGCCCACCCTCCGCAAGCGCATCGACTTCCCCACCGAGTACGTGTTGGAAGAGGTGAGGCGAAACGTGGCTGAGGGCTGCGACATAGCCATGGCGGTCACCGAGGACGTGTTCCTCTACAAGCACCTGCCGGACTTCGTGCCCAACAGGAAGGCCATCGTGGACCTGTTCAGGCGTATAGCCGACGTGTCGGGCGTCAAGTACATCCAGATATCCCACGCCTCCCTCGCGCCGGCCATACACGACGAGAGGATGATAGAGGAGCTGACGGAGATACTGCTCCCACGGACGCTCTGGAGGAAGGAGTTCTTCAAGAACTACAGGGAGGACTTCGTCTCGGTGGAGGTGGGCATCGAGACCGGCTCGACCCGGATAATGAAAGACATCATGCCCAACAAGGCCAAGCCCTACGACATCGAGGACTGGCCCGAGCTGGTGGTGCAGGCGGTGGGGATCATGAACGACCACAACTGGTTCCCCCTGGCCACGCTGATGACGGGCATGCCCGACGAGACCGAGGACGACACCATGGCCACCCTCGAGCTCCTGGACGACCTGAAGGACGCCAAGATGTTCTTCACGCCCCTGCTCTTCATCCCCCTCGAGGACTGCCTGCTCAACAGGTCGAGGGTGGTCCCCCTCGACCACCTGACCGACGCCCAGTGGGACTTCCTCTCCACCTGCTGGAGGTACAACGTGGACTTCTGGTACCCCACCTCGTTCTCCGCCAGGGTCCCCCTGGTGCTGGGCTCGGCACTACTGTACGGCATGTACTACCGGTGGAAGCACGGACCCAGGGTCGCCCGCCACATATGGAAGGTGGCCGGCTACCCCCAGGGGTTCTGGTCGTCCAAGGCACTCAAGACCAGGGTCGTGGGAGGATGCGAGCCGGCCCTGTGCGCCGATGACCCGACCACCGTCGAGGTGGGAGACGAGGGGACGGGCGGGAACGGCCGCGTTGGTGGCGCCGCGTAAAGGGAGGGCACCAGAAACCTTATCCCTTTATAAGCCCAATCAAGATGTGATGAAGGGTCCAGGCAGGTCGCTGGCGTTCCCGTTGTTGCTCGTATCAGCCGCCGTCCTCGTCCTCTCCATCGCCGTTGACGACTCGGAGGGCCAGATACCCTCGATTGTGGTGGACCTGGACGACATGTTCACCGAGCAGGTGGCCTTCCCCACGGGCACCGAGAACGACATCCTGGAGTTCGAGGGATGCCTCACCCTCAATCGGCCCATCTGGCCTCCCGGCACCTCGGTGATCATCGAGATAACCATCGATATGTCCGGTCTGGACGAACCATGGCAGTACTCCATCGACCCTCCCACCCATACCTTCACCGCATCTGAGACCCAGTCCTTCTCCGCCCAGGTGACCGTCCCCGCCGGTCTCCCCGCAACCGTGACCATCGGTCACCCCCTGGAGTTCACCGCCGACACCGAGGACATCCTCCTCTTCGAGATGACACCGGACGTGGCGCGGGTCGACATCGCCCAGTACTACAGGATGACACGCTTCTTCTCCACCGAGCCCATCAAGGTCGAGCAGGGGGAGATAGTGGAGTTCAACTTCACCCTGGTGAACGATGGCAACGGCGCCGACACCTTCTCCTTCGAGGTCACCAACGAGGCGGAGATGCTCTTCGCGGGACTCACCGTGGCCGAGATCACGCCAAAGCTCCTGGAGATCGGCGAGGAGGTCAACGTCAAGGTCACGATGCAGGCGGCGGGGGATGCCAAGGAGGGGCAGTTCAAGCTCAACCTGACGATCACGTCCCAAGGCTCCGTGAGCGACGTCAACTACGAGCAGCCCGTCACCAGCGGCATCGAGTGGAACGTCCTCGTCGAACCGTCCCTCCAGCAGACCATCTGGGACAACATCGAGTACATCGCCATCGGCGGTGTCGTCATAGTAGTGGTCGTCGCGGTCGTTCTCTTCCTCCGCAGGCGGAAGCGGGTCAAGGAGGAGGAAGAGGACCTGGAGGATGAGACCCCTCCTCCAAAAAGGAAGAAGCGTCCCCCCAAGAAGGAGGAGGACGACGCGGAGGAGGACGATTAGTCCCCTTCCAGTTCCCGGGTGAGAAAATTATTATATAGCTGCTCCCTTACCCACGTTCCGAGCATCGGACCCCGCTTAGCTCAGACTGGCCAGAGCGGCTGACTGTAGTGGGTTCCCGGGGCCACGGCCCCGGTCGGCCGCGGTGATCAGCAGGCCCCCGGTTCAAATCCGGGAGCGGGGACCATCCCTTCTTCCCTCAGACCTTGGACAGCTCGTCCAGTGTCACCAATCTCTGCTCCCCGGAGACCAGGTCCTTGAGGGCCACCTTGCCCTGGGCCGCCTCGTCGGATCCCACGATGACGGCCCATCGCATGCCCTTCTGGTCCGCCCCCTTGAGGGCCTTGCCAGTGCCCCGTCGCATGACCTCCAGCTCGGTCCTAACGCCCGCGCCGCGGAGCGCCTCGGCCGCCCGGATGGCCAGGGACATCACGTCCCCGCCCCGGTCCATGGGGACCACCAGGGCCCCGGAGCGGGTAGCCTCCTCCTCGCCGGCGACCATCTCGACGGCCAGGTAGACGCGGTCCAGGCCGATGGCGAAACCGGTGGCGGGCACGTTGTCGAGCCCGAATATCTGGCCCAGCTCGTAGGCGCCCCCACCGCAGATCTGCTTCTCCGCGCCGAGGCCATCCCAGTCCACCTCGAACACCACGCCGGTGTAGTAGTCGAGGCCCCGGGCGATGCCCAGGTCGACGGTGTACTCCAAGCCCTGGTAGCCGTCCAGGTGCTCCAGGGCCTGGCCCAGACGGGATAGGGCGTCGGCGAGTCCGTCGAAGTGGCCGTACGAGGCCATCACGTGGTCCACCACCGAACGGTCTCCCGTCACGTTCACGTAGTCCTCGACCGTCTCGAAGTTGGAGTAGCCCACTTCCCGCTCGTCGAACAGGGTGCGGAGGGAGGTCATGTCCCCCTTGTCTATCATGGGGTACGCCTGGCTTGCGACGGTGGCCTCCACACCTATGGCCTCCATGAGGGCATGCAACGCGCCCACATGTCCCACCCGGACCACGGGGTCCTGGACCCCCGCCGCCTGGATGGCGCGGACCGCCAGGGCGATTATCTCAGCGTCACCCTCTGGGTGGGGGCAGCCGATCAGCTCCGCGCCGAACTGGAAGAACTCCCGGTAGCGGCCCTTCTGGGGCCGCTCGTAGCGGAAGCACGGACCCTGGTAGAAAACCCTAATGGGCTTGGGGGAGTGGGTTAGCCTGTCGGCGTAGAGCCTCATCACCGCCGCGGTGAGCTCGGGGCGGAGGGACATCGACCTGCCTCCCTTGTCCTCGAAGACGTACATCTCGTCCACGATGGCGGGACCCGACTTGGCCACGAACAGGTCCGTGTGCTCGAAGGTGGGCGTCCGCACCTCGCCGTATCCGAAGCCGAGGGCGGTGGACCTCATGGCCTCCTCTATGTCCCTGTGCTCCTCCATCTCGTCGGGAAGGAAGTCCCTGGTCCCCCTCGGCCGCTCGGTCATCGGACATCCACAATCCTGTCGTGCGAATTAAACGTTTCTGGCGTGACGCCCCATCTGTACGGGGAAACGCCTTTTTTACACCCCATCCTCACCTAGAACATGGGCAACTTCCCAAACGACCGGTACTACTACGGCCTCGTCCTGGGGGGACTGGTGGTCTTCCTCGTCTCCCTGGTGTTCATGATGGCCATGGGGTGGGACGTCTACACCATAACCTGGCTCTCGGTCATAACCGCGTCCACCATAGGGATGACGCTTTACATGGTCGCCCTCATCAAGGCGATGTACGGGAACTCCAACGGCTCCTCCTCCTGAGGCGTGTCAGAGGAGTTCCAGGAGCATCCGGTGGATGCGCAGGTCGTCGGTGAGCTCGGGGTGGAAGCTAAGCTAGCGGCCAGCAGGTTGCCCTGGCGGACCATGACCACCTTGTCCCCCAGCTTGGAGATCGGTCGACATCCCCCCCAGGTCCTCACCACGGCCGGGGCGCGGATGAAGACCGCGTGGAACGGTGAGTCAAGACCCTCCACCTCCAGGTCCGCCTCGAAGGACTCCCTCTGCCGCCCGAAGGCGTTCCGGTCCACCCGGGCAGAGAGGACCCCCAGGAGACGGGTGTCGGTCCTCCGCACCTCGTCGTCCCCCTCCTGGCACATCACGATCATGCCTGCGCACGTCCCCAGGACGGGCATGCCCTCCTCNNTCCACCACCCTGTCGAAGAGACCGAAGGTCACCAGAAGCTTGGAGATGGTGGTCGATTCGCCACCGGGGAGGACCAGGCAGTCGACCCGTTCCAGGTCGGAGGGGCGCCTCACCCAGACGGCCTCGCCACGCTGGCCCGACTCCGAGAACGCCCTGGCCAGGGTCTCGATGTGCTCGGACACGGCCCCCTGGAGCCCGACGACACCCGCTGTCCTCACGCTCCCCCGCATCGCGTGGGGTGAGATAAACGTTCGGTCCACGGCCACAAGCCTTTTCTCGGGGATAGGGCCTACCGATGGCCATGGAGGAGGGCAAGCCCCCGAGCAGCCTGGACGTCGGAGCGCCCCTTGAGCCCGCCAAGGAGCTGGACCCCAGGGCCATCAACGCCAGCCTCAAGGAGCACGAGCGCCTCTGGGTCACAGGAGGTGACAGCGAGGAGCTTTGGGAGGAGGAGCACGAACTGCTCATCAAGCTCCAGCGGGCGGGGGACATCGACCCCCTGATGAAGCGGGCTCGGAGGGCGAAGAAGGCGTTGAAGCCAAGATCCTCCCCCGCCGACCTGGCGATGGCCGCCCTGAGCCTCTGGGTGCTGGAGCGCTACGACGAATCCGAAGAGGTCCTGAGGACGGCCATCCAGCGTCTCCCCGAGAACCGATACCCCTGGAGCCTGCTCCTGCGCCACCTGAGCTGGGAGCGCGACCCGGGGGAGGCCATCAAGTTCGTCAGGTCCAGCCTTGGTTCTGTCCGATGGAAGGCGTACGCGTACATCCAGCTGGGGACCCTGTGCGTCGACGGCGCCTCCCGCGCCTTCAAGGTGGAGGACTGGGACGCCTGCGACAAGTCCCTAGGAGAGGCCAGGACCTACCTGGGCGAGGTGGGTGGACACGAGGACTGCACCCCGGACATGGAAAGGACGGTGGAGCGGCTCATGCTCCTGGTGGAGACCCTGGAGACCCGCGTGGCGAACGCCAGGGCCTCGGGCGTCACCCGCACCCCCTTGGAGGAGACGATATCCTACGGCGCGGCCCAGCTGGAGAGGGACATGAGGGAGGTGGCCGAGGCCTCGGGTGTCCGCTTGGAGGGCGAGCCCGACGACCAGCTGGACCTGGACGAGCTGGAGAGGACCGCCATGCTCGAGAAGCCAGAGGATGACAGGGACGAACGCTACACCGTCCTCGAGGTCACCCCGAAGGAGCAGCGCCTCCTCAGAAGAAAGAAGGAGGAGTGACCTCCTCGCCCGACGTCCTATCCTCCACCACCTTGGGGAACCTACGCTCGAAGAGGCGCCAGGCGACCATGTACGAAAGCGTCACCCACCCCGGGTCCTCCATCACCGCCACCACGAAGTAGGTGAGGCCCACCTGGGATGAGTACTCGCGTATCCCCCATATGAACAGCCCCAGCCCCTCGATGAAGAGCCATATGGGGATGCTGAGGATGTACAGCCGGACGGCGTTCCGGTCCCTGGTGTAGAAGGCGAAGGCAAGCACCGAGAGGGCGATGGCGGACACCACGACCATGTAGGCGCCGTTGATGGTGCGGCTCACCTCCGCCGACGTCATGAGCCAGTCCATCAGGCTCATCCATCATCACCCCCCTTCTCCTCTGGGAGGGGGTCCCGGTAGCGCTCGGCGTCGATTATCCCCACCCAGTTGGCGAAGACGAAGGTGATGACCAGTCCCGACCCGCCCTCGGTGAGGGCGTGGTACAGCAGCTCACCAGAGGAGGCCAGGGCGTACTCCCGCGCCCCCGTAAGGAACAGCGAAGCCTCCCAGACGAGGCCTATGAGTCCCGCCATGAACCATAGGTACAGGGCCATCCACTTGAAGCGGGTCCTGATGGCCAGGGCCACCGCGAACAGGGAGATGACCGCCATCACAATGAAGTAGGCGTTGACGAGGTGCCTGGATATGGTGACGGGGTCGGTCAGCCAGTCGGCGAAGGTCACGGACCGCAGTACCGAGGAGGATGCTAATTACTGTTTAGGGCCTGGGTTGGTCGGCTGTGCTCCCATCACGAATAGAAGGGACCGGTAAGGTCCTCGAAGTCCTGAGGCCTGAAATAATAGGTTCCCACCAAGTAGTGGGGCTTAGCTCGCTGCTCGTTGGTCACCAGGACGAACGTGCCGTCATCAAGCTCGTGCACATCCTGGGGCAGACGATGCACGTACCCCAGGCTCACCAGGTCAGACCAATCGCCTCCCTTGGGTCGGTATGCGAAGTAGGTCCCCTGCCAATCAGGGTAATCCCCCTCGTCGTGGTAGTACACGAGGGCGATCAGCTCCCCACCCGTGGAGGTCTTGAACGTCCTGTGCTCGTACACCTCCACATATCGGTAATATTCGAATGTCCGGGGGAGGTCACCGGTCCTTTGTTCGTCATCTGGCTCCTTCGGGACCCACGACGGGGAAGACCAGTTCGTACCGTCCTCGGTTGACATCCTCCATGACATGGAATCCGTCAGGTCATCGTGACGAAGGATGTACGAGAAATACACCACCAGGGCACCGTCCTCGACGGTCGCTGTGGTGGTCCCCCTGGCATTCAGGGGGTACTCGGATTCACCGATGACCGCTATTGTCTTGGTTCCTGCCTCACCGATGGGACCCTCCAGGTCAAAGGTACGCAGCAGCAGAATGGTCCCGTTGTCCTCCACGAAGAACGCATGCACCCGGTCCTGGAACAGCACCGTGTCCATGTCGTCGATCACATTGGCCTCGAACTTGACCGTCCTTCCCTCGACCTCGTCGCTGAAAGTGTAGTATGACAGGTCAGGTCTCGAGTCCATCACGTGATCGTCGACGACATTCCAGCCATAGATGGTAGATGGAAGGACGAAGGCCAGGCCGAGGAGCACTGCCAGGACCATGGTCCTCCTTGCGCTGAATTCCTTGGGACCACCGCGTTCCCACCTCCTCCACTCCTTGAACAGGCCCCAGCTGGCGAGTATGGTCACTATGAGGAGGATGACCCCGATGCAGGTGTAAGGATAGAAGTACTCTGTGCTCCTGTCGGTGGCCCCGGCCCAAACCGTCATCGGCGTCGGTCCATTGGAACCTAGCATAGTCTGGACGGACTGGAAGCCTGTTGTGGAAGCGAACACCCCTCGTTCACCATCAATTGGAAGGAGTCACTGACGTATAAAAGGCCTCGGGTGCAGTATGGTGCAGGGGGAGGGATTCGAACCCACGGACCTCTAAAGGACGGGATCTTAAGTCCCGCGCCGTTGGCCAAGCTTGGCTACCCCTGCACGGCGGGGGATGAGGGGCCCGGTGGGTGAAATACGTTGCGCTAGACCATCTCCAGCACGGTGACGAAGACGCTGGCGCCGAAGCCGCCTATGCTGTGGGCCATGCCCGCCGCCGCGTCCACCTGACGTCCCTTCGCCTCCCCGGCCAGCTGCCAGTACACCTCGGCCACCTGGCCCAGGCCGGTGGCGCCCACGGGGTGGCCCTTGGCCGTCAATCCCCCCGAGGGATTGATGGGCAGCCTGCCCCCCATGTCCGTGTCGCCCCTCCGGGCTGCCAGCACCCCCTCGCCGGCCCTGAGGAGGCCCAGGTCCTCGGGGTTCGACCACTCCAGGTTTGAGAAGGCATCGTGGGTCTCCAGGAGGTGGATGTCACCGGCCTTCAGCTTCGCCATACGGAGGGCGTGCTCCGCGGCCCAACCGTTGGCGGGGAAGCCCTCCAGCGCGTCCCGCTCGGCGTACCTGAGGCGGTCGGTGGCGGCCCCGATGCCGCTGACCATGACGGAGCCAGCGTACTGGGAAGTGAGGACGACGGCCACGGCACCGTCGGAGAGGGGGGCGCAGTTGTACCTCCTGAGGGGGTCCGCCACCATCCTGTCTGCAAGTACGTCGTCGCGGGTCAGGGCCTTGCGCCTGTGGGCGTGGGGGTTTCCCATCGCCCTCCGGTGGGCCTTCACCGCCAGGTCCGCCAGGTCCTCCTCCGTCGCGCCGTGGCGTTGCATGTACGCCCTGGCCATCAGGGCGGTCATGCCGGGCATGGTGAGGCCCACGGTCCGCTCCTCGTGGGTCGCGATCCTGGCAAGGACACCCGCCGCATCCCTGGGCTCCAGGTGGGACAGCTTCTCGGCGGCCAGCACCAGGACCGTCTCGTGCTGTCCAGAGGCCACCGCCCAGTAGCCCGCGTGGAGGGCGGCGGCGCCGGTGGCCGGCCCCGACTCCACCCGTAGGGCGGGGCGGGGGGTGAGCCCCAGGTGGTCCATGATCTTCGACGTGACGTGCGCCTCGCCCAGGGTCCCCATGGGGGCCATGGAGCCCATGACCACAGCGTCCACGTCGTCCACGCTGGCCCGCTCCATGGCAAGCTGGGCGGCCTCCTCTGCCATGCTGCCCAGGGTGCTGTTCGTGCGTCCGAAGGGGGTCTCGCCAGCCCCCGCGATATGGACCTCCCACATCGGGCCCGGGTACGCGCTGGGGGGTGATAAGGCCTTCGAGGGGTCGAAATTTACACCATCCAAAGCCCACTGGCCCTGGTTATACCCAGACCCGAACGGGATGGCAAGGTTTAATACCACCTTATAACATAGAACGGCCAGAGCGTCAGCTGACGTCCTTAATCGAGGTAATCACGTGAGGCGTCTCACCTCCCTCTGCCTGGTCCTGCTCCTGGTTATGGCCAGCCTAGCCTACTTCCCCACCCCTGCGGCCGCTGCTTGGCCCCCGCCCGTGGCCGACGCGGGCGACGACCAGACCGTCTCGGAGGGCGAGGATGTCACCCTGGACGGGTCGGCCTCGTACGACCTCAACGACGACCCGCTAACGTTCTGGTGGGACTTCGACGACAGCAACGGCTCCGAGGACAGGGACGCCACGGGGGCGGTGGTCACCACCGAGTACGCCGATTCTGGCATCTACACCGCCACCCTCCACGTGAGCGACGGGGACCGCGAGGACACCGACACCTGCCGGATCACCGTCCTGCCTGGCGAGCCGGACAACATTCCCCCCGTGGCCATAATCAGAGAGCCCCTCCCAGGGGTGTACAACGTCTCCCAGCCCATCAACTTCACCGGTGAGGCCTTCGACGCCGACGAGGACCGGTTGACCGCCAAGTGGGACTTCGGGGACGGAACCACCGCCAACGGACCCACGGCCAGGCACACCTACCACGAAGAGGGGCCCAAGTACATCACCTTCACCGTCAACGACGGGCAGGCCAACGACACGGCCCGCGTCATCATCATGATCGGGGAGAGCCCCACCCCCGAGCAGAACCGACGCCCGGATGCCCAGTTCAACTACACGCCCGAGAACGTCTCTGTGGGCGAGCTGGTAACCTTCGACGCCTCGGACTCAGAGGACCCCGACGGGGACACCCTGGACTACGAGTGGGACTTCGACACCGACGGGCTTCCTGAGACCGACTCCACCGGTATCGTGGTGACCCACAGGTACAACTCCACGGGGACCTACACCGTGACCCTCCAGGTCCGGGACGGCAAGACCGGTGGATGGGACTACCTCCAGAAGGAGATCGAGGTCGTGGAGGAGCCCAACGACCCGCCGGAGGCCAACGCCGGCAACGACGCCGAGGTCCAGGTCGGGGTTTCCCTGACCTTCAGAGGCACCGCCACCGACCCCGACGGGGACAACATCACCTTCTACATGTGGGACTTCGGCGATGGGGCCGTGTGGGAATCGAACACGTCGGGCCAGACCAACCACACCTACAGGGCAGCGGGGACCTATACCGCCACCTTCACCGTGGAGGACGAGCGGGGTGCCCGGGGTACCGACAGCAGGAGCGTCACCGTCAACCCACCGCCGGACCTGCCTCCCAACGCCTACGCAGGCGAGGACATGACGGTCATGCAGGGCGAGACCGCCGTCTTCCAGGGCAAGGGTACTGACGACTTCGGCATCGCGAAGTACGAGTGGGACTTCAACTCGGACAACATCTGGGACTACTCCTCCGACAGGAGCGGGGACACCACCTGGGTGTACCCAGACCCCGGCATCTACACCGCCATACTCCGGGTCACCGACGACCCCCGTCCGGGGCTCCCCGGGCCCGGCCAGACGGACGAGGACTCACTCATAGTGACCGTGAAGCAGAACCAGCCCCCCACGGCCAAGATCCTGGTAACCACCCTGTTCGTGCAGGCGGGCGAGCTGGTGACCTTCACCTCCGACTCCGACGACCCCGAGGGGGCAAAGCTGGAGTACGCGTGGGACCTGGACGGCGACGGGAGGACCGACAGCAACGTGGCCAACCCCAGGTACGTCTACAAGCGTGAGGGCAACTACCAGGTCACGCTGACCGTCACCGACGACTACGGCCAGTCCGACACGGACACCGTGACCATCCAGGTCAGCCAGTCGTACTCGGTGGAGGTGGAGATCACCTCGGGGATCCGGGACCTGGACCCGGGTCAGCAGTGGGAGTTCCGGGCGACGGTCACCAACAACGGGAACGGTAACGATCAGTTCCGCATCTCCCTGAGCGGCCAGAACAACAACTGGGCCACCTTGGACAAGACACTGGTGAACCTGAACGCCACCGAGAAGCAGACCATCACCATCACCGTCAAGGTCCCCGACACGGCCCTCTCCACCGACAGCGCCCTCGTCTCGGTCTCTGCATCGTCCAACTACGGCACGGCCTCGGATTCGGCCGACATCGAGGTCTACGTGAAGCAGCACTTCGGTGTGGAAGCCTCACTGGACACGGACAGCTTCACCATCCGCAAGGGAGAGTCACGCGAGGACATCGCCACCATCACCATCACCAACAACGGCAACGGCCCGGACACCTTCCGCATCTCCTTCTCCGGCGACATCGCGGGATACCTGCGTACCAACACGCCCAAGGTGGACCTGCTGCCAGGGGAGACCAGGTCCGTGAAGGTCTCAATAGACGTGGCAGAGAGCGTCAGCGCCGGCACCGCCACCGGCACCGTCGTGGTGGCATCGACCAAGTCCACCGCGAAGCAGCAGCTGGATTTCGAGATCAACATCGAGGGCGATGGAGGCGGTGGTGGCGGCTTCGAGCTCAACCTCTACATGATGGTGGGCCTCGCGATCTTGATAGCCATCATCGTCTTCGCGCTAGTGGCCTCCTCTTCGAGAAAGAAGGGCAAGGCCAACGGCGGGATGCGGTAATCCAGTCGTCCAGGCGAACCCTAAGGTACTTATACCCAACGCATCAATCCGGGGCCTGGTCCCCTAATGAAGCGAATCAAGGTTATCAATGAACCTACCGAGCTAGTGCCTGTCATGCGGGCCATGGACACCGACGTGAAGCGCAAGGTCTTCATGGAGGTCTCCAACCGGTGGTGCACCGCCAACTCCATAGAGGAGCTCTACGGCAAGGAGGGCAGGCAGGCCCTCAACTTCTTCGAGAAGATGAAGCTGGTCGAGACCCGGTGGGAGTCGGTGGACTCCATCTCCGAGAAGGCGTACCATACGTACTACCTGTCGTTCCACATCAACACAACCGTCAAGGTCCAGGACATAGCAGAGGTCCTGGCCGCCGTGGTCATGGGGAACGAGGACTTCGAGGATCTGGAGAACACCATCATCGAGCAGGTTCAGGAAGGGGGCCGGTTCGCGGGGGACATCGCCGAGGACCTGGGGATCTCCCAGATAATGTTGAGGTCGCTGGTCAAACGGAGCACGAAGCTGGATTACAGGGGACACCGGGTGGAGATATCCGAGTGAAGGGGGTTTACGTGATATGCGCGTAGAGGTGGTCAGGCTGGGCCATCGGCCCGAGCGGGACAAGCGCATGACCACCCATGTGTGTCTCACCGCCCGGGCCTTCGGCGCGGACCGGGTGTACGTTGATACCGCCGACAACGAGCTGGAGGAGCGCATGGCCCGTGTGACCGAGCAGTTCGGCGGGGAGTTCGAGGTCCGCACGGGCGTGAGCCCCAGGGGGCTCATCAAGTCCAGCCGCGCCACCGTGGTACACCTCACCATGTACGGGGAGAACGTGGCCGCCTGGGACGAGGCCCGCTGGGGCGAGCTCAGGTCGAAGCCGTGCATCCTGGTGGTGGTGGGCTCCACCAAGGTGCCCCGGGAGTACTACGAGATGGCCGACGTGAACGTGGCAGTGGGCAACCAGCCCCACAGCGAGGTCGCCGCCCTGGCAGTGTTCCTGGACCGGTTGACCGAGGGTGAGGTCCTCAGGAACGACATGGGGGGAAGGATGACCGTCGTGCCCCAGGAGAGGGGAAAGATGGTGATCGACAACGACGATGTGGAGGATGACTGATGGGGATCCCCAGCCGCGAGGACAGCCTGGCGATGCTCAGGGAGGCGGGGGTCGAGGAGCACGTCATCGAGCACAGCAGGCTGGTCGAAGCGGTGGCCCTGGGCTTCGCCAAGGCGATAAACGAGAGGCAGACCGGTATGGTCAACGAGGAGCTGGTCACCGCAGGCGCCCTCCTCCACGACCTGGGCCGGTGCAAGACCCACGACATCCAGCACGTGGTCTGGTCGGTGCAGCTGGCCGAGGAGGCACAAGTGGACCCCGCCGTCGTCGAGATAATCCGATGCCACGTGGGCGGCGGCCTCACCCCCTACGACGCCGAGACGCTGGGCCTTCCCGCGTGGAACATGATGCCGACCACATGGGAGGAGAAGGTGGTCAACCACGCGGACAGCCTGGTGGGGGAGAAGGGCCGACGCACCCTGAAGAAGACCCTCCAGCACATCCGCAGGGTGGGCACACCCATGTGGTACAAGCGGGTCCGGGAGCTCCACCGCCAGCTCAGCGGCCTGGCAGAGCAGGACCTGGACCTGGTGGGCCCGTGGACGCTCCCCAGGGTGAGCCGCATCAGCCGCGAGACCGGTGCCACCCGGTTCTTCAAGGGTATCTGAGAACGAAAGGTATTTATTGACCGGAAGTCAAATAATCTGTTACGGTGGGAATCGAGGAAAGGACCTCCCGGTTCCCGCACCGATGAGGGTGTTGAGATGACCGCCGCGATGGGGTCAGCGGTCAAGGCGACCAGTCCCAGTGGCCTCACCGTAAAGGTCCCCAGCAGGTGGATGTGCGAGCGCATCCTGGAGGCGGCAAAGGTGCCCACCGCCAGCATCGCCCATTCCCAGATGGTGGAGGAGCTGTCCTCGGCCATTGTCAAGGCCATCGATGCCAGGTTCCCGGGGCGGGTGGACGCGCGGCTGGTGACCGCGGGGGCGTTGTTGCACGAGCTGGGGGCGGGGTGGCGCAAGGACATGGGGTACATCATGGCGGGGGTGGGGCTCGCCCACAGGCTGGGCCTGGACCCCCGCCTCATCGAGATAATCAGGAGGCACAAGGGTGCGGGCATGGGGTACCAGGAGGCGGCCCGCATCGGCCTCCCCCTCAGCGACCTGGTGCCCAGGACCGTCGAGGAGCTGATAGTCAGCCACGCGGACCTTCTGGTGCAAGGGGACAGGAGGCTCAGGATCGAGGAGGTCGTCGAGAACTTCGTGAAGGCTGGCCACCTGGAAGCGGCGGACAGGATATCCAAGGTCCATTACAGGCTTTCGCTGGCGGCAGATGAGGACATCGACAGGCTGGGCCCCTACAACGGCATGTACGTGGTGGAGAAGTTGTTACCACGGTTCGGGATGGACCATGGTCAGGGCAAGCTCCTCGCCGTCGAGGACCCCAAGACCTTCGAGAGGAAGCGGGGCTACATCTCCACCAGGAATGGGTACCTGTCGGCAATGATGTTCGTGACAGCGGGCGTGGGCTTCCTCGCGATGATGTGGCTGGCCTACATCGGGGAGGAGGCCCTGGCCTTCCTCACATCGATATTCCTCCTCTTCTGGCCCCTGGCCATCTTCTCCACCGCCGGGCCCTTCAACTCGTCAGGGGACTATCAGCAAGGACCTGTCAGGATATACGTCAACGGTGTGGCCGTCCAGGGCCCGCAGATGAAATACCATTTCCTCCCCTGGACCGACATTGAATCATACCGCTGGAAGGAGAAGGGGTCCCTTGGGCGGGTGTTGACCCTGGGAAGGGGGGCATTCTCCTGCTTCCTCCTCCCATCGATGAGGGAGTTCGACCTGGTCTATCCCGTCATACTCAAGAACCTGACGCTGGTCGGCAACTAGTGCATCGGGATGTTCCCCTTCACCGCGCGACGTCCTTGACCCGGCAAACCTCTAATACCACCAGTGTCAATGCCCCGCGCGGACCCGTGGGGTAGTTTGGACATCCTGAGGGCCTTCGGAGCCTTTGACCCGGGTTCGAATCCCGGCGGGTCCACCTACCCATCCCATACCTCTTCGAGCCACGCGACCAGCGCTGGGCACCGCGGGTCGCATCTGCCGACCGCGTACGGGCAGTCGTTCCCGGGGCAGATGCCCACGTCAAGCATGAAGGCGACAGCCTCGGCGCTGACACCGCCGGTGGGGCCCTCGACCTCCTTTCCTTCATCGGTCTCCATCATCACATCACCTCCCAACACACCGTGGGCACCCTATATATGGTCGAACAGGGGGGCCCTCGCCGGGGAGGGGGTTGGGGTGGGTGAAAGTGGGAAGGTAGGTACCCTTTTATCCGCGCCCGCCCATGTGAGCACCATGAGGCAGATGGCACCGGTGGCGTTGACGGTGGCGGGTTCCGACAGCTCGGGTGGGGCGGGCATCCAGGCGGACCTGAAGTCCTTCGCCGTGGTGGGCGTCCATGGCTCGTCCGTGGTCACCGCGGTGACGGCCCAGAACTCACGGGGGGTGCGGTCGGTAAACCCATTGCCCGCCCACGAGGTGGGCGCCCAGATCGACACCGTGGCCCAGGACATGCATCCCTCCTTCGCCAAGACGGGGATGCTCTACGATGGGAAGCTGGTGCGCATGGTGGCCGCCAAGCTCAACGAGCACGGCATCGACTACGTGGTCGACCCGGTGCTTGAGGCGACCTCGGGAGACAGCCTGGCGGAGGTCGGGATGGCCGAGAACCTGGTGCTGGAGATGCTCCCCCACGCGACGCTTGTTACCCCCAACGTGGACGAGGCCTCGCTGATCCTCCGAGGGAGGAACATCGGGAACCTGAAGGAGATGAAGATGGCCGCCGAGGACATCAGGGAGATGGGACCAAAGGC